>Ga0194125_10000010_pt1 | contig 322650 bp, 247 predicted proteins | sample TA2KigC250mmetaG_FD_148626 | JGI IMG/M metagenome (GOLD analysis project Ga0194125, IMG submission 148626) | Freshwater microbial communities from Lake Tanganyika, Tanzania - TA2015034 Kigoma Deep Cast 250m | ecosystem: Environmental > Aquatic > Freshwater > Lake | place: Tanzania: Lake...
GGCCGAAGATCGCCAGGCCTGGAATCAGACCGGCGTCCGCCGCAATCGCGTTTGCAAGCAGGGGTGAAATCACGACATCACCGAACTTGTGTTTATACGGATCAGCCTAAACTCTGCAAGCCGCACCAATGCAGCCTATCACGCAAGCTAGCCGCGATCCGATGTCGAATGCTATCAGGCACTTGCGAGCCGAGCAATCATTGGATGGAGTGATAGGCTGTGCAGTCTATACTCACCAGGGGGCAAGGCAGCGCACTGGACGGCGCAGCATGTGCATGGACGCGCAGGAACTTCTGTCACCGATTTGCTCGCGCCAGTCCGTTGCATTCGGCAGCGGGCTGGTTGCTTTCCACGTAGGTACTTTTCGCGATAAGTGATCAAAACCGCACTCCTCACCCAAAACCGGATACAGTGTCTTTACCTGTTCGCGTGTTTTCTTGCGTCTGCGTTTGTGGTGTGGTGGTGTTTGTCAGGTGCGAAGTTTTGCAGCAGGCGGTGGCGGCAGCCTTCGTCTGCGTCAAAAACTGAGGAAACTGCTGGAGCTGTCGTTTCCGGCAGGATTCCGAAAAGATTCGCAAAAGGCGCCTGGCGAACGAAGGCAGGCGTGGCGATAATTTGAAACAGTGGGATAGGTGCGGACTGATCATCTGCACTGACAAGCTGGTCAGTCTTGCCAGTTTCCCGCGTTCTCTTTTCAAGACGATTCGATTCACCAGAAAGGCAGGTGGACAGTGGCAAGCGTGGGCAGGATAAAAGAGGGCTGGCGGATTCGGTTCTACAACGGGACTGGCGAGCGACAGCAGATTTGCCTGGTGAACTTGAATCAGCGGCAGGCGGAGAACTTCGCGTGGCACTGCGGAGTGTTGAACGCGGCGAAGATTTTGAACAGTGGCGATATCGACAGACAAACAGCCCTGTGGCTGCAGGGGCTGGGGCAGTCACTCTATGACAAGCTGGCGGCGGCCGGGCTGGTGGAACCGCGAACGTCCAGTGCCCTCGGGCCTTTCCTGAGAAAATAACTGGACGGACGGACGGACGTGAAAGATTCGACGATCCGGAAAATGCAGTCGGCAGTGAATCTGCTGGTGCAATTCTTTGGCGAGAACCGCGGCCTGCGGACGATCGGCAAAACAGACGCAGACGGATTCCGGGCCTTTCTGGTGCGTTCAGGACAGGCAGACAATACCGTGAGGCGTTACTGTGGCCTGGCGAAACAGTTCTTCCGTGCTGCCCTGCGTGCAAAGCTGGTGGAAGAAAATGCGTTCGGTGATCAGGTGGCGGCGGTGCGGGGGAATCCCGCGAAGTTTCACTACGTCACAACGGCAGACGCAGAAAAGATTCTGGCCGCCTGCCCTGATGTTCAATGGCGCATGATCTTTGCCCTGTGTCGATGGGGCGGGCTGCGCTGCCCTTCGGAAGTGCTGGCCCTGCAGTGGGAAGACGTGGCATGGAAGGAACGCCGGTTCACTGTCACCAGTTCGAAGACGGAACACCACGGGAAAGGGGTGCGGATTGTGCCCCTGTTTCCGGAACTGGCAGCAGTGCTGACTGAGGGCTTTGAGCAGGCTTTAGAATCGATCGAAGCGGCCGGTGGGGCTGCAGGGCGGCGGACTGTTTCCGGCCCTGTGATCACCCGTTATCGCGATTCAACGCAGAACCTCAGAACCACGTTTCAGAAGATTCTGAAGCGGGCTGGCCTGAAGCCCTGGCCGAAACTGCTGCAGAATCTGCGTTCCACCAGGGAAACGGAACTGGCGGAGTCTTTCCCCCTGCATGCGGTGACTGCGTGGCTGGGGAACTCTCAACTGGTGGCGGCAAAGCACTATCTGCAGCTGCGGGATGAACACTTCCAGCGAGCCGCAGACGGTGGCAAGGTGTCGCCAGTAGCCCCACCAGTAGCCCCGCAGGCGTGCGAAACTGGCAAAACTGGGGCGAAGCCCAAAAACAAGACCCGCGAAAAAAACCAGTGTTTTTCGCGGGTCTGCGGATTTGTTCGCAAGTGTGCGGACTGAGGGAATGGGCCCAACAGGACTCGAACCTGTGACCTTTCGGATGTGAACCGAACGCTCTAACCAACTGAGCCATGGGCCCCTCGTGCCCCAAAATCCTAGCGACCTCGCTGTCGCTGCTCAATCTTCACCGCCCCGCATACGCGATTTTACCACAGATCACGACACACCCCGCGCCGCACTGTCGCTCCGCCAACATCTGCTGCCCGAATGTTCCCGATTCCGCACATTTCTGCAGCTTCGAGAGAATTGCGGACTGCTGAGTGTTTTATCGTTAACTAAGACTGTGCTAATCCCGTCTGAATTCGGCGAGGTTGCCTTGACAATAAGACCGCATTCCGGGTGCAATAAAGGTCAGCGACCGTCGCGTGGTGCGGTCATTTCGTGATTCCTGTTGCGGGGGTGGTTCAATGCAGCGTTTTCTGATGTTCTCCATGATCCTGGGTCTGGCTCTGGCCGTGCCTGGCAGCGCCGACGAAAAGAAGGCCGAAGGCAAGAAGGAATTCAAGGCCACCTGCCTGGTTTCCGGCAAGGACGCAGTTCGCGAGCAGTCTGTTGCTTACAAGGAAAAGAAGGTCTATTTCTGCTGCGGTAACTGCAAGGCCGCTTATGAAAAAGAACCAGCAAAGTTCACCAACAAGGCCAACTGGCAGCTTGCTCAGACTCGTCAGTACGTACAGACCAAGTGCCCGCTGTCCGGCGGTGCTGTCAAGAAAGAACAGACCACAGAAATCGGCGGCGTAAAGGTCGCTTTCTGCTGTGGTGACTGCAAGGGCAAGGCCGCTGCAGCAACCGGTGACGATCAGGTCGCTCTGGCATTCTCTGACGAAGCCTTCGCCAAGGCCTTCGAACCTCGCCAGGGTCAGAACAAGAAGAAGAAAGCAGAATGATTCAGCGTCACCGCTGATCAGTTGCATCGCTTCCGCGATCCAATAACCCTTTGGCCGTCACAGGCCAGAGGGTTTCTTTTTTGCACGATTCACGCCACGGCGCAAAACTGCAAGCTCTCATTCCAATACGAGCACGATCGCGAAAAATCGCCGGAACCGCGAGGAAAAGCCGCGACCGGAAAGCTGCACGCAAAAACCGCCAACTTCCCACCTTCGCAAGAAACCAAATCGAACAAAGCAAAGAGTCTGCCCCGCCTGGGGCATTTGGGCATTCTGCGGCAACCTGACGCGCGACGCTGTTCCGGCAGGAACCGCCGATACACCCCGCACACAATCGCCCCAAACCGCCCCCCACCGGTCACTTCTGCCTGGATACTCGCTAAGTGCTGTTGACCGAAATCCGCGAATCCGCGAAATTCGAAAATACCTCTCAAGTCTCAGGCTACGCCGTCTCAACGGCATCCTCAAAGCCTGTTTCAGTCTGTTGGTTTTGTTCTCCTCCCCACCTGATTCTCTCCCCTCTCAGCAGGTGCTGTCGTGAAACCCATTCTCGCCGTGCTTCTGGTGGCCGTCGCTTGCGGCACATTGCTACGCCCTTGCTCAGCACAGTATATGAATCCGCAGATGTTCCAGACACGACCCGTGTACGGACAGCAGCAGATGTACCGGCAGCAGCCGATGTATCAGCCGCGGCTGACTTCCATGACCGTGTTTCAGGACGGTGGAGTTCCAATTCCGGCCGATCCGGGAAATCCGGTCGCCAGCCCGACTGCCACTCCGCTGCCACAGGCTGACCCGGCCCTGTCGTCGCCCGTCGCACCGGCCGACACAGGAACCGTCATGCCGTTCACCGAAAGCACCTGCGAAGCCTGCTGTGGTGCTCCTGCGGTCACTCCCATGTTTCAGGAAGGCCAGACATGGAACGCGTTTTCACCGCCGCTAAATGGTGACCCGTTCCTGAATCCGACACCCATGCAGTCACCTTCTCAGCCCAGCATTCCACCCGGTACGTACAGCTATGGCGCCAATGCGCCAGCCCCCTACCGATTCGGCTGGCAAAACTCCATCGATCTCTCCTGGCTGCCATCCGCCGAGCTGTCGGGGCCGAACAAAGACGAACTGGGGATCTTCGGAGTTGATTATGAAATGTCACATACCGCTCAGCTGCCCACGGGCTGGATCTTCCGCTGGACCAATCAGTTCGACTACCGCAACCTGACTGGTGGCGGAGCACTGGATCTGCCATCCAGTCTGTTCCGCGTCGGCATCGATCTGGAATTGGAAACCCCCGCCTCCGCTCCTGTCGGCCTGAGCCTTGGAATCAATCCGTCGCTCAATACGGACTTTGCCGGCAATGTCTGGGGTGACGGATTCCAGCTGGATGGTCGCGGCATGCTGCTGTTCCGCATGGACCAGTACTGGATGCTGGGACTAGGTGCGTTGTACTGGGACCGAGTCGATGATCGAGTGCTGCCGTACGGCGGTCTGATCTACCGGGATGACTACTGGGAATGGCAGCTGACGTACCCGGAAGCACAGGTCAGCCTGTTTCTGGGCAACGAAGCATTCTGGTCCAAGTGGATTTACTTCCGCGCCGAATACCATGTTGAAGCCTATGGCATCGAACGCACCGTGGCCGGTGTGGCCCAGGAAAACCAGATCGAAATTTCCGACTACCGGCTGCTGGGCGGTTTCCGCATGGACACAGGTCTGTACAGCTGGTTTCTGGAAGGTGGTTACGTAATGGACCGCAATCTGATCTTTGCCACCGGACAAGCCGACATGAGTATCGGTGACGGTTTCATTGGCCAGATTGGTCTGCGTTACTGAACCGCCCGCGACTCGGGCAGGAACCCGCTGTTATGTCCAATGTGCTTGCTGTGATCCTGGCTGCCGGGAAAAGCACCCGGATGAAATCTGACATCCCGAAAGTGCTGCATACGATTTGCGGTCGGCCGATGATTGAATATGTGCTGGATGCCGCTCGCTTAGCCGGCGCTGACCAGCTGGTGGTGATTGTCGGACATCGAGCCGATCTGGTGCAGGCCGCACTGCAGCAGCACCCCGATGTGGTGTTTGCTCAACAGACAGAGCAAAAAGGGACCGGGCATGCCGTCATGATGGCTGCCGATGCTCTGGCAGGACACAGCGGAGCCACGCTGATTCTGGCCGGTGATACTCCACTGCTGCAGGGCAGTTCACTCAAGTCACTGCTGGAAACCCGCGAACGCACTCAGGCAGCCTGCGTGATCGGCACCGCTGAAACTCAAAACAACGAAGGACTCGGACGCATCGTTCGCGGCGCTGATGGCAGCTTTGAGCGGATCGTGGAACAAAAGGACGCCACACCCGAACAGCGCAAAATTACGGAAATCAACACCGGGTGCTACGCCTTCAGTACACCACTGCTGCTGCAGTCGCTGCAGCAACTACGGCCCAACAACAGTCAGTCTGAATACTATCTGACCGACTGCCCGCAAATTTTGATAGATGGTGGTCAAACCGTCGACGCCTGCTGCAGTCTGACACTGGAAGAAGCTTTGGGAGTCAACACACGAGTCCAGCTGGCGGAGGCGCGTGCCAGCATCCAGAAAAATATCCTGCACAACCTGATGCTGCAGGGTGTTACGATCGAAGACCCCGCTCAGACGACCATTGACTTCGGAGTCCAGATTGGTCCGGACTCCGTCATTCGGCCGTTTACGGTCATCGAACGCGACACGGTCATCGAAGACCAGTGCACCATCGGCCCGCTGCAGCACATCCCCGCCGGCAGCTGCATCCGCAAAACCGGCTAACCCCACCAACCCCGGGCCCCAAACCACACCCCCTGCTCGCCTGATTCGATTTATGGGTCTTGCAGGTTCCATAGATCCTGTAGGACCCATTGGACCTATGGGATCGATAAGTCCCATGGGACCTTTCAACGGACAGCCCGGCCCACAAAATTCCCCTTGCGTGAAACGGGGGTGAGGTAGCCAGACTCCCGGGAGTTCCGCCAACCAGGCGGTCAAAAACGCACTGCACCGGGCTCGGACTGGAAAGCCCGAGCTGCGGAGAGAGCCAACAGCGGACTCACACCCACGGCTCAACTGACCGAATACTGACCTTTAAGTTTCCCTTCGCGGCTTCGCGTGAGACCAACTGTCTGCAAAGCACCCGCATTGCCATAGAATTCATGCGATCAAGGGGGGGGAGGGGGGGGCAGCCCACACCCAAGCCATCCGGCACTCACACCCGCGGACTCCCATCCGCGGCTCGCCAAACCGGCAACCGAAAACCGAAAACTGTCCACTGATCACTGCCCGCCGCTTGCCTGCATCAGCCCGCGTATGTAACCCCAAGCAAACAAACGGCCCAGCATCGTGTAGCCCGGTTCACCGTCGTCTTCGCCCAGCAGCTGCGGAACATGATCCGGCCGCATGACCCCGCTAAAACCAGTCTCCTGATAAGCCCGCATCGCGGTCACCATGTCCGTCGGCCCGTTGTCATGAAAGGTCTCGGCGAAATCCTGCGGAGTCCCCCGGACGTCCCGGAAGTGCACGTAACGGATCCATGGGCCCAGCCGACGAATCGTCGCCGGGATATCGACATTCATTGAAGCAAATGATCCCTGACAGAAACAGATCGCATTGGCGGAACTGGGGACCAGCCGCACCAGCCGCTCAAACGCCTCAACGCTGTGCATAATTCGAGGCTTGCCCAGCAGTGCAGACAGCGGCGGATCGTCCGGATGCATCGCCAGCACCACACCACACTGTTCCGCCACCGGCAGCAGTTGATTCAGCAACCGCTCCAACTGCTGCCACAGATCTTCCGGGGTCAGTCTTTGAGCATCAGCCTCAGCCTGCGGATCAGTCGGTCGATATCCCAGCAGGACTGCTCGCTCCACATCCGCCAGCCGAAAGGCCGTCACCTTCGCTGCACCTCGTTCCGGCGCATCCAGCACCGTGCGACACCAGTCTGTCCCGGCCATGAAGTTGTAACATAGCAGACGAATGTCCTGATCGGCCATCTGGCGGATCAGTTCCTGCAGGGCTCGAACTTCCGAGCCATCGTCGCGTCCCAGCTTGATGTTTTCTATCGGCAGATAACCTTCCACCACCGAACACTTCATGCCGAATGACTCAATCCGGCGACACCGCTCCGCCAGCACCCGCCAGTCCGCTCCCGGATACCGCTGCACAATATCCGTAACACCACACTGCGCGGCCAGCTGCAGGTTTTCATCAGACAAAGGAGTCAGCACAGAGCCGAGACGCATAGATCGTTCATCCCGCAGGCGGCATTCAGGCATGTGAAATCATTTCTCCCCACACTCTTGCGAATTCCGTCGCTGCTGACAACTGAGCGTCCTGGGCAGACGGATTTTCGGAACTGCAGCCACCACCAGGTCCTGGCAGCGGAAATCCACGGCACAAACGCCTAACATTCCTGTCATCACTTTCGTTGTCACCCTTTTCAGGAATCCGTTCCATGTCCAGTCTGCTGCTGCTCCTTTCACTGCTGCTACCGGCCGATCCGCCGGCATGGCCCGGATTCCTCGGTGCCGGTGCAACTCCGATCGAGCCCGCCTCCATCCCGCTCAACTGGTCCCCCGCTCAGAATGTCGCCTGGGATGCGTCACTGCCCGGACACGGACAGTCCAGCCCGGTCATCTGGAACGATCGCGCATTCGTGAGTACTGTAGAAGGTGAAAACAAGGAAATCTGCCACACCATCTGCCTGGCACTGAGCGACGGAAAAATCCTCTGGGATCACAAACATCAGTCCACTGCTCCCGACCCCAACAGCGTGTACATCAGCCGCGCAGCTCCGACACCAGTCGTTGATGGCAGCCACGTGTTCGCCTGGTTCGAATCTGGTGACCTTGTGGCACTGACTCACGACGGTCAGCATGTCTGGACAACCTCACTGTCCGGGCTGTACGGAAAATTCACCAACAAATTTGGACTCAGCAGTTCACCTGTCCAGACAGCCAGCTCGGTCATCATTCTTGTTGATGATGAAGGCCCGTCTTATCTGGTTGCTCTGTCGAAAACCGACGGCAGCGTTTTGTGGAAGACAGATCGCACCAGCCGTACAAGCTGGAGCAGTCCGGCACTGCTGACACTCGCCGGACAGCCTCAGATCGTCGTCAGTTCCGCCGGTTCCGTTGACGCTTGGGATCCCGCCACTGGCAGGCAGCTCTGGACTTACACTGACATCGGCGGCAATACCGCCACCACACCGCTGCCCGCCGGACCCGATGCATTCTTCGTGGCCGCATCCCCCGGCCGCAGCGGAGAAAATGCAGCAGGTGCTAAAAAATCGAACGCCCTGATTCGAGTCAACCGGGACGGTGATTCATGGAAAGTTGAAAAGGTCTGGATGGCCGCCGAAGCCACTCCTTCGTGGGCCTCACCCTTTCTGCATCAGGGCTATGCCTATTGGGTGAATCGCGTGGGCGTCGTGTACTGCATTGATGTAGCCACGGGCGAGCAAAAATATGCACAGCGCACCAAACAGTCCTGCTGGGCTACGCCCATCCCGATCGGCGATCGCATCTACTTCTTTGGCAAGGAAGGCACCACGACCGTGCTGGCTGCTGGCCCGGAATTCAAACAGCTGGCCAGCAACGAGCTGTGGTCGGCCGATGCACCGCCATCAGACAACGGCGCACCCAAAACAGATGAAACCAGCCAGGAACGCAAACAGGCCAATGCCATGTTCTCAGGTCCCACCCAGTACGCAGCCGCTGCAGTCAGCGGCAGCCTGCTGATTCGCGTCGGCAGCCATGTGTTCTGCATCCGGGATACCGCCGCAAAGACTCCGTAACGAATTGCTTATCCTGTGTTGTCACGGTACCACCGCCGGAATCAGCCCTCAGCCGACTTGATTCCGGCGGTTTGCTTAGACAATTTGTCAGGCCATCAGTCTCTTCACAGGCACGCCGTGCGATCCCTCTGCACCTGCCGGATTAAGCCCTGTCAACCCAAAGCCACGTCCATGTCCCAGCCAGCATTTCGACGCGGATTTTCCCTCATTGAACTGCTGGTCGTGATTGCCATTATTTCCATTCTGGTTGCCTTGTTGCTGCCGGCTGTCCAGAAAGCCCGGGAAGCAGCCAGATGCATCAGTTGCCTGAATAATCTGAAACAGCTGGGACTGGCGATTCATAACTATCACGAGTCCTGTTCTGCACTGCCGCTGCAGGCCACGTTCCGGCCGGGCAGCACATTCTCGGGCTTTTCTGCCCACGCCCGCATTCTGCCGTGGATCGATCAGGCCAGTCTGTACTCCCGAATTGACTACAACCGTAGTTTTGCTGCTCAGCCAGCCATCTGTGGCACACGAATCCCGCTGTTTCGCTGCCCCAGCGATCTTCGGGACGGACTGCGACCACATGCGGGAGTTCAGTTTGCTCCCACAAATTACGGTTTCAGCATCGGGACATGGCTGGCGATCGATCAGCTGACCGGAACTGCGGGTGACGGAGCCTTCGCGGTTAACGAACGTCGCACATTCGCCTCCGTCACAGACGGACTCAGCAGCACACTTGCAATAGCCGAAGTCAAAACCTTTATCCCCGCACTGCTCGATGGCGGTCGACCGATCGGGCCCTTCACACCGCCACCGGACCTGCCCTCGGAAATTGCTGCGTGGGGCGGAACCTTTGATCCCCACTACTGCCATACACAGTGGATCAGCGGACGTACACTGCAGTCCGGCGTAACCACCACATTCCCGCCCAATACCGTGGTGCCGTACCAAAACGCCGGTCAAAGCTATGACGTCGATTTTACCTCCGCCCGCTTTGGCCCAGGGACCAATCGACAAGGCTACCGAGTCGTCACAAGTCGCAGCTTTCATACCGGCGTGGCCTGTATTCTGCTGCTGGACGGCTCATCCCGCACCATCAGCAGCTCGGTCGACCGCGGCGTCTGGCGAGCAATAGGAACTCGAGACAATGCGGACCTGCCGGGCGACTTCTGAAATCAGCTGTCACTTGCCACCGGCCAGCTGCTGCTTCACGAACGGTGCAATGTCGGCCGCATACGTGAAGGCTTCTTCGCGACCTTCCTGCAGCAGACTTTCATCAAACCGCTTTGCCAGTTTGCCGTCTGCACCAAAGACATAAACGGCGGGAATTGATGAAAGTTCCTGCTCGGCAAAAAACTTGTCTGATTCATCAGTGCACAGGATATTTACGAACTGCGCCTGCTGCTTCTTCAGGAACGCTTCAACTTTCGGACGGTAGAAGTCGGCCGGCTTGTTCCTGATGCCCACATAGTCCACATTGAAGCTGACACAGACCACCTGTTCCGGCTGGTCCTGCTGCAGCTTGACCAGTCCTGGAAATTCCTGCATGCAGGGTGCACATGAAGTGGACCACACGTCCACGACCACGATTTTGCCTTTGTGTTTTTCCACCAGTGCCGTGACGTCCTTCCACGTTCCCGGCTGCAGCTCGATCGTCGCAGCGGCCGGCCGGGCCGCAGGTTTTTCATCCCCGGCACTGGCCGGCGGAATCAGACAGCAGGACAGCAGCACAGTGGCACACAGCAGAATACGAACAGCAGTCATACTGACGAAGTCCTTCAGGCAATCTGATAATCCAGCGAGGCAGGGCAGTGAAACTCGGGTAAATTCTTACGGTTCAGCCTGAAGCATTCCAGCGGATTCCCGGCCTGCACTGTCCGGAATACCGGAAATCCCGGTGACGGCCGATCATTTCCCGTCGGAAAAATCGACTGACAGCGATTCCGGTGTATTCCCCGGTGCCCCGCTTTGCCGTAGGATTCCCGCTGACAGTAGTTCCACAGTGCGGGGTGTGCAGAGGCGGACCATGGGCGAATTTGACGATCAGCTGCAAAAGGCAATTCAGCGAGGCCAAATGACTCGTGCTGCCGGTGTCGGCGCGGCTGCGGATGATGCTGCCACGGAGGAACAGTTCCGGCAGAAACACGCGCAGCTGCGCAACGAACTGTCCGACTACATCGAAACTCGCCTGCGCACTCTGTGCGACCATTTCCCAGGGTTCGAATTTCAGACTGTGGTCAACGAAAAAGGCTGGGGCGCCCGGATTTTCCGCGATGACATGCGACTGGGACGCGGCACCGCCCGCAACGAATACAGCCGACTTGAAATTCTCGTCCGACCGTTCTCCGACGTTTACATTCTCGAAGTCTCCACAAAAGGCACCATTCGCAACCGCGAAAGCCTGAACCGCTCCAAACACGAATTTTTGCGTGAAGCCACCTTCGAATCGTTCCGTCGCTCAGTCGACAGCACGGTGCTGGAATTCGCCGAACAATACTCGGCACACGCCTGACAATTCCGCGGCTTGCCCCCAAACACGACAACCATTTTCCGGCTAAAGCCGGTACTGCGAACCCCAGTGCGTTACCCTTCGCGGCTTCGCGTGAGCCAAACCGCCTGAAACTCGCCTGACCACTGACCACTAATCACTGTCATCGCCCCGACGTCCCGATCATCCGCACCGGAGTCTCCGAAGTGCCCGCTTCGATCAGATGAAACTGCACGTCGTCCAGATGCACTTCCGCCTGCGTCAGTACGCTGGCACACAACTGAAATTCACGCCCCCGATGAATTGGTCGGATCAGCTCAAATTCCTGCCAGTCCGATGTCAGTTCCTGCTTCAGACCATGCTCAGGACCCAGCTCCGTATCGTACAGCAGCAGCGGCGATCGTGAACCAGATGCCACTGCGGAACCCCGCCGCACTCGCCCCCGCACAATCACAATATCACCCGGCGATACAGCAACGACAGGCGATGTCAGCACCAGCGGCACAACATCATCCCGCACCGCCGAACGTCCGGTCGGATCAGCCGGCCACGCAGCCAGACGCAGCACTCGGCCTCCGGCACCCGCCGGAATCACATCCGTGGTTGTCGAAAACAGCGTCTTGTCAGCCGCAGCACGCTCCCATCCGTCCCGCTGCAAACTGCCGGCATCATCAAAAGTTGCCGACCAGCGAAGATGATTCGCCAGTTGTGAACGCTCAGACTGCACCCGATTCATCAGTCGCCAGTGATCAGGCAGAGTCGCAAACGCTGTGGTATGCGGGGATGCTGCCGGAGAACACAGCCCGGCCGTCGCATCCTTCCAGCACAAAAACTGCAGATGCCGCAGATTTCTCAGAGCATCCGCGGACTGCAGCAGTGACTCGCTGTGATCTCCCGTTTTCTGTTCCTGGCGCATTTTGTTCAGCGAGCTTTTCACAGCAGTCAGCAGTGTCGCGGTACCCGACGGCGCCGCATGTTCACGCTGCAACTGACTGACTGTCTCACGCACTCGCTCATGCTTCAGTTCGGCCAGTTCCGCTGTCACCGCAGCGGCTCGCACCGAAATCCCCCGAATACGCTGCTCCAGCTTCTGAATAATGCTGGTATCAGAAGTCACCACAATAGCCGCACAACGGTCAAAATCCCTGATCCGGATCGCCAGCCCGCCCGCCCGCACATCCCGCGGCAGACTGCGAATCCCGGCCGTCGAGACCTGCCACGCTGATGCCGTTTCCGATGCCGCCACCGTCATGTTCACTTCACGCTCATACATCGGCCCCGGTACGTACTGCGAAGTGGTATCCCAGTGAGTCGCCAGGATCAGCGTCGCACCACTGCCCCGAATAACTGCCGCATCAGGCCCCCGCGGAGCATCCAGACCTGCCACAGTAACACCCGATGATAATCCATTGAGATTCAATGCACCGCCACCACCCTTACTCTGGCCTCCTGGTCCCCCACCGGTCCGCACCGCCAGATAACCCTCCCGACGACCACGCGCCAGAAATGGTTCCAGTAAAGACATCTCAAGACAGGCCAGCTCAATCGCCAAAGCTGTCTCACGCTGCTGCCGATCGTCCGACTGCAGACTCTTTGTCTTCCAGAAACCAAGGCCCCGATAACCGGCCGAGATCGCCGCATACACCTGATGCAAAATCTGCTCAGGCTCCACAGTCGGCTGCACACCGTCACCACGCCACTGCTGCTGAGCAAATGAGGGTTCAACCTGCACCCACGTCCACGGAAATGCCATCTGACCCGAATTGTTCAGCCGATGTACCAGCAGATTCCGCATTGATCCAAAACCGTCCTCCCGACCCACCACATGCCGACCCATACCCGCCAGATCAATCTCACGAGACGCCGCACTCTCGGCACCCGCAAGGTCCGCCGCATGCGGTCGCTGCATCACTCGATCCGCACTGCGAACCTCTCGAGACCACGCGAGCAGATGCGGTAAATCAGCCTGGCCGATACGAGTTCCCAGGTACCAGCCGGAAACATACGGAAACTGCTGATCCAGCGGCGGCAAACTACTCACCAGCTGACCGAAATCACCAGTTGCAAATTCGGGATGTGGCGGAGTCGCGAGGATGGCAAAACCCGCCTCGGCAAGTTCCCGCGATCGATCCGCTGCCTGCACGTCGCTCAGCCAGACCGTGTTCACTCCCGCACGCGTCAGCCAGTCCACTCCCTCACCATGATCCGGCAGCAGTCGCAGCAGAACCGGCTGCTGATTCAGCAGCAGTGCCCCCAGCTCCACGTCCAGTGGGACATGCACCCGCTCGGCAGCCTGCGCAGCTCCTCCCGCCGGTTGCGGAATCAAATCCAGCTGCGCCTGCTGCGGCACAATCACCGGACCGTACTCAGCCACTCCCAGATCCATCCACAGTTCACCAGGCTGAGACTCTGCCATCACCGCCAGACCAATAATCAGCGGATCCTGAAAACGAATGTCAGCGCGGTTGAGCTCTGCGCGAGTCCTGCGCAAAAGAGACTCCATGCCCTTGCGAGTCACTGCGACACGCAGCGTCTGAGTCGTCTCGGACTGCTCCAGTGCATCACCCGGGAAATACACAATCATCGGCCCGCCAGTACGCGGATCTACCTGACCTGGAATCAGCAACTGCAGTGCCAGCCGCGCTCCCGCCGCTGTCGAATCCGCAGTCAGCGCCGCCTTGAAATCATAATGCAGCCGAGATGGCTCAAGTCGACCCGTCAGCAGCACCGGCTCACTCGCTGCACTCGCCGTCAACCGAAAACGCGCTGCAACCTCCGGCTGATCCTCCGGCTGACTCTGCTGCACCTCCGTGCCGGGACCATGCCGCTCACAGCGCCACGTCAGCAGCTGACCCTCGTAGTCCGCCGCCGCCATAATCGCCGACGGCTCCATACTGAGCCCCGACACCCGCTGAATCAGTGAACCACCGTCCAGCGATCGCTCACGCAGCTGCCGAGTCAGCTTGCCGCCCGAAACATCCGCTGCAGAACCGGGTTCAGAATTCAGCTCATCCGCCGGCAGCCACGCCGCACAAAACAACATCAAAACGCCGCACAACATACAGCGCCACGACAAAAACACACACCACCACGCACTGCGGTTCGCACTGCTGGCCGATCGCCCCAAAACAGGCCTGTTCTGACTGGCTGGCTGTAACACTGTCAACATCCGTGTCTGGCTGAATTCATCGGGGAAATCTTTACCCCGAGCCGAATTCTAACAAATTCCGGCCCTCTGGTTCGAGACCATTCCTCGGGCACTTTACACCTGCAGAAAAAACCGCAATTCCCAGCCTTTCCCAGCCATTCTCACACCATTTTCCCTCGGCTCAGCTGAAAACACTGAGATATTCAGGTTTTGCAACACCGTTTCAGAGCGGTTTTCCCACCGAAATCCTGCTTTTCGACGAATCAGTCAAAGACACTCCCTCTCGGTTCGCCCCCCTAAAAAACTACGGATAGCCGGACACCTGGGATGGAACATCAGGTTCGTTTTGATGCTCAGGAAAATCACACTCTGTTACTGGAAATTCTTGAACTGCAGCGACTGATCGATGTCTGCCCGGCTCCCCACCGTGCCATCCTGTCATCAGCCTCACGCAACATCATCAAATGCCATCGGCGGCGACTGCACGCCCTGAACCTGTTTCAGGATGCCCTTTTCGGACCTTGGACACCAGATACGGCATCTGCAGTTCGATATCGAAGCCACTCGCCGCGAATGCGATGCTCTCCGCACCATCCTCTACGGTGACAGTGAACAGGATCCAGCCAGCGGCTGAACGATATCCGTTCAGAGAATGTGCCATGCCCCCCCGACTTCAAAGGTTGTCAGAGATAACTCGACACCGGTATCCTGTCAGCCTGTGTTGATTCCCGCCGAGCAGCCGAAATTCCCGCCGGAGCCGCTCATGTTGTCATCTGCAAAACTATTGTGCCTCACCATCGCTGTTGGGCTGCTCTCTGCAGCCCGGATCAACGCCGCTCCACAGCAGCAGACGGACCCGTTCGCTGCTCTGCAGGCACAGTTTCAGCAGCAGCTTCCCGCGCTGCAAAAATTCTGCCTCGACTGCCACTCCACAACCGCTCAGCAGGGTGATCTCGACCTCGAACAGTTCCGCTCAGTCGCCGACATTCGCCGCAACCCAGTGCCGTGGCAACGCGCTGTCGAACTGCTGCTGCAGCGGGAAATGCCGCCACAGGAAGCCGACCACCAGCCCTCAACAGCCGAACGCCAGAAACTCACCAACTGGATCCAGGCTGTGCTCGCTGCCGATGCACGCGCCAATGCCGGGGATCCTGGACCTGTCGTACTGCGCCGACTCAACAACGCAGAACTCACCTGGGCCATCCGTGACCTCACCGGACAGACTCTGACACCCGCCAGCCAGTTCCCCGTCGACAGTGCCGCCGGAGAAGGCTTCACCAACGTCGGCAATGCCCTCGTACTGTCTCCCGCACTCATCCAAAAATACCTTGACGCAGCCCGCGATGTGGCGGATCACGCCATGCTGCTGCCCGGCAGAATTCAGTTCTCACCCTCCACCACCTCGCGCGACTGGACCAACGAGAAACTGGCCGCCATCCGCAACTTCTATGACCGCTATTGCGGCAGCGAAGGCGGAACCCCCGTCAATCTCCAGGGCCTTCGTTTCGAAACCAATGGCGGCGGACGCCTGCCCCTCGAACGCTATCTGCAGGCACTGCTGCAACATCGCGACGCCCTGCTGCAGGGAACCGCCCGGATCGAACAAATCGCCGCCGACTCAAAACTCAGCCCTCGCTACCTCCATACACTCTGGAATGCCCTGCAGGACAATACTCCGTCTCTGCTGCTGAATGGACTGCGTCAGGAATTCGCTCAGGCCAATCCCGCAGCCGCACCGGAAATGACCCAAAAAATCGCCGCGTGGCAGCAAAACCTGTGGCGTTTCACAACCATCGGACACATTGGTAAACGTGACGGACCAAAAGCATGGCAGATTCCCTCAGATCCGCTCGACGTTCGCCAGGAAGTGCGGCTGCCAATCCCCGCCGGGACCGATACCGTCCGCTTCTGGCTGGCTGCTGCCGATGCCGGCGATGGCCACGAAAATGACATCGCCGTCTGGTCCAATCCACGCTTCACCGCCCCCGGACAACCCGATCTGCTGCTGCGCGATGTTCGACGCGCTGCCGCTGAACTGAACCTGTATCGCGATCAAGTCGTGCAAACCACAGCAGCCAGCCTGAAAGCCGCCGCCGGCATCGCTGCCGAACCCGATCTGGAACTGACCCCGGAACGCCTGACTGCACTGGCCACAGAACACCAGATCGATCCGTCAGTACTCTCGTCATGGCTCAGCCTGCTCGGCATCGGGGCCAAAGAAGCCTTCATCTCCGGACACCTCACGTCACGCATGGAACGCGCCGAAAGCTATGACTTCGTCAAAGGCTGGACAGCCGCCGATGCACTCAGCGTCATCGCCAACTCATCCGATCAGCTGGTCAAAGTCCCCGGAGATGCTCGCGGACACGGCGTCTGTGTCCACCCGTCACCATCTATCCGCGCTGTTACCGGCTGGCAAAGCCCAGTGGTTGCCTCGGTCACCGTCAGCGGTCGCGTGCAGCGAGCCCACATGGCCTGCGGCAATGGCGTCGCATGGATCGTTGAACTGCGCCGCGGCAATACTCGTCAGCGACTGGCCGAAGGTACTGCGGACGGTACCGCTGAAATGCTGTTCGGACCCATCCCCGGCCTCGCCGTTCGCAAAGGTGACGTGATCGCTCTCAGCGTGGGACCTCGTGACAACAATCACAGCTGCGATCTCACCGCCGTCGACTTCACCATCACCTCTGAAAACAACGAATGGGATCTTGGCAAAGACGTCTCACCAGATATCCTCGCCGGCAATCCGCACCCGGATCGCTTCGGCAACAATGGGGTCTGGCACTTCTACGGTGAACCGGATTCCGGCGTGGTCGCAGACACCGTAATTCCCCCGGACTCACTGCTCGATCAGTGGCGCAGTGCCCAGCTGCCGGCCGATCGTGACAAACTGGCCGAACAACTGCAGCAGCTGCTGGTCGCGCCCCCCGCAGACCTTCCGGCTGACTCCCCGAACGCCCGACTGCGACAGCAGCTGACAGCACTCAACGGACCGCTCCTCGCCACCGTGCGCCGCGAAATTCTGTCCCGGCCCGCCGCAGCTGACAGTCCCGCCGCCGATTCCGCCATCGGACTCGACCCGGCACTCTTCGGAAAACTGCCCGATGGCAGCCCGATCGCACCCGCCGACCTCTGCATACAGGCACCCTCGGGGATCGAAGTGCAGGTCCCCGCAGACCTCGTGGCCGGCAGCGAATTCGTCGCCACTGCCGGACTCCAGTTGCCTGCCGGGGCCAATGGCAGCGTGCAGATGCAGGTCCTCACCGCTCCGCCAGCCAGCCTCTCAGCACCCGCCGCCGCAAACGCAGCTCCAGCCACCGGCAAAGCACGCTGGTCAGATGGCGAAGGACAGATTCGCTTCGATCAACCCATTCTGGTACAGCCCGACAGCCAGGCTCGTACCCGACTGCTGCAGGACTTCGACACCTTTCGACAACTGTTCCCCGCAGCACTCTGTTATCACCGCATCGTTCCCGTCGATGAAGTCGTTACACTCACCCTGTACTATCGCGAAGACGATCACCTGCAGCGACTGATGCTGTCCCCCGCAGAAACAGCCGAACTGGATCAGTTGTGGTCCGAAATGCACTTCGTCAGCCGCTCCGCACTGGCCCTCGTCGATGCCTACGAACAGCTCTGGCAGTTCGCCACACAGGATGCCGATCCCAGCGCCTTCACACCAATGCGAGACGGTATTCTAAAAAATGCCGAATTGTTCCGTGAACAGCAGCGACAGGCCGAACCTCTGCAGCTGCAGGCTGTTCTGGAAATCGCCGATCGCGCCTGGCGACGCCCCCTGCACGAATCCGAAAAACAACAGCTCGCAGCACTCTACCAGCAACTCCGCAGCGAAGGACTCGAACATGAAGCTGCCATCCGCAAATTGCTGGTGCGAGTCCTTGTGTCGCCTGCCTTCCTGTTCCGCACTGAACAGGTCCACACCGGACGCACTCCGGTTGATGTCTCACCCGCAGAACTGGCCTCCCGCCTCAGCTTCTTCCTCTGGTCGTCAATCCCCGATCAGAGTCTGCGGGATGCAGCAGAATCGGGCGCCGTGCTGCAGGAACCCGAACTGAAAGCACAACTGCAAAGAATGCTGGCAGATCCGCGCATCCGCCGCATGGCCGTCGAATTCGGCTGCCAGTGGCTGCACATCCGCGACTTCGATCAGCTGGACGAAAAAAGCGAACAGCATTACCCCGAATTCACCGAACTGCGCGGTGACATGTACGAAGAATCCATCCTGTTCCTCGAAGACCTCATTCGCAATGATCGCTCTGTACTCAGCCTGCTCGACGCAGATCACACCTGGGTCAATGCCCGACTGGCAAAGTTCTACGGGATTGAAGCCGTCGAAGGGGATCATTTTCGGCGGGTTGAGGGGCTGCGTGAGCGTTCCCGCGGCGGCATTCTCGCCATGGCCAGCACTCTCGCCAAACAGTCCGGTGCCTCACGCACCAGCCCCATTCTCCGCGGTAACTGGGTCTCAGAATTCCTGCTGGGTGACCGCCTGCCCAGGCCGCCCAAAGGAGTCCCCGTGCTGCCGGAAGTCGCACCCGACAATGTCACTGAACGTCAGCTGATCGAACTGCACAGCTCTGACCCGGCCTGCGCTCGCTGCCATACCCGCATCGACCCCTTCGGATTTGCCCTTGAAAGCTTCGACACCATCGGCCGACTGCGCAGCGAGGACGCCCACGGACTGCAGATCAACACCGCCGCTGTACTGCCCGACGGAACACCAATTCAGGGCCTTGACGGGCTACGGCAGTACCTGCTGCAGAATCGACGCCGCGATTTCCTCCGCACCTTCTGCCGCCGGCTGCTGGGATATGCACTGGGCCGCAGTACTCAACTGTCCGACGAACCGCTGCTGGACGAAATGCTGCTGCAGCTGGAACGCCGTGACTGGCGGATCAGCGCCGCCATCGAAACTATTGTGCTCAGCCCGCAGTTCCGCAAAATCCGCGGCGCCGATCAGCAGCTGGCAGTTCAGGAAGACTGATCTGGTTCATCCGCAGCAAGAAAACACCCGCGGCAAAATATCCGTAGCAACCACCACTCGTACTCGAAAAAACACCTCTGAAAACGCGAGGAATTCACAACAGCAGAGAAGGCAGAAAATCGAGCACGAGCAGGAAGAAACAATCGAATATTAATCCCCTCTATTCGCGTCCATTCGTGGCTCAGCCCCCCCCCTGCGATTATCCGTGCCAATCCTTGTTCATCCGTGGCAGAAAAACATCCCTGAAAAACCATTCGTGGCACCGCCACCGGCTGATCAGCGCTGCACGGATTTCTTTTCCTCTCCAGGTGCTCGCAGCTCTGCCGCCAAAAACGCCACCGATCGCTGAATCGCCTCACGATTCATCGCCGCCTGAAGATGGTCGGCTCCCTCAACCCGATAAACCTCAGATCGTACCCCCGCACCACGCAATGCCGTGTGACACGTCATGCTCCAGATCAACGGTACCAGCTTGTCATCAGTCCCGTTGAAGAAAAAGAACGGCGGGTCCTTTTCGTCGACAAAGGCTGTCGGCGAGGCCGCCTCAAACTTCTCCGGAACCGTCTTCTGATCACCACCCATCCAGTACTCAGCCCACTTGCCGCCGTCCGACATCAGCCGAAACTCGGTCGGTGCCCCGCCAGCGACAATCGCCTGCAGACGAGTATCCAGTTTTTCAGGATCCTCGTCAGCCGCTTTCCCGGTCGTCCCCAGCAGAGCCGCCAGATGACCGCCCGCCGAATACCCAATCGCACCCAGACGCGCTGCATCCACCTGATACTCGGTCGCATGCCGACGCACCCACCGCACCGCCATACGGCAGTCGTCTATCTGCGCCGGAAACTTGTGCTCAGGAGCCAGTCGGTAGTCGATCGCAAAACATGCCATGCCGCGTTTCGCCAGCGAATCCGCATAGCCCCGCAGTTGCTTGCGATTACCCGATCGCCACGCCCCGCCATGAATCACAATCACCGCCGGAACAGGCCCCTGCACCTCTGGCGTCAAAATGTCCAGCAGCAGCTCACGCTCACCCACCCGGCCATACACCACGTCCTCCCGCAGCCGCACGGAAAATTCGGGCGGCTCCTCGCTCACAGGAGGCTGCTCCCGGGGCTTCTCGTCACCACGAACAGCTCCCGCACTGCTCAGCAGCCACAGACTCCCAATCAGCAAGCAAAGACGACTCATCACTGCCCCCCCCGCTACCCCAGCCCCAGTCAGTACACATTACAACAACTTGCCCGCAACACTGCGTTCAGCAGCTTACCAACACTGTCTCAGACTATCATCTGCGGGAACACGAGGAAACCCAGCAGCTCAACTCGGCCGTCAACAAAACGGCGACCGCCTGGCGATTTCGCAGTAAAGAACGCAACTCAACTTGCCCGCCGTGGCAGGGCAGCAGTGACGAGTGACTCACTGCGACCAATTCGATAGTACTCGCACCGCCGTTTTCTCGGTCGGTTTCTGAATACTGCGGCTTCGATGGCAGCACTGCCGCTGCGGATTTTTCGGCTGCTGCATGTGACTGCGACAATTTGTGTCACCCGTTTGCAAACACCGACTTTGACACCTCTTCAGCACGGATGAAAATCACTCACAAATCCGAAACTGCCAGAACCATCGCTGCCGGCAAGTAACTGACGCCCAATGCAGCAAGGCTGCTGCCTCAAAACGTTGAGAAACGGTGTCAATGCAGGTGGCCGGCACCGCTTGAGAAAAGATCCGGACTGCAGGCATCAAAAACAAACAACCCCTCGAAAACGCAGGCATTTTCGAGGGGTCGCGGATGGTTTCGCTCAGTTTCGGATTGACAGTATAACCCGGCCAGGACTCGAACCTGGAAAAGCAGAACCAAAATCTGCTGTGTTGCCGATTACACCACCGGGTTACTAAGCACACTTATTCCGATCAGTCGTTACGCAGCCGCATACCGACGTCCTTCAGCTTCTCTCGAATCTCGTTCAACGACGTTACACCAAAGTTGCGACTCGCAAGCAGCTCGTCTGGAGTCCTCTGGCAAAGCTGCCCAACTGTTTGAATGTTCAGGCGAGACATGCACTTGCGAGACCGCACGGAAAGATTCAGGTCGGTCACCAGCTTGTTCATCATCGCCTGCTCCTCAGGAGACAGACTCTGGTCAACAATGTGCTCGCGAGAATGAATCTTGTGCAGATGCTGACCAATCCGCAGTCCATGAGCCTGCAGCAGCTCGCGAATTTCCATCAGCGACGTTTCACCAAAATTCTTGCCCGCCAGCAGTTCCTGCTCACTGACCTCAGTCAGATCGCCCAGCGTGACAATATTCATCGCCTGCAGACAGTTGCGGCTGCGCACAGAAAGCTCGAAATCCGTGACCGGACGCCCCAGCAGCTGCTTCATGCGAGCTTCCTGCTTCGCATGGTCTTCGTCGTAGTACATCCCCTGAGTCGCCTCGATGTCCTTCAGGTACAGCTCGGCAAACTGATTGTTCGCATCGTACTCACGCACTCGACGGAAACAAAACGCCGCCGCCTGATAGTTCTCACGGTCCTCGTACAACAGCCCCAAATTCAGCAGAGCACCAATATAGAACGGAGGACGCGACAGACTGCGCTCGTAAAGACGAACCGCCTCATCGTCGTTGCCACGCAGTGCATTCTCAGCAGCCAGCCAGAACAAAGCCCGCGAATGATGCGGATCCATGTCCACCGCACGCTCAAAATACTCGACCGCTGTCAACGAATCACCTCGGTCCGCCCAGATACAGCCCATCTGGAACGAATACTCGGCTCGACTGGCCGCAGATGCCGCTACACTCCGCAGCAGCTTCTCAGCCTCGTCCACGCGACCAGCCGCACGAATCGCTCCCGCTCGACGCAAAGCACACCCCACCGAGTCAACCCCCAAACGCGACGCCGCTTCGAATCGAGCAGCCGCTTCGTCAGGTCGCCCCAGTGATGTCAGACACTGACCATGAGCGAACAAGGCGACTCCGTCCGCACTGACAGTTGCCAGCAAACGGTCCGCCTGAGACTGACGAGACAGCACGTAGGCTCCCACGCCCGCACGAGCTAACACGGATTCTCGCTTCTCGCCCGCTTCCACGCGACGAGTCAGGTCACCCACGACCTGACGAATCTCCGTTAACTGCGAGGTCCCCGCCGCATACTCTAGTTGCTGCAGCTGATCCAGTGTCAGCAGATTGTCGGATTCAAAAAACTCTTTAATGCTCAAAGGACTGGCTGAGGGCACTTCGTTTGCTTCCTGTGAAACACAAATTCGCGCAATGACGAACGGCATGCACCAAACCGCAAGCTGCTAATGCTAACACCCCGGACTCCGCGGAACAAGTCTTGGGATTTTTCGAGAATTCCAACGAACCACAAACCTCACCCCTTCGGTTACACGGCACCCATTTCTTCACATTTTCCTCCCAAAAACCCCGAACAACCCACATTTACCACACCCAAATCGCCAATTGCAGACACAAAAATCCTTTAATCGCCCCCGCACCAGCACCACCCAATTCCCCTCCACACTCCCCCGTTTTCACCGCTTTTCACCACACAACATTCCCCGCGCATGCCGATTTTCTCAGACTGACGATTGCGATTTTCCACGCCACAACCTTAGACTGCCAATCCAAAGCCTCCACAGGTTCCCCGCCAACTCGCCAATTTGGCCCCGCTCCAGCCCGCTGGACAGGCCGGCACAAACCCACCCTCAGGAAAAATTCCCATGCTGGTGATCCCAGGCAACTACGGCAAGGATACCTGCGATGGTTTCTCCCGCCGCGCCGTGCTCCGTGTCGGCAGCTCCGCCATCGCCGGCCTCAGCGCCGCAACACTCCTTGAGAAAGCCGCCGGCGCAGCCGGAATCAGCGACGAAGAAGCTCGCTACGGCGGCAAAGGCTTCGGCGTCGCAAAAAGCGTTATTATGCTGTACCTGCAGGGCGGCCCCAGCCACCTCGACCTGTGGGACCCCAAAACCAATGTCCCCGATAACGTCCGCTCCGTCTTCAAAAATATCGACACCAAACTGCCCGGTGTCCAGTTCACCGAACTGCTGCCCAAACTGGCTCAGCAGATCGATCGCGCCACCCTCATCCGCTCCGTCAGCTACACGCCAGTCGGCCTGTTCAACCACACCGCCGCCATCTACCAGATGCTGACCGGTTACACCGCCGACAACGTCAGCCCCTCTGGACAACTCGAACCACCCAGCCCCAAAGACTTCCCAAATTTCGGCTCCAACATCGTGCGGCTCAAACCGCTCGCAGCGCCCATGCTGCCATTCGTCATGATGCCCCGACCACTGCAGGAAAGCAATGTGATCGGCAAAGCCGGTACCGCCGGATTCCTCGGCCGCGCCTTCGACCCGTACTACCTGTACCCGTCCGGCGATGACATGGACATGGCCAAAATGGAACGCGTCCGCGTCGATGACCTAACCCTGCGACAGGACGTCCCGCTCGATCGACTGCAGCGCCGCGCTTCTCTCCGTGATACCATCACCGCCGGCATGAAAAGCATGGATAAAGCCGTTCAGCAGTACGCTTTGAACGAGTACTACGAAAAGGCCCTCGGTCTGGTGCTCTCTGGCAAAGCCCGTGAAGCATTCAACCTGTCTTCAGAATCGGCCGAACTGCGCGAAAAATACGGCAATAACACCTTCGGCCAAAGCTGCCTCCTCGCCCGCCGTCTGGTCGAAGCCGGTACTCGCGTCGTCGAAGTCAACTGGCCGAAAGTCGCCAACAGCGATAATCACTCATGGGACGTTCACACCGGACTCAGCGATCGCATGAAACGCCAGTCCGCACCCATGCTTGATGCCGCACTCTCCGCGCTCCTCGAAGACCTCGATCAGCGCGGACTGCTCCAGGAAACTCTCGTTGTCGCAGTCGGCGAATTTGGACGCAGCCCCAAACGCGGCGTCAGCACCTCCGGTAACAGCAACAGCGATGACGGTCGCGACCACTGGCCATACTGCTACACCGGTGTCATTGCCGGCGGCGGCATGAAACGCGGTTACGTACACGGAAAGTCCGACGAAACCGGCTCAGCCCCCGCCGAAAACCCGGTACACCCCGGCGAGCTGCTGGCCAGCATCTATCATGCTGTCGGCCTGTACCCCCGACGCACTGTCTACAATCACCTCAACCAGCCTCGCGAAATGGTCAAGAACGACGCCGTTATGCAGTTCTTCGCCTGAACGCTGGCTGACCAGTCCCTGACCACAAACGCCGGTGCCATGGGCTCAAACCCATGGCACCTTGCCTTTTCAGACGCCTGCAACCACGCCGCACAGGCACCACAAGGCCACCTGCATGCGAGATAATGTGACTTCAGACAGACCCGTTCGCTTTGGACTGGTGGGATTCGGAGCCTGGGGCTCACACCATGCCCGCGCCATCCAACAGACTCCCGGCGCAGAACTGGTCATCATCGCCGCCAATTCCGTTCAGTCACAAACTGCCGCAAAAACGGCCTTCCCCCACGTTCCCGTCACAGCAGACTACAGACGACTGATTGCCAGCCCTGACATCGATGTGGTTGATATCGTCGTGCCGACTCACCTGCATGCCGAAATCGCCTGTGCTGCACTGCAGCACAATCACCACGTGCTGCTCGAAAAACCCATGGCCGCCAGTAAAGCAGACTGCCTTCGAATTCTGGCCGCCGCTGATGACTCGCAAAAACTGCTCGGCATCGGCTTCGAACTGCGAATGTCCGCATTGTGGGGCCGAGTCCACCAGCTGATTCAGGACGGCGCCATTGGCACTCCCCAATACTGCCTCATCGAACTTTTTCGCAGACCCTATCGACAGGGATCCGCAGGCTGGCGCTACGATCGCAGCCGAGTCGGTAACTGGATCCTCGAAGAACCTATCCACTTCTTCGATCTGGCCTGCTGGTACTTCAGCCAGCTGGGAGCTCCCGTCGCCATTCAGGCACGCTCCAGCTCACGAGATCCCTCCCGCCCCCTGCTCGCAGATAACTTCACTGCAGTACTCGACTTCCCCGGTGGCGCATGGGCCGTGATCAGCCAGACACTCGCTGCCTTCGAACACCACCAGACGGTTAAAATCACAGGCACCGCAGGATCCCTGTGGGCGTCATGGAGCGGAATAATGGATCGCACCACCACTCCCACTTTCTTCCTTAAACAGGGATCAGCGGCCACCGGCGAATCATGGCTGGTGGACTGCGGCGGCCCGGCCGGAGAAGTCTTTGAGCTGCAGCAGCAGATCGCCCGGATGTGCGCCGCAGTACGTGGCGAACAGCCGCTGCATGCCGATGGACGTGACGGACTGAAAGCCGTTCAACTGTGCCTCGCCGCTGAACTCGCCGCACAGTCACCTCAGCACTCCCTCACTCTCGATCCACACCCCTGATCCTCGAACGCCAGCACGGAAGTCCGATTCATGAGCTCCAGCACGGAACGATGGTATCAGGGAATCACTCGGTATCAGTGGACGGTACTCATCATCGCCTCGCTCGGCTGGGTCTTCGATGCCTTTGAAGGTCAGTTGTATAACATCACTCGAGCGGACATGTTGCCACAACTGCTTGAAGTCGCTCCGGACAGCCCGCTGGTCCGCCTGTGGGGCGAACGGCTGCTGGGAGTTTTTCTGCTGGGAGGAACACTCGGAGGCTGGCTGTTCAGTTCACTGGCTGATCGCTGGGGCCGACGCCCGGTCATGGGGCTGACCATCCTGTTCTATTCTGTCTTCTCCGGACTCACAGCATTTGCCACCAGCATTGAACAGGCCGGTGCTCTGCGATTCCTGGTCGCCATGGGAGTGGGTGGTGAATGGGCCGTTGGGGCGGCTCTGGTTTCAGATGTCTTCCCGGCTCGCGCCCGCGCTCAGGCCGGAGGCATCTTCCATGCCACCAGCGTGGCCGGGCTTTGGCTGGCTGCCGCAGCCGGACTGGCCGTTGGAACAGAATGGCGCACCGCCTATCTGCTGGGAATACTGCCGGCACTCCTTTGCGTCTGGGTGCGAGCAGGTCTGGAGGAACCGGAAAGCTGGCGCCGCGCGAAACTGGAACACCCCGATCAGGCTGGAAGCTTCCGCGCCCTGCTGCAGGACAGTCGTTACCGGGGTCGGGCGATCGGGGGAGCACTGCTGGCAATGGTCGGACTGGCGACATTCTGGGGAGTCGTCATTGCCGGACAGGATCTCACCGCTGAACTGCTGAAAGCCCGACAGGACCCCGCCGCAGCCGCCAAATCTCGCATCGCCTTCGGCTTTGTGCAAACGGCCGGCGCCGGACTCGGCATGCTCTGCTTCGGACCACTCTCAGAAAAACTGGGACGACGCGGCACCTTCGCTCTGATGCACCTCATGGCTGCTGTCCTGACACCCGTCATCTGCTGGGTGCCGTTCCTGTTCAACAGCTATCCGCTGATGCTGTGCCTGCTGCCGCTGTTCGGCTTTTTTGCTCAGGGCATCCATGCCGGCTACGCCATCTATTTCCCGGAGCTGTTCCCGCCGCACCTGCGGGCCACTGGAGCCGGCTTTTGCTTCAATACCGGCCGAATACTGGCTGCACCCATGCTGATCTGGGGATCCGCCGAACTAAAACTGCGAATGCCGCTGCAGCAGGCCGTCACACTGCTGGGAGGATTGTTCGTACTGGGACTGCTGATCCTGCCGCTGCTGCCCAAAACCATCACCCCACGAAATTCACAAACCCGCAACCCGGCAAACTAGTGCATCCAGGCATCCGACTCAAAACACCCACACCCATACCCACTCCAAATTCCCGCTCCCCCACGGTCGCGGCTCGCCTGACCACTGACCACAAAATCCTCCCCTCGCCCCCGTGAAACGGGGGAGAATGGTTGGGGGTGAGGGGGACAGCCACCCTGGAAATCCACAGCCCAGACGTTCAGAACAACAGCAATGGGCTCGGGCTGGAAAGCCCGAGCTACAGAAAGGGTCACCAGCCACAACCTAACTAACCACTGACCGCTGCCTACGTTCGCACCGCCGTTGTCAGCGGCGTCGCCGGGTTCGACACCAGCCGCCCCTGCACCTCATTCAGTCGACAACGCGGCAAACGCGGCAAAACGTGCTCCGCAAACAAACCACACTCCTCAACATGCGGATAACCACTCAAAATAAATGCCCGCATCCCCATGTCCAGATACACGTTCAGCTTCGCCAGCACCTGCTCGGGATCACCCACAATCGCACTACCACAGCCGCTGCGAGCCAACCCGATACCCGACCATAACCCAGGCTCCAGATATAAATCACCACCCGCGGCAGCACGCAGCTCGTCCTGACGCCGCACTCCCGCACTCTGACTGTCCTGCGAACGGTTCCTGATCTCCTGCCCCCGCTGACGGTCCAGCTTCGAAATCAGCCGGTCTGCCGCGGCCCGCGCTCCCCGCTCCGTCTCTCGCACAATCACATGAATCCGCAACCCAAAATCCACCGTCCGACCATGCTCAGCAGCCTGCCGACTCAGGCTGTGCATCGTTTCACTCAGCTGCCGCTCCGTCTCCGGCCACATCAGATACACATCGCAGTGCTTCGCACACAACGCCTGCGCCGCCGCTGAAATGCCCCCGAAATACAACAGCGGACCACCATTCTGCTGGTACGGCTGAGCCGGCTCGCTGGTCGGCAGTTCAAACTGATAAAATCGCCCCCGCCACTCCAGCGGACCTGTTCGCCCCCACAGCGCCTGCAAAATCTGAATCACCTCGCTGCTGCGTGCATATCGGTCCTCGCTACTCTCCTTCAATCCCGGCAAGTCCGAAGAAATCACGTTCAGGCACAATCGCCCCTCAGACAGATGATCGACCGTCGCAATCGCCCGCGCCAGCATCGGCGGCCACACCTCACCCATCCGCAGCGCCACCAGCTGACGAATCTGCCGAGTCCGACCGGCCATAGCCGCCGCAAATGTCAGCGCATCCTGACCGGCAATCCAGCCCGAGGGCAACAGAATGTTGTCATATCCCAGCCGATCCGCCTGCTGCACAATCTGAGAACAGTGCGCAAATGAACTCCGCAGCTCTCCGTCCGGAACTCCCAGATACCGATAATCATCACTGCACAGCGCCGAAAACCACGCCACCTCCGCCATCCGCTCCATCGTCCGAATTCGCAGGTCACTCATACCACTCCCCCATCACACTCAGCAGGCCCGAATTCGCACGCCGCCAGCCTCCAGCCCTTCCCGCACCTGTGCCAGCAGCTGAACAGGGTCAGGAGTGTCACTATGAATGCAGACCGTATCCGCCCGCACACTCAGATCCACACCACTCTGCGTTCTCACACGCTGCTCTGTCACCAGCCTCAGCACACGCTCAGCTACCACACCGGGATCATGCAGCACCGCACCCGCAGTACCCCGCGGCAACAGACGCCCGTCAGCAGCCACGCCCCGATCCCCAAACGCCTCATGCAAACCTCGCAAACCATACGTAGTCGCCAGAGCAGGCAACAGCGAACCCGCTCGACCACACACCGCAGTTCCGGGCAGCTCCTGCTGCACGACCTCCAGCAACAACTCCGCCAGATCACGCCGCTCGCACGCCGCATGATACAACGCACCGTGCGGCTTGACACGCCCCACCACGATCCCGGCCCGCGACGCAGCCAGTGCCGCCAGCCGCAACTGGCCGGACAATGCCTCCCGCAACAGCTGCGGATCCAGCGTCAGCTCATGCCGACCAAAACCAGCGCGGTCCGGATACGATGGATGAGCCCCAAAGGTGACATGCTGCTGACGACACTGCTCGGCAATCCACTGCAGCCGCTGCAGACTGCCGGCATGCCCGCCACATGCCACATTAACACACGTCACCAGCGGCAGCAGACGCTGATCCAGCAGTTCACCCTCTGAACCATCCTGCTCGCCCAGATCACAGTTCAGATCGATGCTGGACAACACAGGTCAGACTCCATCCAGTGCCGCCGAAAATCGCTGCCACAAATCCTCAACAGGCTCCGTGCCTACGCTGATCCGCAGCAGCCACCGGGACACTCCCACAGCCTCCACCTCGTCCAGCTCTGTGTAATGTGCCAAAATCGTGTACGGACAGCACAGTGTGAAACTGGTGCCCAGATTCGGACCCTTGCAGACCCGCAGACGATCGAACACCGCTGGCGTCCGCTCAGCCGCAGATCGCAGCACAATTGACATCAGGCCACCACGGCCGGCACCGCTCTCAGTCGCAGCCGGATAAAACACCTGCCGCACAGCCGGATGACGCGACAATCGCTCGGACAGCTCGGCCGCGTTCCGATTAATCATCCACACCCGCTCAGACACATCCCGCGAATTCCGCTCCAGAACCTCCGCGTCAGCATCACATAACAGTTCTTCAAACTCGGCCTGCACTGCCGGCAGCAACTGCCGAAAACGAGGACGCAGACGGTTCAGACGCAGACCTCCCGCCAGTACATCACCCTGACCACTGAAATACTTCGTCAGACTAGTGGCCACCGCATCCGCCCATGACAGGGGATTGTCATTAATCACCGCCGCCAAAGTATCATCCACAATCAGCAAAAATCCATGCTCGTCCGCCAGCCGACGCAATGCGGCCAGATCAGGCATCATCAGCAGAGGATTTGTCGGAGTCTCGCAGAACAGTGCACTGATCGACTGACTTTGCAGCAACCGCGACAACTGCTCAAGATCCCCCGCATCGCCACGCGGCAGAAATCGCCATGCCTGCGGACTGAATCGCTGCTGAATCTTCAGCGTGTCCACATAAGGGAAACCAAACTGCACCGTCGGACGCAGCGGATCCAGTCGCCGCACTGCTCGCCACACACAGGCTATCGCCGCCATTCCCGACGGAAACAGCCACGCCTCATCCTCCAAACAACCACCATACTCAGCGAAACGACGGCGCACTGTTCGCCGAGCCTCCGTTTCGGTCGCCACCGCTGCCGCGCCCGCCGTCAAACTCTCAGCCGCCCGCGAACTCACAATCTCGCCCGCGTGCTGCCAGTACTCCTTCAAACGCCGAAAATCATCCGCCGGTACCCTGACGCCAATCGCCGCAGTACCCGGCACCGGCACCAGCTCAGTGACCACGCCACCACGATGTCGCACATGCTCCGCAGCCCGCTCAGCACAACGAATACTCGGGAAAATCAGACCAGCACCCTCCACACCAAACACCCGCCGACACAACTGCCTCACCAGCGGATGCAGACAGAATCGCGGATACGCAGCACGCAGACGATCCACGACCTGCGGATCACCCTCCTCGTACCGAATATTATGGTCCCACAATGGCAGACACACCGATGCGGCATGCACCGAATCGGGCATCGGAGCACCCAGTTCGGCTGCCAGCCAACGGGGCTCCTGCAGCAAATTTTGAATCTCTGTCCCGGACATGGCTCAGTCAGAATACGGATTCAGTCGCCAACCACCCATCGGCTGTTCAATCGGAGCAATCGCCGGAGGAAGTGCCAGACCAACCAGCGGATGCGCCCAGCGAGCCCCGCCGCGCAAACGCTCTGACACGTCGTCAATCTCCCAGGCCTCCTGCACAATCGGCTGCGATGCCGTTGACCGCATCATACCCAACGCCACCAAACATGCACGCCGCACCGGAAAACGTTCGGGATTCGGAGAACTTCGGTCCTGAATCCGATCGTGCATTCGCGCTGCCAGTGCCGGATTCGGATTGTTTTCATAGAGCAGACCCATCGCCCACATCGAAGCCACACGACGCTCCAGCACACCCGGAACCCCCTTATTGAACTGCTTCGCCAGCGTATCTTCTATTTCCTTCACACGCATAATCCCCAAATACTCAAACAAAAATGCCTGCTTCATCCCGTGCTCGCGGTTACGCTGAGCCGGATCATACAGCCACTTCTCTGCATCCAGTGCCGCTTCCAAAACACCCGTACGCACTGAAACATCCGGAAACAGATGAATCAGCCACGCCGCTGACACCATGACTTCATTGCGAGGATAATTGAGCAGGGCCACAGCCTGTGCAGAAAATGCCGCTGCCCGCAACTGACCCAGCAATACCAGACACTGCTCAATCCCCTGCCAGTCCTGAGACGCAGGCTGCAGAGAACCCGCACACAGACTAATCATCTGCTCCTTCAACGCCGGCTGCTCACCCGCAACTTCGTACAGCATCTCTCGCGCCACATTCCGCACCAGCAAATGCTCGTCACTTAGCATCTGATGCAGCCAGGTGGTACGCTCGGCATCCGGCAAGGCACGCATCACACGAGCCGCGGTCATGCGGACGTAAGCTTCGCGATGAGTCCGCCCGGTCACCAGCAGCGGCTGCAGCAAGTCCAGCTGCTGACGATACACCAGCTGCCACGCTGCCGATGCCACAGCATCACGCGAATCCTGAGCAAGCTGGACCGCCAATTGCAGACCCGCTGCCTCCCGACTCTCCAGTAACGCCACCGCGATCAAACGCTCTGGCTCAGCTCGCTTCGACAATGTTACTGCCAGCGTCACACTGTCCGACGGTGCCAGTACAACAGCGGCCGCAGCAGCCGACATCCGCTTCAGATAGTCGGCCGTACTGTCACCCGCCAGCTTCAGCATCGCCGCCGCTGATTCCGTATCCGCCAGAGACACGAGGCCACGACAGGCCAGACTGACCGACGTGGCTGACTCGCGATCGTTAACAACCCGCTCACGCCACAACGGACCAGCCTCGGCTGTCTTCCACTTTGTCAGCGCTGCCTCCAAAATCACTCGCTCTGAATCCGCGGCCGATTTTGTGAAATCCAGAATCTGCGGAGCCAGCTGCTGCAGATCACCCGCAGCTGCCGCACGCACACACGCTGAACGCACACGACGACTGGTGGATGAAGAGTATGTCTGCTGCAGTGCTGCGGCAGCAGGAGCAATATCGGCGAGACCCTCGCGAGCAAACCGGTAAAGCTGAATGGCTGCCACCTCCTGAACTTCCTCGTCGGTCGATTCCTGCAGCGTCCGAATCGACAAAGGCACATAAGCACTGTCCAGCACCGGAACCCGAATCGCATCCGTAATGTAAGGCTCAAAATCCATCCGATGCGGCAGCTTCATGTAACGAACTGTCTCGGGGATTTCGATCGGACCCACAAAGAAACCCTGCGGCGAAAAGTCGGCCGGCGGGCCCCCGACGTCACTGCCCAGCAGCGCCGCCACAGAACCCGGACCGTCCTTGATCACCGGAGCCGATGCCGCAGGAGACTGCTGGGCCGCTGCAGAAACGACAGACCACAACGCTGCCTGCAGCACAATCGGCACAGACAACAGCCCCGCGACGTTCCGGAAACGCTGGCCCACAAGCCGGTAAAACACTGTCCGCATTCTGCAATTTCCTGAGTTTCAGTGGCCTGAACCGACAATGCAGGCTGTCGACAACAAACATCACCACCACATGCAAGGCGGCAGTCTCGCCGAAAATCCAGCCGATTTCATGCGAAACCGGACAGAAATCGGAGTAAATCGGATGAGCCATGCAGGATGGGAAGAAAAACCGGTACTCCCCTGCCCAAATTACTCACCCTGCACACGCTTTTTCGCCCGCTCATGCAACTCCACCGGTACCGTCTTCAGCAGCCGCTCGATCACGGTATCCGGTGTCATCCCCTGACTGGCCGCCGCATAGCTGGTCATGATGCGATGCCGCAACACCGGACGCGCCACAGCTCGCACATCTTCTGTCGTCACATGAAAACGACCCTGCAGCAAGGCATGCGCCCTTGCGCCAAGAATCAGGTACTGACCCGCCCTCGGCCCCGCACCCCACGACACCAGCTCACGCACAAATACCGGCGCCTCAGGTTCGCCAGGCCGAGTCGCTCGGACCAGATCACGAGCATACACGTAGATATACTCCGCACACGGCACACGCCGCACTACCTCCTGCAAAGCCTGAATCTGACGACCCGTCAGCACCGGAGTCAGTTCGGGCTTCTCATTGCCCGTCGTCTGCTTCAGGATCCGCAATTCCTCAGCCGCCGTCGGATAACATACCAAAACACTGAACATGAAACGGTCCAGTTGAGCCTCAGGAAGCGGATACGTGCCCTCCTGCTCAATCGGATTCTGAGTCGCCAGAGTGAAAAAGGGATCCGGCAGGTCATACGTGCTGGAACCCACCGTCACATGCCGCTCCTGCATGGCTTCAAGGAGCGCCGCCTGAGTCTTCGGAGGAGTCCGATTGATTTCGTCCGCCAGCAGCACATTCGTGAACAACGGACCCTGAATGAACTGAAACGAACGACGACCAGTCTGAGGATCGTCCTGTAGCACGTCCGTACCCGTGATGTCCGATGGCATCAGGTCCGGAGTAAACTGGATGCGACGAAACGAGAGCTGCAGAATCCGGGCAATAGTGCTGCAAAGCAACGTCTTGGCCAGACCCGGTACGCCCACCAGCAGACAATGAGCCCGACAGAACATCGCAATCAGCAACTGATCCACAACCTCGTCCTGACCGATGATCACTCGGCCTATCTCCTGACGCATCTTCTGATACGCCGCAGTCAAACCGCGAATTGCCTGCTCTTCAAGACTGTTGAGCGGTTGTGCGGATCGCTCCCCCCCCGCTGACTCAGCTTCTGACATGGAAAAACTCTCGTCTCTTTCCGAACTGACCCAATCAGCAAACCCGCATTTTCCTGAACGTTTCAGGAATTCCGCCCGGTGGTCAGCGTAAACGACCTGGAAACACGGCAGAATATCGTGGACGGGCGACGGATGCCAATTCGCCGCCCAGGGAAAGTTCTGCACAGCGCCACCAGACGGCAGTTCCTGCAACCCGCCAAAGCTTCTCCACGTTCACGGAATCCGCAATGAGCGACGTCAAATACCTGATTTTCGACATCGAAACCGTCGGTGACGGAGATCTCATTCGCAAAGTCCGCTTCCCCGACGAACAACTCACCCCCCGCGAAGCCATCCAGCGCTACCGCAGCCAGCTGCTCGAAGAATTTGGACGCGATGTCCTCCCCCCCACATTCGTCCTGCCAATCTCCGTCGCCGTCGCCAAAGTCTCTCGCGACTGGCAGCTGCTCGATGTCTCCGTACTCGACGCACCACAGTTCCGGCCTCACGAAATCGTCCGCCGCTTCTGGCAGGGCTGGACTCACTACAACAAACCAACACTCGTCACATTCAACGGACGTTGCTACGACGTCCCCGTCATGGAAGTCGCCGCCTTCCGCTTCGGCATCAGTATCCCGCAATGGTTCAATGTCGATGCCCGCTCCTTCGAACAGGCCCGCAATCGCTATAACCAAGATGCACACCTCGACCTGCAGGATCTGCTCACCAACTACGGTGCCTTTCGCATGAGCGGCGGACTGAACCTGCTGGCCAGCCTGATCCAAAAACCCGGCAAGTCCGGCATCGATGGCTCACAGGTACAAAACCTCTACCACGAAGGAAAAATTGACCTGATCAACGACTACTGCCGCTGCGATGTCCTCGACACCTACTTCGTCTTCCTCCGCACCCAGGTCCTGCTCGGTCGAATCTCCACACAGGAAGAACGTGACCTCACCAGCTCAGCACGCGAACTGCTCCAGTCCCAGGCCGCTGACCACCCGGCCTATCAGCACTACCTGAAAACCTGGGACGAACGACTGCAGCAACAGCACGATATCCCCACCGCACTCGGGGCCAATACCTGAGCTACAGACGCCGCAGACAAAATCGCTCACGGCGCCCAGCGGGTATCCTGCTTCAGCCGCTTTGAAAAACACCGCAGCAACCACGAGATTGTGCTTGAAAAATACCGCTGAAAAGACAGGCACTCACAAACGCAAACCAAGGGCAAAAATTCGGTTACGAGCACTAGTACGAGCATGAATTGCCAATCGAATTTCAATCCTCGCTATTCGTGCCCATTCGTGGTTCAAAACCGCCCACCCCTACTTGACCTCCTGCAGCCTGTAAACCCCCAAATCATACCGCTTCCAAAAATCGGCCGCTGACATCGGCTCGTTAATGCTCGTCTGAATCTGCTTCAATGAAGCCATCCCCCGTAACACCTCCATCCCCGCTGTAATCCGCTCGGGCGTCAGAGTAATCCGCTGCAGCCGCAATTCCTGCAGCGGACTCAAATCCGTCACCGCTGACTCAGCGATGTTCAGTCGCACCATCTGCTGACACCCCGACAATGGCGCAAGACTGGACACTGCCGTTCGCTCAATGTCCAGACTCTTCAAGCCACCCACCGGCAGACCCGCAATGTCCGTCACCTTTGTTCCCGCCAGCCAGATCGTCTCCAAAGGTGCATCCCGCAGGTACTGCAGATCGCCGTCCGCAAAAGGCAGGTCCAGCACGTTCAGTTGCTCCAGACGCAGCCCGCCCAGCACGGCAAAATCCGTCACCTTCGATTTCTGCATCTTCAGCACTTTCAACGGCATGCCACTCAAAACACGAAGATCCGTCACCGGCACATTCTCCAGATCCAGACGTTCCAAAGACATGCCCTGCAATGCACTGAGATCCGTTACCTGCGTCATCCCCAGATCCACCGCCCGCAATGGCAAACCACGCAGCGCAGAAATGTCACGAATCCCCGTCTGAAACAAACTCACCTCAACAATCTCCGTACCCTGCATCTGAAACTCTGCCTGATAACAGTTCAGCCGACGACGCAGTTCCTGCGGAGTCACCGCAATGAACCCCGCAGCAGCAGATGCCGACTTCGCCTCAGCCGGTACCACACCAGTCACCTCTGCAGATTCCGGCCGCTCTGCCGACGAATCCGCAGCGCCGCTGCCACAGCCCGGCAACACACCGAACAGCAGCACCGTCAGCAGGACCCAAACATATCGCTGCACCAGTTGCAAAGACCGCAACACACTCATTCGCCAGCACTCCACTCTCGAGCCATTGTCTCAAACTGCTGTCCACGCTCACGAAAATCACGGAACCAGCCGTAACTGGCACAGCCCGGGGAAAGCAGCACAATATCCCCGCGGCCGCGCATCGCAACCGCTAGCTCAAACGCATTTCGAAAATCAGCCGCCACGGACAGCACAATCGATCGCGAATTCATCGACTCAATCTGACACCGCAGCTGCTCGGCCGTCTGCCCCAGCAGCACCGCACCAGCGGCATGCTCCGCAATCGCCGTCGACAGGTCACTCAGATCCTGCCCCTTGTCGTAACCACCCGCCAGCACAATCGCTCGACCTGAAAAATGACGCAGAGCCGCAACGGCAGATTCCGGAGTCGTAGCGATCGAGTCATTCCAGAACTGCAAATCTCCCCGCTGAGCCACACACTGCAGACGATGCGGCAGCGGCTGAAAACTCTTCAGCACACCCGCAAAACCCGCCGGCTCCACGCCAGCCAGCCACGCTGCACAGGCTGCCGCCGCCACGTTGCGCCGATTATGCTCGCCCGGCAAACGCTGCGGCAGTTCCAGTCGCACACAGTCCTCACGCCAGCCACGGTCCGATCGCAGAACCAGATGCGAACCCGAAAAACAAACGCCGTCCTCACCATGATCCTCCAGACCAAATACATGCTGGCGACCACGCACCCGCCACTGCGGATCCACTGACAGCTCGGCCGGCAAAATGCTGATGTCCGCTGACACCTGAGACGCAAAAATACCGTACTTCGCCCGCTGATATGCCTGCACCGTGCCATGCCAGTCCAGATGATTCGGACTAAACCCCGTCAAAACCGCCAGCTCAGAACGAAATCGTCGCCCACGCAGCAGCTCAAGCTGAAAACTGCTCAGCTCCAGAACCACCCAGTCCGTCGCCCGAATCGATTCCACCTGATCCAGCAGACTGATACCAATATTCCCGCCCAGCCACACCCTGCCCGAACCCGCACCACACTGCAAAAAACGGTGCAGCAAAGCCGCCGTCGTCGACTTGCCGTTACTGCCCGTCACCGCCGCTACTCGCCCAACCTGATGCCGCAGAAACAAATCAATCTCCGTTGTCACATCCAGCCCCCTCGCGCGTGCCTGCTGAACCAGGGGATGATCCGGTCGCACGGCCGGATTCACCACCAGCAGACCACAACCATCCAGCACGTCATCCGGATGACCGCCCAGCACCAGGCGCGCCAGTTTGACACACTCCAGCTCACTCAAAGATCCCGACAGCTCGGACTCAGTTTTTATGTCCGTGACTGTCACACTAGCCCCGCAGGTCGCCAGGAATCGAGCTGCAGCGACCCCGCCACCAAAACTGCCCAGCCCCAGTACCGTAACCGCCAGCCCGTCATATTCACCAAACGCCATATTCCACCATCAAAAAAATTGTCTTAACACATCGAATCTCATGACCCCAGAAGGCAGGAAGCAGAATTGCCCATGGGGCATCCACCCCATTCCCCGCAAAACCAACCAAATCGCCCGGCTTTACCAGCACTGACAAACCTCTTTTGGCGAATCCCCTCCCCCGTCCCCATACCAACTTGCAACGCAAATCGTTTTCTTCGATATTCTGATTCTCGCAGGTTTATTGCATGCCGTCATCTGCACTGAAGGTTTGCACCGTGGCCACTCCGGACTGGAATGCTCTCAGCAATCTCATCCAGCAGTACTCCTCCTTCATCATCACCAGCCATGTCAAGCCGGATGCGGATGCACTGGGATCTGAACTCGGATTGCGAGCGATCCTGCTGGCTCTCGGCAAAACTGTTACAATCATCAACGCTTCAGCGCCCCCCGCCAACCTCGAATTCATGACGCCCCCCGGGGTCATCCTGAAACTGAATTCCGACATTCCCCGCGGGTCCATTCCGTCTGCCGATGCATTCGTGGTTGTCGATACCTGCGCATGGCAGCAGCTCGGCGCAATGTGCGAAGTCATCCGCAACTCGCCCGCTCCCCGCATTGTCATCGATCACCACGTCAGCTCAGATCAGCTGGATGCTCACGAATTCAAAGACGTAACAGCCGCCGCCACCGGTGAACTGATCTTTGAACTGGCAGCGTCTCTCGGCATCACATTCGACAGCACCACAGCCAACTGGCTGTATGCCGCCATTGCCACTGATACGGGCTGGTTCCGATTTCCTTCCACCTCGCCCCGCACCATGAAAATCGCCTCATCACTCATGGAAATGGGCGCCATGCCGCACATGGTCTACGGCCTCGTGCACGAACAGCTCTCAATGTCCCGCCTGCGGCTTGGTGGCCGCGCCCTGTCGCGGACAGTTTCCGATGCCAACGGCAAACTGATCTGGCTGCAGGTTGACGCACGTGACCTGGCTGAAACCGGAGCTGTTGCGGCCGACACCGAAGGCCTCGTCAACCAATGCCTCACCATCGCCGGCTCGGAAGCCGCTTTCATCGCCGTTGAACTGCCGTCCGGACAGATCAAATTTAGCCTCCGCTGCCGCAATCCTCACGATGTCGCTGCGCTTGCCGAAAAATTCGCCGGCGGCGGTCATCACCTTGCCTCCGGCTGCACACTGCCCGGCCCACTGCCCGCCGCCGTCGAAAAAGTCCGCCTCGCATTCATCGAGATGCTGCTGCAGCCAGGCTAAGACAACCCTGCAAACACGCGGGAAACTGATAAACACAAAACAGGGGCAAAATCGAATACGATTACGAGCGCGAAGAACCAATCGAATATCAACCCAGCCATTCGTGGCTCAACCCGCCACCTCCGTGCGATTATCCGTGCCAATCCGTGTTCATCCGCGGCAAAAAAACATCCCTAAAAAACATCCGTGGCACACCTCGCAGCGATTACGCGCAGCCCAACAATGTCCCGATCACCGAATCGGCTTCCGTTCCTGCAATTCCGCCTTCCACTTGCCCGCCTCCGCCGCAAAACCAACACGCTCCAGCAACTCCACAGTGCCCAGCAACTGCCGCGGAATGCTGTCAGGCTTTACTTCCGTCTGAGCAGTCCAGCGCTGCAGCTCCCGACCCCAGTGCTGCCGGTGGCGTCTCGTTGTCTGACCCCTCACTGCCACACTTCAGTGACAGCACCTATGTGTATTCCAATAACAGCTGGCAGCAGGACAACTACAACGACCCCAATAACGCAACCGCAACAAACCCCGCCACTGTCTACCTGACCAACTGGAACAATGACACTTACAACGACAATGACACGACCCTCAAAGGTATCAATGATCCGCAGGATGGCACCAGACTCTGGACAATCCTCGATCTCTCATCCATCGCCGAAACATCCGCTGCTCAGTCGCCTCAGTATATCGCAGCTGCTTCAGCACCACCTGCACGCCCGTACCCAGCAGTTGAGCCCTGCAGACGACTCCCATGCCACCAGCATTACACTCAGAAACACTCAGTGCTGCCACCCCTGCCGGGTCAATCAGCGTAGCGTCACAGTCGGTCTGTCCCGCAGGCCAGCCATTCAGCAAACTCAGATCCTGCACAAACCGATGCAGCTCCAGAGCCTCAGCGGGATGCCTCGCCAGAAAATCTTCCAGCGACAACTGCTCGCCACACTCCAGTCGCAGCAGCAGCTCCGCTATCAGCTGATCCGGCCGCGTCTGCGAATCCGTCATCACAGATCCTCACCCAGTTGCTCACGCAACGTCACCAGTCCCCGCCGCAGCAGACCAGCCACCGATGCCGCCGTCCGACCCGTCTCCTCCGCAAGCTCCTGCAATCCCAGACCACGACAGTGCCGCGACAGCCCCCCCGCTGCTCCTCCGGGAAGTCTTCAATCGCCTCCGCCAGCCGCTCCGGCCGCTCACCACGCTGCGCCCGCTGGCAAATCAACCCCCGCCCCGACAAATACGGTCCAGTAAATTCGCTGTGATCCGCTGCACCCGCCGATCCACACCGCGAGGCTCCGCGTACACCTTCGGTCGCATATAACCGGGCGGCTCTGACAACCCGTCACACCACCAGCACGTCGCCGCATTAAATACAAAATTACCACGCGCTGCCGGATAAATCGTCGCCGTGTAAAATCCGTCAGTCCCAGAGCGGCCACTGCCATGAGTCGTCCGGCCACTCGCCAGTACCTCGAGGCCCGCAATCTCCGCCGGCATCCCCATCCACTCCCAGCCCACCAGCCCCGGTATCCCCTCGCCTTCCACCATTCCTGTTCCCGCAAACACCCAGTGCTCCGGCAAACGACAAATCCAGTCCGCACCACCCGTGACCGGCGGAACATTGCGAGCACCAATCAGGGCCGCTTCACTGGGCGTCTGATACGGGAAGCGATCGGCACCCGACCACTTCTCGGCTCCCGGCAAACACGGACCAAAGGCATCCACCCGGCTGAAAATGCGACCAGCACCGCCATTCCATCCGGGCCGCGGATCAATTCGACCCCAGCACGTGTCCCCCGAAAAGAAACACAAACTCACTCCCGCATCACGCGCTGACAGCAGATGCTGATACATCTCCAGAGAATAATACTCGTCATGACCGATACTCAGAAATCCCTTAGCACGCAGCAAACCGGCCGGGTCGGCATGAGTATCCAGGCAGGAAAGATAGCTCACGTCATAACCCTGCTGTTCCAGCCAGTACGCAAATGGATACTCCCACAAAAACCACGAACCAGAACCGGTGGTTAGCGGAGCATCCAGAATCTGACAGTAACGCCCATACGGTCGATCAAAGCTAACGTCGACATCCGGGCCGCAATACCACTTCTCACGACCGTTGTCATACAACGCAAACTGATCCGGCCAGCGGTTATATGCCTGCCACGTCGTATCCGCACACTGAAACAGCAGATCCGCAGGTCGATCGTCCCGCACGATGAAAATCAGATAACTCTGCCAGCCCTCTCGCTCAGCCGTTAGCCGGCCCACGTATACGCCGCTGACCCAGTCCTCCGGAATCACCAACTCGACACAAGGCTCCCAGCGACACTCACGCAATCGCCGCGGTCCCGTCTCCGCTTCCGGCTGCACCACACCCTCGTACGGTCCCAGTTGCTGCATCAGCCTGGCACCCAAACCACCATAATACCCCATGCGAAAAATCTCGATGCGAAATTCTGACGCCGGATTCGTGCTCACAAAAAACTGAATCGATTCACCCGCCCGCACACTTGTCCGCGAAGCAAAACCTTCAATCCACGGACAACGGTATTTGCTGGCAGGATCAACCCCCGTCTTCGTCAGCCGCCAGTCCGCTGTGCCCTCACGCGCATTCTCTGCTGCCGTCACCCCAAGACCCGCAGCCGTAACACCACCACCCGCTGACACAGCACCAGCAGCCAGCGGACCAGCCATCACCCAGCCACCCGATGCCCGCAGAAAATCACGCCGCGGCAACCCCTGATCAAACTGCTGACCACCCACACCACCCGCCATCACATCACTCCTCACCACAGCCACCGCCCCTGCACAACACCCGCCACCCGCCACACCCCGATTCTCCCAGTCCAGGCAGGCGATTACAATCACCCACCATTCTTCATCACAGCCAAATCTCACGTCCCATTGTGGTCGTGCCACAACACACGGGAGGGCGAAGCTCCCGCTGAGCCAAAACCATTATTCACCGCCCCCGGCAACGCCCCGAAATCAGCAACCCCAAACCAGGTCGCCTGCACGCAACAGAGCCGCCACGGCTCGGCAGGAGCCTCGCCCGCCCACAACTCAACAGGATGGCGAAACGGCGGTACGCACACCTGAGGTCGTCTGTCGGATTTCATCCAGACGCGACGCCAGACATCTTGCTGTGCCGACTCTCACCTCACGCGAGGGCGCAACGCTGGGAATGCTAAAAATCAGAACCCTCTGTCCTCCCTTTACGCCCTCGCGCGAGACGAACGGTCCCTGCAACTCGCCTCACCACGCACCACGCAATCCTCCCCTCGCCCCCGTGAAACGGGGGAGAGGGGTCGGGGGTGAAGAGGCCATCCACCCTGGAAAGCTGACACTCAGGCAGTCAAAACCAGCAGGGCTTCGCAGCACAGTGCTCGGGCTGGAAATCCCGAGCTAAGGAGATTGCCGCCCACTGACCACTGAATAAAACCAACAATTCTCGCCGGGTTTGCCGGCCTGCCGCGGCGAAAACCCGTTTTGACACCCAAATGTCGCTGTTCGAATGTCAACGCCTCCCGCCCTCGCTCGCCGTTTTTCCCCGTTTTCTCTGCTGCATTCTCTCGCCGCAGTCGGTATTCTCTGTCCCGCACACAACCCACACCCGCCCCTCACACCCGCCCCCCGCCCCGGCACCTGCCACCCGAAAGCCTGCACTCGTGCTAAGACTGCTTGGACCCTCAACCACTTGCTCCGCCTTCTGTGATGGAATTTCCCGCCGCGGAATGCTCAATATCGGCACCCTTACAGCAATCGGGACAGCCGGTGGCTGGTCACTGCCATCACTGCTGCAGGCCGCTGATGCCGCAGGGCAGGGCAGGTCGGCCAAATCCGTCATCATGATCTACCTCGTCGGCGGACCCCCGCATCAGGATATGTTTGACCTGAAGCCCGAAGCCCCAAAGGAATTCGCCGGACCCTGGAAACCGATTCACACCAATGTGCCCGGCATGGACATCTGTGAAGCCTTCCCCCAGCTGGCTCAGATGGGCGACAAACTCACCATCATTCGTTCACTGGTCGGCAATCAGGCTGATCATGACGCCATTCAGGTCTTCAACGGACGACATCCCAAACAACCCAAACCACTGGGTGGCTGGCCCCAGTTCGGATCACTCGTCTCACGCGTCATGGGCCCCATCACACCCGCTGCTCCGCCCTTCGTCAGCCTGTGCTACCAGTGCAGCCACGGTCCCTACAACGAACCCGGCCCTGGATTCCTCGGTACTGCCCACGCACCATTTCGCCCCATGGGCTCCACTCGCGAAGATATGGTCCTCAACGGCGTAACACTCGATCGACTGCAGGATCGCCGCGCACTGCTACGCAGTGTCGATCACCTTCGCCGTGACATCGATTCCTCCATGACCATGGCCGGCATGGATGTCTTTACAGAACAGGCCATGGGATTGCTCACCTCCTCACGCCTCGCTGAAGCTCTCGACCTTTCCCGCGAAGATCCCGCCACCGTGGCCCGCTACGGCACCGGCAACCCCAACGTATTCATCGATGACAACGGTGCTCCGAGGGTACCACAAAGTATGCTGGCCGCCCGCCGCCTGATCGAAGCCGGCGTCCGTGTCGTCACCCTGAACTACAGCAAATGGGACTGGCACGGCGGGTCTTACAACACAATCTTCAATCGCGAAAAAGAAGACTTCCCGATCTTCGACCGCTGTCTCAGTGCCCTCATCAGTGATCTCCACGAACGCGGCATGGCCGACGACTGTGCTGTGATCGTCTGGGGCGAATTCGGACGCACTCCGAAGATCAGCGACATCGTCGGACGCGACCACTGGCCACAGGTCAACTGCGCTGTGATGGCCGGTGGCGGCTTGCGGCACGGTCAGGTCATCGGTGCCACTGATCGGATCGCCGGTGAAGCCATCGCCCGACCTGTGACGTTCGGCGAAGTTTACGCCACACTCTTCCAGCACCTTGGTATTCCCGTCAGCTCCACCACCATCACCGACAACACAGGTCGCCCGCAGTATCTGGTCGAAGACGGCGGTAAACCCCTGCCGGAACTGGCCTGAAGCCCTCTTTCCTGCGGACCCGTACTGTGACTGCTGCCAGCCCCGAAAATTTTCATCCGTCCGATTCCACCGACACTCCTCAACCCGTCGCCATTGTGACCGGCGGAGGCACCGGGGTGGGGCAGGCTACGGCACTCAAACTGGCCGCGCTCGGCTATCGGCTCGTCATCAACTACTCCCGCTCACGTACCGATGCTGAAAGCACGGCCGCCAAAATTACCGCCTCCGGCGGCCAGATTCACTGCCTGCAGGCTGATGTTGCCAGCGATGAAGACTGTCGCCGACTGGCAGACACCGCCATGCAGGTATTCGGACGCATCGATGTGCTCATCAATTGTGCCGGCACCACCGAATTTATCCCCTTCCCGCAGCTGGAACAGGTTTCCACAGAAGCGTGGTTGAAGCTGTATCAGGTCAATGTCGTCGGTGCCTTCCAGTGTGCCCGCGCTGTTACTGAACCCATGCGAAACTCCGGTGGCGGCTGCATCATCAATGTCTCCAGCGTCGCTGCACAGTTGGGGCAGGGCAGCTCTATTCCCTACTGCTGCTCCAAAGCCGCACTCGATAACCTCACTGTCTCACTCGCTCGCACACTGGCACCGCAAATCCGCGTCAATGGCATCGCTCCAGGTTTCATCGCCGGACGCTGGACTCAGAACGGACTGGGCGAACGCTACGAAGGTATCCGCCAGGCATACGAACGCTCACTGCCACTGCAGCAGGTCTGCCAGCCCGCCGATATCGCCGACGGAATCCTCAGCCTCATTACCGGCAGTCGCCTGGTCACCGGACAAACACTGGTCGTTGACGGCGGAATGCTGATCGCAGGCTACCAGGTGAAATTCGACTGAAACTATTCAGCGATCCTCAAAGATCAACGGCGTCGCTGCACCCTCCGGTGCCACCCGAAAATACACTCGCCCGTCCAGCACCTTTCGCAGAAGCTCACCAAACAGCTCGCCACGCCAGCCCTGCAGCAGCAAAGGTACCTCACTGCGCTCTCCGCACCGCACATAACGCACCAGCTCAGTCAGATCACGATTGGTCCCGGCCAGCGTCTGAGCCACATCCTGCTCTGCACAGACATTGCTGAGCGCCAGACCCAGCAGACGCGAAATAATCTGTTCGTCCGATGACGCATCATCACGCTGACGCTCACGCGGAGGCAGACGATCCTCGGGAATTCTTCCGGCTTCAGCAATCATCTGAATCATCTCCGGCAACGCCCGCTTGTACTCAGGACGATTCAAATCACGAGTCGCCAGAGCCTGCTGAACTGTCGCCGGACGACGCTTCGCCAGATCCATCAGCAGGTCGTCACGCAGAATGCGACGCGGCGGACGATTTCGAGCCGCTGCTTCTTCCTCTCGCCAGACTGCCAGCTTCTGCAATGTTGCCAGCTCACGACGCGACAGACGATGCACCCCCGACTGTCGCTGCCACGGCTCCAGCTGCTCGTCCTCCCATACCTCCCGACACATGCGGTCAAACTCGGCACATGCCCAGCTCATCCGCTTGCGAGACAACAGCCAGTGACTCTGAGCCTCCCAGATGTTCAGCACATGCGAGACATCATCCAGAGCATAGGTCAGCTGTTCACGAGTCAGCGGGCGACGCAGCCAGTCTGACCTTGTCTGATTGCTGTGAATCGCCACACCCAGCACTCGCTCAACAATCGAATTATACGATAACGGATAACTGCGACACCGCAGACCCTCAGCGATCTGAATGTCCACCAGCCGCTGCGGAATCCGACCACTCTGCTGAATGCAGAATCGCACCTCCGCCTGACCACCATGCACGACCACCGTCGTGGTGTCGTCAATCATCAGATCCCACCACGCACCCAGCGATGGTATCGCCAGCGGATCCACCGCGGCACAACGCTCGCGAGTCGCAAACTGCAGCAGACCCAGTTCAGATCGGTAGCCCGCGTCCGACACAAACTCGGTATCAAAGGCGACCAGACCAGCCTCCCGAATGTGCTCGCACAACTCCAGAAAATCGTATTGATGCTCGATCAGGTCCGGCCGCATGATTACTCGCCGTCAGGTCGAATGATTCAGGTCGCGGTGCCAAGATAGCCCGGCTGCAGTTTTTCCGCTGTGTAGTCAGGAATATAGACAACTCCACCCGCTGGTGAAAACACCGCGAACCATACTCCCTGTCACGACAGTATAGAATCCCACGAAAACACCTCAAAACGGTCCATTGTGATCCCCGCCAGCCAGCGGTATGCTGTCTGTCCTCCAACCGGCAACACCTGCCCCCAAACTGCCCGCCAACATGCCTCACACCACAATCCTCAGCCACACGCTCACATGCCTGCTGCTCAGTCTACTGCTGCCTGCAGTCACCGCCGATGATGCAAAAAACCAGTACTTTCTCAGCACAGTCGAACCACTACTGAAACAGCACTGCTACCACTGCCACTCCCACAGCGCCAGCAGCATGGAATCCGGACTGACCCTCGACTGGGCAAGCGGCTGGCAGACCGGCGGCAGTCGGGGACCCGCCGTAATTCCCGGAAAACCGGACGACAGCCTGCTGATCCAGGCCGTGCGACACACCAGTCCCGAACTCCGCATGCCGGATGACAAACTGACTGATGCTGAAATCCGCATCCTCGAACAATGGGTGCAGGACGGAGCACACGATCCGCGTACCACAGCACCCGCAAAACAGGTCATTAATGCCGACTGGTGGTCATGGCGACCACTGAACCGCCCCGCCGTCCCAGTACCCGCCGCCAGGCACCCCGACAGCACCGAAACACTCAATCCCATCGATGCCTTCCTGCTCGCAGAACTCGACAGCCGACGACTTCAGCCCGCACCGCCAGCCGATCGCCGCACACTCCTCCGCAGACTCACCATGGACCTGCATGGCCTGCTGCCCACCAGCGAACAACTTGCACAGTTCGCGGCCGATCAGCAGCCCGACGCTCTGCCACGACTCGTTGATTCCCTGCTGCAGTCCCCCCGTTACGGTGAACGTTGGGCCCGCCACTGGATGGATGCCGTCCACTTCGCCGACAGCCACGGCTTCGAACACGATGTCTTTCGACCAGCCGCATGGCCTTACCGCGATTACCTGATCGACCGCTTCAATCAGGATGTGCCGTGGGATCAAATGATTCGCGAACAGCTGGCCGCCGATGTGTTCTTCCCCTCAGACACCAGCCTGACACCCGCACTGGGATTCCTCGGAGCTGGCACCTACGATCACAGCGCCGCTGCCACTGCCCCCAAAAATTTCGAAAATCTCGATCGCGATGACATGGTCACTCAAACTATGTCCGCCTTCACCAGCACCACCGTCGGCTGCGCTCGCTGCCACGATCACAAATTCGACCCTGTCAGCCAGGCCGACTACTACAGCCTGCAGGCTGTATTCGCCGGTATCGGCAAAGGTGAAATCACCTACGATGCCGATCCCCGGACTGCCACCGCACGCCAGCACTGGCAACGACTGCTGACCGCCGCCGAAAACCGCGATCCCGCTGTACTCGACGATCCCGGCCAGCAATCGCTGACAGAATCATGGGAGCAGCAGCAGGGACAGCCCGCAACATGGACTCCGCTGCAGCTGCAGTCCTTCGTTTCCATCGATGCCGCCGAACTGCAGCTGCTGCTTGATGGCTCCATTCTCTCCTCAGGACCCTGCCCGGATACAGAAACGACCGTCATCTCCGGAAATACCACTCTGAAACAAATCACCGCAATTCGACTGGATGTGCTGCCCCACGATTCTCTGCCCGGCAACGGGCCTGGCCGGGCAGAAAATGGCAACCTGCATCTCAACGAAGTGGAACTGCGACTGTTCCGCCCCGGATCACTGACCCCCGAACGACTGACCATCCGACAGGCCTCCGCTGACTTCAGCCAGGATGGCTGGACGATCCAGCAGGCCGTCGACGGAAACCTAAAAACTGCCTGGGGTATACACCCGCAGGAAGCACAGCCGCACTTCGCCGTATTCGAGCTGAATCAGGCCGTCAGCATCACCCCGGAATGCTCCATTCATATCCTGCTGCGACAAATCCACGGACGCAAACACATCATCGGTCGCATGAAACTAAGCGTTACTGATGCCGCCGGTGATCTCACCCTCGCTGTCCCGGCTGAAATCGCTGCCATCCGCCATCTGCCCGGCAGCCAGCGCAGCCCCGCTCAGCAGTTGGATTTGACGGCCTTCGCCATCCGACAGATCGCCACAGAACGACTGACCGCTCTGCCCCCACCACAAAAGCTCTACGCCGCAGCAACCGTCGCCGTCAATGAACGAGGCACTATTCGGTATGATAAACCCCGTGATATCCACATCCTGATTCGCGGCGATGTCGATCGACCCGGAGAACTGGTCCAGCCCGGAGCACTCGCGGAACTCCCCGGCCTCAACGGACGCTTCAGCCTGCCTCCCGAACACGCGGAATCCGCACGCCGCGGCGCTCTCGCTGACTGGCTCGCTGACCCGCAAAACCCACTCACCTGGCGCAGCGTCGCCAATCGCATCTGGCAACATCACTTCGGACGAGGCCTGTGCGAAACCTCAGCCGACTTCGGACGCATGGGCAGCACTCCCGATCACCCGCTCCTGCTCGACTGGCTCGCCTGCGAACTCCGCGAAACTCGCTCAATCAAACGTCTGCATCGGCTGATCTGCACCAGCCACGCTTGGGCCCGCTCCGGCAACGCCTCCACTCAACTCCGCGAGCTGGATCCCGAAAATCGACTACTGGCCGCACGCAGCCCCCGACGAATGGACGCCGACAGCTGGCGCGACTGCGTGCTCCAGGCCAGCGGACAACTGGACCTCACCATGGGCGGACCCGGTATCGCATACTTCTCCACAAAACCCGGCGCACAACTGACGCCCATCCTCAATTACTCTGACTTCAACTGGGATACCCCTGGCGCAGGACGACGCAGCATTTATCGAGTCGTCTGGCGCGGCATCGCCGATCCGCTGCTGGAACCACTGGACTTCCCGGACCTTGGTCTGCTGGCACCCGTCCGCGGCGAATCCCTCTCACCGCTGCAGGCACTCACCATGCTCAACAATCGGTTCGTATTGCACCATGCCGAAAAAATGGCCGAAAAAATGGTCCTGCAGGGGACTACGCCCGAAGCGCAGATCAGCGCAGCCGTGCGGCGGACATGGCAAAGACAACCCGACGAAACAGAACTGCAAACTCTCAGCACACTCGCACGCGATCACGGACTCGCCGCCGTCTGCCGACTGCTGCTGAACAGCTCAGAATTCCTGTATCTCGACTAACGACCACGACCGCTGACGTTGATGCCTGCCGCCTTGTCCGAAATATCCCGACGACACCAGCCACCCTGCCACGAAATGCGGTCCACAGCCTCGTAAGCCCGCCGCTTCGCGTCAGCGATGTCTGCGCCAATCGCTGTCACTCCCAGAACACGCCCACCCGCGTTCACGACCTCGCCACCCTTCAGCACAGTCCCGGCGTGAAACACCTTCACATCCACCAACTGGTCCGCAGACTCAAGACCACTGATCGTATGACCCTTTGCATACTCACCCGGATAACCCTCCGATGCCATCACGACGCAGACGGCCGGACGAGGATCCCAGTCCAGACCCTCCAGCTCCGACAATCGACCCGTCGCGGCCAGCAGCAGCAGCTGAGCTAAATCCGTCTGCAGACGCATCAGGACCGGCTGAGCCTCCGGATCCCCAAAACGCACGTTGTACTCCAGCACCTTCGGACCACTGGACGTCAGCATCAAACCCGCATACAGAACTCCCGAAAAAGGAGTCCCGTCGACCTTCAACGTATGTACGGTGGGGATCAAAACTCGCCGCACAATCTCGTCCATAATCGACGATGTCACCACAGGAGCCGGACAGTAAGCACCCATGCCGCCCGTGTTCGGTCCGCGATCGCCGTCATATGCACGCTTGTGGTCCTGAGCCACGTCCAGAGGTACAATCGTGTCACCGTCGATAATCGCCAGCACACTGGCCTCTTCACCCACCAGACACTCTTCAATCACAATCTGCGAACCCGCGTCGCCAAATGCCCGCTCCTGCAGGACCGAACACACCGCCGCACGAGCCTCCGCTCGGTTCGCACACACAAATACGCCCTTGCCCGATGCCAGACCGTCCGCCTTCACCACCAGCGGCTGCTCGTCACCCTCGTCAATATACTGCAGCGCGTCGTCAGCACGATTGAATACCGCAAAATCAGCCGTCGGAATGCTGGCACGCCGCAACAGCTTCTTCGTGAACACCTTGCTGCCCTCCAGCCGCGCTGCCGCTGCCGTCGGTCCAAAAATTACCAGACCCTGACGACGAAACTCGTCCACAATCCCTGCCACCAGCGGAGCCTCAGGACCAACCACCGTCAAATCCACAGAATTCTCGCGAGCAAACTTCGCCAGACGAGAAATATCGTCCGAGGCGATCGCCACGTTCTCTGCGTCAATCGCCGTCCCGGCGTTCCCTGGAGCACACCAGATGTGAGTCACCTGAGAAGACTGGCGCAGCTTCCACACCAAAGCATGCTCACGACCGCCAGAACCAACCACCAGTATCTTCATCGCTGAAACCACCTGCACAAAACAAGAAAAAGGACTCGCGGCAGATTACCGCGAGCCCTTCAGAAATTCGAACCCGACTCATCGAGTTTCCGGGATCCTGCAACCTCAGCTCACCGGCAGAGATTCCGGCTTCAAAACAAACGGAAATACTCGAATCGGTGTTCCCGGCTGATGCTGCTTCTTGTAAGCCAGCTGGGCCGCTCGGTCGGCAGCAAACTGCAGACGGATAAATTCCAGTCCGCAAAATGCATCAATGTCAGCCTCTGCCGCTACATCCGCAAACAGTTCGCCCGCAGATGCCGCATGCCGACGAACACCGTGAATGCTGCGCTCTCGCACCTTCACCCCGGCTGCCGCCAGTTTGATCAGACCCTTCAAAAACCGACCCACCGTTGTGTCCGCACCAGACACCCGCCACAAACGCTCCCACTCTTCATGAGCTTCCCAGTAAAAACCCAGGTTGAAAAAATCCAGACCCAGCAAATAGTTGCGATTTAAATGCCAAGTTTCATTACTGAGTGCCCGAGGACCCTGGCCAGGTGCATGCTTCTTACCATGACTGTGACCCTTCGGGTCACGCACTGGATGCGGCATGCCCGAACCGGGATAGTATGTATAAGGAGGAAGCAGGCTGGACGGATAGAGACGCTCGACTTCGGCTTCTGCCGTGATCATATTCGGTCTTCTCCATTGGCTAGAGGGCCAGGCAAGTTGATCCGCTGACGTTGTCGCTTCTTACATGACTGCAGATCGCGGAACAACCCCGCAGTCATTGCTGTGCCCAGTCAGGCCGATCCAAACAAACGCAGATGCCTCCCCAGACACCCGCTGCAAAATCAGCCACACGGCTTAACTACACAGCTAAATGAAATCATCCCGAAAAATTCGCAGTCCAGAACCATGTGCTGGCTGACAGACCAGAACCTAGAACCCTTCAAAACCAAAACCTGATCAAGCGAACAGCACTTCGAGCAACCAGATTTCGATCGCGCCGAATTTACACCTTTTTCCGCCAAGTTCGAGAACTTCTTCTGACATTTCGCCAGATTCTGGCGGAGTCTGCTTAAGTGACAGAGCAGACCTCGTATTTTCCCCCACTTCTCCCAGTGAGGGCAGTCGCCGCAAGATCGCGGGACAGCGGACCGGCGGGGCGGCCGAACCTGTGGCGTACAGCCAGCATAGTCGCCAGATTTTCAAAATCCGATTCCTGACTCGGCGAAACAAAAACACCGCCCCCGATTTCTTGAGCAAACACAGAAAATACCGGGTTTAATGGCATGGTGTGTTGCAGACACATTCGTTGTTTGACACGCTGATGTGCTCACAAAGCCACAGTTTTCATAACAACCAAATAAATTTTCATCCCTCACTGAGAATTCCGACAACTCGGTGCTTCGGAAGCCACTGTCGGCTTGACACACAGTTTTGGTCAGTTTGTAATCAACTTTCAGCGAGGGTGTCTTCCGGCTGATGTGCTGGCAAATGCTTGCCCATCAGCCTCGGACGCAGTCGCAAACGTGTTTTCTGCCTGTCTCCAGGCCGGGGAAGCCTGATGACAGCAGTGTATTGAAAGGATTCACGCTGGTGCTCCTGTTCTGCGGTATTCTGCGGGGGCAGAATGCCGATTCACAGAGACAGGAAGATTGGTGCGGTCTTCTTTCAGCGGGCGGTCAGCAGATTCTTCGGAATCCGGGCAGCCGATGGATCGAAGGGAGCTTCGATCCTTTCTGGGTCAGGTACGCAAAGCAGGATGCCAGCTACGCGTACCTTGTTGAGGTGTTCCATGGCAGAGCACAAACGAACCCGAGTGGTTGTCACCGGAGTCGGTGTGGTGTCTCCGATCGGAATCGGTAATGACCGATTCTGGCAGAGCCTGCTCACAAAACGCTCGGGAATTGACTTCCTGCAATCTCTGTCGAAAGAAGGTCTGCCCTCTGCCTTCGGGGCAGAGGTGCGCGACTTCAACCCCGTAGAACTGCTCCGCGACCGCAAATTTCTCAAAGTCATGTGCCGCGGCATGCAACTCGGCGTCGCCTCCGCCAACCTCGCCGTCAGCGATTCCCGCATTTCTCGAGGTCAGGTCGATCCATATCGCCTCGGTGTTGTATTCGGTTCCGGTCGCATGACCTGCCATCCCCAGGAACTGGCTGCCATCGTCGAAACCTGCCGCACCGAAAGCGGCTTCAGCACCGACCTCTGGGGGCAGGAAGCCGTCGGAAAAGTTGCACCGCTCTGGCTGCTGCGACAACTGCCCAACATGCCGGCCGGTCACGTGTCCATAGACCACGATGCCCGTGGCCCAAACAATACCATCACCTGCCGCGATGCCTCCGCACTGCTCGCACTTTCCGAAGCCGTTCGCGTCATCGAAGCCGGTCGAGCCGACGCGATGATCGTCGGTGCCTGCAGTTCCAATATCCACCCCGTCGACATCGCCAAATTCCACAGCTTCGAAGGACTCTCGCGACGCACCGATGATCCCTCGCGAGCCTGCCGGCCGTTCGACTTCGAACGCGATGGTACTGTCGTCGGTGAAGGTGCCGCTTCCTTCATCGTCGAAAGCTACGAACACGCCGTCCGCCGCGGTGCGGAAATCTACGCCGAAGTGCTCGGCACAGGAGCCGGTTGTGACGGCTATGGTGTCGCCAACGAATCGGCCGGTGTCGGGCTGGTGCGAGCCATGGAGTCAGCGATCACCGCTGCCGGCGTCACCCCGGCGGACCTCGGACACATCAACGCTCAGGGTAAAAGTACTCAGACCGACGACATTGTCGAATCCCGCGCCTACCACCGCGTCTTCGGTGATCTCGCACTGCGAATCCCCGTTACAGCGCTGAAAAGCTACATCGGACACTTCGATGCCGGTGCCGGTGCCGTAGAACTGGCAGGAACACTGCTGTCACTCAAACACGGGTACGTCCCGGCAACGCTCAACTACGAGTTCCCTGATCCACGCTGCCGCCTCAATGTCGCCCGCGGTGAAGTTCAGCGACTGGCCAGCCGCACAGCCATCACCGTCAACCGCACAGCCATGGGCCAAAGCGCCGCCGCAGTACTCAGAGCCCTCTGAAAAGCAGCCCCCCACCCCGCAACGGCAGCAAACACCCACAACACCTGGCCACTGCAGCGATCACACACGCCGACTCCCGTCCGCAGCTCGCCTGCCCGACCACCGACCACTAACCAAAAAAACGACGGCTGTTTCCAGCCGTCGTTCCCCGCCCCGCAAACTGCAGCACTCCCCTGCCACAGTCCGCCTTCGGTTTCCTGTTCTCACAGCGTCTGCTGAGCACCTCTGAGCTCAGCCGGAATCTCCAGCGACCGAGGCCCCGCAATGCCACGCGACGGTCGTTCCTGAACTCCAGCACCCGCCGCACTGCCAGAAACACCCCAACCACCCCGAAAATACTTCGATCGCAGATCCAGCCGCTCCCGGTCATAGTCCGATCCAAACGCATCCCGCAATGGTGCGGTGACCGGTCGAGTCAGCCACTCCGGCTCATCAGAATCAGCCGCTCGTCGACGAAATGGATCCGCCGGCTGCGAACGTACAACACTGCCACCGCCCAACGGGCGACACACCCCGCCCGCACAGTTACTACTCCGCACCTGCGGGCCCTGCGTTGCCACACCACCCACCCTGCACTGACCATTCTCACAGCCAGTCGCACAGCGACCATCCGCACATGACTGACCCACCGAAATCAGTGGCCGACTGGATCGACTGAATCCCGGAGGACGACTGGATGTCCACTGCTGCGGCAACGGCAGACCAAACACCGTTCGCTGCACCGGAGCCCGGTGTACCACCCCACTCCGCTCCATACCACGCAGCGGATCAGCCGCCGCACAGTGCAGAGCCCTGCAAACCAATATCGTTGTCAGACACACCGCCAGTACCACTCGTGATCGCATGCTACACCTGTTCCTTTGCGGCATCCTTTTCGACGCACACAGCCGGACAGCTTGCTCCCCGCAGCCGACGCCGCAACTGACCACGTCAGTCGCCGCAGCCACCAGCAGAGCAGAACCTCTCTGATCCGACTCGCCGACATCAAACCGCAAGGACCATGCCAAATGCTCAAATCAGCCGTTTTCAAGGGTTTTCTGCAGAACAAACAGCCTGCACCGCAAACTTCCGGAACTGCCAACGCGACAGGCCGTCGTCAGTCTGACGACGGCCTGCGAAAATCCTGGTCCTGCACAACAGTTTCAGACAGTCGCTGCCACCTCCGACACAAAATCAAACAGCATCTGCAGCGAATGAGCAGTATCGGCGGCCGTCATCGTCAGCGGCGGACTGACCCGAATTACACAGCCCGCCAGCGGACCCAGCAGATGAATACCGTCATTCTGAGCATTCCCGCGATAACATCGCTCGACAATCGCATTCGCGGTCTGAGCCGGCGTCCTGGAGCCGTGAGCACCGCACTCAATCCCAAAGACCATTCCCTCGCCACGCACCTTCACTATCAGTCCCGTCTGCTTCAGACGACGCAGCCCCTCTGCGATCTGACGGCTGATCTGTCGCGCATGCTGCAGTACATCTGTGGTCTCAAACTCGTCCAGCGTCGCCAGCACCGCTGCAGATGACAGCGGATTCGCACTCCACGTGTCTGATGTCGCCCCATAGGCCATCTGATCACAAACGTCACGCCGACCAACAGCCGCACTGACCGGAATACCGTTCCCTAGTCCCTTGCCCAGACACACAAAGTCCGGCTCAATCCCATAGGTCTCAAATGCGTACATGCTGCCAGTGCGGCCAAAATTTGCCTGTACCTCGTCCAAAATGAACAACACATCACGCTCACGACAGAACTGCTGCAGCAACTGCATGTAGGCCTTCGGCGGATGATAACTGCCGCCACCGCCCAGATACGGCTCAGTGATCAAACAGCCAATCGTGCCGCCAGACTCACCCCAGATCCGCTCCAACTCGTCCCGATACCACTGCGGATCAAAGACCTTGCCACGCTGATCCATGTCCGCACATTCCTCGCGAGGAAACGTGATGAAATGCACCCGCGTATCACGCTCAGGATCCGATTCAGATCCGGTGACGGCCCCGCTGAGCCCCTTCTTGCCGTGGAAGCCAAATCGAGTCGCCAGGATGCCGGGGCAAGCCGGATTGCGACGCATACAGGCCCACAACGCCTTCTGCACCGCCTCTGAGCCGGATGCAGCCCAGTTTACCGTCTGCAGCCGACTGCCACCCGCTGCACCCTGCAGACTGGCGACCAGCCGACGACTGGCCTCCGCCTCAAGCGGAGTAATCGCATTGTAGGCCGTCATCGTGGCAGCCTGAAAATAACCAGACTGACTGCCCATGTAGTCCGCCGGTGTCCAGCCCATGTAACCCACAAATCGCTGCATCCAGTGACGCGGATTGTGCCCCAGATTGGATACCAGAACGCCCGATGTAAAGTCGTACAGACGACGACCTTCCGGAGTCCAATGGAAACAGCCCGCGGAATGTGACAGCACCGCCTGACTGGGAGTAAACGTGCGGAGCGAATGCGGTTCATTCACCGCAATCACATCCCGCACCACGTTCGACTGCTGCTCACCCGTAAAATGTATCGAAAACTGCGGCGGAACTTCCGCAGCAGCAGGACAAGCAGAAGACTCTGTGTCAGGAAATGCTGTGCTCATCGTCAGTGTCGTTGTCAGAAAAGAACGGCGGGAAGAAGCAGAACGCAGACCCATTCAGTCTCCCGAACACTTCCCCGTCCTGACAAGTCCCGATTCCCGACAGTTCAGGGAAAAGGGGGGAATTCCGGGAAAAAGTTGGGCCGGATCGATCAGACCGAATTCCCGCCATTCACCCCTCCACCATCTCACGATGCTCCTCGATACGCTCCAGATACAACGCCGGTATCTCCAGCGACTCCAACTCGTGACCCGGTCGCAGCCGACAACACACCGTTTTCATGCTGCCCCGCGCCAGAACACGCTCACCACGCCGAAAAACCACATCAAACGTCAGTGATTTCAAACCAATTCGCTGAATCGTCAGTCGCGCCGTAATCAGCTCGTCATAACGCGCAGGAGACTCAAAACGGCACTGCGCGGACACCCTCGGCCAGCCAACCACTGTGCCGTCGTCCAGTTGCTGCATGATCGATAACCCAATCGATCGAAAAAAATCATGCTCCAGCTGCTCCATCCAGATGTAAAATCGCGAAAAATGCACGATGCCGGCCATGTCCGTTTCCACGAACTCCACCCGCCGCACCTGTTCAATAAATGATGCCATCGCCAAACTGCCCCCAAACAAACTCAGAATGCCGGCAACTCCGCCACTCGACCCTCGGCTCGCTCACGCGCACAGTCCCTCCAGGCACCGAGCCGCGGCTCATCCGAAAACATAACCACAAAACGCTGATAGATCTGACGAGCTGCCGTTTCTGAACCCGACTGTCGCAACTTTTCAGCAGCCGCAAATCGCACTGAAATTAACAACAACAGATCCTCACGCTGCAGGAACGGCGTTTTTACAGCAGCCTGACGACGCTCGGCCACCAGTCGCCATAACCGACGCTGCTCCGTCGCCTGACCGTCAGATTCAACCCTCGCACCCGCAGGCTCGGTCAGCTCCAGCACTGCCTGAAACTGCTCCAGTACAACCAGTTCATCAGCCGGCTCCTGACGCTCAGCTCGCAACGCCGCCAACACAGCCATCTCCAGCGAATTACGTCCGTCACGGTTTCCCCGCAGTCGACGCTCAGCCTGCAATAACAACTGACCAGTATCAATCTCGTCCAGCCACTGCCGCATCTGCTGCGCATGCTGACCATCAGGATACTGCTGCAAATAGGGCAGCACAAATTTTCTGCGAGCATCGTCCAGTGTCACCGGATCAGTTTGCTGCATGGCGGCCGCCGCACTCCGGTACAAATCCTGCTCTCCCGGACCACGCAGCAACCAGACCACCAGACCCGTCAGCAACAATAAACACAGCGAAAGAAACCACACTTGTTCATAAAACGCTCCCCGAACCCGCTTCTTCTTCCGCCCCCGCGACGCCTCCTTTGTCGCAGAACCACCACCGGAAACCGTCGTCTGCCGGCCCCTGCGAACCTCCGCCGATACCACACCGCCAGTCTCTCCAGCCGAACTTTCACCGCCCTGTTTCATCTGCTGCTGAATGTCACCCAGATCTGTATGCACCGCCAGCGCATCCCACGGCCGGTCCTCTGGCTGCTTCTCAAGCAGCCGCGATATCAGTCGGGCCAGTGCCGGCGGACACTCCGGACAACGCTCGCAGACACTGTGAGGAATACTGTCGATGTGCGCCATCAGCATCGCCGCCGGATTGCTCTCCGTAAAAGGAGTCTCACCGCAGAGCAGCTCGTACAGCACACAACCCGTCGCATACAGGTCCGTTCGCCGATCAATGTGCTCACTGCCCTGAATCTGCTCCGGTGCCATGTATGCACAGGTCCCAACCGCCCGGCCGGCACCCGTCAGAGCAGTCGATTCGGTGTCCCTCGCGATTCCAAAATCCCCCAGCTTCAAACGCCCCTGCGACGTCAGCAACAAATTGGCCGGCTTCAGATCCCGATGGATGATTCCGGCGTTGTGAGCATGCTCAAGAGCCGCACATAACTGACGACCAGCCTGAACTGCCTGCAGCGGAGTCAGCCGGCCACGACGCTTCAAAACGTCCTGCAGCGATCCCCCGTCAATGAACTCCATCGCATACCAGCGTTGACCACCCTGGAAACCACCACCGTAATAACGCACAATGTTCGGATGCTGCAGACGCTTCAGGATCCCTATCTCACGCTCAAATCGCTGCTGAATTTTAGGATCAGCATTCAGACCAGGCGGCAGCAGCTTCAGCGCAGCCGTCTTGCCAGTCTCAGGGTGCACAGCACGGTACACAACACCCATGCCGCCCACACCGATCAGCTCGCCCACCACAAATGGCCCGAACTTCCGCTCTGACATGCCGCACCAGGCGCTCTCACAGAACTACCTGAAAAATAACTCCGCCCATCATTCTCACACGAATCAGCCAAAGACACAACACCCAGCTGCCAAAACAAACCGCCTCAGCAGACAGGAATTCTGTCACCCGCTCAGCTACACTGCCGTCCTCGCAAAGCCCCTATCACCCCGCAAACACCAACAGGAACACAGCATGCCAGCCACAATTACCCTCAAAGCCGACCCACACACCAACAGCCTCAGCCGCTGCTGCATCACCGCAGCCTCAGCCTGCTCAATCGCAGTGTTTGGCTGCACCGAACAACCCACTGCCAATAAACCTCAAACTGGCAGCCTGCTGAAACCCGCAGCGGCAGAAATCAGCGAGTTCCGACCGGAAGACAACAAAACTGTCGTCGATCCAAAAATTCCCGTCACCGACCCGCTCTCCGGGCCACTCGCCGTTCTGAAAAATGCCCAGCGAGAACTGCCGGCACTGGCCATCGAACATGCCCTCAACCTGTTCAATGCCACAGAAGGTCGCTACCCGCAATCCTTCGAGGAATTCATGAGCCGCATCATCACAGAAAACAAGATCACACTGCCACAACTGCCCGCCGGACTTGAATATCAGTACGACGTACCCAATCATCAGCTCGTCGTCGTCAGCACCGCAGCCGGCGAAAATTCACCCCGCAAACCCTGACAGACTTCTCTCTAACTAAGCAAAGCTGCCATGAGCATCGAACACGTACTCGTCATCCCCACCAAAATCTTCCACGATGTCGGACACTTCCAGGGCTTCAGCACCGCCGTCGATCGCTATCTCGATGTCCTCCTCGATCCCGCTCACGCCAGCTACCGACCCAGACCCGAAATGGAACAGGACCCCTCCTTCAAACAACTTATCCCCTACTGCGTCTTCCGCTTCGAAGACCAGGTGTTCCACTACCAGCGCGGAACTGCACAGGGCGAAGCTCGACTGCACGCCAAACGCTCAATCGGTGTCGGCGGACACGTGTCCACCGTTGACCTGTCCAAAGAACAGTCGCCCTACATCGAAGGCATGCGCCGGGAACTCGAAGAAGAAATCGATATCGAATGCGGCTGGTCCGAAGAATGCATCGGACTCATCAACGACGACGAAACCGACGTCGGTAAAGTGCACCTCGGAATCGTCCACATTTTCGAACTCGACAATCCCAAAGTTCAGCCCCGCGAAAAGTCGATGATCAACTCGGGGTTCGCCACGCTCTCGCAACTGCTCGAACACATCGATCAGTTCGAGACATGGTCGCAGATCTGCCTGAAATATCTCGCAGAATGCGAAAATGCCTGAAATTGCAGGCGGTGCCGCAGGGAACACGGATTGCTCCCTGTCGACACCCCTCGGAATTCCCGCAGATTCGCCGGCTCCAGATGCCGGCTGCTCCGCGGGAATCTCCATGTTGCCAGAATCGTCTGCTTCGGCAGTTTCTGCCGAATTGATTCAAAGGAGTGAATCATGAAGAGTCTGATTGCTTTGATGCTTCCCGCACTGCTCGTGCTTGGTGGCATGTGGACCGTTTCCGCTGATGAAGAACAGGCCGCCCCGCGCAAACCGTCGCTGCCAGGACAACTCACCGAAACCGAACTCGGAGACATGCTCTCCGCTATCGGTCTCAAACCCACCAAAACCGAACAGCGCTACGACTTCGCTTTCAAAACCAGTTATCGCGGAGAGGAATGGAGATTCTCCATGTCCGCTGTCCTCAGCCGCAATGGCGAATCCGTCTGGGTCATGGCATGGCTCGACCAGATTCCACAAAGCTCAGCAGAAGTCCCGCGTACCGCACTGCTGCGACTGCTCGCTGCCAATGACCGCCTCGGTGCCGGAAAATTCTTCGCCTACATCCCCACCAATAAACGGTTCGTGATGCAGCGAGTCCTCGAGAATCGCGACATGACAAACCGCAAGATGCAGGAAATCCTGCAGGATCTGGCCGCCAGCGTCGCCGACGAATATCCCACATGGTCCGTCACCAACTGGACGCCAAAAGCCGAACAGCAGGTTGCCGAAGGTGCCGCCAGCGATCGCGGAGTTCCCGTGAATCCCGCAGCAGCCACCAAAGCTGTCGCTCCCGCGAAAGCCGCCGCTCCCGCAAAGTCCGCAGCACCCACCAAAATTCGCACCTCCGACAACTCGTCGAAGTTCGAAGGCAAATCCGTCAACTGATCCGAAACACAAAAACTTAATACACCGCACGCCTTCCGGCCCTGCCGGAAGGCGTTTCGTTTTAAATCAGATGATGAACAGCAGCAGTCGAGTCCCAAAGATCAAAACTACTACCGAAACACACGCCAGAATAAGCCCCAAAGTGCCCTCACGAGTCGCCCCGGGAAACTGAAAACCAAACATTGAAATGCATGGTACCAGTTCGTCGTCATCCCGAATTTCAAAGGTCGTAATATCCGCCGCGATCCCACCTCGTCTGACCTTCGTTCGCATCACACGATAAAAGAATTCCAGCTGATCATCCTGAGCCACCTCAGTCACCAGCGTCGCCGTTACACCCGCCAAAACCGTTGATGACAAGATCAGCAAAATCTTCCACGAATCCAGAACCACACGGCCATTCGGAGTCTCCACGAAGATCTGCTCGGCCAGACTGGGAATCAAACGCTCTACCTCCTGCGGAAGATACCCGCACAGAATCCCCATCGTCGCGCCAGTAATCGTGGCCGACCAGACAGAAACGCTGGTCCACCGAGGCCAGATCAAACCCTCCACATACTCACACCAATAATCGATGTGGTCTTGATAAACAAAATCGGAATGTCCGTGATGTTGCGAAACGACATCTGCAATACCAGCGCTGCCATCACCAGCACCACTCCACAGACACGACCCACATTCACCAGTTCACGAAGCTCTCGGTCGGGCATCAGATAAAACCGACACAAATGTGCGGAAAACAGACCACTGCCGACGACCATTTAAGTCTCGCAGTGACTGACTGCAGATGCCACCACCATCGCCGCCACCAAACCCAGCAGACCGGGCGGAAAACCATCCAGCAAATCACGCAGCGCCCGGCCAAACAAACGATCCGCAAACTTAGCATTCAGTTTGTTCAGACGGTAAACTTCCTGAGCAGACTGGGACTGCAGATCACCACTGGCTGCCTGCCGCAAATCCTGAAGCAGTTGCACGTCCTCAACAGGAGCCCCCGTCTGCTGCAGCAGACTGTCCGGACCCAAATACCAGACAATGCAGCCCAGCGCACAAAAGGCCCACAAAATCCCCAGAAAACGCTTCAGCAGGCTGCCCACCGTGAAACCCAGCCGAGCATCCCGTTCACGACGACCAGCACCGCACAGGACCATGATGTGCGGCTGCACAATAAGCCCGCATAACCCCGCATCCGACAGCATCAGCAGATAAACAGGAGAAAACGGTTCGGTCAGACGGTCCAGACCCGCTTCCGAACTGGACACAAAATCCAGCATCCCCGTCTTCAGACCCGCAGACCCGTGAATCGTTCCAAAACCACCAGCCTTCCACAGTAACACTGGCAGCAGAAACAACGTCAAACCAACCCGCATCACACCCTGCACACAACCAATCAGAATCCCCGCCCGCAAACCACCCAGCAAACCACAGCCCAGCAACAGAACGACCAAAAAACACCAGCCAGTGCATCACCCTTCAGCGGACGAAACGACAGTAAGGGCTGCTGACCAAACCCCGGCCCCATAAAAGCCGTCTGCGGATTCACCACCGGAAACTGCAGTCCCAGACGGTCCGCCACGTTGTCAAATAAAGGGGCCGTCAAAGCATTCAGAAGACGCGATGACCCATATAGCACTCCCGCCATCAACACCACACAAATCGCCGTCCCGTACAGCGAATACAGAATCGACGTGCTGACGCCAAATCGAATCGAAAAAAATCGGCAGTCGTCACCGCACGCAAACGCCGCAGAATTGGGGCCAAAACCCAGAAAATCGGAGTCACCAGGACCCACACCAACTGCCACCACACTCCCGCGATGCCCGCCCGCCATACTGCCGACATCACCGTCGATGTCGAATCAGTCGCCGTACCCGAACCAAACATGAAAAAAATCAGCTGGAACAGATTCGTCCGGTGACCGCCCGTGAACTACTCGTTGTCATGCTGCAGACCACGCCCCACCCGCGCCGCCACAATCGGCAGCAGCAGCACAACCAAGGCCAGCACCATTCCGTCGGCAACAGTCTTTTGAGATCTGTCAAAACACGATAACCCGGGACAACGTTTTGCGGTAACCCACGAAAACCTATCGCAAGACGCTGCTCGTTTGCAACTTCACAGCGCCATTCCTGCAAGATTGGTAAATTAAGACGCACTTCTCAATTTCCAGCCCACAGGAAAGCCTTCGCAAATCCATACGCTCCTTGAAAAACAAAACAGAATGCACACTCCAAACCGCTCAAAGCCACCCTGTTTACGCATCACAACAAACCCTCGAATTCCTCCCGGCCCTGCCACCGAACGCCTGAATCAGTCCTTTTACGGGTGATGCCCGTTACCACCTTGACTTTTCAGCTCCAAAACAGTCTCATCAACGGCCACTTCCACACACACGCAACACTCAGACACAATCCCCGGTTGCGGTTTCCCGCTCTCTGTCTCACAATCCACTCAGGCCCACCATACACCCATCGTCAGTCCGCTGCCGCTTACAGCCTGGCCCAACTCCTATGTCGTCCACAGCCTTCAATTCCAACCCCGGCACCGATGACTGGACCATCCAGCGGATCCTCGAATGGACCACCGGATTCCTCAAAAAAAAAGGTATCGAATCACCCCGCGTTGAAGCCGAACTGCTGCTCTCTCACGCTCGCAAATGCCCCCGCATCCGACTCTATACTGACTTCAACTCTGTCCTCACAGACTCCGAACGCGCTGCCATGCGCGAACTTGTACAGCGCCGCGCAAAACGCGAACCAATCGCCTACATCATCGGCTCACGCGAATTCTACGGCCGCCCCTTCGAAGTCGCCCCCGCAGTACTCATTCCCAGACCCGAAACCGAAACTCTCGTCGATGTCTGCCTCGAACTGCTCCCACCCACAGAACCCGTCAGAATTATCGAAGTCGGAGCCGGCTCAGGCTGCATCTCCATCAGCCTCGCACTCCAGCGACCCAACTCCACCCTCCATGCCTCTGACATCAGCGAACAAGCACTCGAAATCGCCCGCCGCAATGCCCAGAAACACAGCGTCGCCGATCGCATCCAACTCGTCGCCGGATCCGCTCTGCTGCCATTCCTCGAAGAGTCACTCACCTGTGACGCCATCCTCAGTAACCCCCCCTACATCCGCGATGATGAAAAAGAAACACTCGCTCCGGAAATCCGCGACCACGAACCACCACTGGCACTCTTCGCCGGCTCCGACGGACTCGACGTCGTGCGACTCATCCTCGCTGACGCCAGCAAACTCCTGAAACCTGGCGGCTTCATCGCGCTGGAACTGGACCCGACTCAGTGCCCCGCCGCCTGCCAGCTGCTGCTCGATGCCGGATTCACAAATACCCGGATTCACCCCGACCTCGCAGGACTCAGCAGAGTCGTCTCGGCAAAACTCCCCGTCGCCAGCTGACCAGCCCCCCCTTCACTCGGCTTAACCCCCGGTTCGCTCAGCTCAACGCAAGGATTCGCCATGTCGGACCAGCTGGAAATCGAGGGAGACCACCCGCTGTACGGCACAGTCTCCGTCAGCGGCAGCAAAAACGCCGCACTCCCGGCCATCGCCGCCGCACTCGCAGTCAGCGGCCAGCTGCATCTCCATAACGTCCCCAGCCTCGATGATGTCCACATCATGCTGCAGTTGCTGCTCTCCATGGGCGTTAGCGTCACCAGACCCGCCCCACAGCAACTGACGATACACGCACCCGACTCCCTCCAGCCCGCCGCTCCATGGGAACTCGTCAGCCGCATGCGTGCCAGCGTCTGCGTCCTCGGACCACTGCTCGCACGCTTCCGCAAAGCAACCGTCGCACTCCCCGGCGGCTGCAACATCGGACACCGCCCCATCGACCTGCACCTTAAAGGTCTCGCTGCACTCGGAGCCGATATCTGCATCACCAACGGCTGTGTCACCGCCTCCTGCAATCAACTCAAAGGAACCACCATCGACCTCGCAGGACCAGCCGGACCCACCGTAACTGGCACCTGCAACATCATGATCGCCGCAGCACTTGCCACAGGACACTCCGTCATCCTCAACGCCGCACGCGAACCCGAAGTCCGAAATCTCGCCAGCCTCCTCAACGCCGCCGGCGCCCAAATCTCCGGAGCAGGTACCAGTACCATCGAAATCCACGGCGTCTCTAGCCTGCATCCCACCACGCACCACATCGCTCCCGATCGCATCGAAGCCGGCACCTTCGCCATCGCTGCACTCATCACAAATGGAAAACTGACTCTCAAAAATGCACCCGCTCAGGAACTCGCCACCTTCCTCGAACTGCTCACACTCATCGGCGCTCAAATCACCGAAAATCCCGCCGAAAATGAGCTCGTCATCCAGCGATCCACTCCACTCCAGCCCGCACACGTCGTCGCACAGCCCTGGCCCGGAATACCCACAGACCTCCAGGCACAACTCATGGCACTGTTTTGCTGTACCTCAGGAGAATCCAGTATTACCGACAGCGTGTTCCCCGAACGATTCCGCCACGTCGCCGAGCTGGTGCGACTGGGTGCCGATATTCGAATCAGCGGAAATAAGGCGGAAATTCGCGGAGTTCCTCGGCTTTCAGGGGCCCCTCTGATCGCAACCGACCTCCGCGCCAGCGCTGCACTCGTGCTGGCCGGGCTGGCCGCCAAAGGCACCACCGTGCTGCACCGCATCCACCATCTCGACCGCGGCTATCAGCAGTTTGATGAAAAACTGCGAGGAATCGGCGGCCGGATTCGCCGGATCTCCGAGAAATCAAACTAGCCGGCTCCCGGCAGGGTGCACGTTTTCCCGCTCGTCTGGCGGAATATGCTGAGAATACCGGCCCCTTGACGCCTGCAATCGAAAAATTCACGTCCAGTCTGTGGAACCCGGTGTCTGTCTGCACAGAACGGATTGAATGGGACCCGCCCGAACCTTACAATCCGCCGATTCTACGGAAACTCCTCCGCTCCTGGGCAGCTTGCCCCAGGTGCCGGGTCAGATTCCGTACGGAACCGGGTATCTGACCGGGTGAAAAATAGTTTTTGGGGATTCGAATGCAGAATCAGTCGGCGATGGGTGTCTCCGGGATTGCCCCTGAAGAACTTGAAGAGTGGTACGAGTCACTGGAGGACATTCTGCACCGTTACGGGCCCGAGCGACTGCGATCGCTGCTGGTGTCTCTGCAGGAACGCGCCTACTCACGCGGAGTCATGCTGCCGTTCACCGCCAATACCCCCTATATTAACACCATCCACCACTCCAGACAGGTGCGTTTCCCGGGCAATCGGGAAATGGAACGACGCATTAAAAGCATCGTTCGCTGGAATGCCATGATGATGGTGGTCCGCGGCAATGCTCATTACAAGGGTATCGGCGGGCATATCTCCACCTTCGCCTCCTCAGCCACCCTCTACGAAGTTGCTCAGAACCACTTCTTCCACGGACGCACGGGCGAACACACCGGGGACATGGTCTATTTCCAGGGCCATGCTTCACCAGGCATGTATGCCCGTGCCTTTCTCGAAGGTCGCCTCTCCGAATCCCATCTCGAAAACTTCCGCCGCGAATTGCCGGCCGGCGGGGGACTCAGCAGCTATCCGCATCCTTGGCTGATGCCGGACTTCTGGCAGTTCCCGACTGTTTCCATGGGACTTGGCCCGATCTGCTCAATCTACCACGCCCGCTTCCTCCGCTATCTGGAACATCGCGGTCTGCTGGACACGTCCAAATCCCGCGTCTGGGCCTTCCTCGGAGACGGTGAATGTGATGAACCCGAATCACTCGGCGCCCTCACTCTCGCTTCCCGCGAAAACCTCGATAACCTGACCTGGATCATCAACTGCAATCTGCAGCGGCTGGACGGCCCGGTTCGCGGCAATGGCAAAATTATCCAGGAACTGGAAGCCGCATTTCGCGGTGCCGGCTGGAACGTCATCAAAGTCATCTGGGGTACAGACTGGGATCCGTTGCTGGATGCCGACGTCAACGGACAGCTTGTGAAACGCATGGGTGAGGTGGTTGACGGTCAGTACCAGAAGTACACCGTTTCCGACGGCGCCTACATTCGCGGACATTTCTTCGGTGCCGATCCCGAAGTGCTGAAAATGGTTGAAAACCTGTCAGACCACTTCCTCGAAGTGATCCGCCGTGGCGGACATGACCCAGAAAAGGTCTACGCAGCCTATCACGCAGCAGTCACCCACAAAGGGGCGCCCACTGTGATCCTTGCCAAAACAGTCAAGGGTTACGGACTCGGTGAAGCCGGCGAAGGCAAAAACGTTGCTCACAACCAAAAACAGGTCAACCTCGACGGACTCAAACAGTTCCGCAACAGATTCCACCTGCCGATCAGTGACGCTGAGATCGAACAACTGCCGTTCTACAAGCCGGCTCCGGACAGCCCGGAAATGAAGTACCTGCAGGAACGCCGCGCTGCCATGGGTGGTTACATCCCGCAGCGTCAGACCTGCACCGAAAAACTTGATATTCCCTCCCTGGACGACAAGCTGTTTGACGCCAAACCGCTGCTCTCTGGCAGTGACGGGGCTGAAGGTTCCACCACCTTTGCACTCGGAACCATCGTCCGCGGTCTGATTCGCCACAAAGCCATCGGGGCTCGCATCGTACCAATCATCCCCGATGAAGCGCGTACATTCGGGATGGAAGGCCTGTTCGCTCTCTGCGGAATTTATTCCAGCAAGGGACAGCTCTACGAGCCGGTCGACGCCAGCAGCACGATGTTCTACAAGGAAGCCCGCAACGGACAGCTCCTTGAAGAAGGCATCAACGAAGCCGGTGCCATGGGCTCATTCATCGCCGCTGGCTCAACCTACGCCAACCTCGGCCTGAACATGGTGCCCTTCTACGTGTTCTACTCCATGTTCGGGTTCCAGCGAGTCGGCGACCTGATCTGGTGCGCCGCAGACACCCGCGTCAAGGGATTCCTCTGCGGAGGTACCTCGGGACGCACTACTCTCAACGGTGAAGGTCTGCAGCACGAAGACGGACACAGCCACCTGATCGCCACCACAGTCCCGTCGCTCAGGTCTTACGACCCGGCTTACGGCTACGAACTGGCTGTCATCGTGCAGGACGGGCTGCGTCGCATGTACGCGGAAGGTGAAGAGATCTTTTATTACCTGTCCGTCTACAACGAAGACTACGCTCACCCGCCGATGCCCGATCGACCGGATGTCATCGAAGGCATTCTTAAAGGCATGTACCGGTTCAGCTCAACCGACAGCGGCAGTGGCCAGACCGTCCGACCGCAGCTGTTTGGCAGCGGCACCATTCTCCGCGAAGCCATTCGCGCTCAGCAGTTGCTAAAAGAGAAATTCGACATTGGCTGCGACGTCTGGAGCATCACCAGCTACAGCGAACTGCGACGCGATGCCATGGACTGCCAGCACTGGAACGACCTGCACCCGGATCAGCCCCGCCGCCCCAGCTTCCTCGAACGCACGCTCGCCGGAATTCAGGGCCCGTTCATCTCCACCAGCGACAACGTTCGCCTCGTGGCAGACCAGATCCGTGAATGGATGCCGGCCAACTATATCGTGCTGGGTACCGATGGATTCGGACGCAGCGAAACTCGACCGGAACTCCGACGACACTTCCAGATCGATGCAGAATGCACCGCGTGGGCTGCCCTGCGAGGCCTGGCGAACGTTCAGGCCTTCGATGCCGCCCGACTGCCGCAGGTCCTGCAGCAACTCGGTATCGATCCGGAAAAAATTAACCCGCTGAATGCGTAGGATTCCGCTGCAGGTCCCGGTCGCCGGCTGATCACCGGCGACTGAACTGCCCCGGCCGACACTCCGATCTCTCTCCCTTCTCTCCGAAGTCATTCCTCACATGGCCATCGAATTCAAACTTCCGGAAGTCTCTGAAGGTGTCACCTCCGTCGATGTCGCTGACATTCGCGTTCGAGAAGGTGACGTGATCGAAACCGGCGCTATCATCTGCGAAGTCGAAACGGACAAGGCAGTCGCAGAAATTCCCTGCCCGCACGCCGGCAAAATCACCCGGCTGCTGATCAGCTCCGGCATGTCCGTCAGCCCCGGCACAACCATCCTCGAAATCGAAACTGCAGCCGCCGGAACACCAGCCCCGGCACCCACTAAACCCGCAGCCGCCGCCTCTGCAACCGCAGCACCGACCGCTCCCGCTGCTGAAGTCGCCAGTGCGCCCTTCGAATTCCGCCTGCCGGAGGTGTCCGAAGGTGTTGCCAAAGTCGATGTCGCCAGCGTCGCCGTCAAACCCGGCGATACCATCGTCAAAGGCTCGGTCGTCTGCGAAGTCGAAACTGACAAAGCAGTCGCCGAAATTCCCTCACCCGTCGCCGGTAAAGTCACCGCCGTACACGTCACCGCCGGCACCACTCTGAATATCGGCGCACCGCTGCTTACCATCGAAACTGCCGGTACCGCCACTGCACAGGCAGCACCGGCACCGGCAACAGCCCCGCCCGCTGCAACTGCTGCCTCTGCCGCTGCTCCACCAGCCTCACCTGCACCAGCCTCACCTGCTCCAGCACCCGCTGCAGCCATCACCGGTGATGCCGGTCCGCCGGCACCCGCTGGTCCAGCCACACGACGACTTGCCCGCAAACTGGGAGTCAGCCTGCGTCAGGTCAAAGGTTCCGCTGCCGGTGGTCGCATCACCATCGAAGATGTCGAAGCCTTCGTTCGCGAACGGATGACTCAGCCACAAATCCCCGCCGCCGCTGCCGCTGCTCCCGGCTTCGGCATCGTTCAGGTGGCACCACTTCCCGACTTCAGTCGCTTCGGCCCGGTTGAAAAACAGCCGATGAACAAGATCTTCCGCACAGCAGCCTCCAACCTGCACGCCGCATGGGTCACTATCCCACACGTCACACAGCACGATCTGGCCGATATCACAGAACTGGAAACCGCACGACGCAAATACGTCAAAGCTAACCCCAACGCACCCAAAATCACTATGACGGCCATCATTATCAAAGCCGTCGTACAGGCCCTAAAAGCCTTCCCCAATTTTAACTCCAGCGTTGATATGGCCTCCGGCGAACTGGTCATCAAACAGTACTACCACATCGGCGTTGCCGTCGATACTCCCAACGGACTGGTCGTTCCCGTCATCCGCAACTGTGATCAGAAAAATATCCTGCAGGTCGCTGCCGAACTGGCTGAGATCGCTGGTCGAGCCCGCGATCGAAAACTCAAAGCCGAAGACATGCAGGGCGGTACCTTTACCATCACCAATCTGGGTGGCATCGGCGGCACAGCCTTCACTCCAATCGTAAACTACCCCGAAGTCGCCATCCTCGGCATGTCACGGACCCTCAATCACCTGCAACTCGATAACGGACAACTGGTCGAACGTCAGATGCTGCCGCTGTCCCTGTCCTATGACCATCGCGCCATCAACGGTGCTGACGCTGCACGATTCATCGTCAAACTGTCCGGCAGCCTCACCAACTTCCTCGAACTGTTCTAAGATCCGTCGCTGCCAGCAGCGAACCTCATTCTTGCTGCTTCACAACAGGCACCGGCTCCCATGCCGGTGAATCCTGCACCAGATCCTGATACTCAGACTTCAGCAAACCCAGCAGACCAGCTTCCTCAGGCAGACCCCTGCCTGCCAGATTGCAGGTCTCACCGGGATCTGCCTCAAGATCGTAAATCAGCACATCAGTAAGCTCCGCCGCGCGAACCACCGCCGCAGTCGGCGGGGTCAGGTTCTCCAGTCGAGGCACTGTGCCGGAATTCAGACGAGCCAGCACTTTCCACCGTCCCTGCCGCATCGCCACACGACACTCATTCACCGCGTTGTAATACACCCACAACAGCGGACGCGGACGCTCAGGAACCAACCCGTCTCGCAACAGACCAACCAGACTGATCCCGTCCAGCACACGCCCCGCTGGCAACTGCACGCCAGACAATTCCAGAACAGTGGGCAGCAAATCCAGCGCTGACACAGCGGCAGCCTCCGAGCGGCCAGACCGAATACCGGCCGGCCAGTTCATGATGCCCGCAACATGCAGACCGCCGTCATGAGTATGCAGTTTCATGCCCCGCAGAATTCCCGTCCGACCCCAGGACCTCCGAGCCCCCTTGTAGCGATTCAGCGTCTCAGGGCCGTTATCCGAAGTAAACACAATCAGCGTGTTCTCCCGCAGCCCCAACTCATCCAAAACTGCCACCAGCCGACCCACCGCAAGGTCCATGTTGTGCACATTGGCGTAATACTGAGCCTCCTCGTCGGCATTTGACAGGGGTCGATACAGCTCCACCAGCTCCGGCGGAGACTGCACAGGCTCGTGCGGCTCATGAAACGCAGCCATTGCAAAAAATGGCTCAGTCCGACCAGACTGCTGACGCTCACGCAGCCAGTTGCTGATTTCATCAGCCACCAGGTGGCAACTAAATCCTGACAGCTCGCCCAGTGGCTTTCCGTTGCGTACGTAATTTGTCGGATTCCGATGCGACGGAACGGCATTGTTCTGAGTCGCAAACCAGTGCTGAAAACCGGCCGCATCCGGCTGCGGCTGATCAGGACTGTTGAAACGACTGTTGCAGTGCCACTTGCCTGCCAGACAGGTGTCATAACCCGCGGCTCGCAGCAGCCGAGGCAACGTTGCCTCAGATGACCGCAGGTGCACCTGTTCACGAGCATCCGCGCGAGGAGACTGGTCAGGGCCCGCCGGCGGAATCCAGTCATAGACTCCCGCCCGATTCGGCGAACGCCCGGTCAGCAAACCCACTCGCGAAGGCGAACACACTGGCGCCGCTGAATAAAAATTGCTTAGCCTTAACCCCCCGGCCGCCAGCCGATCCAGGTACTCAGTCCGCACAATCGGATGACCGTTGCAGCCCAAATCGCCGTAACCCAGGTCGTCACACAAAATCACCAGCACATTCGGTCGCAGCTCACCACGCAGCCCCCCACACGCCTGCACCAATGAAATACCGTAAATCCACACCAGCACCAGACCGCCCGCCAGGCTGCTCCGCAACACTCGCATCACCCCCCCCCAAAAAAACCAGCCACCAACCCAAACACGCCTCTGCCCAACACCCAAATTCGGTCACGCCACCCCTGCTGCTTCAGCGAATCGCCGGCTTCCCCGACACCTGACATTGCCACACCGCCATCACACCAGTACTCTGATTCCTTTCACCACCGACCCATTCCCCAATTCCCCAATTCCTTGGCTGACACCCCACGCCCGCTGACTCATGCCGCTTCGCGTCACCAATCTCAGAACTCCCGTCGAACTGCCAGAAACTCAGCTGGCAGATGAATTGGCTCGCGTTCTGGAAGTCCGCCGTGACGATGTCCCGTCCGTCCGCATCCTCCGCAAAAGTCTGGATGCTCGCAACCGTCAGCGACTCGAGTTCGTCTATACGCTGGCACTTGGCGATGATCACTCCGCTCTCGCCCTGAAGAGTCGCCACGGCGTCACTGTGGAAGCGTGGCAGCCCACCGACTTTCAGGAACCGCCCTCCGGTCATGAACCTCTGCCTCGACGCCCCGTCATTGTCGGATCCGGTCCGGCAGGCCTGCTGGCCGGCTACTTTCTGGCACTACGCGGCTACAAACCCCTGATCATCGAACGCGGACTGGCGGTGAAGGAACGAGTCCCTGCGATTCGCGAATTTGATGGGGGCGGAACTCACGACGAAGAAAACAACTACCTTTTCGGCGAAGGCGGAGCCGGTTGTTTCAGCGACGGAAAACTGACCTGCCGCATCACCGGTCCCGACGTCGACTGGGTGCTCCGCAGTTTCGTTGAATGCGGCGGACGCCCCTCACTGATATACGAACATCGCCCACACCTCGGCAGCAACAAACTGCCAATGATCTGTCGTAATTACCGACGCCGTATCGAAGCTCTGGGTGGTCAGTACCAGTTCGGCTGTCGACTCGAAGGTCTCGATGTTCAGGATGGACAGCTCCGCGGACTGCAAACATCCTCCGGCTATATCCCCGCCTCGGTCTGCGTACTGGCCATAGGCCACAGTGCTCGCGACACCTACGAAATGCTGCTGCACGCCGGATTGCCACTGCGGCAGAAAGCCTTTCAGCTGGGACTTCGCGTCGAACACCCGCAGGAACTGGTAAACCAGCGAAAATACGGACGCGACAGTTACCTGCAACTGCTGGGTGCCGCAGATTACTCGCTTGTCGCCCGCGGACAAAAAGACCTGTTCACCTTTTGCATGTGCGCAGGTGGCATCGTCATTCCCAGCGTCTCGGAACCGCTGCGATTCTGTTCGAATGGTATGAGCAATTCACGGCACGACACCCCATACGCCAACAGTGGCCTCGTCGTGACCCTGGAAACTCACGAATTCGGCAGCGACCACCCGCTGGCCGGCGTCCACCTGCAAAGCAGATATGAAGCGATCGCCTTCGAAATGACCGGTCGAAATTACTCGGCTCCCGTGCAGCGAGCCCGCGATTTCCTCGCTGACCGAACTCCCGCCCCCGCTGAAAAAATTCCGTCCTCCTATGAACGCGGCGTACGCCCCTCAAACCTCGCAGCCGTCCTGCCACCTCCCATCCTGAAAGCCATGCGCGCCGGATTGCCACTGATGGATCAACAGTGGCGCGGGCAGTACCTGCCCGAAGCCGTTCTCGTTGGCCCCGAAATGCGAGGCAGCTCACCCGTCCGCATCGATCGCGATCCCGCCACCATGCAGATCCCCGGCATCCACGGACTGTACCCCATCGGTGAAGGTGCAGGGTATGCAGGAGGCATCGTGACGGCTGCCGTCGACGGGCTCCGTGCAGGACGCTCCATCGTCACTCGCTACCGACTGCCGGAAACCGCCTGAACGGATCGCGGTAAAAACGCCACCGAATCCAGATTCATCAGACCGCTCGCCCGCTGCGGATGAGTAAAACGGATGAACACATCACGACGCCCGCTGCGTTCACCCACAGATACCGTACGCTCGTAAAACTGCTCCCACTGCCCGTTCACTTCCACGGGGACCTCCGAAACCACCTCACCCTCCGGATTGTCCAGCCGAATCTCAATCGCTCCGCCCGCTCCCGCTGATGCAATCCTCAGCTTCACTGAACCCACCTGGTCCAGATGCACACCACCAAAACGCAGCACATGCCCGTGATTAATGGCCCCCACAAAACGACCGCCACTGGCATTCCCGGAATTCAGGATCTGCGGACCACGCACCTCGTCAGCCAGCTCGGCCTCCACCAGACGCTGCCGCAAATACACCGTAGCCACCGCCGTCAGAGACGGTACCTGACCGGCTCCCCGATCCGCATACACAGCCTCCAGACGGTAATATCCCGACTTCGATGCCTCCTCAGAAGACACCGATATCTCACCCGCCAGTCCCTGAAATACTCGCACCAGACCCGCTGGCTCAAGACTATAAATCCACGACACCATGTCACGCAGCTCATCCACTGTATTGTGCGAATGCGGAATCATCGGGATCTTGCCCCACACTCCCGTTGAACCTTTCTGCACACGCTGCACCGAAGCCTCCAGTGCACCCTCAACACCTCGATATTTGTTGGCAATATCCAGCAGCATCGGCCCCACACGCTTCTGATCAACCGCATGACAATTTAAACAGTCACTGTTCTTTATCCGCTTCAGACCCACCGGCGCCGCCAGATCGTCCGCCACCGCTGCCCCGGATTCAGGGACCGGACCAGTCAGAAAAACAGCATTCACTGAAGCTCGACCCGGACCATCAGGGTCCAGTGGCTCGCCACCGCCCGATTCAATTTGCTGCTCATCATTCGTTCCATCCTCCACATCCTGCACCAGCAGCTGATATGCAATCGGCTGAGCCGGATCGAAAAAGTCGCCAGACTGAGGTGCCACAAAACGCAGTTGCGGCACCGCGTTGCCAGCCAGCACAGGGAAAGTCGCCGATCGACTGGCTCCGACCTTATCACTCACCATGAGCTCAACCGTATAAACTCCCGGCTCCGTAATTTCAGCCTCAATCTCAAGACCACTGCCCAGCACCCTCGGAGCAGCCTGCGCATCGGCAGCACTGATCAAACGCCAATCATAAGTCAGTGTCTCCTCACCATCCCTGTCGTATGTACCCTTACCCGACAACCGCACCTTCAGCGGCACCTGACCAATGTTGTTCTCTGCCCCCGCTACCACCACCGGCGGACGATTGCCCCGCACATAGTCAATGCGGACCAGACGAGCATCAGCGTTGACACCCCAGGTCTCGCCATACTCCAGCAGGTACAGCGAGCCCTCAGGACCAAACTGCATGTCAATCGGACGCACAAACTTCTGCTGCGGCATGAATGGCTCGATCTTCACGATCCGATCCTGATCGTCCAGCTGCACCAGCTTGATCCAGTTACGAGTCCACTCGTAGATCAGCAGAGTATGATTCAGCTCCGCCGGAAACTTCACCGCCGAAGGCAGCTCTGCGTCATAGTAGTACACAGGTCCCGCACAGGCCGATCGCCCGCCACTGCCCAAAGCCGGAAACTCGGCCGAATCTCCGTAGGGATAATAAATGAATGCCGCTACAGCCGGTGGCAGTACCTTCACCCCACTGTTGTTCGGTGATGAATTTGTCGGACCGGCAGAGTCATACTTCGGACCAGCCACACCCGTCACATAGTCAAAATCCGCATAAGCCTGGTTGTTCGCAATGAAGTAAGGCCAGCCAAAATTCCCCGCCTGACGCGCCTGATTCACCTCGTCATAACCCCGCGGACCACGAGCACTGTCTCCACCCGCGTCCGGACCCACCTCGCCCCAGTACACATACCCCGTGCGCTGGTCCACTGTCATCCGCCAGGGATTTCGACAGCCCATCGCGTAAATCTCAGGACGACCAGCCGATCCGTCAGCCGGAAACAGATTCCCCTCCGGAATCTCATATCCGCCCTCGGCCGTGGGACGAATCCGCAAAATCTTGCCGCTGTAACTGCTGGTGTTGGCGGAAGACTTCTGAGCATCCCAGGGAGCCTTTTCCGGACGCTCGTCAATCGGGGCATACCCCTGAGAATCACCGTGCGGGTGAGTATTATCGCCTGTGGCTATGAACAGCTCACCCCGCAGACCAAAATGCAGCGAACCCGCATGATGACAACACTCCTTGCGCTGCTCTTCAAACTTCAGCAGCAGCTTTTCAGAAGATAAGTCCAGACGACCATCCACAATCGTGAATCGACTGATATGTTGACCCGGATAGTCCGGCGGCGAATACTGCAAATAAATCCAGCCCGTCTCGGCAAATCGCGGATCCAGTGCCATGCCAATCAGACCGTTCTCCTGCTCGGTCGTCACCTTCAGCTCACCCGCCAGCTGCAGCTCACTGCTGCCCGGCGAAAGCCGCCGCAGCTTCCCGGAAATTTCAATCAGCCAGACCGTGCCGTCCGGAGCCACCGACAGTTCCATCGGCTGAACCAGCCCCCGCACCAGCTCTGTCAGCTCAAAACGACTGGGATCTGCCGTCTCCTGATAAGCCTCGACAGCTGCCCTGGAAAACAACACACAAACAGCCACCAAAAAACTGGCAGCACGCGACGAAAGCAGCAGTGGCATGAGCGGAACCGGTGAGAATTGAGGTGGGAGCAGAGCAGGGCAGGGCGACAGACGGGAATTCTCAGTCGCAACAGACCAGCAGTGTCGCAAAGCTGCCCGGAAAACTCCAGGGAAATCCATCAGGCAGCAGCCATTCAGTCCCGGCGTTTTCCGAACACCGCTTTTCATCGGTCGCAATGACTGTTCAAATACCAGCTATGACACACTCGCAGCAGCTATCACTTGAACAGCACGTCCTGCAATCCGTCCAGCCGGTCCTGCCACAGCAGCGGTCCATCGGCATCGGCTGCATCGGCGCAGGCTTCATCATGGCCGACTGCCACCTCGCCGCCTACGCCCGACATCAGCTGCGACCCGTCGCCATCACTTCGCGAACCCGCAGCACCGCCGCAGCCGTCGCTGCCCGCTGGCAAATACCCTCCGTCTGCCAGACCATTGAAGAAGTTGTGCAGCACCCCGAAGTCCAGATCCTCGACATCGCCGTTCCCCCCGACTGCCAGGCCGATGTCATTCGTCGCGCACTCAGTACCAGACACCAGCTCCGCGGTATCCTCGCCCAAAAACCACTCGGTACCAGCTGCCGCGAAGCATCTGAACTCGTCCGCCTCTGCGAACAACACAACGTACTGCTGGGCGTCAATCAGAATATGCGCTTCGATCAGTCCGTCCGCGCCTGCCATGCTCTGCTCAGTCAACAGGCACTCGGCACACCCGTGCTCGCCACAATCGAAATGCGCGCCATCCCGCACTGGATGCCATGGCAGGAACGCCAGGGCTGGGTCACATTGCGAATCATGAGCATTCATCATCTGGATACCCTGAGATACTGGCTGGGAGATCCGCTGCGAGTCTATGCCAGCGTCCGACCAGACCCGCGCACCTCACTTCGCTTCCAGCACACTGACGGAATTGCCCTCTGCATCCTCGATTTCCCAAACGGCATACAGGCCTCAATCTGGGATGATGTCTGGACCGGACCCGCTCGCGAAGGCAGCGGCAGCGACATCGGTATCCGCTGGCGAGTCGAAGGTACGGCAGGACTGGCACTCGGAACTATCGGCTGGCCAGACTACCCCGCTCGCACACCCAGCACGCTCCGCTATTCCACCACCGCAGACCAGGGCGCCTGGCATCAGCCACACTGGGATTCCGTCTGGTTTCCCGATGCCTTCATCGGGCCCATGGCCGAGTTGCTGTGCGCACTGGAACAACATCGCGAACCGGAAATCTCCGGACGACGAAACCTGCTCACCATAGCTCTCGTGGACGCCTGCTACCGATCCGCCAGCAGTCATCGAGCAGAATCTCCCCAGGAAATCCTCGACGATTGCCAGTTCCCATAACACCGCTCCGCACCCATCTCAGTCCAGACCTGTTCACAGCTCAGACAACCGTCCATGGCAATCCGCAGCAAAAACCACCAACTGCTTTTGCGTTTTAAACCGCTCCCGCTAGAATTCGTGAGTTTTGCACCTGCTTTCTAAGTCTCCTTCAATATGAGTGACACGGTCCATGATCAAGATTGGTATCAACGGTTTCGGACGCATCGGGCGCATGGTTTTCCGTGCCGCCATCCAGAACTTCTCGAGCGACGTGGAAATCGTCGGCATCAATGACCTGCTGGAACCCAGCTACCTCGCCTACATGCTGAAGTTCGACTCGGTCCACGGGCGATTCAAAGGTGACGTTTCTACCGCAGGCAACGACCTCGTCGTCAACGGCCGCACCATTCGACTGAGCGCCGTAAAAGATCCTTCCACACTGCAATGGGACGCCGTAGGTGCCGACGTCGTCGTCGAATCCACCGGCCTGTTCCTCGATAAAGCTTCAGCCGAAAGCCACCTGAAGGCGGGTGCCAAAAAAGTTATCATGTCCGCACCCTCAAAGGACGATACACCGATGTTCGTCTACGGCGTGAACCACGGTTCATACGCCGGACAGACAATCATCTCCAATGCCTCCTGTACCACCAACTGCCTCGCCCCGCTGGCCAAGGTTGTCAATGACACCTTCGGCATCAAGCGTGGCCTGATGACCACGGTGCATGCCGCCACTGCAACCCAGAAGACCGTCGACGGTCCCAGTGCCAAGGACTGGCGCGGCGGTCGCGGGATCCTCGAAAATATCATCCCGTCCTCAACCGGTGCTGCCAAAGCAGTGGGTATCGTTATCCCTGAACTGAACAAAAAGCTGACAGGGATGGCCTTCCGCGTCCCCACCTCAGACGTCTCCGTGGTCGACCTGACCTGCGAACTGAACAAGGCTGCCAGCTACGAAGAAATCTGCGCCGCCATGAAGACAGCTTCAGAAGGTGCCCTGAAAGGCGTGATGGCCTACACCAACGAAAAAGTCGTTTCGACTGACTTCGTCGGCGAAAGCCACACCTGCGTGTTCGATGCCGAAGCTGGCATCGCCCTCGACAGCACCTTCGTCAAACTGGTCGCCTGGTACGACAACGAGTGGGGCTACTCAAACAAGGTCCTCGAAATGGCTCGCGTCATTGCAAAGTGATCCGCAGCCCTGACCCCTGACAGCCCGGACAGCCCGGTTCCCCGCCAAAGGAACCGGGCTGTGTCGCTTTGCAAATCAGCGACCACCAGGCTCACAAAATACCACGATCGAAGGATTCCCCACCGGTACGTAACGCCCTGTAAATTCCAGCTGTCCGCTCACCCGATTCACTTGGAAAATCGTCACATTATCCGCTCGCTGATTACAGCAATACAGAAATCCGCCCGCTGGATCAAAGGCGAAACTGCGAGGATAGTTGCCGCGAGTCCACTCATTGCCCACCTGCTTCAGACGCCCGTCAGACGCAGTGGCAAAAATCCCGATACTGTCGTGCAGACGATTGCCCCCGTACACAAATCGCCCGTCCGCTGACACCAGAATCTCTGAACAAAAATTACTGCCGGCATAACCGGGAGGCAAACTGGGAACGGTCTGCCGCGCCGTCAATGCACCACTGGCACTGTCATAGTCAAACAGCACAATCGTGGAACCCTCTTCCTGAATCGAATACAGCCAGCGACCGTTCGGATGAAAGTGCACATGCCGCGGACCATCCCCGGCCGGCAACTGCACCCACGGCTGATCAGCAGGACTCAGCTTCCCGGTCGCCACATCAAATTTCCACACATAAATTCGATCCTGACCCAAATCCACATGCAGCACAAAACGACCTGCCGCGTCCGACAAAATCTGATGTGCATGAGTCCTGTCGTGGCCGCTGAATGCAAAACTGCCCGGCTGCACACTGGTGGCTTTTGTCGGCCCCACCCATCCCTCGTCCCGCTTCACATCCACAGCCTCTCCCAGACGACCGTCCGCCAGCACCGGCAATACCGAAATTGATCCGCCAAAGTAATTGGCCGTCAACAGATATTGCCCCGTTGGATGCAGTGCCACGTAAGTCGGCCCCGCACCACCCGAACGTACAGTGTTCAGCAGCGTCAGCGCACCCGTCGCGGCATCAATCGAAAAAGCACTGACCGTGCCCTCCATCGTTTCACCCACTCGGTCAGTCTCATTCGCCGAATACAGCCGGTCGGCAGCCGCATTCACCGCCAGACAACTGGGACTGATGCCCAAATCATAAGTGCCCGCAGCTGTCAAACCGCCCGTCTGTCGGTCCACTCGAAAAATATGGATCCCGCGACCGTTGCCTGGCGGCAAATCCACCTGCGTTGGCAAAACGTCCTTCAATGGCGAACTGAAAGTCCCCACATAGGCAAATAACGGCTTCTCGGAACGAACCACACCCGGTACCCCCGCTGCACTCGCTGCCACCACCGTGGCCGCCAGAAATTCACGCCGCGTCGCTGTATTGTCAGCCATATTGCTCTCACCCGTTCATTCACGAAAAACTTAAAACACCGCAAAGCTACCCCGAATCCTACTCATCGCCACACATGATTGCACGCCCGGATACCTGCTGAATCGCCCCGCACAATCATGCTCATATCACAGCAACATGCCGCAATTCCATTTGCCCTGCACAATTCGATCACGTTAAATTGACACCAGTCTTTCAGCCACAACCACCGTCAGTAATGGCATTAAGATCACTCTGCTGCTCGCCTGCCTGCTGCTGCTTCCAGCCCAGAACCCGGACCCCGTCCCGCAGCAGAACGATTCCTCGGTCACCTTTAGCCGCGATGTCTATCCCATCCTCAGTCGCAACTGCCTGCAGTGCCACGGGCCTCTGCAACAACTCAGTGACTTCCGCATCGACCAGCGCCAACGACTGCTGAAACCCGGCATCCTGCTCCCGCACAAACCCCACGACAGTGAACTGCTGCGACGCATCACACTGCCCACAACGGACTCTCAGCACATGCCGCCCGTCGGCAATCCCCTCACACAACAGCAGCTTGAAATCATCCGGCAATGGATTGCCGAAGGTGCTGTCATTCCAGATCCCTTCGTACCGCCCCCGCACTGGGCCTGGATACCTCCAGCGCGTCCTGCACTCCCCGCCAACAGCTCCGCCTCCCCAGTCGATGCCTTCATCCGGCAAACACTCACCAGTCGACAGTTGCAGCCCGCACCTCCCGCGGAACCCGCCGTCCTCGTTCGCAGACTGCACCTCGCACTCATCGGACTTCCGCCCAATCCCGCCGAAGTCGCTGACTTCGTCGCAGATCCCTCCGAAACTCGCTGGCAACAAATGGTCGACGAACTGCTCCAATGACCACAGTTCGGTGAACGCTGGGCCAGACACTGGCTGGATCTGGCCCGCTACGCCGATTCACACGGGTTCCAGCGAGATGATCTTCGCGATTCCTGGGCCTGGCGTGACTGGGTCATTAAAGCCCTCAATAATGATCTGCCCTTTGACCAGTTCACCATCGAACAGCTGGCCGGTGACCTGCTGCCTGATGCCAGTGAATCACAGCGCATCGCGACCGGCTTCCATCGCTGCTCACCCACCAACGTCGAAGCCGGATCACTGCCGGAAGAAACCCGCACTGAACAACTGATCGACCGCGTCAATACCACCGCCACCGTCTGGCTAGGTGCCACGCTCGAATGCGCCCAGTGCCACGATCACAAATATGACCCGTTCTCGATGCAGGACTACTATCAGCTGCTCGCCTGCTTCAATAACACCGCCCTCGAAGCCGATCGAGCCAACCCTGCACAACCCTCCTCCATCCGCTTCATCGGACCGGAAATGCAGCTCTCCAGTCCACAGCTCGACCAGCAGCGCGACGTACTCCGCAAACAAATCACACAATTGCATCAACAGCTGAAAACACACAGCCTCGACACCGCACCCGTCATCCTGCAGGCATACTCAGTCCAGTCCCTCTCCGCCAACGATGCCTGGAACACTCTCCCGGATGGTTCTATCCTTGTCACAGGTGACGAACCACCCGCCAATGACCTTGTCACCGTCACTAACCGCTGGACGCGATCACCACAAAGATGCCTTCACCATGTGGCTGGCAGGCGCCGGAGTTCGCCCGGGAATGTCACTGGGTGCCACCGATGACTTCGGCATGGACATCGCCGAACGCCCCGTACACGTCCACGACCTGCAAGCCACCGTTCTGCACCTGCTGGGTCTGAACCACGAACAACTGACCTGGCGCTATCAGGGCCGCGATTTCCGACTGACCGATGTGCACGGACAACTGCTGCACGAAATCCTGCTGTAACACCACACCATTCCCGACACGCACCTACTGATAAATCACCACCAAAAACACCAGCGCCTCCGCCTTACCCTGATTCCGAATTTCATGCGGTACATCCGCCCGATAACTGGCCGAATCAGCCCGGTTCAGTTCTGTCGTCTCGTTATCCGAAACCACCACCACCTTGCCCTTCTGCACCGTCAAAAATTCCCGCGTTCCCTCGAAATGCGGAGCTGATCGCAGAATACCACCGGGATTCAGCAGCACCTCGTAAAACTCAACATCCTTCTCCAGATGCAGCGGCGACAACGTCCGAATCGAACAATTCTGATCCGACCGAAAAATATGGCTGCGATCATCAGCCCGGATGACTTCGATTCCCGGAACCGCTGCGGCCTGCTCCACCAGTTCCGCCATGCTCATTCCCAATGCACCCGCAATCTTAACTGTCACAGCCAAAGTCGGATTCGCCTGCTCACGCTCAATCTGACTGAGCATCGAACGACTGACACCGGAAGCCCGCGACAGCACATCCAGCGACCAGCCACGATCCCGTCGCAGCTGATGAATTCGCCGACATACGTGACGACTGACGTCCTCGGCCGACTCAGCTGACGCGGACGATTGAGCTGCATCGACAGCAGAACGAGCAGACTTCATCGACTCACCACTTCTGGTTTTCAATATACTGGACAATTATTCTTGCAAACCGAACAGCGCCTTGTGTACTATACCGCATACACTCTCCAGTATATTCAAAAACCGTTGAAATTCGGGACAGAAACTCAGATGAAGGCCCTCGTCAAACTACACGCAGAAAAAGGGCTCTGGCTAAAAGACGTGCCGGAACCTAAAGTCGGCGTCAATGACGTACTGATCAAGGTCGACAGAACCGGCATTTGCGGTACGGACGTGCACATTCACGAATGGGATGCCTGGGCTCAGCGTACCATCCCGATCCCCATGGTTGTCGGTCACGAATTTGTCGGCACAATCGTCGAAGTCGGATCCAATGTTGCCGACTTCCATCCCGGTGACATTGTCAGCGGTGAAGGGCACGTGGTCTGCGGTCGCTGCCGCAACTGCCTCGCCGGACGACGACACCTCTGCTCCAAAACTCAGGGTATCGGCGTTAATCGGCCAGGTGCTTTTGCTGAATACATCGCCCTGCCCATGACCAACGTCTGGCATCATCACCACACGATTGACCGCGATATCGCTTCCATCTTTGACCCCTTTGGGAATGCCGTACATACCGCTCTCGCCTTCCCAGTCCTCGGCGAAGATATCCTGATCACCGGCGCAGGCCCGATCGGCCTGATGGCCGCTGCCGTAGTTCGTCATGCCGGCGCCCGCTTTGTGGTCGTCACCGACGTCAATCCCTGGCGGCTGCAGCTGGCACAAAAAATGGGCGCCACCCGCACCGTCGATGTCCGCTCCGAACGACTCGAAGATGTCCAGCGCGAACTCGGAATGGCCGAAGGCTTCGATGTCGGACTGGAAATGTCAGGCAACGCCGATGCCTTCCGCAGCATGCTGTCCAATATGGCACACGGCGGAAAAGTTGCCATGCTGGGCATCCCCACCGCAGATATCGCCATCGACTGGACACAGGTCGTGTTCAATATGCTCACCATCCATGGTATCTACGGACGCGAAATGTACGAAACGTGGTATAAAATGACTGTCATGCTGCAAAGCGGACTCGATATCAGCCCCGTCATCACTCACCGACTGCACTACACCGATTTCGCCAAAGGCTTCGAAGCCATGAAATCCGGACAGTCCGGGAAAGTCATTCTGAACTGGAACAACTGAAGCGTCAGGAAATTTCGCCATGTCCGGTCTCACCGATCACGCTCTCGCCGAACTGCAGTCCATCCGCTCCCAGGGACTGTTCAAAGCCGAACGCACCATCGACTCGCCCCAGAACACCAATATCCGACTGGCCGACTCCAGCCACGTTGTCAATCTCTGCGCCAACAATTACCTCGGACTGGCCGATCACCCGGCTATCGTGCAGGCCGCCCGCGAAGCACTCGACCGCTGGGGCTACGGCATGGCCTCCGTTCGCTTCATCTGCGGTACTCAGTCCGTCCACCACGCTCTCGAACAGCGCATCAGCAACTTCCTCGGCACCGACGATACCATCCTCTACAGCTCCTGCTTCGATGCCAACGGCGGACTCTTCGAAACACTGCTCACAGAACAGGACGCCATCATCTCAGATCAGCTGAATCACGCCAGCATCATCGATGGCATCAGACTCTGCAAAGCCCAGCGCTATCGCTATCGCAATAACGATATGGCCGACCTCGAACAACAACTCAAAGAAACTCAAAACTGCCGCAATCGACTCATCGCCACAGACGGCGTCTTCTCCATGGATGGATACCTCGCCAAATTGCCCGATATCTGCGAACTGGCCGATCGCTGGAACGCCTCCATCATGGTCGATGACTCACACGCCGTCGGCTTCGTCGGACCCTCCGGAAAAGGTACCCCCGAACACTTCAATGTGGCCAGCCGGATCGACATCATCACCGGTACCCTCGGAAAAGCACTCGGCGGTGCCTCCGGCGGTTACACCAGCGGTCGCAAACCACTCATCGACCTGCTGAGACAGCGTTCCCGACCCTACCTGTTCTCAAATACACTCGCTCCACCCATCGCCGCCGCCTCTCTCAAAGCTCTTGAACTCATCAGCGAATCCAATCAGCTGCGCACACAGCTGCGCGAAAACACCACATACTTCCGCTCTGCCATGACCGCCGCAGGATTTCGTATCCTCCCCGGCGAACACCCCATCGCACCCGTCATGATCGGCGACGCTGCACTCGCCACACGCATGGCCAATGCACTCCTCGCTCTCGGCATCTACGTCATCGGCTTCTCCTTCCCCGTTGTACCAAAAGGCGAAGCACGCATCCGCACGCAAATGTCGGCCGCTCACTCCAGATCACAGATGGAACACGCCGTAGACGCCTTCACACGCGTCGGAAAGGAACTGGGCATCATCTGACCGTCAGCGGCCTCGCGACTCGGCCGCCTGCCGAATCGCCCGCTTCGCCTCAGACAGTCGCTCAGGCCACACAAACTTCGGCGCCTGCGCCGGATCATAACCCTGCAAATGATCCCGCAGCCTCGTTTCAGGCCTGGTGTAACGCAGCTCGGTGTCGCGAAACACCTCACGACATACCTCCGCCAGCTGCGGATCATAGGACTGCAGCTCCTCGCGAGTATTCACGTGGTTGTGGTCATGGTCGTCCTCGCGATTGTTGTCAAACCACGACTGCACTCCCTCAGCAAAATACTCGTGATGGTTCACCGACGCATACTTGCCCTTCCATAACCCCGCAGACATCGCCTGCTGATACGCTGACTTCACCCGCTCGTCAAATGCCGGATCCACCACGTTCATCCCGCGCAGGTGAATATTATGAGCAAACTCGTGAATCAAAATACACTCCGCTCGATACGGATCTCCCTCGTAACCCAGCAGATTCTCCTCGCCACACGAACATAACGGGTCCGTCGCAGAACCACCCATCCCACGCGCTCTGGCATCCCAGAAATCCCGCGCCGTCACTCCCTTCGCCTGACGACCGTCCTCAGCCGAATCGCCCAGCCACTTCCACTCAGGCAGATCCGTCGTGTACTCGCTGTGAGCAATAATGCAGAGACGTGAACCGCCGCGAATCATCGCCTCACGCACGTCCGGACGACGCGACAAAAGCAAATCCACAATCGCAGCCGCCTCACGCAAAGCATAAGGATTCGCTCGCGCTGAAGCCACAATCGGATATCCGCCCGCAGAGATATACTGACTGTAGTAGTCAGGCACTTGGAGCTCAGCAGGAGGCACCGTGATGGAAGGCAATGCACCATCTGCCGGAACAGCGTCCTGCCCCCTGATCACTGCCAACGGACCCGGCCAGAAATAAGCACTCACCCACAACACGGCATACACGACTGCCAAATTCCTGCCGCCCGTCGCTGTACCCATGCGACTCTGTCCAGTCAGTCCATGAAAATCCGCTTCCAGCCCCTGTACATGCAGTCAAGCAGCTCCCGACCTGCCTCGGTCGCGCGGTACCGCACAAAACCCTCACCCTCTTCAGCTAGCGTCTCCACAATCTGCACGTTGTCCTCTTCGCTGTACATCCAGGACTGCTCCTGAAACAGCTGGAATACGCGATGCAGTGCCTTCTCTGAAGCCGGCAGAAAGACCTCGCCGTCCAAAAACAGCTGGTAACCATACTCCTCAAGCTTCGGCCACGGCAGATCAGTCGTTGTGCCCCGGTAATAAGGCAACAACACCGACACATCATCCGGCTTCGAATTCGGATTGTGCAGCATGTCGATCGCATTCCACGGGCAAATCGTCAGCTGATAAAATTCACTGCTGTCGTTCGGCGACCGATAACACATCTGACAGCCAATGCAGCGACTGGTGTCAATCTGATGGTAGCTCTCCGACGGAACCGGACTGACCACCTCATAAATACAGTCCACAGGACAAACGTTCGCACACGAATTACACGATGTGCAGTTGTCCTTGTTGATCACGTTGATGTATCGAGTTTCCTTCTTCCGGTCAGATTTGCGGTCCCGGAAGTAATCAGTCATGGAAATCGTCATCGAACCGCCGCCTTTCCACTGCCACTCAACACCCTCAGGCAGACCTCACACCAGGCCCCCTACACGGCAGCAGAAAATGCTACCGCCCACCCCTGCACTCGGCAGTGTTGATCGTCCAAAATGAACTTTTTCAGCCAGACTTTCCTGCGCGTGGGAAGCAGCAGCCCCGGCTTTCCTGACATCGACCATCCGCAAATGTACCGATTCCGGCAAACTCACCCCACTTCAAGACAGGAATATCTTTTATTCACTTGCCCGTACCCGCTCGCACCACCTCCTCCACCACCAGAAGATCGTCCGTACGCTGCAGATTTCGCCGCAATCTCACCACCAGTCCCGCCTCGTCGTAAATCCAAAACTCCCGGAATACCCGCTGAGCCGCTAATTTGGCCGTGCGATTCGGACGCCCCAGAGTGTGCGATACCTGCTCCGACGTCATCCCCCTCACCACCCGTCCCTCACGCACCGCTCGCTGCACGTCATCCGGCGGTCGCTTCAAAAACTCCGCACTGCTGATCCACCCGCTCTTCAATCGCTCCCAGCCCAGCGTCTTAAGCCGCTGCGCCAGCCCCTCCGCATCTGCCGGTGACTCCTGCGAAGCCTGCTCCCACGCCTGCTTCAATAACTCCACACCACGGTCCCGCGAATCCCTGTCCTGCCATTCCTCACCCACAAACAAATATTCGTCCGCTGTGCGGATCTGGCCAGCCAAAGTTCCCAGACCAAAACGCCGCTCCTGACGCTGCAGCCACGTCGCCCGTAATTTCGAAGCCTCAGCCGCACGCTCCAACTGCACCAGCAACTCGCTCACACTGATCAGTTCCTGCCGATCAAGCCGATCGGCCCGCGACAATTGCCACGTCACCGCCCGCTGCTCCAACTCCGCAGCAGACTTCTGCTCCGTCGGCAATTCCTCACGCATCAGCCTCGCCAGTTCCAGACCATTGCTGCCGTCCGCCTTCAGCTGCTGCCGTAAATCCCGCAGCCGCAGCTGCACATACAACTGTCGCTGCAGCAGACGCCGCTCCGCCACACTCGCCGCTGCCCACGCCGCACCTGCATTCTTTGCAAAAGCCTCCTGCAGATCAGCCGGTATCGCCCGCTGCCGATCATCCCAGCCCTCCATTCGCCGAGCATCCTCGAGCAAACCTGCCAGCTCCGCATCCGGCTGCTTCCATCGCAGTACCAACAGTTCAAAACGCAGCTGCCCCAGCGTATCACCCGATACTCCCAGCTGCTCCGCTGACTGCAACAGCGCCGCCAGACCTGCAGGATCATTTCGCACACGCTGCTTCTGCCGCTGAATCGCCTGACCACGCACCGCCTGAATCTCCTGACGCAGCACGTCGTCCTCATAAAACTCAGACCGCGATACATACTCCGCAGCCAGCTGCAACAGCTTTTCCGGCTGCTGATTTCCAGGTTCCGCCATCCGTCGCCGTAACTGCTCCTCGTCCGTCTCACCCACCTGCAGTCGCTGCACTGTGAAGAACAGGCGTGAGCCATCGCGAGTAAACCCGCCAGTCACCTCCACTCGCTGCGCCCGACGCATCCGATCCGGCAATCGCACTGTCGGCGGATGACGAAAAATCAGCTCCAGCTTCTCCAGCCGAAATGACTCCGCCGTGCGACTCTGAAAACGCCCCTCCAGCTCCACTCGAGCCCCCGCATCAGCCAGCTCACCCCACCGCTCCTGCTGCTTCAGCAACTGCGGTACAGACAAAGTCTGAGCACATGCAGATCCCGTCAACAGCCATACCGGCAAACATGCCCATAAGACAATACCCAGTAACACCGCCCGGCAGGCTCTCATGGCTTCGCTCCCCCCGGCTCAGACTCGGCTTCGCCAGCCCCGCCCACGCCCGCAGTCGACAACCCCAGCGATTGCTCCTGCTGACGCAATAATTCAGCCACTGATGCATCCGCCGCTGAATAGCCCGCAGCACCTGCCGTCACCGCCTCAGTCAGCACCACCACCGAACTGTCATCCAGCAACAGCTGCAATGAACCAGCCGGCTGATCCACCCGGCCCGCCCGCAACGCTGCCGCAAACAGAATCGGTCGCTGAGGCGCTGCAGACTGCAACTGCCGCAGCGACTGAGCCTCCGTCAGTATCCGCACCCGCCACACCCCCGCCTGCAGCGGCAGATCCAGCTCCAGCACACCACCATTATCCGCAAGCGGTTTCAAACCTGCCTCAAACACAAACACCAAACCACGCACCTCAGCCGTCACACGCTCGTCCGTCAGCCGATTCTCGTCCGCTAACTGCTGCAGCGAACTCACCAGATCCAGTTGCGACAAATGATTCACCGCCCGACACTGCCGCAATAACGACTCCGCCCGCAGGGCCTCAGTGTCACGTCGACCTAAGATCCCAGCTGCCTCCACCACACGCTCCAGTGATGCCGTCAGCTGCGACAAATCCCCCGCCTGCATCGCCTGCTGAACCGCATCCTGCTGCTGACGCCAGACTCGCCTCGCCACATCCTGACGCCGCTGCTGCACCATCCACCACACCGTCAAACACAACAGCAACAAACTGGCAGTCACCAGCAGACGCACCGGCGAAAATATCCGCCGCAGTCGCACAGCGAGTGAAACTTGCGGCAGCACAGGCAACGCCTGAACTGCCTGCTGCTGAACAGGCTGAGCAGCCACCTGCGGTACCTGTGCCCCAGCAGGAACTGTCGGCACGGCTGGCGCTGACAGAACCGGTACCCCAGACGGCAAAGACACCGCCGCACGTCGCCCAGGCTTCCCTGAACCGCTGACCGCCTCACGCCCCACTCCACCAGACTCAGCAGAACGCTTCCCGGAAGCCGCACCACCCCCGACACCACCAGCCGACGAATCGCCAGCCAGTTCACGCACGGCCGCAGCAGCCCGACCAGCCAAACCACCAGTCGCCACCTCGCTGGGAACACGCCGAGTCGCCGGGTAGGGATTCACCGGCAACACATACAGCATGCGACCACAGTCCGAACAGTCCGCAACCTGATACGACACACGCCGAATCCCGGCCGCACGACCGCCACACTCACAATACACCTCGAACGGCACCGGGATCTCTTGCGCCGCCGTCCCGAACAGCTTCGCCTTCGCCCGCAAAATTCTGTCGCCCAGACCTGACATCGCCATACACCCGCCGCACAACGGACGCTATCCCGGCCACCAGCCGCTATTCTCGCCTGATGGACACTGCCAGGCAACCAGATCACCCCCCTCGGAATCAGGAAATTGTGCAAGCCGCTGCAACTACGCCTGAACCCCGGCACGCTCCGACTTGCAAAACACAAAGCCGTCACGAGCCGCGTCGATCAGGATCGTCTCCCCAGCCACAAAACTCCCCGCCAGCAGCTCGTTCGCCAAAGCATTCTGAATCCGCTGCTGAATCACTCGCTTCAGCGGTCGAGCCCCGTAGGCGGGATCATAACCCTCGTTCGCCAGTAACTGGCGCGCCGCATCCGTCACCTCCAGATGATACCCGTTCTTCTCCAGCATCCCGCTCAAACGCTTCATCTGCAAATCCACAATCTCCCGAATCTCCTCCCGACCTAGCGGATGAAACACAATCACCTCATCCACGCGATTCAAAAACTCAGGCAAAAAGTGCTTCTGCAACGCATCCATCACCCGCCGCCGAATCTCTGACTCGTCCGCCGTACCCGACAACTGCTGAATCGCCTGACTGCCAATATTCGATGTCATCACCACAATCGTGTTCGTGAAATCCACCGTCCGACCATGACTGTCCGTCAAACGACCGTCATCCAGCAACTGCAGCAGAATATTGAACACATCCCGGTGAGCCTTCTCGACTTCGTCCAGCAAAATCACACAGTACGGGTTCCGCCGCACTGCCTCCGTCAAACGACCGCCCTCCTCGTAACCGACGTAGCCCGGAGGAGCCCCAATGAGCCGCGCGACACTGTGTTTCTCCATGAACTCACTCATGTCAATCCGCACCATGTTGCGTTCATCGTCAAACATGAAATGAGCCAGCGCCTTGCACAGCTCCGTCTTGCCCACCCCCGTCGGACCAAGAAACATAAACGATCCAATCGGACGGTTCGGATCCTGCAGACCCGATCGCGATCGCCGCACCGCGTTCGATACCGCCTCCACTGCCTCTTGCTGATTAATCATCCGCCGATGAATCTCACGCTCCATGTTCAACAGTTTCTCACGCTCTCCCTGCATCATCCGCACTACCGGAATTCCAGTCCACAAACTCACCACCCTCCCAATGTCCTCATCTGTTACCTCCTCCCGCAGCAGACGATTGTCTGAATCTTGCTTCATTTCGGCAGAACGAGCCTCAGCGGTCGCCAGCTGCTGCTCCGCCTGCTTCAGCTGCTGCTCTGTCCGATGCGCTTCCACAAAATCCTCGTTCTGCAACGTCTGCTGAGCCCTCGAAAAGGCCTGCTGAAACGCCGTTCGCAGCTTCTCAATCTGCTCCTTCAGAGGCTTGATGCCCGATAAAGCAGACTTCTCAGCCTCCCACCTCGCCTTCAGCTGACTCGTCGTCTCCTCACGGTCCGCTATCTGCCGCCGCAGCTCCTGCAATCGCTCCTTCGCATCCTCACTCGTCTCCTTCTCCAGTGCCGCTGCTTCAATCTGCATGCGAGTCAGCTGACGAGTCGCCTCGTCAATCTCCGCCGGCATCGAATCAATCTCCATCCGCAGACGACTGGCCGCCTCGTCCACCAGATCAATCGCCTTGTCCGGCAAAAATCGATCGTTGATGTAACGGTCAGATAACGTCGCCGCAGCGATGATCGCGTCGTCCGTGATCCGCACCCCGTGATGACTCTCATACCGATCCTTCAAACCCCGCAGAATCGATATCGTGTCCTCCACATTCGGCTCCTGCACCGTCACCGGCTGAAAACGACGCTCCAGTGCCGGGTCCTTTTCTATGTGCTTGCGATACTCGTCCAGTGTCGTCGCACCCACACAGTGCAGCTCTCCCCGAGCCAAGGCGGGCTTCAGCAGATTCGACGCATCCATCGCGCCCTCCGCATTCCCTGCACCCACCACAGTGTGCAACTCGTCAATGAGCATAATGATCTGACCGTTCGATGACTGCACCTCCTTCAGCACAGCCTTCAATCGGTCCTCAAACTCACCCCGATACTTCGCACCCGCAACCAGTGCCCCCATGTCCAAAGCAAAAACCCGCTTGTTCTTCAGATTCTGAGGCACGTCGCCCAATACAATCCGATGCGCCAATCCCTCCACGATCGCCGTCTTCCCCACTCCCGGCTCTCCAATCAACACCGGATTGTTCTTCCGCCGACGTGACAACACCTGAATCACACGGCGAATCTCCGTGTCTCGACCTATCACCGGATCCACCTTGCCCTGGCGAGCCAGCTCGACAAGGTCCTTACCATACTTCTCCAGCGCCTGAAACTTCTCTTCCGGATTCTGATCCTGCACGGTCTGCCCTCCCCGAATTCCCTTCACCGCCTCCAGCAAATCACGCTCCTCAACACCACTCAACGACAACAGCCGCTTCGCCTGATCCTCCACCTGCGATAACGCCAGCAACAAATGCTCTGTCGAAGTAAACTCGTCCCCCATCACATCAGCCTGCTTCTTCGCAGCATTCAAAACCTTCATCGCCTCCGGACCAGCACCCACAACCTCCCCCGTACCACTCGACTGAGGCAATCGACCCAGCTCGCCATCCACCAACTGCTGCAAACGACCCGTATGCACCCCCAGCTTCTGCAACAACGGACTCACCAGACCGTCCTGCTCCTGCAACAGACTCTTCAGCAAATGCAGCGGTCGCAAAAATCGATGTTGACGCTGCTCCACCAACTCCTGCGCTCGCTGGATCGCCTCGCCCGCTTTCACCGTCAGTTTTCGAGGATCAAATGCCATCGCTGTACCCCCGCTAAAAAGCTGCCGCACACATCCACACTCAACAAACACCTCAGCGAATCCCATTCCAATTTAAAACAACGGGGTTTTCACGCCCTGAAAAACCAGACCTGCCAGTTTGACATAGCAGCCTCCGGTGATCCGCAAAACAAGAGGTGCCATTATGGCACTCGCAGTCGTCAGCGTTACGCCCGCCGCGCCGCTGCAGAATCCCCACATTCTGCACGTCCGTCCGCCAGGCTTCCCGCCAGCAACAACCCGCACGCCAGCCAACGAATTCCCCGTGTTAATGCATGGTCAGGAGGTATTTTTTCCCCACAATGTGCACTCACATCGCACAACCCATCCGTCCTGCTCTCACACGCTCCGGAAATCTCAGTCTCATGCCTCCTGCAGGTCTCCTCCCCATCGGTCTTGTCGGCTGCGGCACCGTCGGTACCGGCGTCGTTCAAATTCTGCAAAACTCAGCCGAACTGCTCACCGCCCAGATCGGCCACACCCTCGCTCTGCGACACGTCGTCGTCCGCAACCCCGATCGCCCTCGCGACGCTGACCTGTCAGGCTGCGCTGTCTCCGCCAGCCTCGATGCTCTGGTCGCCGACCAGTCCGTTCAAACAGTCGTGCATGCAGTTGGCGGCAGCGCCGGTCCCCGCCAGGACATTCTGCGACTGCTGCATGCCGGCAAGGATGTCATCACCGCCAACAAAGCCCTGCTCTGCGCTCACGGTGACGAACTGTTCCAGACTGCTCACAGCCTCGGACGCACCATCTGCTTTGAAGCCGCTGTGGCCGGCGGCATCCCAATCATCTCCACCGTCTGCACAGCCCTCACCGCCAACCGCATCCTCGCAATCGAAGCCATCCTCAACGGCACCAGCAATTTCATCCTCACTCGCATGCTAGACCGACGACAAATCTACGAAGAATCGATGCGAGAAGCCCAGCAGTTGGGTTATGCCGAAGCTGACCCCACCATGGATGTCGACGGCACCGACGCGGCACAAAAACTGGCAATCCTCGCACGACTCGCCTTCGGTACTGCCATTCCCTTCGATCGCATTGCCCGCCAGGGAATTCAAAACATTGATCTGCAGGACCTGCTGGCAGCCGCCGACCTCGGCTACCGCATCAAACTGCTGGCACTGGCCCGCCTGACAGACCAGCGACTCGAGGCTTCGGTACAGCCCACTCTTGTCCGAGCTGATCGGTCCATCGCCATGACCTCTGGAGCACACAATTTTATTGCAATCGAGGGCGATGCTGTCGGAGTCCTCAAACTGGCAGGTGCCGGAGCAGGGCGGATGCCCACCGCATCCGCTGTCACTGCAGACCTGGTTGACTGCGTCACCGGTCGAGCTGCCTGCACATTTAAGGCACTGCTCAGACTTCAGCAGCGAACCCCGCTGCCACTGCACCCCTCCGCCGATATCGCCCGCCGACAATACCTGCGATTCAACGTCGCCGATCGCCCACACGTCCTCGCGGACATCGCCGCTGTCCTCGGTCGTCACGGCATCAGCATCAGCAGCGTTCGACAGGACGAAACAGAAGACTCCGTCGATGGCACCGGCATCGCCCGACTGGTGATCCTCACACACCGCGCCACTGAAGGCAGACTGCAGGCCGCTGACAACGAAATCGACTGCCTTGACTCACTACGCGGACCACGCATCCGTATGCCCATCGCCGACTGAGTCAGTGCTTGCCACAGCGTCACGCAAGGAACACCACAACAAACTGCCCTCAGGCCGGGACCGGCATTGTGTCCACCAGCGCCTGCACGATCTGACCACACCGCTGCCGCTGACCCTCCGCCAGCAGCCCCTTAATCATAAGGCGATGAGCCAACACCGGCACCGAAGAACGCTTGATGTCGTCCGGGATCACAAAGTCTCGATCAGCCATAAATGCCAGCGCCTGAGCAGCCCGGTACCAGGTGAGCACACCGCGAGTCGACACGCCCAAAGACAGCTCGGGGTGATTCCTTGTCCTCTCGGCAAGATCCAGCATGTAACCCGCCAGGGAATCATCCACCCGCACCTGCTGCACCTGCCGCTGCAACTCCAGAATCTCAGCCGCCGTCGCAACCGACTGCAGTGAATCAATCGGCTGACCCGACCGATGACGCTGCAAAATCTCCAGCTCCGCACGACGCTCCGGATAACCCACACTCAGACACATCATGAAACGATCAAGCTGGTTCTCAGGCAATGGATAAGTGCCCTCAAACTCACGCGGATTCTGAGTGGCAATGACCAGAAATGGCTGAGGCAAAGCATGCGTCACCCCCTCCACTGACACCTGACGCTCACTCATCGCCTCAAGCAGGGCACTTTGATTCCTCGGAGTCGTCCGGTTGATCTCGTCCGCCAGCAGAATGTTCGTGAAAATCGGCCCCGGACGAAACTCAAAATCACCGGTCGCCGGACGATACACCGCTGCACCAAGCAAATCACTGGGCAGCAAATCCGGAGTAAACTGCATGCGAACAAACTGACAACCCAGACTCTTCGACAATGCCCGCGCCAAAGAGGTCTTGCCCAACCCCGGAGCATCCTCCAGCAGCACATGACCACCACCCAGCAGCGCCGCTGTGCACAACTGCACCACATCGGACTTACCCAGCACCGCACACTCAACGTTCGCCAGAATACGCTGCACCAGCTGTTGACTCACTGCCCGCTCCGCTGCCGAAATCTTCAAGCCGGAATTACTGTCAACGCCCACACGACGCCCGACATTCTAGCCTCGACACGCCCGCAAACAGCACCACTCACGACAAACACCGCAGAAAATGGCAAAAACCGAAATTCACTCCAGCGGAATCGCTTCACCCATCCCGAACTTCACAGCCGCAGACTCGTAATTCTGCATCGCCTCCGGCAACAACTCACGCAATGCAGTCGCGCGACGAGCGTCAGAAGGGTGAGTCGACAGAAATTCCATCGGGGCATCGCCCTGCTTCGATGACGAAAAACGTTCCCAAAAACCCGGAGCCACCGACGGGTCATAGCCCGCCTTCGCCATCAGCAATAAGCCAATGTGATCGGCCTCCAGCTCATGCTTCCGACTGTACGGCAAAATCACCCCATACTGCGATGCAGCACCGTAAGCCGTCAGCACAATCTGCTTCTTCTGCTCTTCCTGCTTCTGCAGCACCATCCCCACCGCCGTCTTGCCGATGTTCTGAGCAGTCTGGTAAGTCATCCGCTCGCCACCATGTCGCGCAATCGCATGCGCTACCTCATGCGACATCACCACCGCCAGCCCCGCTTCATCCTGACAAACCGGCAGCAAGCCCGTATATACCGCCACTTTGCCGCCAGGCAGACAAAAAGCATTCTGAGTCTTCGAATCAATCACATTGAATTCCCAGTTGAAATCCGGACGGTTCGCCACCGCCGCGATTCGCTGACCCACCCGCTTCACCAGCTCCTGATACTTCTCGTTCTTCGTCACCGGCTCAGACTTCAGCACGTCCTGATAAGCCGTCAGACCCATATCGTTCTCACTGGCCTCCGATGTCACCAGCAAACGACGACGCTCTGTCAGCGGAACCGTATTGCATCCCGCCACCAGAAACATCAGTGCTAAAAGCAAACTGCCCAGTGCCAACGTGGCAGCAACCATCGACCTCATCACCAGCAACTTCGATGCAGACGACATCCTTAGCCCGTCCTAAAATCAAACCCGCAGTCAGACCACCGACAGCAACCCAAAACTGTACGTCCCGCTCCGCAATCTCCTCAAGGGGGATCAGACTGCCGCAGCCTTACCACCAGCCCCGGTAACGCACAACCAGCCGCTTTTCTGCCGCTTCTGCCGCAGTTCAGGCAAACCAGACACCAGCCCGGCAGCTTTCGCCGATTCACTCGCCCCAGTTCAACCCGCCAGCTCAGGGTCCTCAACCAGCCCGCTTGCGCCGCCGCCGCGGAACGGATACCAGCCGGTATTCAATCGAATTTCCCCGCTTGCCACACACTTCCAGCTGACCCATCCGACGAAAACACCAGGCCGCCTTCTGAGCCAGCCAGCGCGGCATCCCGCACGCCGCCGCCAGTTCGGCCGTCGTAAACGACTCAGGCACATCCGCATTCAGTGCCTGCCACAGATCGGCCGCAGTCTTCAGACTGATCCTCTGCTGCACCGACACCAGCACTCGATCATGCACACTGTACTTCCGACGCCAGCTCGTCCGCTCATTAGGCGGCAGACGCAGCTCCTGCTGCTCCGTCAGCACCACATCCAGACGCAGTCGCGGATGCGGAAATACAGAAAAATGCACCAGCTCCTGAAAGACATGTGCCAGAGTCTGACGCAGCGGGCTGTAACGAGAACGCAAAGGCGTTAAGTCACCAGGATTCAATGTCACTAGCTGACGACGCGCCACCAACGGCTTCACCACAATCACCTGATGCTCAGACACCAGCACTCGTACCTTGTCACGAATCGTTGACAATGACGCACACTGGACCTCAATCAGACGACCACGACCATCAATCGCATCGATACGGTAACCCCCCAGTGTCTGCTCGTGACGAGCCTCGTCCGAGACATACCGCTGCTTCAGTTGCTGATGAAGCGATGTCGCCAAAACCCCAGACCTCCCTGTCCGGATGCCAGAATGTCTATCGAGCATCCTTCAGGCAGTTGACACCCATGTAAATCACCAGAGCCGACGCAAGAATAAACATCACGTCAAACACTGTCTGACTGCCAAACGGCACACCGGTCGCAAAATCCGCAACCGCCAGCAGAGCCATCAGTGCCGCCAGGCCCATTGACGCAACTACAAGACCCCGGGAACTACCCACCATTGCTGATTCTCCGCAGGCACAACGCCCACTGCGCAATACCCACATTCCTGCCCGACTGCTGCAAATAACTTCCTGAATATCAGCTGCAGCCCAATCTGTAACGCCCCAGATGAGCAGTAAACATAAGAGATTACAATAGAAATACGACCGGTTTCGACACCGAATCCAGCAATTTTCCGCCCAGTACCCCACTTTACCCACACACAAACACCCCCACCCACACCAAATCCCTCGGTTTTAAGCCGTTTTTTCACCCGAAAACTGGCAATTCACACAAAAACCCATTTTGATTATTCTGCCCGACCGATGAATAACACGCCCGATTCCGCCATCCGATCCTGCAGAACCGCGGTCGATCTCGCCGTGGCGTTCGTGGTCGCCGTCACCATCCTCCGCACCTTCGTGCTCGAGGGATACCTCATCTCCACCGGCTCAATGGCTCCCGGTCTGTGCGGGTTTCATCGCCAGGTCCACTGCCCGTCCTGCCAGTTCGTGTTCGCCTTCGGTCTCGCCTTCGACGAATCCAGCCCCGACAGCCCCGGAACTATCCAGGAACCCAGCGGACCTCGCCGACTGGCCACTTGCCCCAACTGCGGACAATCCGGCATCGACGTCTCAAGTCTGGCCAATAACCACGGCGATCAACTCCTCGTCCACAAACATACGTTCGACGTCCGATCCCCCAGACGCTGGGAAACCGTCGTCTTCCGCAACCCCGCCAGACCCACAGAAGCCTTCGTCAAACGAATCGTCGGACTGCCCGGTGAATCCATCCGTGTCAAAGCCGGAGATGTTCACATAAACGGACTAATCGCTCGCAAAACACTCCCCGCACAACTCGAACTCCGCATCCCCGTCTGCAGCCTGCAACTCCCCGCTGACAGCCACGCGGAATGGCAACTCCCCTGGGAACTCGATCAGAACTGGAAACTGCAGCACAAGACACTCCACTGCTCAGCTCACCCCACAAAGACCAACGTCCAGACTCCCGGCGCCGACACCACAGCCTGGATCCGCTTCCACTACTGGAAGCCCTCCGGCGGAAGACACCTGTCTGAAACCCCCCTCAAATACTCGGCCGCTGAACCCAACTGGAGCGATTTTCAAAGCCGCTTTCGCGATGTACCCATCGCCTGGTCCGCACAGCTGCACTACGACACAGACCGCGAAGTACTGCAGTGCGAAGGAGTCATGCCGGCTGAACTCCAGCAAGACCTGCTCCGCAATGCCAGCAACAGCGAATTCCGCAATGCCGTCTTCCGACTCGCTGCACTCTCACACCTCGCCCCCGTGACCGATCGATACGGCTATAACTCCCTCGTCAGCTCGCCCGAGTACGTCGTTAGCGACCTCATGCTCGATACCACACTTAAATGGCAACAACCACCCGCTCGCATCCACGTTCGCATCCCCGTCGGTAACGAAACCTTCGGACTCACCCTCGATAACAACAGCCACTCCGCCACTCTGCTGTCACTCGATCAGCAAACACTGCTGCGACAAGGCTCGTTCAACCCCGTTGATGGCCACTCACTGCACATCATCGCCTCCAGCTTCGATCAGCAAATCGCCGTCAGCATCAATGGACAGCCCCCCTTCCCGGATCTGCCCGTCAATGACGCTCAGCCACCACCAGAACCCGTCGAAGCCTCCGCCTCACCGCTCGGAGAACAACACCCGGACCCCGCCCGCGCCGCTCATATCAGCCTCCTCATCGAACGACAAAAACGCTGGGCGATCGGTATCGCCGGCGGCTCCGCCAGCATCAGCCAGCTCAATGTCTACCGCGATGTCTTCTACACCCCAGGACAACGACGAAATGCCGTCACAAAGGACTACTACATCCCTGAGAGCTGTTACTTTGTACAGGGCGATAACAGCCCGGTGTCCTCGGACAGCCGCAACTGGGAAAAACCAGTCGTCCCACACGCGTTTTTGGTTGGCAAACCGTTTCTCGTACACTTACCGTCAAAACCAGCGATTCTGCAGTTCGCCGGTCGGGAATGGCCAATTCGGATACCTGACTGGCAACGAATCCGGTACATTCACTGACCACAAACACACAAAAAACCACGAATCCACAACTGTCCCGTCGAATTTGCTCCCCGGCGTTCCTCAACCAGACTCAATTCGTGACCATTCGTGGTTTCCTCACCTATGACCGCCAGTCCCGCCACTATAACCAGTGAAACTGCCGGCAATGTCGCCTCGAAAATGACCCGCGAAGAAAGTATTCGCGACACGATCGAGGCTGTCGCAATCGCCTTCATCCTCGCCTTCATCTTCAAAACATTCGAAGCTGAAGCGTTCGTGATTCCCACCGGCTCAATGGCCCCCACCCTGTACGGTCGCCACAAAGAAGTACACTGCGAATGCTGCGGGCTGGACTACACAATCGGTGCCAGTCAGGAAGTTGATCAGGAGAGCGGTCAGCTGCTGCAGCGAATCTCCACATCAAATTGTCCCAACTGCCGCTTTCGCAACGACGTACTGACAGCCCCCGTATTCAACGGTGACCGCATCGTCGTTAACAAGCAGGTATCAGACTACCAGCGTTTCGATGTCGTCGTCTTCAAAAACCCCGAAGAACCACACATCAATTACATCAAGCGTCTGGTCGGTATGCCCGGCGAAACCGTGCAGATTCGCCAGGGCGACATTTACTCCCGCTCTTCATCCGAACAGCCATGGGTCATTCAGCGCAAGCAAAACCTGAAAAAGCAACAGGAAGTTCAGCAGGTCGTCTACGACGACAGTCTGCCGCCAGCCCTGCTGCTGCAGGCCGGCGCCGAAGAACGCTGGGTACCCTCCATCCCCAACCCAGCCGCCGCCGATATCGCCGGCTGGCCGGCCGCCGAAAATGCTTTTCAGGCTGCCGATGCAAGCCGCAGCTACAAATTTTCTGCTCCCGCCGGAAACCTGCAGTGGCTGCGTTATCGCCACCTGATTCCATCCTGGGAACACTGGAAAGCTGTCGACGAAGAGGCACAAATCGAATCCCCGCTGCAGCCGCAACTGGTCACAGACTTCTGCGGCTTCAACCCGGAAACTCCCAATTACCCCGATCAGGAAATGTTCTGGACCAATGACCTGACCCTCGAGTTTTCCCTGCAAATCGATCAGGTCGAGGCCAAAGCCGTGCTGCAGCTGGAACTGGAAGAAGGTGTGCGGACGGTTCAATGCCGGCTGCAGCCTGAAAATGGCAGCGTACAGTTGGTCGCCCTGACTCACCAGACCTCCGGACCACCCACCGAAACCGTCGTCGCCGTCGGCACCTGCCCGATCTCCGGCCCAGGCTCGTGGCAACTGCTCTTCACCAGCGTCGATGACCGCCTCATGCTGGCCGTCGACGGCACTGTGGTGGAACTCGAGCAACAGGCAGAACTGGTCACTGAGGGACTAAATCTGCCCACCATCCGCGATCTGGCTCCCGCCGGCATCGCGGCCAGCGGACTCACTGGTGCCGTCTCACAACTAAAACTAAGCCGCGACCTCTACTACCGCGGCGACACGATTATCACCGAGCCTGACAACGCCATGACTCCAGATCCTACCGATCGCTCGGCTTTCGGCGATTTCGCAGCCATCACGGTCAGCGAAGTCGGAAATCCCGGATATGACTGGCGCGGCCTGCTCAGAACTCCCGCTGTCTACGGCTCACGTTATGCCGCCGCCCGACAGGATCTGCAGGCCCGATTCGGCAGCCGGCTGGATTTCAATCTTGCCGCTGATGAATATCTCATGCTCGGTGACAATTCTCCCGCCAGCAAGGATAGTCGCCTGTTCGATTACTACAGCCGACCGCTCAGGGCTGTCACCAGCAAACGATTTGCCGTTCGCCATCAGGACCTGATTGGCGAAGCCATGTTCATTTTCTGGCCGCACGGAGTCCCCTTTATGAATGACGGTCGCGGCTACTCCGTTGTGTCACACAAAAGCGGGGATAACAGCCTCAAAGCAAATGAATACCCGTTGTATAATTTTCCATTCTATCCGAACTTTTCCCGGATGAAGCTGATTCGCTGAAGCCCGTCGAGAAGGGATGCTCGCATGGCAATTCTGCAGTGTGAAGGTCTGGTCAAGGACTATCCTGGCAAACGCGCCGTGGATGGCGTCAGTTTTCACGTCAACGAAGGCGAAGTTGTAGGCCTGCTGGGGCCCAATGGAGCCGGCAAGAGCACCAGTTTCCGCATGGCCTGCGGACTGATTGCGCCAACTCAGGGACGCGTCCTGCTCCGCAATGTCGACGTGACCGGCTGGCCTATGTACCTCCGCGCCCGACACGGACTGGGCTACCTGCCCCAGGATACATCCATCTTCTCACACCTGTCCGTCGCCCAGAATATTCTCGCCATCCTCGAGTTCCGCGATACAACTCACGCCGCAGCCGCTGCTCGCTGCAAAGAACTGCTCGAAGAATTCGGACTGTGGGCCAAACGCGATCAGCGCTCCGGCTCACTCTCCGGTGGCGAACGACGACGCCTCGAAATTGCTCGCGCACTCGCCAGTGACCCCGCCATCATCCTGCTGGATGAACCCTTCACCGGGATCGACCCCGTCACCATTCATGAAATCCAGGACGTCATTCGACGGCTGCGGGACACCGGTATCTCCATCCTGCTGACCGACCATCGAGAACGTGAAACACTGACCATCACCGATCGTTCATATATCATCTGCGACGGACAGGTGCTGGTGTCGGGCAGTGCCGAAAAAGTTTTGGCGGACCCCGGTGCCATCGCCCGCTATTTCGGCAAACGATTCGATGCCAGCTCAATCATCGATGGCCGCGATTCTTTCCGCAAAAGCGCCTGACGAACTCGTTTAAAGACTCCCCCGGAAAGGCCATGTCGTGGCAGTCAATCAGCCGCAATCTCGCCATTCCCAGTCACCTCCGCCCATTGCTGCCGCAGTGGCCACGGCACTGTGTGCAACCGCCACAGCAACCGCCGGTGTCAGCCACTACAGTGGTTACCCCGTCGCCACCGCTACCGCCGCCGCTGTCGCCAGCCTCATCGGCGGCATTATCCCGCTGAAAAACTCAGTTGCATCACTCCGCGAAGGAGCACTGAATGTTGACCTGCTGATGCTGCTGGCAGCCACCGGTGCGGCCATCATCGGTGAATGGCTGGAAGGCTCCGTCCTCCTGTTCCTCTTCTCCCTCAGCGGTACACTCGAAGCCTTCGCCACCTGGCGCACCGCTCGCTCCATCGAATCACTCATCGCACTCCGACCGGCAGAAGCCGCACTGCTGCGCAATGGCACAGAAGTCACTGTTCCCATCGAATCACTCCTGCCCGGCTGTCTGCTGCGAGTCCGTCCGGGGGAACGGTTTCCCGTCGATGGCGAGGTCGCCGAAGGTACCACATGGGCCGATGAATCCACCCTCACCGGCGAAAGCGAACAGATCTCCAAATCCGTCGGCGCAAACGTCTTTGCCGGAACCATGAACGGGCAGGGCAGCGTCGTTGTCAAAATGACCCGCGCCGTGCAGGACACCACACTGGAACGCATCGTGCACATGGTGCAGGACGCTCAGTTCCGCAAAACACCGTCACAGCGGTTCGTGGAATCATGGCAGCAGCCGTACGTGATCGGAGTCCTCAGTGCATCGCTGCTCGTGTTCCTCGCAGCCTCGCTGCTGCAGGGTGACTCGTGGCAGCACGCCTTCTACCACGCCATGGTCCTGCTGGTGGCAGGCTCACCCTGTGCTGTCGTTGTGGGCGCACCTGCCGTGCTGCTTTCCGCCATCGCCCGCGCCGGACGACAGGGGATCCTGTTCAAGGGCGGAGCCCATCTGGAGCAGCTCGGGCAGGTCGATGTCATGGCCTTCGACAAAACCGGCACCGTAACTCTCGGAAAACCGGCTGTCGCCGAATTCTGGATGCCCCCCGCCGCTGATGCCAGCCAACTGCTATGCCTCGCCGCCACCGTCGAAAACCACAGCGAACATCCCCTCAAAGTCCCGGTCCTCGCTGAACTGTCACGCCGACAACTCACAGCCTCACCCGAACCCCTCGTCGAATTCCACAGCCATACGGGACTTGGTGTCCATGCGCACGTAGGCAGCATCTGGGTGGGCGTCGGACGCGAAGGACTGTTCGAAACTCATGATCTGACACTGCCCGATGATCTCATCAGAAACGCCTGTCGCATGCGCGAACAGGGGCAGACAGCCCTGCTGGTCTTTACCAGCATCCCCGGCCTGTACGGAGTCATTGGTGTCGCCGATCAGCTGCGGCCGGAAGCCCCAGCTGCTATGCAGGCACTGCATGACCTTGGAGTTCGTCGGCGAGTCATCCTGACGGGCGATCACGAACAAGTCGCAAGAGCCGTCGCTGCTCGACTGGGTGCCGACGACGTCCGCGCCGGCCTGCTGCCCGATCAGAAAGTCGTCCAGTTGGGTCAGCTGGCCGCAGGCGGCAACACCGTCGCTATGATCGGTGACGGTGTCAACGATGCACCAGCACTCGCCGCTGCACACATCGGCATCGCCATGGGTGGCGCAGGGACCGATGTCGCCCTTGAAGTTGCTGATGTCATCCTAATGCGCGATGACCTGAAATCACTCCCGCTGGCCGTCTGGATCAGCCGGCAGGCAAGACGCCGCGTCCGGCAAAATATGATCTTTGCCTTTGCGATAATCGCCGCACTGGTCATCGCTACATTTTTCCAGCTGCCGCTGTGGCTGGGAGTCATCGGGCACGAAGGCAGCACCGTCCTCGTCGTACTGAACGGACTGCGAATCCTGTGGGAAAAACTGCCCGACTTCAATGTCGGAAATGCCGCATCCCGGTGAAGATCATCGCGATCCCGTGCTCATTACAGGCCGCAATCACCTCCGCATCGTTCTTTGATCCGCCCGGCTGAATGGCCGCCCTGATCCCCGCTTTTGCCGCCGCATCGATGCCGTCCCGAAACGGAAAGAAGGCATCCGATGCTACCACTCCGCCCTGACTGCGGTCGCCCGCCTTGTAAGCAGCTATCATCGACGAGTCCAGACGACTCATCTGACCGGCACCGGCACCCAGCAACATGCCGTCCTTCGCAAACACAATCGCATTCGACTTTACGTGCCGACATACCGACCACGCAAACTTCAGATCAGACAGTTCTGCATCCGCAGGTGATCGCTTCGTCACAACCTGCCAGCCCGCATCGCTCTGCACCAGGTCGTCCCGATCCTGCACCAGCAGGCCGCCACTGACACGACGGTAATCCGGAGCACCACGGTCGGCGTCCGTGAATTCCACCTGCATCAGCCGGACATTCGCTTTCCACTTTGGTTTGGTCGTCAGAATTTCCAGTGCCGCAGCGTCGTAGCCCGGAGCAATCACGGCTTCAATGAAACGTCCCGGAGCACACATCGCTTCAGCAGTGGCCGCATCCACCACACGATTCAGACCGATAATCGAACCAAAAGCACTGACCGGATCACCTTCATAAGCCTTGTGAAAGGCCTCTGCCAGCGATTCCGCAATCGCCAGACCACACGGATTGTTGTGCTTGATCACACTGGCAGCCGGCTGACGAAAATCCAGCACAGCAGCCTTCGCTGCATCCAGATCCAGCAGATTGTTGTAGGACAGTTCCTTGCCGTTCAACTGGCGAGCCGTTGCCAGAGTTCCCGGGGCAGGACGGTCCTCAACGTAAAACGCTGCACGCTGATGAGGATTCTCGCCGTAACGCAGCGTCTGCTGCAGCCCGAATGGCAGCGTCAGTCGCGCACCAAAACTGCTGTCAGAATTGCCCGCTACCACCTTTGCCAGGTAATCACTTATGGCACGGTCATAGGTGGCCGTCATTTCAAAGGCCACCGCCGCCAGTCGACGACGATAAGATTCATCCAGAACCCCCGCACGCAACTGCTGCAATACCTCGTCGTACTGCTGCGGCTGAGTCACGATGGCCACGTGCGCGTGATTCTTGGCCGCCGATCGAACCATCGACGGACCGCCAATGTCGATGTTCTCCACTGCCTCGTCGAAAGTCACATCCGGCTTCGCCACCGTCTGCTGAAACGGATACAGATTCACAACCACCAGCTGAAACGGAATGATGCCGTGCTGCTCCATCGCCGCTGCATCGCCAGACAATGTCGGACGACCCAGAATGGCACCGTGCACCCTGGGGTGCAGCGTCTTCACACGGCCGTCCATGATCTCAGGGAAACCCGTGTAACTGGTCACATCAATTACCGCGATGCCGGCCTGCTCGAGAAACTTTCGAGTTCCTCCGGTGGACAGAATCTCAAAACCCAGATCGGTCAGCCCCCGCACAAAGCTTTCCAAACCTGTTTTGTCACTGACACTGACCAGGGCCCGTCGAGAAACTGCTGTGCTCATGAATCGCTTCGACTGTTTGAAAGGAAAATGGAAACAGAGAACCCAGACCTTACAGAGGCACCGCTCAGTTTTCAATACGCCTCGCCGAGCATCTGCAGCATTCCCGCTGCACACCTCCCACTGACCACTCCCCCCCTCTCTCGTGTTCCTCTCCGTGTCTTTGTGTTTCCGTGAGAGAATCCAACACTAGCAAAAGCCTCTCTTTGGTTCTCACAGAGACACGAAGACACGGAGAAATCTCGCTGCAGTAACAGGGCAGTGCTCGGGCTGGAAAGTCCGAGCTACATAACCGCACCGGGCGAGCCAGGTACGGTATTGCCCGGGTGTGCGGCATCGATGCCACCGATCACTTCCCGCCCCCACGTTTCCCTTCGCGGCTTCTCCTGAGACCATCCTTCTGCAGATCACCAGCACGGTCATGGAATCCACGCAATCGAACAAGGTGCCAGCCCAGACCCGGGACGCCCAGAGTTCACACCCGCGGACTCCCGACAGCGGCTCGCCAAACCGAAAAATGCCCACTGCCCACTTATCCTCCGCCGCTGCGCAGCACCCACTCCGCCGCGGCCAAAACCTGCGGCTCCAGACCCGCGTCATGCAGCTGACGCACCGTGCGATCCACGTCGTATGACACCCGACGAAACTCCACCTGACCGCGATCAATAATCGCATACGAAGCCCGCGGATCACCGTCACGTGGCTGACCAACACTGCCTGGATTCACCACCTGCACCGGCCCCAGATGCAGATGCATGGGCACATGAGTATGCCCGACGCAAACAAAATCCGCCTGCACACCCTCCAGCCGCTGCCGCCACTGTTCAGGGTCCGCCTCAAGATACTCGTCCATCGGGTCGCGCGGAGTCGCATGCAGGAGCAGAAAACGGTGGTCACCCAGTTGCACATACTGCTGCACCGGCAGCTCCGCCAGCCACGTCAAATGCTCGTCCGACAACACCCGATAATGATGGTCACGCAAAGCCGCTGAAATTCGGCGAAATGTCCCCACTGGACGAACCCGCACCCGCTGCGCCAGCGAATGATCATGATTGCCCCGCACCGACGCCGTCGCAAACCGCCGCAACCAGTCAATACACGGCACCGGATCCGCCGCATAATCCACCGCATCACCCAAAAACAAACACGCGTCAAATCGCTCCTCAATCGCCGCCAAAGCCGGCCAGTTCGCATGAATGTCCGCCAGCAGCAGAATTCGCACAACCACACTCCAGACCACAGACTACAACACCCGGCACAAAAGACACCACAAATCGCCGCCACACAGCTCGCCACCTCGCCACCCGCCACCACTGATCACTGTCCGCTCTCCCCGTGCTCTTTGCGAGTCCTAAATTCGTGCTGCCGGCCGTCCGCCCCGATCTGAATCGTATAGCTGCCGCCATCTGCTGCCACTCGCGCCAAAACCCACTGCCCCTGACAGTCGGCCGTCGGAATACTGTTGGCGATGAACTCAGGCGGCGCCTGCAGCCCGGCGTCCAAATCCACGTTGCGATGCAGCTGAAACCAGTGCTGCAATGACTGCACTTCCCGCAGCGTCTTCAGGGTCGCTTCGGCACCACCCTTCTTCGGACCATTACACATCACCGCCGACACCGGATCCAAAGCCAGCACCAGCGCCGGGTTGTTGCTGACCGGCAGGCCGTGATGAGTCACCATGAACAGATCAATCCGCCCGGCAGGATTTCGCGGAGTCACCATTTTGGCTTCCGTGTTCCACGTCAGATCACCGCACGTCAAATATCGAAACTCGCCAAACTTCACCAGCAGCGCGATGCTGGCGGAATTGTCAGTGGGATCTTCCGGCTGCGGCTGGTGACGCGCGGCAAACGGATTTTCGGAACCCTCGCCCACCACCGTTTCGCGGTTCGCACACAGCACTCGCAGACTGAGCTTTGTTTTGCCGGACTTCAAAGGCACATACTGGCCGGCCTTCAGCGGCTTCGACTGGTTCTGCGACGCTGCCCGATAAGCAGCAATCCGATCCGGAAAGCCGGGATCCTCTGACAGACTGTCCGGTATGCCGCGATCCCAGAACGTGCCGATGCCAAACTGAGCTGCCAGGGCGGCGTGGTTGCCAAAATGGTCCAGATGCCAGTGTGACACCATCGCATGGTCAATCCGCGACAGACCCGCAATTTCCTTTGCCACCTTGATGATGCGGTTCAGATCCCGACCCTGATTGTCCGGATAACCGGAATCGATCAGCAGCGATTCGCCCTCAGGAGTCACCAGGAGATTGGCAGCACCGCCTTCAACATCGATGAAGTAGATGTCCAGAGTCCCCGTTTTTTGGTCCGCCAGCACTGCCGCACTGTCAGCCCGCGACCCGGCACAGAACGTTGCCACGGACAGCACAAAGGAACCGAGCAGCCGCATCGCTTTCTCCTGTTTCTGAACTGACGCCGAGTAAAAAACAGCACGTGCCGCACGAAAAAACCGTGAACGGCAACGGCAACAGCCGAGCAGTACACCCAGTGTCTTCACCTGTCCGACCAGTCGTCACAGACACCAGCCCCGACCATAAATTGCCGCTGCCATTCACACAAGTACACCCAGTCATCCGCACTGGACTTTTTTCTCCGATATCGTTAATTCAGCGGAAAACCCGCAAATCCCCCGGTCTCCGGCCTGCCTCTTCGGGTTATTCACTGCAGGTACTCAGACTTTTGCGGTCTTTTCCACTACTCCTGAATCGAGGGTCGCTCCCATGAAGCCTGTTCAACCGTTCAAACTGCTGCTGGCACTGGCCCTTGCAACTCCAGCCTCCGCACAACCCCCCGAAGAAGGTCGCCGGGACGGCGAAAGACCGGCCCCCGAACAGCAGGAAGGGCAGCGACGCGATGGTGAACGACAGGAAGGTGAACGACCGGCAAGACTGCGATTTGAAGGCGAACGCCCCGACGGTGAACGTCCTCCAGGCCCTCCTGGCGGTCAACGCGAAGGTGTAGGACGCTTCCGAGGCGGACCGGGTATGGGCGGACAAGGCATGTTCGGCGGTGGCGGGCAGGAAGGTCGCGGTTTCGGCGGCATGTTCCCTAACCCGCTGCTGGCGGCGATCGATAAAAACGGTGACGGTGAACTGTCGGAAGAAGAAATTGACGGCGCCATCATCGCCCTAAAAACTCTGGACCGTAACAAAGACCGGCGACTGGACGCGTCCGAACTGCGGCCAAACATGCCCATGATGGGCGGTATGATGGGCGACGGCGGACCTCCGCCAGGTGGACCGGAAGGTGGTCGTGGCGGCAATAATCAGGGCGGACAAGGTGCCATGCTGGAACGCATGCTGGCTATGGACGCAAACGGCGACGGTAAGCTGTCTGGTGACGAACTGCCGGAACGCATGAAGCTCATGCTGGAACGCAGTGATGCCAACAAGGACGGGTTCCTCGATCGCGAAGAGTTGCAGGCGATGGCCTCGCAGCGACTGCAGCAGCTAAGGCAGGGCGGACCGGAAGGCGGCCGGCCTCTGGCAGGCAATCCTGGTGAATTCTTTGGACAGATGATGGAACGAGCCGACCAGAATAAGGACGGAAAGCTCAGCGGTGACGAACTGCCGCCCTTCCTCCGCGAACAAATGGAAGCACTCGATAAAAACAAAGACGGTGGCGTAGACCGTGAAGAAATGCAGTCCGGCATGGCAGCTCGCATGCGTGAAGGTCGCCCGCCGGGCCAGCAGATCCGCGAACAGGGCAATCGGCCGGACGGCGGTGCTGTTCGACCGCGCCGGCCTGACGTCGAAGGCGAAGGCGAACCGGAAGGCGATCGCCGTGAACGACCAGCCGATGAACCGCGTCCTGAGTCAGAATTTCGTCGCTCACCCGAACCAGGCGACGACAAAGAAGAAGATGGACCGAGATGATTGACAAACGATTAATGAAAAGTTCGCGGCCCAAACTGGCGAAGGAGCCCTCCCGGATATTCCGGGAAATTTACCGACTGATTATTTGAAAGTGATACGCATCGTCGACGAGTTTGGCACAAAAGATCGCCGTTTTAGGCTCTTTTGAACTCGGCGAATTGGTCAACTGCCGACCATCTTCGAGTGGAACCAAGCTTCTTGGCAGAATTGTTACGAAGATCTCCTTGGCTTCATCCTCATAGTCGCAGAAGACGTATTTGGCGATCAATATGGCTACGATCTACGGCTTGGAAGCTCTGGAGGATTGATGAAGATTTTCTGTGAAGGAGCCGAGCGAGATGACTGTGAGCCAGTTTCCCTGGAAGAATTCTTGGCTCAGAACGTTTTGATCGAATGCCCACTCGCTTAGAATCTTGCAATTAGTGCTGCACGATTCGGGCTCTTGCCTGATGAAACGGAGCACCTTGCATTTGCGTTACCGCTTATCACAAATGAAGAATACTCAGAGACGAACTTGCAGATCGAATCCCCGACACTCCACTTGAGCATACTTGGGCAACTCTCGGCACAGAACATTGGCAGAGATGAAAGAGCGACTATACGGAGCTTTAGTTCCTAAACGAAAATGCCCGTCTCCGATAAACCCTTCATGGCTTTAGGTGCCGATCTGACGACGGAAATTCCGTTATTTCGGATGTTGCGTCATCCAAAATTGAGTAACTCGTGCTGTGTCAGCCTTTAGATTTTGGAGTTACTACCAAATCTAAGGACGACGACGACAAATAAACGGTCGCCCCTTCCGCCCGGCCTCTGACGACCCATAATCAACAGGCTGCTCTCACGAAATCCCCCCACTCCCTCCTCGCCCCTAAAACGGTGCCACGGGGTCGAGGTTGGGTACGGCGCCCCCCCCTGAAAGCCCCACTCCACTCTTCGTGTCAATGCGTGGTTCAAGGCCACACCGGCGGCTGTGAATGGGTTATAGGTCAAGGGTCCTATGGGACCTGTCAAACACCTCGCCCCGCCCACCGATCCGTATCCATTCGGGGTTCAAACCCCACCGCACCCGCCACCTTTGCGTTTATCAATGTTCATCCGTGGCCCAACACGCTCACTCCTGAGCATTCCGGCCCAGAGCAATGTCGAAGTCGTTCATCGCCGGAACCATCATCGCCACAGCCGCAAACCCATACGCCATGCAGATCCAAAAACACACACCCAGATTGCCGCCCAGCAGGAATTCCGTAATCGCATAAAACGTCAGAAACGGCAGCAACAAAGATGCCATCGTCAACGCGTTCGATGGATTGCGATGAGTCAATGACGAATACAGACCCAGACTGCCAAAACCGATGAACAAAATAAAACTCTGCAGCTGAATCGCAAACGACGACCGCGCTTCCACAAGCAACAGCATGAACACAAAAATCCCCACACACAGAAAAAACATCGTGCCCAGACTGTGAGCAATCGCCTGCCGCGAATTCTCGTAGCTCAGACCCGCATGCAGGCCCAAAGCCACCGCAAACAGCGTCAGTACCGTATACCCCACCGACACATAAATTGCGTTCTCTGCCGTCAGTTGCGGTATCACCCCCCCCGCACACAATGCACCCACCAGCAACAGCGGCAACAACAGCATTTCACGAGCGTTCCAGACGGCGCCGCCAATCTTCCCAAACATAAACTCCCACGGACGCAGGTCCGTCACCAGCAAAATCTCGAGCGTCCGGCCGTCTCGCTCGTTCGTAATCGATGTCACAGCCTGCGCGTTGCTCAGCAGCAGACTCAAAATCCCAATGCCCAGGACCGCAAACGAGGGCGCTGACACCATGCCCAGCACCAGACCACCGTCACCCGCACCACCCTCCGGACGCACCCACGATGCGGCTGCCACCAGCACCGCCAGCAGCACATAACACAGCTTGATCCAGATCATGCGACGACCGTACGCGCGAGTCCGCATTTCACGCCAGATCACCGGCTGATCCCACACCCGCCGATGCTTCCGCTGAGCACCGGCTGCCACGGTCGACGGGATCCGCGTCTCTTCCGCCGCAGCATCCTCAGATACACCCGGTACTGCCGCCTCCAGCACGCCCTGATACACTTCCTTCGAGGGATTCCAGCGCCGCAGCATCACCACCGTGAAGAAACTTAATCCGCCGGCCAGCACCAGCATCGCCAGCACCGTGGACACAGCAGACACCTGCAATACACCCGGTCGATCCACGTCCAGCGGATTCAGTACACGCAGCAGACCATCGTACGGTGACAGCACCGCAGCCGAACCGCCCAGCAAAACACCCAGACCATGCGCCGCCAGCAGAAATAACACCACTCCCAGCACACTGATCGCTATCGTCTGAAACGTCTTCTCACGCCAGAATGCCACCAGACTACCCCAGGCTCCCGCCGCCAGCGTCGCCGCACAGACGATCGCCTGAGACCACAGGATCTGCTGCCACGTCACACCACCCAACAGACGCAGCAGGGCAAACACCGGCCACGACGCTGCCAACAGCACGCCCACGTTCAGCAAACTGGCCAGCAGCTTGCCCAATGCCAGTTCGTAGTTCCGCAGGTCCGTCATCAGCAGCAAAATCAGCGTCTGCCGGTCCTTCTCCTGCGCTACCACCGAAGCCGCAAACAACGTCGCAAAAAACAGACTCAGTGTCAGCTGCAACAAAGCAAAAACACGGAACACCAGCGCACTGAACGAAGCCACGTCACCCGCAAATACCACGTCCTGAAAACCAATCGTCGCCTGCCGCAAACTGTAAAACAGAATCAGCAGCCCCGCCACAAACCCCGCCCGCATGACGTAATGGCTAAGACGTCGCGGAGTTGTCAGGACTTCCCGCTCAAAGATCGGTCCTACTGCCACGCCACTACCTCACGCCAATAAAAAACGGCTCGCGACTGTCAAACAGACCGCGAGCCGCCTGGAAAGGGCCCTTACTTCCGCTGCTGCAGACGCGTCTCAATCAGGAAGTTCCGCTCTGCATCCGGGTGACGGTTGGGATTCTTGTCCCAGATATCCTTCAGCGGATACGAATCAGGCATGTTCCGACCATTCAGCTGACACACCACACGGTAATACTGCACCAGCAGCAGACAGTCCTCAACATTGTCACCGTCAATGAACATGTTCGGATACTTCTCAGACAGCTTTGCCCACTGAGTCATCGCGGCTTCCAGCGACTTCTGCGAATCCGAAATCTGCACGGTCTTGTCCGGCAGCATCGTGTCGCTGCTGCGACCCTCGTTGTATGCCTTCTTGCCCTCAAAGGACGATCGCCGCGCCTCCAGCATCTCCGGCGTTCGCTCCACATCAGCGGTGTCACGCCACTGACGGAAGTTGGTCATGTCCAGATTCTGAGCCCAGATGCGGCGCTGCTCCTGCACCGTCACACCGTTCTCCTCAGCCAGCGCCTTCAGCTCGTCCTCCGTACAGTTCAGACGGTACTTCTTGTCCTCCAGACCCAGAAAGTCCATCTTGCCGTAATCGTCCATCCACGACCTGTAAGCTCGATCCCACGCCGGAATGTGCTCGTCAAACAGACCCTTTTCAGCACGAGTCTTGGCGAAGTAGAGCAGCGATCGAGCCGGGCCCTGGCGGAAAAACACATGCGTCTTGCCCTTCACCCCAATCACGCCGTCGTTGTCGTCCTTCTCGTTCGCGCGCACAAACCAGTCATACGCCACCAGATAACTGTCCTTGCCGTCCGGATTAACCGCCCGGTCCGGACCGGGCTCACCAGACGTCGTCTTAAACCGAGGATCAGGGTCACGCACGAAAAATTCGCGAAAGAATTTCTTCTCGTCCGACACACCCATCTTCGACTGCACAAACTCGCCCACGTCGTGAAACAGAATCGGCACCGTCTGATTACGGTTCGTCCCCAGAATCAGAAACTTGATGCCCTCCTTAACCCAGTAAAAGCGGTCATCCACCTTGTCCCACTCACGCGACACGTTATACGCCAGATTCCAGCCCTGAAATTTCCAGATCTGCACGTAGTGCGGCTGCAGCATAATGATCGAATCCACGGTCGCCCGCAGCTTCGCCCACTGCTTCCGCTCCTGATAGTCCATCGCCTTCAGCTGCAGTACCGTCGCCGCCGGACCACGCAGACCCAGCAGCAGCAGGTTCATCGCTGAACTGGAAGGGTCCACCTTGCCTAAAGTCGCCTCACCAAGGTCATACTGCTGCCGCTTCTGCGACAACACGCCCAGACCACCGGAATCCGCCACGGCTCCAGCCGTCTGACGCGCCGGAAATCCCAGATACACCACAGGACCCAGCAGCAGCAGAATGCCCACGCCGTACCAGATCTTACGCTGACGTGAATTCACAGTGCTCATTTCGCCTCCAGTTCACGGAATTTCAGCAGCGCGCCGCCAATCAAAACACACGGAATCAAAAAGCCAAAAAACACCACGACCGATGGCAACAGCACATCCCGAAATGGTACGTCAAACCGGTTTTCCACATACATCGACGCCCGATTAAATACCGCAAAGTCCGGCACAATCATGCTGAACCCGCGCAAGACTCCGTCCAGTCCCGTGTCCGCAGCTCGCACCACATTCAAGGTCGCTTCCGACACGTCCATCCCTACTTCTGGGTTGCGGTGCTGAGCAATCAGGATCATCGACTCAACCGTGCCCGCGCCCTTCTCAACACCCGCCAGCTTCCGAATCATAAAATCATGGAAGAACTGACCCACAATGAAGAACGTCAAAGTAAACAACAAAGCCACCGGACCCTTCACCACACAGCTGACCGTCACGCCCAGCACAATAATCAGCAACAGCATCAGCAAAATACTCAGAATCGCTTTCCAGTAACCAACATAAAATGGCTGGTCGGCTTTGCGAATGAAGAGGTCCGGACGAGCCATCCCCAGATACATCTGGTCGTTGATGCACGCCACCTCCACCCGCAAATACCGGTCACCATTCGGATCCTGAATCAAATCCTGCAGCAGGTCCTTCTCAATCATCCAGCCTTCCGAATCCTCGCTGACCAGTTGCTCACGGCGAATCAGATCATCGAAAAACACGTACCAGCTGCGTCCGTCCGACACCTTCAGACCGCCACCATCCACAACCAGCGTTCCGGCTGTCAGTTGCTCACCCAGCACCGCCACCAGACGCTCTGCATTCAGCCGCGAAATCTTCGACTCCTGCACCAACTCGTCCGTCAGACTGGCCTTCAGTCCGCCGTCAGCCAGCAAACTACCCGACCCGTTCTTCCGCGAAATCTCAGCAGCCAAAAATCGCCCCAGCGTCTCGTAGTCCGCTACAAATCGCAAACGACGGGGCACGCGAGTCAGGTTGGTTGAGCCCTCGTCCAGATCGTGATACTCAGACACGTTGAATGACGGCAGCGGAACTTCCATTCGCTGCAATGTTTCCATCAGCAGCGCCGAACTTGCAGCCAGACTGTCAGCCACCACGTCCAGCTTCGCCGCAAATGCCTCGTAAGGAATCCCAACCTTCTCGCCACGCTCCTGCCCCTGCAGCGCCGTGGTCACTCCTTCCCCCGTCAGAGCCGCTTCAATGAACTGATTGCCCAGCTCCTCAATCCCGTCATCCTTGCGGTTCTTCAACACCGTACCAGAAATGAACATCCCGAAATGCAGACCAAAATAGTCGGTCGGACGCAGCTCACCCGGAGCAGTCCGGATCCGCTCAGTCAGCTTCTTCAATTCCGCCGCTGCCGTCTTGTACTGACCTTCACGCAAAGCATCCGCGATCGCTCGAGTCGCCTCGGACTGCGCAAGCATCCCGAACGCCTCTTCACGAGGATTCACGGACAGCGTGTACTGCGCCGAAATCCCCTTCAGAATACTCGACTCAGAACCCTTCACCGTACGGAAAGCCTCAAACCGACACTCCAGCTGCAGTTCCTCTTCGCCCTGGTCATTGCGAGTCAATGCAGACTCGTCCACACCACGGAAGACGTAGACGGCCCGAGCCCGACTGTTGCCGGGGATATGCGACCGATAAGCCCACACATCACCCACGTTCAGACCAGACTCCTGCGGCTGACCCTCCGAACTAATAAAATACAGCTCGCCAAACAAAGGCACTCGACACTGCAGGGCACTGCGAGCATTCTCAGGGATGCGGCGGCTCAGCCAGAACTGGCCAATCACGCCCATCACCACCAGCAGGATCACCACCACTACGCCCAGACCAGCCATGCGGCCCAGCACAATCTCCAGCCGCCGCGCCGGTTTCGTTACCACCGTGTGCAGCGATCGCAGACGAATGTCTTCCGGCAAAGCCCAGCAGCTAAGAAAAATCAAAGCGGGCAGCAACAGCCACGAAATCGCCGTCAGCAAAAAGGTCACATGCACACTGACCTGCAACTCTGCTCGCTCATTCGAATCCGTAATGAACCAGCCCGCAAACATCAGCAGCACGGCAAACATCACAAACACCAGCAGCGCCTTGCGACGGACCGCTTCCTTCAGCGTCAGGCTGGCTAACGCCGCCACACGTCGAAACGACAGCGAAAACAGATCCTCCAGATAGCTGATCAGGCCACGCCGGAAATCCACCAGACCAGCCGCACCGCCACGGCCCGCCAGACTGGCCAGCGGTAACAACAGACCCAGCCCCGCCAGGATCCCCAGCAGTATCAGCCACGACGTCGTCGCCGAAGTAAAGTTGTAGGGCCGAACATCAAAGTCCATATACCGCTCTTCCAGCTGGTCAGAAATATTCGCTCTGGTTCTCGCCGCTGTCCGCTCGGGTCATCCCAGGCAACAGCTCACGACTGGAAAACAACCCTCAGCCACGCCCCGATGCCGCCACTTCCTCTGTAGAAAATCGACGACCAGGGCGCTCGCCACTCTCTCGCACAGTACGCAGGAACAACTGCTCCAGGTCAGCCTTCGGACGGCTGAACTCGACGTTCGTCACGTTGTGCTTCTCCAGCACCCGCCGCACGTCCGCCATCGCTTCCTCAGACAGCGTCTGAGTCCTCATCTGCATCTCGTTACGCAACTCCAGCAACTCGTCCACACGACCCAATACCTTCAGCTCGCCCTGGAACAACACCGCAATCCGGTCACACACGTCCTGCACGTCCGCCAGCTGGTGACTGCACATCACCACGGTCTTGCCCTGAGCCTTCAGCTGGATGATCAGGTCCTTCATTTCGCGAGTACCAATCGGGTCCAGACCGCTCGTCGGCTCGTCCAGCAACACCAGATCCGGATCGTTGATCAAAGCCTGAGCCAGACCAATGCGGCGAGTCATCCCTTTGGAGTACTCCTTGAGCTGACGACGACGAGCCTTGCCGAGGCCCACCATCTCAATCAACTCGTCAGCACGCCGAGCGCGATCAGCGGCCGACATATTGAACAGCCGACCATAAAAATCCAACGTCTCGTCCGCATTCAAAAATCGATACAGATAAGACTCCTCCGGCAAATACCCAATCCGCTCGTTCTTCGTCACATCCGAAGCCGGCTTGCCCAGAATCGTCATCTCACCCGACGTCGGAAACAACAGCCCCAGCAACATCTTCATCGTCGTCGTCTTGCCGGACCCGTTCGGCCCCAGCAACCCAAACACCTCACCCTGCATCACGTCCATGCTGAGACTTTTCACAGCCTGAACTTTCTTCCGCCCCCAGAAGTCACGGTAAATCTTTGACAGATTTCGGATCTCGATAACCGCGTTTGACATAACCTTGTTCGCTCTGCAAAGACGCCGGAATGACCGAAAATTCGGGACACACTGGGGGCGCAACGATGCCCACGGCCAGTTTACGCTCTTTCTTCGGTTCGCGTTGGGCAAAAACGTGGAAGGAAACCGCGAGCAATCCAGGCAGCCCGGCAATGACACCCCGCACAGCCAGTGCAACCAACACGAACCGCGAACCAAAACACCACACAAGCCAAAACGCCCTGAAAAAGTGTTCTTATGAACACATATCTTGCCTGCCCCCAGCCGCCACCAGCGCACAAGCCCCGCACACCGCACAAGCCCCGAACCCGCGGACTCCCGTCCGCGGCTTGCCTCGTGCCGCGATGGGCCACGGGCCGCCTTGGTCCTGTAGATCCAATAGGTAGATCCAATAGGACCCAAAGGACCTGTAAGACCCATCAAACACCCCGACCCGCCCCGGCATCAGCGTCTATTTGCGTCCATTAGCGCTGCAACAACTAATACCATCCCACGTCCACCCCCGGCGGTTTATCCATGGCAATCCGCGTCCATCCGTGGCACCAAACGCGCAAAAAAAACGCCCCGGCTGCTAAACCAGGGCGTCGTCGGGCTCTCGAGGTTCTCACAGCGAATAACCGCTGCGGTACTCGCGATGCACATACTGGTTCAGCTCTGGACGGTTCATGCTGACCAGATTCTTCGCGTCCCACTCAATCCGAGTCCCCTCGCCAGCTCGCACCGCAAGGTTACCCACCAGAATCGTTTCCGTCAGACGGCCCGCATAGCCAAAGTTGCCCAGCGTGCCCGGCTTGTATGTCCCGCGGACAGATTCCACAAACTCCCACTTCTGACGCTCGTCACCGCCACCCTTGAACGGAATACGCGGAATCGTCGGCTCAGGCTTCTTGAAGCCTGTGTAGTTCTCTTCCGGCAGCAGTGTGTAGGCCGCGCCGTAGTCGTTCTCTGACAACAACATGCCCTTCGAACCCACCAGCAGCGCGGCACTGGTACGGCCACCACCGGCCTTCTGAGCCGCCACACGCTTGCGGAATCCCTCCGGCAGCTTCGCAATCAGTTCGTCAGCCGGCAAATTGCCGCCGTCATACCAGTAGAACTTGCAGGCCTTCAATTTCGGTCGCGCCTTGCGTTCGTCTCCGGATGTTGTGGCGTCCCGCTCCGGAAACTCAAACATCAGAGTCGTCGCGCCAGGGAAAGTCTCGCCTTCCACAATCCCCGGATTCTTCACCGCAGTCACCGCCACCGGATCCCACAAATTCAAACCCATCACCGGCAGATTGCAGGTATGACACGCCATGTCGCCCAGTGCGCCCGTGCCAAAATCCACCCAGCCACGCCAGTTGAATGAATGGTACACGCCTTCCTTGTAAGGACGCAGCGGGGCAGGGCCGAGCCATGATTCCCAGTCCAGCGTATCCGGTACCTTGTCCTCGCCCTTCGGACGGCCAATCCCCTGTGGCCACACCGGACGATTCGTCCAGACATGCACTTCCGTCACATCACCCAGTGCACCCGATCGTACCACCTCGACCGCTTCCCGCAGACCGTTTTCCGATGTGCCCTGGTTGCCCATCTGAGTCACCACGCCCATCTCAGCCGCCACCTCACGCATCATCCGCGCTTCACGGATCGACCACGTCAGCGGCTTCTGCACATACACATGCTTCTTCATCTTCATGGCCTTGATCGCCGCGGCCGCATGAGTATGGTCGGGAGTACTGACGGTGACGATGTCTACCTTGTCACCCAGCTTGTCCAGCATCGCCCGGAAATCCGTGAACTGCTCGGCCTTCTTGAACTGCTTCGACTTCTTGTCCAGAGTCCGGCGATCCACGTCGCAGATCCCCACAATCTCAACATCCTGGTCCGCAATGTGACTGCTGTCGCTGTCACCCTTGCCACCCACACCCACACAGGCGGCTGTCAAAGCCTCAAGTGCCGAGCGGGTCGGTCGAGCAAATGTCTGGGGAGCTACCCAAAACGCTGTCCCCAGCGCAGCAGATGCACCAACGAAGCCGCGGCGAGTCGTATTACGAACCATGGTGGTTACCTCATGTCAAAGTCAGTCAGGAGCCTTCACTTTCCGGAAAAATACGAACCATGCGGTTCGAAAAGCTATCTCAGCCTACCGGGCACCGTCCTTCCCCGCAACCCACAGACGCCGTTTTTGAACCGCCGAGCAGCTTTTGCGGGACGAATGCCACGACTCGCAACACCGACTTTCCAGACACCACAGACAAAAGTCCGGGCACACCAGACGAGCCGGGTACGGTAGTGCCCGGGTGCCCGGCATGGATGCCCCAGTTCACTTCCCACCCACCCTGCGTTTCCCTTCGCAGCTTCGCGGCTTCGCGTGAAACCAACCGTCTGCAGATCACCAGCACGATCAGGCAGTCCAGGTAATCGAACAATGGGCCAGCCCAGCCCCGGGACGCCCAGGACTCACACCCGCGGACTCACGTCCGCGGCTCGCCAAACCGAACACCGAAAACAACCCACTGACTGCTATTCCTCCCCTCGCCCCCCTTGGGAGAGAGCGGTTGGGGGTGAGGGGGGAACAGCACCCTACAACCGACGCCTGCAAAACCCCCGCATCAGCGGCCACCAGCATCCATTAGCGGCTCAAAAAACGCCGGCTAATCCATCCCGCAAAATGAACACTCAACACCCCCGCCTCTCTCGTGATCCTCTCCGTGTCTCTGTGTCTCCGTGAGAGAATCAAACACGACGCAAAAGCCCCCTTGGGTTCTCACTGAGGCACGTCGTCACATGAAATCTCACTGCAGCAACTGCTCAGTGCTCGGGCTGGAAAGCCCAGACCGCAATGTTGTCCCGTCGGAGTCCGGCCAGCCCGCATCGCCCCTCCACGCATCACTCACCAGTCAGCGCCGCACTCGACCTTCCAGCAACAGATCTTCACCCAACTGCCGCCACTCCACACGCTCCAAAATACCCGCTGCCGGAATTTCACCCAATCCCAGCCCGCCCACCGGACCCATCGCCCCCGCACCACCCACCAGCTTCGGTGCCACAAACACATGCAGCTCGTCCAGCAGCCCGCTCCCAAAAAAACTGCCCAGCAGCCCCGGACCACTCTCTATTAGTACACGTGTCAGTCCGCGCCGCCCCAGCTCACTCAACACTGCCTGCACGTCCACTCCACCACCAGCAACACCGCCCGCCCGCAAAACCTCCACCCCCAAACCCAACAGCCGCTCACACTCCGCATCCGCACATTTCGCACCCACACAAACCAGCACAGGAGCCTCCGGTAATGTCCCGATCAGCGCACTGCTCACCTGCACCGCCGTGCCCCTCGAATCCAGCACCACACGCAACGGACGACGGACTCCACCAGTCACTCCACCAGTCACTCCCGATACCGGCCGCACGGTCAGCCGCGGATCGTCAGCCCGCACAGTCCCGGACCCCGTGATAATCGCCTCCATACAGCCCCGCAGTTGCTGCACATATGCCCGCGATTCCACCCCGGAAATCCACCGCGAATGCCCGGTCCGTGCCGCAATCCGACCGTCCAGCGTCATCGCCCACTTGGCATGCACCCACGGCCGACGCTGCAGCTGCAGTCGCACAAACGGAGCAATCAGGGACGCCGCCTCAGTACCACACACGCCCACATCTACTTGCAGACCCGCTGCCCGCAGCCGCTCAAGACCACCACCAGCCACATGCGGCGCCGGATCCATACAGCCCACTACCACCCGCCGCACTCCCGCTGCCAGCACCGCCTCAGTACACGGCGGAGTCCGACCATGATGACAACAGGGCTCCAGCGTCACATACAACACCGCACCCGCTGCCCGCGAACCGGCCGCCCGCAACGCATGCACCTCCGCATGCGGACCACCACACTCCTGATGATACCCGTCCGCAATCAGCTCTCCATCCGTCGTCGTCAGTACCGCCCCGACCTGCGGATTCGGCTCCACTCGGCCAAATCCCCGCCGCGCCAGCGCTACAGCATAACGCATCGCCTCGTCGTCAGTACCAAACCGCATCTCAGCCTCCGGCCAGCGAACTGTCATCGCCACCCAGCAACTCTCGCAGCCTCCGAATCGCTCGCAAATATCGCATGCCAGCCGCCGGTGCACTCAGCCCCAAAGCCTCAGCAGCCTCACTGTTCCCCAGATGCTCAAAATGGCGCATCACAATAATTTCCCGATCACCCTCGTCCATCTGCTGCAAAGCCGCCACAAACCGCGTCTGCAGTTCCTTCCGCAACGCAGCCGCCGCCGGTGTCAGCTCGGCGTCACGCAGCAGCGCCGCCAGATCAGCCGCCGACTGCTCGTCACTCCCCACACCCGAAAAATTCTGCTCCCGATCCACCGAACGCCGCTGCGCTCCCCGATGACGACGGTGCATGTCAATAATTCGATCCAAAGCCAGCTGCCGCAGCCACAAATGAAACGGCATCCCCGGATTTCGCAGATAATCCGTCAGCCGCTGAGATGCCTCGAGCATCACGTCCTGCACCACGTCGCTGGCATCCACCCGGCGAGCCACTGCGTGGTCCAGTCGCAGCTGCACCATCCGCCTCACCGCCTCACGATGACGATCCATCAAACGGTTCACCGCCTGCTGGTCACCACCCGCCACGTCACGAAGAATGTCCTGGGTCCGGTCACTCTCTGGCCACATAAATCTCACCCGGCTAAATTCCTCAGCCACAGCCCCGGAAGTGAACTTCCGGGGCCGCTGCTGTGCATCACTCACTTCTGCTTCACGGCACCCGCAGGCTGATCCGTGTCAAACGCATACGTCGTCGTCGACTTGTACTCCGCACCCGGCTTCAAAATCGTATTCGGAAACTCAGGGTGATTCACGGAATCGGGGTAATGCTGAGTCTCGAGGCAGAGCGCACTGCGGTGAGCATACGTCTTGCCGCCCTTGCCAGCCTGACCCTTCAGGAAGTTGCCCGAATAAAACTGCACACCCGGCTCCGTCGTCGTCACACGCATCCGCCGCTTCGACTGAAGATCCACCAGCACCGCCGCCAGACGCATCTCGCCGCCATTCTCCGGAGCGTTCAGCACGTAATTGTGGTCATAGCCAATCGCAGCCGTCTTACCAATAGACTCAATCCGGTCGCCAATCCGAGTCCGCTTGCGGAAATCCAGCTCTGTACCGGCCACAGCAGCAATCTTGCCGGTGGGGATCAGAGTCTCATCGGTTGGAGTGTAATTGTCGGCGTTAATCCGCAGCATGTGATCCAGCACCGTTGCACTGCCTTCACCCGCCAGATTGAAATAGGCATGGTTCGTCAGGTTGACCGGAGTATTCTTGTCGGTTTTGGCCGAGTAAGTAATAGTGATCGCATTCTGATCGGCCGGTACGAAATACGTCACCGTCACGTCCAGCTTTCCCGGATAACCCTCGTCACCGTCCGCGCTGGTCACCGTAAACTTCACGCCCTGACCCTTGTCGCTGGACATCGGAGCAGCCGTCCAGACCAACTTGTCCAGCGCCTTCTCAACACCGCCATGCAGATGATTGGGCTCGTTGTTGATCGCCAAACTATACTCTTTGCCGTCCAGAGAGAACTTGCCTTTGGCAATCCGGTTGCAGACACGACCCGTCGTGCAGCCGAAATACTGGTTGCCGTCACCCTCGTACCCCGACACGTCGTCAAAACCCAGCAGCACATCCGCCAGCTTGCCGGCCGCATCCGGCACATGCAGACTGACCAGCGTGGCGCCGCGAGTCATCACGCGAGCCGCAAAGCCGGACTTGTTTCCAATTGTGTAGATCTCAACCGGAACCCGGTCCTTCGTCTTTCCAAAAGACTCCTTTTTTGGTTCAGCAGCAGACACCGCAGTCGTCATCAGCACAGCTCCTGCAAACAACAGCGTCGAAATTTTCATGGCCCCCCCGACCTCGAACAAAATACACCGCAGGCTGCTGACCCGGCAGGATCACAATCCATCCTGCTCACAGGCCCGCAGGTGGAAATATCACGGCTGACTGCAGCCCCATGATCGCCCCGGTGCCGTGTCCATTATCAGGTTCCTGCCCCCGCTAAACAAGCGACAAACGATCAGTCCCGCCGGAAGAGCCGGGATGGGCGAAAGTGATAAGTGGTCAGAGGGCTGGGGGCAGTCAGATAGTCGCATCTCGCTCCGCGAAACGAACACTCCCCACTTTGCCACCGCCCGGCTCACACTAATTCCCGCTGGCCCCCACCCCCCGCAGCGGAAAGCTTCTCTGAACCCCAGGAAACTCAATAAAAACAAACGCAGCATGCCTACTCGCCAGTCCACAGGACGCACAGCCCCAGGCCAGCTGCCGCCTGACGTCTACAACAGTTCTGCCCGCCCAACTTCAGGAAAACAGCTATGCCCGAAGGTCACACCATTCACCGTCTCGCAGCAGATCACAGCCGTGATTTCGCCGGACAAAAGCTGGCCGTAAGCTCGCCACAGGGACGATTTGCCTACGGCGCCCGACAGCTCGACGGCCGACTGCTCACCAGCGTCCAGGCTCACGGCAAACACCTGCTGTATGACTGGGAAGGTCGCACACTGCACGTACACCTCGGCCTGTATGGCAAATTTCGACGACACAAGTCACCTCCCCCGGAACCTCGCGGCGCCGTGCGACTGCGAGTCATCGGAGCCCGCCTGGCATTTGACCTGAACGGACCCACCGCCTGCGACATACTGACTGCCCCCGCAGTCCAAAGCCTGCTGGATCGGCTGGGAGTCGATCCGCTCAGAGCCGATGCTGATCCGGAAAAAGCCTGGGATCGCATCCGCAAATCCGCCACACCCATCGGCAGCATACTGATGAACCAGAAGATCATCGCTGGCGTCGGGAACGTGTACCGCGCAGAAATTCTGCATCTGCTGCAGATCCACCCCGAACGCAAAGCCAACTCACTGCAGCGACAGGAATTCGATGCCCTCTGGCAACTGACCGTCCGGCTGCTGCAGATCGGCAAACGCTACAACCGCATCATCATCGCCGACCCCGCAGATGTCGGCAAACCACGCGCCCGCATGACTCGCGACGAACGACTGCTGGTCTACAAAAAAGCTTTCTGCTCACGCTGCGACGGACCTATCGAATCGTGGCTGCTGGCCGCCCGCAAAGTGTTCGCCTGCCCCCGCTGTCAGCAAAAATAAACACTCGTGATCAGCCGCTGTGCTATCCGCCAGATGGCTCAGCAGAGACACCAGCCTCGACCCTGCCGCCCAGCGCTCGCTGCTGCGTCAACTGCGCGATGTTGAAGTCCGCGATGGATCGCGCGTATTCACGACGCGCTGCCGCCATCGCCTGCAGCGACTGCAGAGCCTCAAGCGGCAAACCCTGACCATTCTGTATTCGTTCCAGATTCCGGCGATAAGACTGCTCTGCCGATTCCACCGCCTGCAATGCCGTCTCCATCTGCCTGCGACCGCTGGAAATCCGCAGCTGCGCCTCTGTCACCTCACGCGCCACCCGATCCAGCATCTGCAGCTGACGAGCACGCGCCTGACTGATGCGAGCCTTCGATTCCCGCTGCAATGCCCCCTCTCCAAACCCCAGCTGCCGCAGTTCCCAGTACGCCATCGCATCCGCATCCAGCCGATCCCCGGCACCCCGCAAATCACTGCCCAGTCCACCCGCCAGACCACCATAGCTGGCCGACAGCAGTACACTCGGAATCAGCGGACTGCGACGCTCCCTGTTCAATCGCTCCACCGCTTCACCCACCAGATAACGACACTCCGCCAGCTCCGGCCGCGACGAAAGTGCCGTCGACACGAGCTGCTGAACACTCTGGTCCGGCGACACCAGTTCGATCGGGATCATGCGAGTCTCAGCGGGCTTCAAAACCGTTGGCTGATCCCATCGCACCTGTTCAGCCAGTCTCGCGCTGGCCGCTGCCGCAGACTCCTCCGCTCGCAACTGCTCGCAACGACGCAACGCCAGCTCCGTCAGAGCCCGGTCATGGTCAGCTTCCGTCCCGGCACCGCTCTTTGCAAACTGTCCCGTCGTCTGCTCCAGTTGCTCCACCAAACCCACCACCTCGTCACTGATCGCCAGCTCCTGCTCCGCTCGCAACAGCTCCATATAACCGATCCCGGCTGCCAGCAAAGCATCATTCAAAGCTGCTCGCACCCCCTCCCGCCGCGCCTGCACCGTCAGCTCAGCGATCCGCGGTTGAAAAATCGCATCCGCCACATGAAACTGCGCCACAACCCCCGGCACCGCCGGAGAACCAGCTCCCACAGCACCCGCGCCCAACCCCCCATACACACTGCCACGACTGGTCTCAATCACACTGCCAGCAACGTCCTGAATCCGACCCTCATGCTTGTTGTAATTCAGACCCGCTCGCAGCGACGGCAGCTTCATCGCCTTCGCCCGGTCCAGCTGACCATACGCTTCCTCAACTCGCGCTTTCGCAAAGGCCGCCTGAACACTGCGGCCGGTCGCCAGCGACAACGCCGTCGACAAATCCAGACGACTGATCCCCGCAGGCACTTCCGCTTCCACAGCACCAGATTTCACAGCCCCGATTTCCGCAACACCGGAAACCGCCGCAGACGGCAATGCAGAACCATCCGGAACAATCGACCGCTCCGACAAATCATCCGCACGCTGAGACTCAGACTCCCCGTCGGCTACAACCAGTACTGCTCCGCCAGCACGCATCGTCGGTACCACCAGCTGACAGCCAGCCAGCCAGAAACTGCCCAGCGCCAGCATCACACTCGCTCGACTTGCCATAGCTCGACACCCACTCGACCAAAGTCCAGATCCCGCTGCAGGCGAGCCATACCGGGAAATCAGGCCCCATTTGACGGCAGCCCGAAAACTCGGCACACCCCGATTCTGGATTCGACGTGCGAGCACATGCCGGGACAGAGTTTGCCGACTGCAACGATTCTGCAGCCCCGCCCCGATCGCTACAGGCAGAAAAAACTTCGCCAATCACCCAAATTAAGGTGTTTTTTCCACCGATTCCACTTTTTGACCTTCCCGGAAAGCGGCAGTATTTGCCGTGATGACGAGTTGGTCTTCGCTCAGACCCGCCACAATTTCCGTCTCAGTAGCGGTTTTCAGCCCGGTCTTTACCGGCTTCCGCTGCAACACTCCGTCCGCACCCACCACCAGACAGACGGAGGCTCCTTCGTGCTGCACCACAGCACTTTTGGGCACCACCAGCGCCTGCTCGTTCTGCCCCACAATCAGCTCCACGCTGGCGTACATCCCCGGACGCAGCACTCCGTCTGTGTTCTGCAGATCAATTTCCACCAGCAGCGTGCGAGTCTGTTCGTCCAGCGTCCAGCTGGTACGCGCCACGGCACCGCTGAACTGCTTCTGCTGCAGCGCCGGAATTCGCACCACCGCTGCACTGCCCGCACCAATCTGCACAGCATCTGCCTCCGGCACTCGCGTCGTCACTCGCACTCGCGACGTCTCCACAATCAGGAACATCGCGCGAGACCCGTTTCCTGCCTGAGCCAGATCTCCGGGATCCACCGTTCGAGCAGCCACGGTTCCGGAAAACGGCGCACGAATCTGCAGATAACCGCACAGCGTCCGCAGACGCTGCACATCCGCCTGCGCACTTTCCTCGCGAGCTTCCACGGCTTTCAGATCTGCCTCTGCGCGTACCGATCCCGCCCGCGCTTCGCCCCGTCGAGCTGCTGCTGACTGCACCGCGGCCGCCAACTCCTCCAGTGATGACTCTGCCGCTGCCAGCTTCTGCAAAGCCTCCTCGGCCAAACGCTGCGTCACCGCTCCGGACTCCGCCAGCTCGGCCAGTCGCTGCGATTCCGAAGTCAGTCGCGCGACCTCTGACTCAATCCGACGCCGTCCGGCTGCCGCTTCCGCTTCATCAGCCTCCGCAGAACGCTCAGATGCCAGTGCCAGCTGCACTGCCGCTGCCGCCTGACCAATCTCAGCCTCAGCCTGTCGCTGCAGAGCCTGCTTCTGCCGCAACTCGTCCTCCAGCTCCGGCGCCGACAGCACTGCCAGCAGCTGCCCCGGCTCAACCACAGGACCCGGTCCAGCCACAGCCTGGCCCTCAGACTCCTCCGCTGGCGGCCCCTGAACTTTGTCACCAATATCGACCAGCACCCGCTGCACCACTCCGCCACTCCGCGGATGAATCTCTGCCTGCAGCCACGGCTGCAGCTCACCCGGCTGCTCAGTCTTCTGCAAAATCGCCTTGCGCTGCGGCCGACCCGTCTGCACTCGCGGCAACTCCGCCGCCCCCACCGCCGCACCGGCATCCGCCGCAGGAGTGTCTGTAACCTGCCCCTGACAACCCGACAACAGCAGCAGAAACAGCACCGCAGCCAGCTTCGACAGTTCCCGCCAAATCTCAATACTCCTCATCGCTTACCCCGCTTCCCGCATAATGTCGACTGCCCGGATCCAGCGGATGCAAAGATGCCGAAGCCACTGCCGGACACAGACACGTGTAGGCAGCCGGCAACACCAGCAAGGCCGACACCGCTGCTGCACTCAGACCACCCAGTACCGCCAGTCCCAGCGGCGCTGTCTGAGCACCTCCGCTGCCCCAGCCCAGCGCCAGCGGCAGCATACCCGCCAGCATCGCCGCACTGGTCATCAGAATCGCTCGCGAACGCTCCGTCACCGCGTACTCCGCTGCCACCGCTGCAGACACTCCCGTACGCCGCTGCTGCTCAGCAAAACTGATCAGCAAAATCGCATTCGCCATCGACACGCCCAAACTCATGATCACTCCAATAAACGACTGAATGTTGACCGTGGTTCCCGTTGCCAGCAGCAGCAGAGCACTGCCTGCCAGTGCCGCAGGCACTGTCGTCACCGCTGCCAGCGCCAGACGAAACGACTGAAAACTGGCCGACAGCATCAGGAAAATTGCCACAACCGCCAGCACCAGACCCACCCCCAGGCCGTTTGTCATCTGCCGCAGCGGCGGTATCTGACCACGCAGCTCACTGGTGATCCGACCGGGCTTCGGCTGCACCCCCGCTCGCTCCTGCTCATCCTTCAGCTCATCATCCCGCTGCTTCACCCGTTGCACCACCGCATCGACACGAGCCGCAGCAGCCCCCAGATCCGCACCCGCCACGCTGGCGGTCAAAGACAACTCACGCTTCATGTTGTAACGATCATATTCCCCAGGCATCTTCCCCGAACTCAAATCTGCCACATCACGCAGCAGCACCGCTCCGCCCTCCTTCTTCAGCACCGGTATCGCTCCCAAATCCGCCACCGACTTCAGCGCCGGCTGAGGAATCTCGATCTGCACCTGATAGCCAATCCCTGACTTCGGATCAGGCCAGTAACTGGGCACCACAAAACGACTGGATGACGTGGCTGCCAGAACCGAACGGCTGATCTGATCGGTTGTCGCACCCGCCAGCCCGGCACGCTCACGATCAATCTTGACGTCCACCTTCGGATACTCCAGCGACTGCACAATCTGCACGTCTCGCAGCACACTCTCCCGCTGCAGCTCTGACTGCAGACGCTGCGCAAAATCGCGATTCTCCGCCAGCGAACCACCACGAATAGCCACTTCCACCGGAGCCACTGTACCAAAACTCATCACCTCGCTGACAATGTCCGAAGGCTCAAACGAAAAACGCAGCGTCGGAAACTCCGCCGCAAATCGCTCCCGCAGCCTGCGCTGCAGCTCGTCCGTACGCACTCCCGACCCCTGACGAAATGCCACCCGCAAAATCGCCTCCTCCGGACCGCGCGAAAACTGATAAACCGAATTGATCGGAAAAGACGCCGGCACCGTTCCCGCATAGCCCAGCGACAAGGACACATTCCCCGCACCCGCCTCCTGCTCTATCGCCTGCAGCACTCCCACCGCAAATCGCTCCGTGGCTTCCACATGAGTTCCGTCCGGAGCCCGCAGGCGAAGACGAAACTCACCCGTCTCAGCACTCGGAAAAATCTCCAGACCAGCCCGCTGCACCGAACGCCATGACACCACCAGACACAACGCCACATACACCGGTACCAGCAGCCAGCGCAGCCGAATCAGACGACTGGCCACAGCTCGCAGCACACCCGCCAGCACACCACCACGCTCACCCTCGGCAACATGCCCGGAACGCAGCAGCCACACACACCACACCGGCACCAAAGTACTGGACAGCAGATAGGAACCAGCCATCGCGAAAATCACAGCCATCGCCAGTGGCGCAAACAGCTCACGCGGAGCCCCCTGCATGAAAAATGTCGGCAGAAATACCGCCAGCATGCACAGCAGAGCCAGCAGCCGAGGCACCGCGGTCTGCTGGTTGCCACGCCAGACCGCCAGCGCTACAGAACCCGTACGACGCAGCTGAGTATGAATATTCTCAATCTCCACCGTCGCCTCGTCTACCAAAATCCCCACCGCCAGTGCCAGTCCGCCCAAAGTCATCAGATTGATCGTCTGACCAGTCAGCCACAAACCCGTCACCGCAAACAACAGCGATAGCGGTATATTTAAAACCACCACCATCGCACTGCGCCAGTCACGCAGAAACACCAGCACTATCAGACCCGTCAACGCAGCCCCCAGCAGACCTTCCGTCGACAAACTGGAAATGGCACGAGTCACATAGGGGGACTGATCAAACTCAAAGGACACACGAATGTCGTCCGGTAGCTCTTTTTGCATCGCCGGTAATAAACGACGGATCTGCCCGATCACGTCCATCGTTGACGCATCCGCCCGCTTCGTCGCCAGGATATAAACCGCACGGCGGCCGTTCACCAGCGCATAGCCGGTCGTCAGATCCGCCGAATCCTCAATCGTACCAATGTCACGCAGATATACCGTACGCTCACCCGCACGCACAGGAATCCGCCCCAGATCCGAAAGTTCACGCGCCAGGGCATTGGTCGGCACTGCCGGATACATATCACCCACTCGCACGTTGCCCGAAGGAGCAATGGTGTTGCCGCGAGTCAGTGCCGTGATGATCTCGTCCGGAGACAATCCGTACGCACGCAATCGCTCAGGATTCGCCCGAATCACAACACTGCGAGCCGAACCACCGAAAGGCGGCGGAGCCGAGACTCCAGGCAGCGATGAAAACATCGGCCGCACTCGGAACAACGCCTGATCCTGAATCTCGGCGATCGTGCGAGTCCCGCTGGAAAGAACCAGGTAACCCACCGGCACACTGCCAGTATCAAAACGCATCACAAACGGCGGCACAGTACTCGGTGGCATCATCGCCCGCGAACGGTTCACATAGCTGATGGTCTCGGCCATCGCCTGAGCCATATTCGTGCCCGGATGAAACACCAGCTTCATCAAAGCCGTGCCCTGCACATTCCGGCTTTCCACGTGGCGGATACCGTTGATATACAAAAAATGATACTCGTAGTAGTTCGTCAGCAGGCCTTCCATCTACGCCGGATCCATCCCGCCATACGGCTGACAGACGTAAATCACCGGCAGATTCAGCGCCGGAAAAATGTCGACCGACATGCGACGGATCGGCAGTTCCACGCCCCGCTCCCGCAGCCAGTCATCAACCGCCACAGGACGGATAACAGCTGACCCAACCAGCACCAGCGCCAGCAACAGCACAACAACCGTCTTCGGGCGGCGCAGGGCAAAACCTATCGGATTCATTCACAGCTCCCACGTTGCGACCACAGGCTGCGCATCGTCACACCCCAGTCTAGCTCGAATTCCCGGCAGATGCTGCTCACCGCCGCACCTGAACACGAATTCCGCGGTCTTTTTGTCTGCCGGACTTGCCGAATCGTTGCCAAAAAGCCACACCCACGGCACTGGCCTGCTGCCCGCCAGCCACATCGTCCAGACCCCATTCCCGGAATCACCTTTCAACGACTCACACAGGTTTCATCATCCGGCGCTTGCATCTGCACGCTCCGGACGACATAACATACACAGGACGTGCGTGTGCCGTCGGCAGTCCGGCATATTCACCGGACAGCAGCGGACGGCTTCCGATCTCAGGGGCTGCTTCAGTGCAATGTCCGTTCTGTAAACACGATGAAACCAAAGTCATCGATTCACGTACCAGCCAGGATTTTGCCATCCGCCGGCGCCGTGAATGCCTCAATTGTGAACGCCGGTTCACAACCTACGAACGGATCGAAGAATCGCCCATCCGCGTGATCAAGAAAGATGGTACTCGCGTACCCTTCGACCGCGACAAAATCCGCTCGGGCGTTGAAAAGGCCTGCTACAAACGGCCCGTCAGCCCCGAACAGATTGACCGCCTCGTCGGTGCCGTCGAAGCCTCCATCTACGAAGATGGCGAACGCGAAGTTCCCACACGGCGGATCGGCGAACTGGTCTTCAATGCCCTCCGCGATCTCGACAAAGTCGCCTTCGTGCGATTTGCCTCGGTCTATCGCGAATTTCAGGACGTGCACGATTTTGTGGAGGAATTGCAGCCGATTCTGGACGGTCGCAGACGGGATCCAAGGCCCTGATGTCTTCACAGCTTCTTAACTCAATCGCCGCCTGGCTGCACACCGGGCTGGCACTGGTCCCTGCGCCACTACGAGCCGCAATCGCGCTGATTGCCGGGATCCACGCCGCAGACGAATGGCGATGGCACACCGCAATTCCGGCCTGTATTGCAGTCTCCACGCTGCTTCTGTCCGTCCTCTGCCGCCGCAAGGCACCTGTCACCGAACAACTGCTGCAACTCACGTCACTGCTGATGCTGGGCGGCATGCTCTGGTCCCTGCATAATTTCGGGAACGATGGCCATAAACCCGCAGCCATGCTGGAGCGCTACCCGCAGCTGCAGCAGTCCGCCCTGCGACTGACCGGAACCGTCGCCGGAATTCCCTCCACAGCGATCGCTGACGCCGCACCCGCCACCGCCGCACCCGCCTCAGCATTGGTCGCACCGCAGCTCACCGTGCGCACACATTTTCTGCTGCAGGCGGACACTGCCCAGCTGACAGATCACACCGAACCACTCCACGGACTGTGTCGCATTACCGTCGACGGCGATGTCTCACACCTGCTCGGCTGGGGCGATCATATCGAACTGACAGGCAGACTCGAGCTGCCTCCGGAACCACAGAACCCCGGCGAATTCAACCACGCTCGCTATCTTCGCCGCAGCGGAGTCTCTGCCGTGATGTTCCTCAGGCACCCGGCCGCCATTCGCCTGCTGCAACCCGCCAGCCCGTGGTCAGCCCGCTCACTGCTGAATCAGTTTCGCTGCAGTATCGTGCAGTTGCTGCAACAGCACCTCTCCACACCCGGCCGCGCAGCCGCTGAAGCACTCCTGCTGGGCAATCGGGGCTGGATGAGCAGTGAGGTGGAACGACAATACACAGTCAGCGGCACCATGCACCTGCTGGCCATCTCGGGACTGCACGTCGGGATTCTGTATGTGTTTATCGTGCGAGTCTTCCATCTGCTGCTGGTGCCGCGATCCCGCGGACTGGTACTGGCAGCCATTGTCTGCCTGCTGTACGCATTCCTGACAGACCTGCGTCCCTCAGTGCTGCGATCTTCCCTGTTCATACTGCTGTCTGTCATCGGTCAGCTGCTGTGTCGGGAAATGCGGCTTGGTACCCTGATCGGACTCACCGTGCTGATTCTTGCCATTGTTGATCCGGCAGTGGCGTTCGATGTGGGGGCGTGGCTCTCATTCCTCGCCGTAACAGCACTCGGCTGGGTTTCTACAGGTTCCGGCCACGACCAAAATCGCACCGCGCCACCTGACGTCATTTCGTGGCCTCAGCGCCTCCTGATGGCAGCAACGGCAGCAGCCCAGTGGACACTCCGCTGCAGTCGCCAGATGCTGGCGGTCACCCTGCTGTCCGCACCCCTCGTCGCATCGCAGTTTCATCTGGTCACACTGACCGGTATGGTGGTGAATCTGGTACTGATTCCACTGACCACGGCCGTGCTGATCGCCGGCTACATCTTCGTGGCCGCGGGCAGCCTGATTCCACCGCTGGCCGCCATCTTCGCATGGCCCTTCAGCGGACTGCTGGAACTGCTGAATCTGGGTGTCGCCGCAAGTGCCTCAGTACGATCCGGATACCTGCTGATTCCCGATCTGCCCGCCTGGTTCCTGCCCGTCTGGTACACTCTGCTGCTGGCCGCAGCCGCTTCCCGACCGCCGCTGCGACGCGGCCTGCAGCTGGCGATGGTCGGCCTGCTGCTGGTCCTGTTTCCCTCGGTCTGCAGCCGACCCGTCACCAGCGGTATGGTCTGCACTGTTCTCAGCGTAGGGCACGGTAACGCCGTGGTTGTTGAAGCGGACGACCGCGTACTGCTGTTCGACGCCGGCGCCATGCATCGAGGCCGCCGCACTGCCGACCTGATCGCCGGCTTTCTGTGGCACCGCGGACATCGCATGATCGATGCCATCGTGCTCTCTCACCCCGATGCCGACCACTACAACGCTGTCCCCGATCTGCTGGAAAAAATGCCCGTCGGACAGGTCCTCGCCAGCCGCCAGTTCTTCGCTTCCGCAAGCCCCGAAATTCAGCGACTGATGGCCATGCTGCAACAGCAGCAAATCCCCGCCGCCACCCTGCAACACGGTGACTCACTGCAGTTGGCCGAACTGCAGGTGGACTTTCTGCAAAGCCAGCAGGCAGCAGAACTGGCTGACAACGAATCCAGCCTCGCCGCAGTATTGCACTGCCGCGGCCGCTCCATCCTCCTGCCCGGTGACCTCGAAGGTGACGGACTCCACGAACTGCTCGAACAGTTGCCCGCCTGCAGCCTGCTGGTCAGTCCCCACCATGGCAGCCCCGCTGCCAACCCACCCGCTTTGGCACAACAGGTCCGACCCGATCATGTGATCATCAGCGAACGCGATGCTCGACATCAAAAACGACTGCAGCAGGCCTACCCGGAATCAAAACTGCTGTTCACGGGACTGGCCGGAGCTGTCGAATCCCGCATCGACTCACGAGGCCGCCTCGCAGTTCGCAGTTTCCGCTGACACACCACTCCTGCCGCACTCACCCACAGCCACCGCCTTTCGGCAGTTTCTGCCGCTGCTCCGGTGGATCCCAGGAAAAAACTGTTCAGGTGTTTGTCGCGAACAGCACATTCCTCAGCCCCGCTCTTTAACCCGACTCAAACTCCGCAGATACTCCCGCACTCCCTCTTTTACCGCTCATTACAGGCTGCCGACCTGATCCGGCTCAGGGCCTCGATCGCAATGCACAGAGTCGTTGTGGATGAACCCTACAAGTTCGTCCCGCCCTACCGCCGCCGCTGGTTCTCCAAACTGTTCCGCCTCTGGCTGAAACCGTTTCTCCGCAGCAAATACGGCCTCGTTGACTACACATTCACCGGTCTGGAACACCTCCGCAACAGCCTCGCTGCCGGGGAAGGCATTCTGCTCTGCCCAAATCACAGCCGCGATGCTGACCCGCTGCTGATCGGAATGATCTGCAAAACGACCCCCTGCCACGTGTACAGCATGGCCAGCTGGCACATTTTCAATCAGTCAACGCTGGATGCCACTGTCGTTCGCCTGCTGGGCGGGTTCAGCGTGTTCCGCGAAGGCATCGATCGTGAAGCTCTGGATACCGCCGTGCAGATTGTGGCCCGTGCAGAACGGCCTCTGGTGATTTTCCCCGAAGGTGTCATCTCCCGCTCCAACGATCGCCTGTTGCCACTGATGGATGGCGTCTCGTTCATCGCACGCATGGCCGCTCGCAAACGCGCAGAACTGGCACCGTCCTCACGAGTTGTCGTGATCCCTGTCGGTATTCGTTACGAACTGCTCAGCGATCCTGAAACATCCGCCGGACCCTCACTCACTCGCATCGAACAACAGACCTTCTGGAATACCCATGAAGACCAGCCGCTGCTGGAACGCATCCGCCGACTTGGCTCCGCACTGCTGGCCGCCCGTGAAGTCGAAATCCTCGGCGAAGCCCGCGTCGGAACCATCCGCAGCCGAATTCGCAGCCTGATCGACAATGTCCTGCAGCCCTATGAACGACGCTGGTTCGGCAAACGTCGCAGCGGAGATGTGGTGATCCGCGTCAAGGATCTGCGAGTCGCCATTCTGCCGGAACTGCTTAGCGGAGAACTATCACCTCAGGAAACTCGCGAACGCTGGAAAGTACTCACCAACTGCTACTACTGCCAGACACTGTCCCTGTACCCCGAAGGCTACCTCGATCCGGAAGAACGCGGTCAGGTCACCCCGGAACGCATCGTGGAAACCGTCCACCGTCTGGAGGAAGATCTCACCGATCGAGTTACCCTGCGACCGGAATGGCGCGTCCACTTCAACATCGGCGACCCGATCCCGGCCGAGGCCGGAAAGAAAGCCCGCGGTGAAGATCCGCTGCTGAAGGAACTGCGTCAGCGAATGCTGCAGTTGCTGAGAATTCAGGACTGGTGGCAAATGGATCCCATGACCACACTGGAAGATTGATTCACCAGGCCCCAAAATCGCTTCCCAGCAACATGCACCACTCACCCCCTCAGCCTCAACCCCATGACAGGTCTGCTGCCGGAAGTTGAATTCCTCGTCGAACCGTACCTGTCCGGCTCGCGAATTGACTCGTTCCTCGCAAAACACCTCCGAAATTATACGTCGTGGCGGCTGCATCGACTGGTCGCCGCCGAACTCGCATGGATCGATGATCAGCCTGCCGAACCGCACGATCGCGTCTTCACCGGCCAGCGAGTTCGCATTCGACTGGTCGAACCGCCCGACAAACTGCTGGAACCCTGCGATGCGCCGGTGCGAATCGTCTACGAGGATCCGTGGCTGATCGTGGTCGACAAACCCGCCGGACTCGTGGCACATCCCGTCGGTGACTTCCAGGAAGGAACTCTCTCAAACGTCCTGCAAAAACACATCGATCAGCAGACCGCCTTCCGCGGCATGCTGCGACCCGGCGTCGTGCATCGGCTCGATCGCATGACCAGCGGACTGCTGGTCACCGCCAAGGAACACTTAGCCCATCGCCTGCTGTCCATCGATTTTCAGCAGGGAAAACTGTCGAAATCCTACGTCGCTCTGGTCGCAGGTACGCCGGACTTCGAATCGCGCATGATCGAGCTGCCAATCGGACAGCGGCCCGGTGGAAACAGCGTACTGATGTCAGCACAGGCCGACGCCCGCAACCGACGCCCCGCAAAGACTCGAGTCACCGTGCTGCAGCGACACCCGGGATACTCGCTGGTCGAATGCGTCCTCTTCACAGGTCGCAATCACCAGATTCGAGTCCACCTGGCACAGCTGGGACACCCGGTTTTGGGAGACGAATACTACGGGCCCTTCGGCACGATTCGTAAAGCCCCGCGTTTCGATGGCGATGACCCCACCGAACAACGACACGCCCTGCATGCCGCATCACTCGGATTCCTGCACCCCATCCTGCGGGAATGGCTGACTTTCAGCACTCCGCCACCAGATGATTTCCACGCTCTCGCTGCTACCGCGATAAACAAAGATTAACCCGAACGCCGCCGACACAGCACGGCGGCAACTTCTGCCGCTGCCGGCGAGGCCGACCACCGGCACGGTCGCAATCGCTCTTGAGATCCGGCCAGCAACGGCATTATTCTGCTCACCACAGCACCGCTGCAATGTATGCTGAAGCTGTGCCTTTAATACCCGTTCACTGATGTCGCCTGACATGACAGCACAATCCCTCAAACGCCCGGCTCTCCCGCTGCTCATGCTCTGCTCACTGCTGTTCAGTGGCTGTGCAGCTCAAACCTATTCCTGCGGTTCAGCCGCAGCCTGGAAAACTGCACCCGAACTTGCTGCCATCACCCATCCGCAAATCGAACGCGGCGACCGGCGACCGGTATTCGACGGCTTCGGCTGGGTCTGGGGTATTCCGGCAAAACTGATCCTGTTCGATCGGCGCATTGAAAATCACAGCGTGAGCCAGGAAACCGAGACAGCCATCGCTGCGTATCTGTTAACCAACGAACTCGACTCGGTCAAAGTCAGACTCAATCAGTATCGCCCCATCGCTGACTGGAAACGTCTGGTCGCCAACAAGTCGGTCGGGGCCGGCTGGCGTTACACGCTCGGAGCACTCAGCGTCGCCGGTGAAACGCTGATTCCGGGACGGTTGTTCGGCGGTGATCACTACAATCCGTTCACTAACACCATCCATATCTATTCCGATGTACCCGCCATTGCCATTCATGAAGGTGGTCACTCCAAAGACTTCGCCGGACGCACATGGAAGGGCACCTACGCTGCCGCTTACCTGATCCCCGGCGTCTCGCTGTATCACGAATCCATTGCCACCGGTGATGCCATCGGCTGGCTACGAGACTACGGCGATACAGAATCGCAGCGGGAAGGCTATAATATTCTGTACCCGGCCTACGGCACGTATGTCGGCAGTGCCATCGGCGATCCATGGGGCATCGGCTACATCGGCGGAGTCCTTGTCGGACATGCCGCCGGTCGCTGGAAATCTGCCCAGGTTCCCGATGATCGGTCTCACAGCAGAGCAGCCGAACAGCAGGAAACCGCTCCACCGGACGCCCCCCAACAGACCACAACCAGCCGTAGTCTGGACGTTCCAGACGCCTAAGACAAAAATGCAGCTCGGGCTTTCCAGCCCGAGCACACCCACTCAAAACACGACCTTTCTGCACCCCGACTGCCCCGTCTCACGGCACAATCGAACGTTGGTCCCCGGCGACTTTCCAGCCCGAACTCCATTCAAGACCAATACACTGTTTCTTCCATAAAGGTTACCCGTGACTACTGCTCCGGATTCTCGCCGCGTTATTCACGCTCTGCAGCAGTGTCTGCCGCCGGTCATGCGCTGGGGCGGAGCAATCGCCCGCCGGATGCGTCATTACAATATCGCTGTTGACGGCAAGGCGTCGGGCAATGCCAATACCGATGCCCTGACGATCGCCGATCTCACAGTTCAGGAGCTGCTGATTGCCGCTCTGCGGGATGCCGATCCTGTCCTGCGCCAGATTCGAGTTCAGGGTGAAGAAACAACCGGCGACATGGCCCGTTTCGCCACTGACAGTGCACTGGCAATTGCCATTGATCCCATCGATGGCACAAAGCAATATCGTGACAGAACCGGTAATGGCTATTCACTGATCTGCCATCTGCACGATGACTCTAACCCACTGTATTCTCTCGTCTTCGCACCCGATATGGGACCGCAGGGCACATGGGTAGAAGTGACTCCGCAAAAAATTGTCTGCGGTCCGGATGACCCGGATCTTACAGCCCGCAACGTCCTCGATTCGCTGCCCGATCTGACTGCACCTCGCACCAGCCCCGGACCCGGTGTCTATCTGATCGGTTTTCAGCACCGGGATACTCAGCGCGCCCGCGAAGTCGATGCACTGCCGTGGAAAAACGGGACACTCGCCGGACGCACTTCCGACGAGATGCAGGGCAGTATCTATCCGCTGATGTCCACCGGTGAGTACATCGGCTCACTGATTCACTCGCCCAACATCTACGATTTTCCCGTCTCCATGCATATAGCCCGCGTTCGTGGCGGAGACGCTGTCTGGGTGCACAACGGACAGCCGGTAGACTATCGTTCCCTGTGGCTGGACGAGCGAGCCGGTATGCTGCGGTATCCGGGTATCGTCGCCTGCAGCGACGATCGCGATGTGCTGCAGACGCTTTGTCGACTTTCAGCCGACTGGAATCCCATTCGCTACGCTGACTGATTTTGGACTTCTGCGAAAGCAGTGATTCTCATGCCCCAGGTGCTGACCTCTGCTGACGGCGTCAGTCTGCGACTTTCCGAGCTGCGTTCCGGTAGCAGTGACACTCTGCTAATGCTGCACGGAGTCGGTCGAGCCGGCCGCACATTCTCTTCTCTGGCCACCATGCTGCCCGCTCGATTCCGCATCGTGGCACTCGATTTTCGCGGACACGGCGAATCCGGACGGGCCGGCAACGCCTATCGCATCGTCGACTACCTCCATGATGCCCTCGCCGCAATTGATGCCCTGCCAGGACAACTGGCCGTCTACGGTCACTCCCTCGGATCACTGGTCGCCGCCGCCGCTGCCTCCGCACGACCAGGTCGCATCAGCGCCGTTATGCTCGAAGATCCCCCATCCGCAGCCTTCTGGGCCGGACTTGCCGAGACTCAGTACCACCCCACATTCCAGGCCATGCAGAAATGGGCCGGGCGAGTCGACCTGTCGGTGTCTGAACTGGCCGCACAGCTGGGAAATGAACCCGTAAAAAACTGGCCGGACGGTCGTGTGATGCGGATCCGTGATGTGCGCGATGCCGTCTCACTGCGTTTCTCAGCAGCCTGCTGCCGGCAGCTGGACCCGGCCGTAATGGCAGTGATCCTCGCTGGCCACTGGATGCAGGACTTTCATTACGAACAGGCTTTCGGCGGCGTGCGCTGTCCGGCACTGCTGATGCGCGGTGATGTCTCACGTGGCGGCATGTTGGCAGACGACGATGCTGCTGCCATGTCTGCCCTGCTGCACGATCCCATAAAACTCGACTTCCCCAACGCCGGTCACCTGCTGCACTGGCAGGTGCGCACAGAGCTGGCCGGATTGGCCAGTGCATTCCTCGAAAGTCTCTGACAGTAAAGCCCCCCTGGATCATGACCGCCGCACATCCACTGGCCTGCGAATGGGACCTGGATCCCGCAAGCGTCTACCTGAATCATGGCTCATTCGGACCTTCACCACGAACTGTGCGAATCGCTCGGGAAGCCTGGAGTCGTCGACTTGAACAGCAGCCAATGCGGCACTTCTGCCGTGAAATGGAAGCTGAACTGGACCGCGCCGGCGAAGTGCTGGCAGGCCTGCTGCACACACAACTCGATCGCCTCGTGCTGCTCGACAACGCAACCTTTGCCATGAATGCTGTTGCCGCCAGCACTCCGCTCAAACCCGGCGACGAGGTCCTGCTGACAGATCATGAATACGGGGCCGTCCGCAACATCTGGCAGGCCCGCTGCCGAGCCACCGGCGCACGCACTGCGTCCGTCACACTGCCGTTCCCGCCACGTCCGGACGAAACTGTGGCGGCCATCGCCGCCGCCCTAAAACCCGAAACAAAACTGCTGATCGTCAGTCACGTTACTTCCGCAACCGCCTGCATCCTGCCAATTCTTGAAATTTGTCAACTGGCCAGGCAGCACAAAATCCCGGTTTGTGTCGACGGTCCGCACGCTCCGGCAATGCTCGATCTGCACCTCGACAGCCTCGGCTGCGACTACTACTGCGGCAGCGGTCACAAATGGCTGTGCGGACCATTTGGCAGCGGCTTTCTGTGGATCCACCCGCGTCGCCGCGACAGCATTCAGACCCCGATCGTCAGCTGGGGTGGCAGCATTGCCGGAAGACCGGTGTCATGGAAAGACAGCCTGCAGTGGCTGGGCACTCGCGACCCTGCACCATTGCTGGCGCTGGCCGACGCCGTCCGCTTCTTCACTTCGGACGTCCTCGCGGAATATCGCAGCTGGTCACACCGACTGATCACCACGGCACGCCAACAGTTGCTGCAGATTCCTGACGTGACTCCGTTCTGCACGCCAACAGAAACCGACTTTGTCAGCATGGCATCTGTCGAACTGCCGCAGACTGCCGGCTGGAAACCAGGCTATCACGGACACCCCGACTCGCTGCAGCTTCAGCTGCGCGATCAGTATGGCATCGAAGTCCTGACGGGGTCATGGAGCGGTCGCAGATTCATTAGACTCTCTGCACATCTCTACAACACTTCACAGCAACTGGAACTGTGCACTACCGCAGTGGCGAAAATTCTGCAGCAGGAACGCAGCAGCAACTAAATTCCAGGCAGCCACTGTCAAATACCAAAGCTTTCACGCAGCAGCTGCGGCACGTGCTGGCCAAACTGGAACGAACGACCGGTCCGCACATTGTGAAACACCACCACGGCCGGACTGAACAGTGCCGCATCCATCGCGTAAAAGTCGTGATTGGCTGCCTTGAACAGCGACAGAAAAGTCTGTCCGTGTGCCGCTGATGAACCGGACGGAACACGCGGACCAGTCGCTGTAATCAAGTCGTCCTCGCAGCGTACCCACAAATTGACTGTGGCTCCGTAAAGAATGGCATCGTTGGTGCGACCAATACCCTGCAGGTCATGCTTCGCTACTGGTGGCAACGGTGCTGACCCGGTTCCACTGATCAGCACATCCAGCGGAAAATGCAGCGAGTGCAGCTTGTGCAAAGCTGTCTCAACCGAGCGAGCCACCACCTGAATGTTGCCGGCCTGCGACGCAGTGCGAGCCACTGCCAGATGCAGCCGGCTGTCTTCAGGCAACTGACTGCGAATGCTGTCAATCGCCGCTGCATTCGGCATCTGCCCCGCTTCCAGAACGCCCACAGCGGCAGCAAAACCCGCTGCACCCCCTTCCGTTTCCGGCAGCTCGGTAAATAGCTCTTCGGTGCGAGCCAAGGCACGCATCGGCCCGGAACCCATCGCGAAATAATCGTCCACCTGAATCTTCCAGCCCGCATACTGACTGCACAGACAGGCCGCCACAGGATGATCCGTCTGAACCCACACCTGCGGCAACGGCAATGCTCCCGCAGCTGGAATCAGTCGCACATCGGCAAGATCAGCAAGACAGATCCGCGCCAGCAGCAAACCAGCTTCGAGGCCACCCTCCGCAGACACCCCAAAATCCAGCACCTCGGCACCAGCCGTCTCTGCAGTGCTGACCCGCAGCACGGCAGCTCTGGAACTGGCAGTCTGCAGCAATCCGGCTGCTCGAGAATTCAGCAGCAGTTGGGAACCATTCATCTGAATCCACCGAATCCTGTTTAAGGACTATTTCAAAAACAGCAACTTTCATGAAAATCAACACAGCCGGTATAGTCTAATCGCACTGCCCCTGCGACTGAATCAGCCAGTCCCCAATGCGGGCAGACTTCCCGCAGCCCGGATTTCACAATGACCGCCAGTTTCCGTGCGGCATCAGTCAGAATAAGCACCGGTTTACATTAGTATAACGAACCCATGAACTCCCCGCTGCCTATACCACACCGACATCCGGCCTGTCTGCCGCCTGAACAGCTGCTGGCAGATTGTGTGCAGCGCACCAGCCGCCACAGCGGCCCGGGCGGTCAGCATCGCAACAAGGTGGAAACTGCCGTTGAGCTGATTCATCAGCCTACTGGTATCACCGGATTCGCCGCCGAAACCCGCAGCCAGGATATCAACCGCCAGACGGCCCTGTTCCGCCTGCGTCTGCTGCTGGCCGTTCAGCTTAGAACCACCGCTGCCGCTGAAGTCCAGCCGTCCAGCCTGTGGCTCCGCCGCTGCCAAAAACAACGCATAGTCTGCAACGAACGACACAACGATTTTCCGGCACTGCTGGCAGAAGCTCTGAACGCAATTGATGCCAAAGACTATGACGTGCGACGCGCCGCAGCCGCACTGGGCTGCTCCGCGTCACAACTGGTGCGATTCGTTGCCCACGTCCCGGATGCACTGACAATGGTTAATGCCGCCCGACAAAAACAGGGACTGAGACGACTTTTGCCCTGACCCGGTCCCTGCAGCCAGCCGCCGTCAGACACCCCAGTTGCCACTGCCGTCCCAGCCCGCAACCTGCTCCAGGAACCCGGTCGCCCCGCGAGAAAACTCGGCAAACAAATGCTCGCCCTTCTCCGCATTCGCATGCTGCGGCGAACCCATGTGACCCGGCACGGTTCGATCCTTCGTCGTCCAGCCTCGATACGCCGGCTCAAAACCAAACTCCACAGGCACCGTCTGCAAGCCAGAGATCTCTTTGACCAGCTGCGGCGCAATTCGCAGAATCATGGATGTCTCCCATTCACACGCATGGCCCATGGAACGCTGCACCAGATCCGCTCGAGTCTCCCACGGACGAGCAAAGTCCCAGTATGTCGCAAACAGCAGCAGCAGGTCATTTCGGTCCCGATAACGCTGCCGGGCTTCAAACACAGCCTGCTTGCCCGGCACAATGTTGCCACCATGACCGTTCAAAAACAGGATCCGACGAAAACCATGGGCCAGTGCCGTGTCGATCGATTCGTTGATCAGCTCCAGATACGTCCGCGGTCTGGCCGAAAGTGTACCGGCAAAATCCATGTGATGATCAGAATTCCCCAGCCACTGCAGCGGCGCAAACAGCACCTTCGAACCCGCTGATAACGTCAGCCGGCGAACAACCTCGCCCAGCAGCATGCTGTCAGTGGCCACCGGCAGATGATGCCCGTGCTGTTCGATCGCTGCGACCGGGAATACCACAGGAGTATCCGGGGTCAGCTTCTGGATCTCCGGCCATGTCAGATCTGCCCAGTTCATTGCTGCTGCCTTTCAAACGGCAGACTCCGACAGCACCCCGCTGCACCCGATCCGCCATGACCCGTATCCTGGCAGGTTCCAGCGGCACCGCAAATCTGCAGCTGCACTCAGCCGGAGCCAGGGACCTCATCCCGGGCCGGAATTCGCCGCACCATTCTGCGGACCAGCGCCGGCAAAGACGCACAAAAATCCTGCAGCGTCGAATCCGGACGCTGCCGTGGCACCAGCACCAGATCCAGACCCGACGGCAGACATCCGCGACACGCACGCACCGCCTCACGAAGCAGTCGTTTTTTTCGATTCCGTCGTACCGCACCACCATGCTTCCGCGAAACACTCAGACCAAATCGCGTCTGCTGCATACCATTGGGACGAGCAAAAATCAGCAGATGTGCGTCGCACGCACGCAGCGCGCTGCCGTAAGCACGCTCAAAATCGCGTGAATCGCGGAGACGACAGCCGGAAGGAAAATCCTGACGAAAACTCTGATCCATAAGCATTCCGCAATGATTCCACAGAATTTCCCGCCAAAACACCGCCGCAGTCGACTTTTTTTGCCCGCCACTTATTCTAAGCAGTTCAGGCAGACCTGAAAACTGCCGCTTCGCAACGCAGGACCGACTGTATGAAGATTGACTACATATCTGCTGCAGTCGGTCTGTCCGCCTTCGCCGGTGGCACCGCCATCGCCGTTTGGCATCACAAAAAACGCCGACAGTCCCCTCCACCCGAGTGCTCCCGGGAAGATCGACTGTTCCTCCAGCAGCAATACCTCAGACGCACTCAATCCGGTACCCTGATGGCACTGCTGGGAATGCTGATCTTTCTCAGTGACTTCCTGCCACTCGTTACCCGCTCCGCCAAAGTCGCCACAATTTATGTGATCTTCATACTGTTTCTCGGACTGTGGCTCGTACTAATGGGAATGGCCGACGCCATCGCCTCCCGAACTGCCCTCAGACGCTCCCTCAGACAACAACGGATGATGCGGAAAGCCAGTAGTCCGCCAGATGCCGACTCCAGTCCACAGCCACGTGTCCCTGCAGAACACACATGAAAAAACGGCTGCCGTTTACACAGCAGCCGTCAACTGTTTCAAAGCTTCTGCCAGGCTCCGATCACTTGATCGGCGGGAAGGCTGGTACTTCCCAGCTAATTGGATCAACCGGAGTACCGGCCGGCGGCAGATCATCGCCAGGCATCGGAACCGCATCACCCGCCGGAGCTGGTGTCGGAGCCGGTACCGCAGACGGAGCAGGGGCAGGCGTCAGTTCAGTGCTCGGTGGAACCGGAGCCGGCGGAGGTGCATATTCGGGAGGTACCGGAGCCGCATGATTGTGTGGCTGTGGCACTGGCATCGGAGCAGGCATCGCACAGCCCGGCATCGGCGGAGCTACACAGCTGGGAACAGCCAGCGGACCACTGCAGTCAGGTCCCGGGCCAATCATAATGTGTGGAGCATGACAGTCAGGCCCGGTCATCGGCTGAGCACAAGTCGGAGCATGACAGTCAGGCTGCATCACCGGCTGAGCACAAGTCGGAGCATGACAGTCAGGCTGCATCACCGGCTGAGCACAAGTCGGAGCATGACAGCCGGTCACTATCGGAGATGAACAGTCGGGCATCGGAGCACAGCTGGAACATTCACCGCAGCCAGTCATTATCGGCATCGCAGGCTCACCACAGCCTCCACATTCCACACAGCTGTTCATCCCGGAAAACGGGTGTGTCCCCCATGAGTCGCCCGCAAAAAGCGGACCCGGACGACTCGGCAGGCTGGCCTGTTTGCTGCGACCAAAGCCACTGAACAGGGACGTCTTTCCGTTTTTCCTGGCTCCACAATGGCAGGTTTCGGAATGAGACTTTGAGGACCAGGAAGAGGAGGAGGAGAGGCAGGAGCTGCGACCACCGGAAACGGTGAGACAGCAACCGGTAGCAGCAAAGGCCAGAAGGCCGAGGAGCAGCAGAGAGGGGCGACGCATGGCTTCTTTCCAGACAGGCACTTTTCCACCGAAAACCAGGCGTTTTCAGAGCGCGAAAAAGTTCGTATCCAGTCCATCGGGCTCACCTGCTGGCAAACTTTAACGGTTACGCTGACTTTTTTGTTTTTTCTGATTTTGCGGCCCCCAAACGGCCGATACGCGCGGTGTCCGATTGGTCGGAACGGTGTGAACCGCAGAATCTGCCGGTTTTCCCCCGCGGACTGATGCGATACAATCTCGCCGCAGGTCGCTTTTCCCGACCGGTCAGTATCCCGCATTCACGGAGGACGCGGAGATGAAAACCGCTGCATTGTGTGGACTTTCCGCTGTACTCGCCGCCGGCACTGTCATGCTGTTCCAGCAGCTGCCCGGACTATCCGACACAGCCCAGGCTCAGCAGTTTCGCCGACGATCAACTCCCACACAGGCCGTCGCCAGTGCGGCCGACGATGCCCCCGCCGATCAGGTCCTGCAGGATGCCCTCAGTGACATGACGCCACCACGCGTCTACAACGCCGCCGGACTCGCCCCCGATGAAGCCGTCGCCGCATTCGTCTACGAAGCCAACGACCGCAGCGTCGTCAATATCGCAACACGCATCGGTGCAGCTCGGGGACTGCTGGGAGAAAACCCTACCGCCGACTCCGGCTCCGGTTTCGTTCTCGATCACCGCGGACACATTCTGACCAATAACCACGTCATCGAAAGTGCCCAAAGAATACTCGTCACCATGCATACCGGCGAAGAATTCGAAGCGGAACTCGTCGGACGTGAACCCATCAATGACCTCGCCGTCGTCAAAATCTCAGCCCCGGCTGAAAAACTGGTCCCCGTACGTTTTGCCGACTCGTCAGCCCTGAAAGTGGGCATGCGAGTCTTTGCGATCGGTAACCCCTTCGGACTCGAACGCAGCATGACCACTGGCATCATCTCCAGCCTTGACCGCACACTGCCGGTCACTCGCGCCCGCTCAATCAAATCCGTCATTCAGATCGATGCTGCCATCAACCCAGGCAACTCGGGCGGTCCGCTGATGAACTCACACGGGGAAGTCATCGGCATCAACACCGCCATCGCCAGTCGTACCGGACAAAATTCTGGAATCGGCTTTGCCATTCCCTCCAATCTCGTGGCTCGCATCGTCCCCGAACTGATCGAGCACGGACGCTTCATCAGACCGGAATTCGGCATCGACGAAGTTACCAAAACAGATGAGGGTTTGCGCATCATCACCATGAACCCCGCAGGGCCCGCAGCCAAAGCCGGACTCCGCGGACCCGAAATTCGCCGCTCCCGTCGCGGTATCTTCACCTTCGAATCTCGCGATATCGGTACGGCTGACATCATCGTTGGAGTCAATGGCAGGAAAACCATTAGACCGGACGAGTTCCTTTCGGAAGTCGAAAGCCACAGACCCGGTGATCGCATCACCATCGAAGTACTTCGCGGTGGTGAACTGGTGTCAGTGCCCGTGCTGCTGGAATGATCCGCTCGGACGCAGCCTGACATCCACACAGGCCGCTACCACCAGATCACCCACAACATTCACGAGCGTGCGAGACATATCCAGAATCCGATCCACCCCCAGCACTATCGCAATACCGTCCGCCGGCACTCCAACGGTCTTCAGCACTACGATGATCAAAGGGATCGAACCGCCGGGGACACCAGCTGTCCCCACACCCGCCAGCACCGACATCAGCACCACAGTGATCTGCTGACTCAGCGACAGTTCCACTCCAAACACCTGAGCCAGAAACAGCACCACCACTCCCTCAAAAAGTGCTGTCCCGTTCTGATTGCCAGTGGCACCTACCGTCAGCACAAAATTGGCTGTCTCGGGAGTCAGTTTCAATTCGTCGTGAGCCACCTTCAGGGATGTTGACAGCGTAGCACTTGAAGACGATGTGCTGAAAGCCACAAACATCGCACTGCTGACCCGACGAAAAAAATCAACAGGCGACCACTTCGCAAACAGCACAAGCACCACGGAATACACGCCCAGCAGGTGCAGCAGCAAACCCCCAATCACCACTCCCACAAATGCAGCCAGTGCCCGTAAAATATCCGTGCCCATCTGAGCAGTCACCGAAAACACCAGACAACCAGCACCCAGCGGAGCCAGCTGCAAAGCCCAGCCAATCACCGTCATCGAAATCTCATACATCCCTCGCAGAGTGCCGGTCAGCACCTGAGTCTCGGCAGGACGCATCGTGGCAGCAATACCCGCCAGCAATGCAAAAAACATCACCGCCAGCATCCCGTTGCCCTTCGACGAACCATCCACCGCCCCGACCATCTCCTGCACCGGATTCTCTGGCAGCAAATCCACCAGCGTCTGACCCAGCGACTTCGCCGCATTCGCACGACTGACGTTCTCGCCCGCCTTGTCGCGATAGCGACTGGTTAAAGCCTCCTGAGTCTCCAGGGAAATTGCTCGGCCGGGTTTGACCAGATTGACCATCCCCACCCCGATCAGCACCGCAGACAGTGACAGCAGACCGGTAAAAAACAATGTCGTCAGGCCGATCCGCCCCAGCCGTCGCAGATCACCCACGTCCACCACCGCCAGAAACAGCGCCGAAACCACCAGCGGCAACACCACCATCTGCATCAGACGCAGAAAGATCCGCCCCACCGGTTCCGCAACTGACACCGCTGTCGACACCAGCTCAGCCGGCTTGCCATCCGGCCCCTGCAAACTATGAGCCGCCAGGCCCAGCAGAATTCCCGCAGCCAAACCCACCAGAATTCGCACATGACCGCCACCCGAACGCTCTGCTGATTCCGTCACATTCATCGCTTTCGGTCCCGTAAACAGTCTTTTACCGCTTCCCCGTCGGCACAATGCCACCAGTCTACTGCCGCTTTCACCTCGCTCCAATCGCGCTCACTTGTCGTTCAACGCCCTTCTTGCAAAAAATCCAATCTACAGCACGCACACCAACACAAACCCGGATCCGGAACAACAGCATGCCACCTGTCCACATCAGCCGACGTGGTTCCCTGCAAATCACCGTCGCCACACTGCTTAACTCTGCAGTCCTGAGCAGCACCGCCAAACAGCCAGTCCCTGCCACCTTCAGCGATGACACACCCGATCAGCTGCTCGTACCCGCCGTCCGGACAGCCCTGCAAAAAGCCGTCCACTTCATGTCAGACACCGTCGCTGTCCGGGGCGGGTACGTTTATAAGGTTTCCGTGGATCTGAAAAAACGCCGCGGCGAAGGAGAAGCCTCGCCCACCGAAAACTGGGTCCAGCCACCCGGTACACCAGCCGTCGGTGAAGCCCTTCTCGACGCCTTCAAAGCCACCAGCGACCTACAACATCTGCAGGCCGCCCTGAACGCCGCTGACGCGCTGCTGTTCGGGCAGCTCGAATCAGGCTGCTGGGCCGATCGCGTCGATTTCGATCCAAACGGCAAAAACACCGGCCGCTACCGCGACGGTCGCGGCAAAGCCAACGGCCGTAACTACTCAACGCTCGACGATGACAAATCCCAGTCCGCAATCCGCTTTCTCATTCGACTCGATCAACTGCTCAAATTCGAAACCCCCCGCATTCATGAAGCCGTCAGTTTCGCCCTCGAATCACTTCTGAAAGCTCAATTCGCCAACGGCGGATTCCCGCAGGGCTGGCAGCAGCCCGTTGAGCCAGGCACCGTCGTTAATGCCTCGTTCCCGGACTACGACTGGAAAACTACCGGCCGCTTCAAAAACTACTGGGACTTCGAAACCCTTAATGACGGACTGGCCGGTACCGTCGCAAGCACTCTGCAACTGGCCCACGCAACTTATCAGGACGCCAGATATCGACAGGCCCTGGAACAACTGGGAGCATTCCTGATTCGCGCACAGCTGCCAGAACCTCAGCCCGCATGGGCTCAACAGTACAATCACCAGCTGCAGCCCATCTGGGCCCGCCGCTTTGAACCACCCGCGGTCGCCGGCTTTGAATCCGAAGACGCCATCCAAACCCTGATGTTCATCGCCGAAAATACCGGAGACCCTAAATACCTCGCTCCCATTCCCCCGGCACTCGCATGGATTCGCCGCTCGCTGCTGCCCGACGGTCGACTGGCTCGCTTTTACGAATTACAGACGAATCGCCCACTGTACTTCATTCGCGACTCATACGAACTCACATACGATGACACACAGCTGCCAACGCACTATTCCTTCCGAGCAAACAGCCGCAGCGAACAACTGCAAAAACGCCTGGAACAGCTGCAGGCCGGACCGCTGCTGCCCGCTGCACCCCGCTCAGCCAGCCTCAAATCACTCCGTCGCGATGCCAGGGAAATCCTGCAGGAACTGGATTCCCAGGGACGCTGGATCAGCGATGGAAAAGGTCGCATCGTGCTGGATGCCAGCGAAAGAAATTCCGCTGAACTCTGGATCGAAAGCGAAGTATTCAGCAAACGAGTCCGTCGGCTGGCCAGCTACCTGCTGGCCGCTCAAAACTCGCCCTGAACCCAGCCCAAACCAGCACCACACTGCTCACTGCACACTGGAAACCGGCTTCGGAGTCAGCAGTGATACCACCACCAGCGTGAGAAAACCCAGCGGTATCGTCAGAATCCCCGGCTGACTGAACGGCACAATCGCCGTCGCTGCATCCAGCCCGTAGACCTTCGAATACGCTTCACCACTCAGCAGAATCCACGTCAGCGAAGACACCATTCCGACCAGAATCGCTGCCACAATTCCCTGCTTTGTCACCCGCGGCCAAAACAGAATCATGACCAGTGATGGAAGATTGGCCGAAGCCGCCACACTGAATGCCCAGCCCACCAAAAACGTCGGATTCATCTTCTGAAACAAAATCCCCAGCACAATCGCCACAGCCCCAATCAGCACGGATGACATCTTCGCTACCCGCACCTTCTCAGTATCCGACATCTGTAGCTTCAGCACACTGCCCAACAGGTCATGAGCCACCGCGCCGGCCGCAGCCAGAATCAGCCCGCTCACCGTACCCAGCACCGTCGTAAAAGCAATCGCCGAAATCGCCGCAAACAGCCAGGTGTTCATACCCCTCGCCAGCAACGGCGCCGACATGTTCTCATCACTCACGTCCAGCTGGCCGCTGGTCATCGCACCCAGACCCAGATAAAAAGTCAGCACATAAAAGAAACCAATGCTCGCGATTCCAACAATCGTGCTCTTTCTTGCGCTGCCGGCGTCCTTCACCGTGTAATAGCGAATCAAAATATGAGGCAGAGATGCTGTCCCGCAAAACAGCGCCAGCATCAGCGAAACAAAATTGATCCGATCCGTGGGCTTCGAACTGCGAATCCCCCGAAATGTCGGATGCTCACCAGGTCGCAACACCTGACTGCCAGATGTGACCTGCTGGTAAAACACCGTCGTCTGACTGCCGTCCCCGTGCACCAGTTTCTCGTTTCGCCACAGCACCACCCGACTGTCCTGCAGAGTCCTGAAGAAGCCCAAAAAAGACAGCGGACCCGTTTCCTGCACACCGCCCGGAAGCTCCGTTAAATAGCCCACAGGATGCAGCTCAGGCTCGCCCTTCTTCTTACCCTTCGGCTTGCCGTTGACCAGAGTCTTCCCATCAGCCGTCTTCGTCAGCGTCTGAGCCTCAGACAACAGCCAGTCCGCCTGCTCAGAATCGCCGTTTCGTCGAGCCAGCCAGACACTGACTTCACCCGTCACTCGGTTACGCAGCCTGACAAATTTCTCCTTCGCCTTCTCCCAGCCATCATCACCGGTCAACTGCTCGACATCCTGCACACCACCCAGCACAGAATCACTGTCCGTAAAATCGGCATGAGTCACACGCAAAGAAGCAAAGCGATGGCCGTCCGCGCCACCGTCCGAAACTCGCAGCCCCCGCTGCAAAATCATCCATGTCAGCACCGCGCTAAACACGACCAGCATGGCACCCTTCAGAAACTGCACCCACGTCGTAGATACCATCCCCGCAGTCACCACGATCAGAATCACTACCGCACCCACCATCACCACTCCCTGCCAGTGATCAAACCCCAGCAGCGGAGTCACAAGAGCGCCAGCACCGACCATCTGCGGAATCAGATAGAACACACTGACCACCAAGGTACTGATGCCTGCTGCCAGCTTGATGCCGCTGGAATTGAAACGCGAATCCAGCGCATCCGCGAAGGTGAAACGACCCAGCTTCTTCATGGGCTCGGCCACCACAAACAACGCCACAATCCAGCCCGCCAGATAACCAATCGAATACAGAAAACCGTCGTAGCCGTAAAAGGCAATCATCCCGCAGATGCCCAAAAACGACGCCGCCGACAGATAGTCACCCGCAAACGCAACGCCATTCACAAACCACGGAATCTGACCGTGAGCCGCAAAGTAGCCCTCAGACGATTTCGCTTTGCGGCCCAGCCAGAAACTCAGACCCAGCGTGAAAGACACAAACAGACAAAAGATCAGAACCGCCAGTGGAGATGACTCGTAAATCACTGCCGCACCCCTTCCACATTGCGGCTGCGGCTGGCATCACCACACAAAAAGCCATACACCGCAGACAACAGCACGGCCCCGAAAATCAACGCAAAGCCATACACCACCGCAACGTTCAGACCGAGCAGAATCGTCACCTCCATGCTTTCAGGAGCAATCGCGTTCAACGCCACAAAGCCGCCGTAAAACAGCAGGTACACGGCAAACAACACCAGACCGTAACGCGAACTGCCGGACTTCATCGCTCACACTCCCGATCACCAGTCAAATACCCACCCGAACCCGCTGCGATCTGCTCACAACTCACACATACTGCTTCTGCAGTCGGAAGTGCGGTCGCTCGTCCAGCCACTTCGCAATTCGGTCCAGCCGGCCCAAAGCCGTCGGGATGAAGTCCAGCGCTGCCTGCAGACGGTCGTTCGGCTCGGCACAGCTGAATCGCAAAAATCCGCCACCGGCCTCACCAAAACACTCGCCACCCAGACACGCCACACCAAAGTTGTCATCCGCTGCCTCCAGCAGATACAAAGCCAGACCATGGCTCGTGATCCCCAGACGATTACAGACCGGTCGCACTGAAGGAAACACATAGAAAGTGGCCGTAGGGTCCAGCGCACTGAAACCGTCTATCCGATTCAGACCCTCCGTCAGCAATACAACCTTCTCACGGAACTTCAGCATCGTCTCGTCACGCTCCCGCGAATCCTGATCCAGCGCTGCGAGACCTGCCAGTTGCACGATTGGCGGAGTACACGACAGGGTCGTGTTGATCATCTTGCTGATCGCATCCGTGATCTCACGCGAACTGGCACAGAAACCCAGACGCCAGCCACTCATCGAATACGACTTGCTGAAGGTGTAGGCCGCCACACACTGATCCAGCATGCCAGGCTGAGCCAGCAGGGAATGATGTCGCCCCTGCCAAACCATGTGACAGTAAGGTTCGTCACAGAATACCGCCACGTTCTTGCCACGCACCAGATCGGCAATATCCCGCAGATCCTGCTCCGTCGTGATTCCACCGGTAGGATTGTGCGGCGAATTCAGGAAGATACCGCGAGGAGCCGGATCGTTGTTCAGAAAGTCCTCAATGTCCGCCGCCTGCGGACGAAACTCGGTTTCCTGTTGTAGTGGCTTCAGCACCACTCGCGCTCCACGCCGTTGAATGTTCGGTATGTAAGTCGGGAAATGCGGACTGAAAACCAGACAGCCGTCCCCTGGGTTCAGAAAAGCTTCGCAAAAAAACTGTTCAAAAACCTTCGCTCCCGGACCCACAGCAATATTCTCTGCAGCCGCCGGAATCGCAAACTCACGCTGCAGAAAGCGCGCTGCAGAATCGCGAAACTCGGGCAAACCCGGAGATGGACAGTAATGCGACTGATTGTCACGAATCGCTTGTAAACCCGACTGAATCGCTGATGCTGTACTGTTAAACGGACTGTCGCCAATCTCCAGCTCCACCACTTCCTTACCGACTGCCTTCAGCTTTTTCGCCGCCGCCAGCACCGTAAACGCAGTCTCAACGTTCAAAGACTTCGCGAATTCACTCAGTTGCACCGACATGACCCTGACCCCTGACAGTTCCCGGAAATGAACGTTTGCAAAAGCCGAAATATGGCGGAGACCGGGGGAAAAAGAAATGAACCAGCCCCAAAACCACGGCTTAACCAAACCGACGCTGGTGATAAACGCTGGTTTTTCCGAAAATACCTGTCAGGGAAGGGCCTGCCGCCACTGCAACATTCCCCCAATTCCGCCAACCGACCCCGATTTCACCCAACAAACAGCCGATTTTTACGTAGTTTTACGTATCTGTACTCCTCGATCCACCGCAGACACTCGCCGTCGGGATCCCCGAACCCGAACACTCCCATGATCGAAACACGCAATCTCACCAAACGCTACGGCAGCCTCATCGCCGCCAATGACATCACACTCCGGCTGCAGGAAGGTGATGTGTTCGGCTTCATCGGCCCAAACGGCTCAGGCAAAACCACCACCATGCGGATGATCGCCACTCTACTGGCACCCGATCACGGTGAAGCCTACGTCTGCGGAAAATCCATCTACACAGACCAGGAAGAAATCCGCCGGCTCGTGGGCTTCATGCCCGACTTTTTCGGCGTGTACGACGACATGACCGTCGTTGAGTACCTGGAATTCTTCGCCGCCGCCTACCGCATTTTTCCCGAGCGACGACGAAAAGTCGTCGAAGAAAAACTCGAACTTGTTGACATGGCATTCAAGCGCGATGCCATGGTCAACGAATTGTCGCGCGGACAGACACAACGCATCGGATTGGCACGCACACTGCTCCACGACCCACAGGTGCTGCTGCTGGATGAACCCGCCAGTGGACTGGACCCGCGAGCCCGCATTGAAATCCGAAATCTCCTCAGAAGACTCGGACAAATGCGAAAAACCGTCATCGTCAGCAGCCACATCCTGCCAGAACTGGCCGATGTGTGTACTCGAGTCGGCATGATTGAGAAAGGCCAGATGATCGTCGATGGAAACGTTGCCGAAGTCATGCGCAAGGCCAGGCAAAGAATCCTGCTGCACATTCGAGTCAAAGAGCGGACCGACGCTGCCGCCAGACTGCTGGAACAACTGGACTGCGTCGAAAAAGTCTCGATCACAAAAGATCAGCTCATCGAAGCCACCCTGAAGCCTGAGGTCGAAGACTACAGCAGCCTGCCCACTGAACTTGTCGCCGCACGCTTCGCACTCACCCTGTTCCGCGAAGAAGAAGTCAATCTGGAAACCGCCTTCCTGCAGCTCACACAGGGACTGGTGCAGTAGCCCGCTCGGCCCACCCGCCTGCAATTCACAACCTGCAGCAAAAAACGGCGTTGTGCATTGAACTCAAGCCTCCCGGCCCTCGAATCGCTGCTGCAGCCTCACCGGCATCTGGCTTAACCAATCCAGATCCCAGGCGGCAAACTGTTCGTCCGTGCTGACGGGCAGTCGCGGCAGTTGCTGTATTTGCAAAATTTGTCCCTGCAAAATCCCCCTGCGGATCCCGCGGGATTCGCCGATTGCGATCCCGCGAGCCTCGCCCAACTCGAGCCCCTGCTGCCGGGCATAAATGATCCTGGTCTCCTCGTCTCGCTGGATTTTCAAACGAGCATTGTATTCCTGCCGTTGTTCTGGTGTTTGAGCAATCATGTCAAGCACATTGGCGGCTTCGGTAAATTCCCGTTCAGGGAGCAGCTGGCTAAGCCGCTTTGAGGTCAGTTCCTGCGTATGGCGAAGAAACCAGCACCATCGCTCAACGGGAGATGCACGATACAGCGTGTCGGCTGTGACCTGAAGATGATTTAACTGCAAAAAATGAATTTGCAGATGGTCAGTCAGCGGCAGCAATTTCTCACGGAGCCGGAAATCCCGGTGCAGCTGTGCCGGGTCTTTGATCAAAAGCAAGCACATCCAGGATAAAGAATTTGCCGTCAACACTCAGCTTTTTCTGGACGGTATTGGAAAATGAGATATCGGTCGCCGGTGACTGTCCGACCAGCACCGTATTGATCAGGCTGAGGGTCCAGGATTTGTTCTCTTCACTGCCAAACAGCAGTTTGAACGCATAGTCAACGAGCGGGTCAATTCCAATGGCCATAGATACCTCGCAGGGCAGATTTCGGCTGTGAATTGCCGGATATAAGGACGCGAATTGATTCAACGCCCACGTTGCATATTCCACGAACGCATTAAAAAAGTCATCGGTGCGCGAAACAGCGGGAATTTCGGGAACTGACGGGAACTTGTGACAGTCAGGAACAGGCGGTGAATTTTCTAATCGCCGTCGAACGTCACTACCGCAGCAGAACGAACTCACGGTCTGACGGGAATGATGCGAGTGGTACCGTTGGGGACCACCTCGTTGGAAGTAAATACCCGCCGACGGACATTTACCTCCAGCTCCTCAATCCACCGCCGCAACTCCATACCGTATTCGTTACCCAAATCACTCTTCACCAGCTCACGCAGGAATCCCGCAGCGCCGTCCTCAGACAACTCCGCCTGCTCAGCCGTACTGAATCGCCGCGCCGGATCCGGATGCAACAGCCCGCGCAAAAGCCTTATCAATGCCTCGCTGTACTGAAACTCCTCCAGCGGCAGAAATGCCGGCAGACGATCCAGTATGTTCAGCTTTGCCTGCAACAACTGATCCACTGATAAACCAGAAAACGGTCGCGAACCCGACAGCATTTCTATCAGCATGTAACCCAGACTGGCGAGGTCTGACTGCGAAGTCGCCCGCTGCCCGGACAGCACTTCCGGAGCAGCATACTCCAAAGTACATGGCTGGCCATCAGGAGGACGCCCGACCCAGAACGCCGAACCGATATCGATGATCTTTACCTGACCCGTTCGCTTCACCATGATATTCGATGGCTTCAGATCACAATGGATCACCCCGCCACGATGCAGCGCCGCAATCCCCTCCAGACACTCCCGCAGAATTGCCACAGCCATTCCCGGCTTCAGCCGACAGTCTACCTCGCCCGTCGTGATCACCCGCTCGTTAATGCTGGCCCAGCGACGCTCAGTGACCGCATCCTGAACAATCTCCAGGCTGTCCCGACGCAAAATGTGCAACAAATCAAAGCCGTCAATCCACTCCATCTCCAGCACATAAATGCCATCGTCAAGCTGAAACGAATGTACCGTCACCAGGTGGTCCATCTGAATTCGAGCAACAATCGAGGCCACCTCGGCCATCCGCCGCATTTCAGCTTCATAATGCTGAGGCGAATCAAATCCCACAGGCGAAAAGAACTTGAGCGCCACCGGAATCCGAAAAGATACCGCACCCAGACGCTCCGCCAGCAGCACCGAGCCCTGGCCGCCAGTACCCAGCTGTTTCAAAAAACTGCGTTCAGACGTCCAGCGAATACCAGCTCGACTCAGCAAGTCCAGATATCGCTGCTGCAACTGCTGTATGACTGGATCCGGCTGCGACGCTGCAGCCCCGGCTTCACTCACAGCCCGCTCTCCCAAGGGTTGGTGCTCGACACCCCCAACAAAACCACCACTATACGCAGTCCTGCCGCAAAAATCAGTCTCCGTTGCACCTAAACTCACGCGCTGTTGAACAAACGCTTCGTTGAGAAAGCTGGGCCAGGCCGTTTTACTTAGATTCTCCCGCCCCGTCTCCCTCCCAGCCACCCTCCCCGCCATCGCTCCCCACACACCCACTTTCCCAAACTTCGCTTTTTTTGTATTTTCTTCCTCACCCGCGATTCCACGTAGCCCGCCCCCAAAAACTCGCCCTATATTGACAGCCCTTCGGCCCGCCAACCGGGCCCAACTTGGTTAACCCCCGACCACAGTGAGTCATCAAATGAAGAAAATCCTGCTTTCCGCTGTCCTCCTCGCCTCTGCCTGCTCCGCTGCAGATGCCGGCGATTCCAAAGGTTGCTTCCTCTTCGGTCGCCGCACCAAAACAACCACCACCCAGTGGTACCGCGCAAAAGGTGGCACCGCACGCAAAATGCTGCCGTACTGGGATGCCATGCACCGCGCCGAAAATGCTGACAAACTGGAAACCGAACTCCAGAAATCCCAGACCGAACTCGCTGCAACCCAGGCTGCCAACGCACAAACCACCGCAGAACTCGCCGCCGCCAAAACTCAGGCCGCCACCCTGCAACAGGAACTGGAAGCTGCCCGAGTTCAGCTGGCACAACTGAAAACCGCCTCCGAAACTCAGTCCGCAGAACTCAAAAAACAAATCGACTCCGAAAAAACAACCGTCGTGGCTCAGAAAGAACGAGCAGACAGGGCTGAGAACGCTCATAAAACCGCCGTCGGTCAGGTCGCGTCACTCCGCGAAGAAGCACTCCGCCAGACGGAAACCCTCACCGGGGTCCGCACGGAACTGAAAACTACCGCAGAAGAACGCGATGCCCTGAAAGTGCGAAACGAAGAACTGCAAAAGGCTGTCACAGCCGCCGAAACAGCCACCAAACAGGCCGGCGAAGAACTCGAAGCACTCAAGAAAACGGTGGCTGAAAGCAAACAGGCTTCTGAAACCAGTCCAGCTGACCCGTCAAAAGAAGGCACCAACGAAGAACAGCCGAAAGTCGAAGGCGAAAAACCACCAGAACCAGCCATTGGCAACTGACGCACACCAACTCCAAAAAACAAAAACCGCCCGACTTCAGCCGGGCGGTTTTTTCGTTTTAAACACTCCGGAAAACACCGGAACAGAGCCGCCTCAGGGAGTCAGTGCGGGCAGGCGGTCGTCCCACTTCAGCTCGGCAGGCTTATTGGCATTCAGCCATTCCGCCAGAGGCAGGACTTCTTCGCGAGTCAATGCGTCACTATTCTTCAGCAAACCTAAACCCACCACCTTCACCAGCCCGGCGGATTCGGTGATGACCTTCGAAGGAGTCGTTCCGGTGGAACGATTCAGCAGACCCTTCCTTTCAGCCGGAGCCGCTACAGCCTCTTCTGCTGCTGCATGACGGAAGGCAAACACCAGAGATGCCCCGCAGGCAGGCCAGCGAGCATCACCGGGGCTGCGATTGAATTCCACAGCCGCGTCACCGGCCAGCTGAGCAATCTTCCAGGCCAGCGGATCCAGACGCATCTGACCGTCGTAAGCCCCGCGTCCGATACCCATCGCTGCCAGACAGCGAACCTCAATCGGACGCTGCCTGTCGTCCAAAACTGACGCAAACACTTTCATCACCGTCGGCTCGTTCGCTCCCACAGTCCGACGCGGACGACGAATCTCAAACAAAGCCTCCAGCAATGTCTGCTGATAAGCACTCTCGGAACACCGCTCAGACAACTGCCCCGCAATACTGTCACAAATCCGAAACTGGTCGGTCTCCAGCACGTCACAGTTACGCAGCACATTCCTGACGGCATCCGCAGCAAACACCTTCACAGCATCCGGCTGCTCTTTGGAATCCAGTACCGATAACAGCGTCGTCAGAGCATCGCCGTGAATTCGCGCCAATGCGCCGCCCGGAACCGCTTTCGTTTCATGCAGATGCTTCAGCACCGAAATGGCTGTCACTCGAGCATCAAAACTGTTGGTGAGCAACGTTTTTGTGACTTCCAGCACGTCGCTGCAGTACTTGCGGCGAGCATTCTGCTGGGTTGCAGGGTTGCCAACGTTGCCGGCAGCACGCTGCATGTCAGATTCCACATCCTTCAACAGGTTCTGCGCATTGGAGGGAACCCCGGAAAATTCAGGGTCCGTCACACGCATCAGCATGAACTGCAGATAATCCTTCACCTTTTTCGTGTCAGCTTCATTTGAATAGCCGTCGGCCAGCAGGCGACTATAGTCCCGCCGCAACTTTGCCGCTTCCACCTTGCCCATCACCGCAATCGGCTCACGCAGATTCTGCAGCGATCGAGCCAGTTGCTGCTGCTGAAAAATACGCTGCTGACAGCCGTCAGCGGCGGGCGCCGGAGCAACGGCAGCAGGGGCTGATTCCTGAGCAATAACGGCACTGCACAGCAGGCACGCAAAGCCAATGCTAAACGCGGAAATCCAATACCCGGACTTCCTGCAGCCAGATCCCCGGGTATTGCGGTCAACAAAGGGCATAGGACTCACCAGATCGGGAAAACTTACATCGCTGTTCCGGTAATGAACATCGTCCAAAACCGTTCAGATTCTGTTAAACATGACAGTTTACCTAGTTCACGTCCAGAATCAGAACCTCAGAAGTGACACAAATCAATAGTTTTGGCGAGGAAATGCGGAAACACCCCCCCGATCCCGCAAAAACTCGCTCCCCGCAGAGCCGTTTTTCCTGCAGCACCCGGCAGAACCCCAACAAACCTCAGCCTGACACACCGTGACCCAGACAATAACCCATCAAATCCCAGCCCTGCGGAAATGCCACCTGCGAACACGCCGCCGCAATTTCGCTGTATTCGTCACATCCGGACGCAGGTATTCCCGAGCCACACAGAGCAAATGGACAGTCGCCGTGGCTGTGAGTCCTGGTGCGCAGGAATGTCGGATGATCCGGACACACCAGCAATCGATACTCACCCTGACTCTTCAGCCACTGATGCAGCGGACCCACGATTTTCTCGTCAATCTGCTCCACTGCCCGCACTTTCTCCTCCACACTGCCCTCATGGGAAGCCTCGTCTGTCGATTCCACATGCACAACCACAAAATCCACGTCCGGCCGCTGCAACGCAGCAATCGCCGCACGCCCCTTCGCACCATAATCCGTGTCCAGATACCCCGTCGCCCCAGGCACCTCCAGAACCTGCCAACCCAGCAGCCGGCCTATTCCCCGCAACAGGTCTACCGCCGTAATCACCGCACCACGCACACCATACCGCTGCTCAAATGGCTGCAGCGCAGGTCGCTGGCCCAGCCCCCACAGCCACGTCTGAGTCGCCGGTAAGGCCCCAGCCGACAGCCGCTGCCGGTTGGCCGCCGCCCCCGCAAATACCCCCCGACTTTCTTCCATCAGCGCCCGCAACAGTTCGGCACCCGGACCCGTCGGCAGGTAACTCGCCGTCAGCTGATCCGTGATGTCGTGCGGCGGAGTACTCTCAGTGGCCCGAGAAAATGGCGCCGGACAGCCCCGCGCACGATAAATCAGCAAATTCCGATAACTCACTCCCGCAAAATATTTCCAGTGCACATTCCCGCAACAACTCTTCTGCAACTCCTGCAACAGCTCAGACGCTAAATCACTCGGATACTGACCCGCCGTGAAACTCGCCATCCGACCATCTGCAACCGTCACCAGATTGCACCGCACAGCCCAGTCACCCGGCTGCAGCTCAATCCCCTGCGCCGCAGCCTCCAAAGGCGCACGGCCAGTATGAAACTGCAGCGGACTATACCCAAACAGACTCATCGTCCCCACATCACTGCCCGACGGCAGACTCAAAGGAACATTATTCGTCCGACCGACAAGTCCCTCGCGAACAACAGTGTGCATGTGGGGAATACGAGCCGCCTGCAGCGGAGTCCTTCCGCCCAGCTCTGCCTGCGGCTCGTCTGCCACACCGTCCGGAATGACCAATGCACATTTCATCTGTCGCCCACCTCAGCCACCCGCTGTCTTTTCTAAAGCCAGCTGCTTCACACCACGCAAATCCAGCTTCCCCGTACCCAGCAGCGGGATCTTCTCCACCTCAATGAAACTGTCATTCGACGGAATAAACAGATTCGGCAATCCCGCCGCCTGCAGCCGGTCTGTGATTTCACGAGCAGACTTCTTCATCGGCTTGTGCAGCACGATCAGTCGCTCACCCTTCTTCGGATCAGCCACCGACGTCACAGCACACATAATCTCAGTCTCCTCCGTCGCATCCTCCTCCAGCACCTTCGCAATCGCCTGCTCAACCAGAATGTGCGGCACCATCTCGCCGCCAATCTTCGAAAATCGACTCATTCGCCCTGTAATGCGAATGAACCCGTCGTCATCAATCACCGCCATGTCACCACTGTTGTACCAGCCATCCGTAATCAGCTCAGCCGTCTTCTGCGGCTGATTCAGGTAGCCCAGCATAATATTGGGACCCTTGATCTTCAGCAGACCTTCACGATTCGCCCCCAGCCGAACGCCGGTGTCCGGATCAAACACAGCCGCCGCCACACCAGGAATCGCCCGCCCCACCGTCCCGTGACGCAGACCAGAACCCGGCTCGGCGTCAGTACCCATCCGTGATACCGGAATATTGAATGCAGCTACCGGCGACATTTCCGTTGTCCCGTAACCCTCGATCGGTTCATACCCAAATTTCTCCCGGAACGCGTCCCGCAGATCATCCGGCATCTTTTCGGCACCCACAATCACCAGATTCATCGACTGCATCTCTTCCACCGTGCAGCGTTTGAGATAACTGCGGAGAAAAGTGGGAGTCGCCGCCAAAATCGTGCACCGATGCTTCTCCGTCAAAACACCCACGGTACGCGTATCCAGAGGATTGAAGTGATACACCGCCGCCGGATCCGCACACAGCGGCAGCCACATCGTCACCGTATATCCGAACGAATGGAAAAATGGCAGCACACCCAGCAGCACGTCACCGGCATGCAGCCGCAGCAGTTGGTTCACCGCATCCAGATTCGAAGCAATGTTATTCTGCGATAAAACCACACCCTTGGGCTCACCCGTGGAACCAGAAGTGAAAATCACCGTCAGCGGATCGTCCGAACGCAGCCGGTTTAACTTCAGCAGACGGCTGAGCATCCGCAGAGGTACCAGCTTTGCCTGCACGACTGCTGCCAAACGGTCCGTAGCAGTAATCTGCGTCTTGAGGTCCTCAAGGAAAATCAGCTCAGCATCCAGTTTCACCGGCTTCTTCTCAATAAACGCACGACTGGTCAGCACCTGCCGAATGCCAGCCTCGCGGATACAGTAGTTCATCAGGTCATCACTGAGCGTGTAGTTCAGGTTGACCGACACCTTACCGCTCAGCGTTAGAGCAGTATTGGCCAGCACACCACCCACGGAAGGTGGCAACAACACCCCAACATACTGCCGATCAGCTGCCAGCACCCGTCCCAACAACAGCCGACGAAACGCCAGCGAGCCGATCAGCAGTCGACCGCCTGACAAAACCGTGCCACCCGAATCAGAAGCCTTCATGCGGCCCCATGAAAGACGACACTGACGAATAAAGCGAAGCGCCGGAATCATGCTGCGTTCCTTTCGCAGTAACATCGACTGAGCATTCAGTTCCAAAACGGCCGACCGCACCACCTCGGTGTCAGCAACTTCCGAGATCGCCCGGCCAAACAAAATCGACACCGGATATGGCCAGTGCCGCGGACGCTTCCACAGAAACTTCCCCTGATCATAACTGAAAATGCTGCCCCAGAGCTCGTCCAGGCAGACAGGAACCACAGGAGCATTGGTGCCCTTCAGAATTCTCAGCAGACCACGCTCGAATTTCATGAGCTGGCCGGTTCGAGTAATCGCGCCCTCTGCAAAAATACAAACAAGCTCGCCCCGCAGCAGTGCTTCACTGGCCGTATTCAGCGATGCCATCAACGCCCGCGGCCCGTCCCCGCTGCGAATCGGTATGATACCGAACAGCCTGCCCAGACGACTTAACACACGCCCCTGCACGTAATCCGCATATGCCACCATCCGGATCGGACGCGAGCTGGCCAGCAAAATCAGCACCCCGTCAATCCACGTCACATGATTCGCCACCAGCAGCGCCGGACCATGCTCCGGAATGTTCTCAATTCCGTACGTCCGCACCCGATACACAAAACGACTCAGCAGCCACACAAAAAAACGAATCGTCGCCTGCGGCAGTACCCACACCACATAAGCCACAATCGGGATAATACTCAGACCACTCACCAGAAAAATCTGCGATGCACTCAGAGCCAGGGGGCCCCGCAACAGCCAGAACAAACCCGATACAAACAGCATCCCTATCGCCGTCAGCTGCTGACAGGCCGCCAAAATAGCCCCCAGCTTGTCGTGCGGACTACGCTCCTGCAGCCACGCCTGCAATGGCACATTAAACAAACCACCACCCAGACCAATCACCATCAGCAGCCAGCGAGCCATCCAGGGGGCGTCACTGGTGAAATATAGCAAAGTACAGGCAACGCCCATCAGCAATGTTCCAAATGGCACCATCCCCAGCTCAACCCGACCACTCGACCACCAGCCCGCCAGCAGACTGCCCGCTCCCACCCCCAGCACCAGCATCGCATTGAATGTGCTGGGGTTGGCCTTTGTTAAATTGTCCGCCAGCTCCATCCGCACAAAGACGTCGATGGACATCTGCGCCATCGCTGCCAGACACCAGAAAAATACGATCCCCAAAGTCACACGCAGAATCGCACGATCCTGCAGAATCAACCGGATGTCACGCCACGAATCCGACACCAGATTCCACTGAAACTTCACGCCCGGACTGGCCGCCGCCACTCGACCCGTGAGAAAAGATCCCAGCAGACCAGCCAGCGCTGTGCCCACCAAAGCGATCGCTGCCAACCATAAACCGACAGTCCTGTCGCCCTGAATACGATCCGCCAGGCCATAGCCGGCAACCGTACCCAGGATGACTCCACCCAGCGTCGCCAGACCCGACCAGCCATTCGCCGCCGATATGTCCGCTCGTCGCACAATCTCCGGAATAATCCCCAGCTTCGCCGTGCCAATGAAAGCCGCCTGAGCACCAATGAGGAACAGAATCAAAAACATCAGCGGCACACTGGATGCCTGAATCGACCACGCACCCACCGCCACCAGCAGCACTTCCGCCACCTTCAGCCACAAAATCGATGATCGCTTGCTAAAACGATCGGCCATCCAGCCCGCCCACGGTGCAAAGACCACAAACGGCAGCATGAAGACGCCCAAACCCAGAGACAACACGAAAGCCTCTGAATCCTCAGCACCCCAGCCGTACAGCCGCCGAAACTCCTCACGACCAACAGGCACAACCAGCCAGCGAAACATGCTGTCGTTGACCGCTGTCAGAAATGTCATCAGCAGATAACCCGCAAATGACGCCGAAAACAACCGTGGAGAAATCACAGGAGCTGTCGTTATGTTTTGCTCACCGGAAATAAATCTCTCCCAGCTGACAGCCTGCAGACCCACGCCGACACTGCTTATGGTGCGGATATTCAAATCCTACTGCTTCCTGCCGGGGAAAGCAGGACCAGATCCACCCCCCTCACACAATCGCTGACTGTCTCTACTTCGGCATTTCCGACAGGTCTGAAGATTCACCCTGCAGCAGGCTGTTCATTATCCGCAACACTCGCCAGCACAACCGTTGCCAATCATGCACCCACCCCGCGGACCGGCAATTCCTGCCGGTCCGCCAACAACGCCCGACCGCTTTTCCAAAACGTTCACTCCGCCACCCTGCAATCCCCGCCACCAATCCACTAACCTCCACAACAAAATTCACAAACGCACGCTCCAGCCAAAGAATCACCCCCGCTCGAAACCCGCAACGCCCTCACCCGCGTCCGCGACTCGCTAAACCGTCCACCGAACACCGAACACTCCCCGCCCTCGGATTACTGATATGCTCGAACTATGCGTCGGAGGCATCGATGATGTCCTGCTCGCCCAAAAAAACAGCGTCCCACGCATCGAACTCAACTCCGCCATCGCGCTCGGAGGACTCACGCCGTCCCTCGCTCTCCTCCTGCAAGCCCGCAAAGCCTACAGCGGGAAAATCATCGCCATGGTCCGACCCCGCGAAGGTGACTTCTGCTACTCACGCGCCGAAATTCAAACCATGCTGCACGACGCCGAACTGCTGGTGCAGCATGGAGCCGACGGGATCGCCAGCGGCTTCCTCACCGCCAGCGGCTCCGTTGATACCAACACCTGCCAGATGCTCCGCAAACGACTGCCCAACACCCACCTCGTCTTCCACCGCGCCTTCGATGTCTCCACCTGCCTCACCACTGCACTCTCACAAATCATCGAACTCGGCTTCCAGACCATACTCACCAGCGGTGGCTGCCAGACCGCACTCGCCGGAGCCCCCGTACTGCAGGCACTCAACAAGCAGGCCACCGGCAAAATCCAGATCCTGCCCGCAGGAGGCATTCGAGCCGCTAATGTCGCCTCCGTCCTGCAACTCACCGGCTGCCCCGAAATACACGCCGCAGTCCGCGAAATCATCGAACCAGCAGCAGCACCGCACCATCGCAGCCTCCACTTCGGCATTCCCGGACACAGCTCCCTCTCCTCTGGCCGCACCTCCGTGGCCGCACTGCAACAACTGCTCGACGCCATCCGCTCCGCCCGCCCAAATGCCGACCACACACTTTGACTCCACCACGGCTGCCAACCCGCATGCAACTTCTCACACCACTTCCCACATCCTGCGATAACTGCGCCGCCTGCTGCCGACGCACACCCGTTCCTCCTTTCCAGCCCGGCGAAGAAGCAGCTCTCAACGTCCCTGAGGAACTCCTCGATCCCGTCCGCCAGAGAATCCGCGACGATCAGCATTTCGACCTGCTACCCTGCGTCTGGCTCGATCCGCTGACACTTAAATGCCGCCACTACCACCTCCGCCCACAGGCCTGCCGCGATTTTCAGATCGGCAGCGACCTCTGCCTGCTGTCCCGCAATGACGAAGGGATTCACTAAACTCAACCGTTAATCCGATACCACCCACAGCGGTTGCTTTCCAGTCACTCCTCGCGGTACTAAAATAATCCAAATGTCCATTGTCGCTCTCCCGTTTTTATCTTCTGAGCCCGCCCCCATGCCCGTTGACAAATCCGGTTCTCGCATCCGCCAGATGTTTGGCGAAATCGCCGGTCGCTACGATTTCATGAACCATTTCCTGTCCATGGGCACGGACATCTACTGGCGCTGGAAAGCCGTTCGACTGGCCGGAAATCTCAACTCCGGACCCATCCTCGACGTCTGCACCGGCACCGGTGACCTGGCCTTCTCCTTCCGCAAAAAACTTAACCCCGCCGCTCACGTCTACGCCACCGATTTCACACTCGGAATGCTTCAGCTTGCTGAACGAAAACGAGACAGTCGGCAGGTCACGTTCCTCGAAGCAGATACCCTCGCCCTGCCTTTCCCCGAAAATTCCTTCCAGATCGTCTCCGTCGCCTTCGGACTCAGAAACGTCGCCAGCACCATCGCCGGACTACGGGAAATGACACGAGTCTGTCAGCCTGGAGGAAAAGTGCTCGTCCTCGAATTCTCGCTGCCCTCCAACAAACTCCTCAGTAAATTCTACCAGTGGTACTTCCGCAATATCCTGCCACGCATCGGACAACTGCTCGTCCGTAATCGACAGGCCGCCTACGAATACCTGCCACAGTCCGTCTCCGAATTTCCCTCCGGCTCAGAACTCACCGGACTCATGGAAGAAGCCGGCCTCGCACACACCTCCTTTCACCCGCTCACCGGGGGCATCGCCACCGTCTACCTCGGACAAAAACCTCGCTGAACCGCCTTTCTCCATAAAAAACATCACTCCAGGCACCCCAAGCCGCTCAAGTGAACATCCTGCTGCAAAAACACATCGGCTGATGCAAGCTCGCATCATCTGTACCCCAGCGACAAAAGTATGTCTCAAATGTCTCTGTTTTCACCACCTTCATTCCCGCTGTAACATCGCATCTGACGGTCGGCACTCACACTCCTCGCCATGCCGCACTCGCCGGCAATTCCCCGACGTTCGCTGACGAAAAACCGCAGACTAAACCCAAAGCCGGCAAACCGGACAGCGTCCAAATCATCCCGGCTACCAAAGCCCTCACCCCCAAAAATCCACAGCCAAAGCCACCGACGATGCAACTCGCGTAGAAGCCACCTTCGTTTCATCCGCTGCCTACCGCCGTATCTATCGCTCCGTCCCCTTCAGCCGCAGCCTGCTCGATCTCATCCCGGCTATCGACACGACGCTACCATGGAACTACTCACCGGCAAGTCACGTCGTTTCCCGTCCGGCAGCAACGGCCAGACCAGCGCTGATCCGGCCCGCTAACCTCGCTCGCAGACCCACCAACACTCACGGCTCGACCGCAGCCTCAGGTCGGCCCATCGCCCGCACAATGAAGTTGAATGTCAGCCGGCTGTAATGGCTGTTGACAATCGGATGCCGCGCCGTCGGATACAACATCAGGTCAAACTGCCGCTCAGCCTGCTGTAGCCTGTGCACCAACTCCAGTGTATTCTCGGGGTGCACATTGTCATCCAGCATCCCGTGCACCACCAGCAATCGTCCCTGCAGCGCAGCGGCCGTCTCAGTCACCGATGCACGCCGATAGCCTTCCGCGTTGTCCGTCGGGGTCCCCATAAAGCGTTCTGTGTAGATCGAGTCATAGTGACGCCAGTCTGTCACAGGAGCTCCGGCGATGCCCGCAGCTATTCGGTTCGTGTGAGTCATTGCGTAGGCCGTGAAATAGCCACCATAGCTGTGCCCGCTCAAGCCAATCCTTGACGCATCTGCCCACGACTGCTGCTTCAGCCAATCACACACCGCCACCAGGTCTTTTGTCTCCTCCACACCCAGCTGCCGCCACGCCTTCCAGGCACTCGCAGCGCTGTACCCGCTGGCACTGCGAGGATCAAAAGTGATCACCACAATGTCATGGTTCGCCAGCAGGTGATCCGGCAGTCGCGGATTCCAAAGATCGCGCACCTGCGGCCTGTGAGGACCGGCGTACGTCCGCAGCCAGATCGGATAACGTCGTGCCGGGTCAAAATTCGGCGGCAACACAAAAATGGCTGCTGTTTCAGAACCATCCGCCATTGGCAGTTGCCGCAGCTCCACCGCACCGAACCGATACTTGTCCCGCGGCAGTGGCCGCCCCTCGGACAGTACCCGCACCACACTCCCGTCACCTTTCCTCAGCACCGTCTGGCTCGGTCGCTGCAGACTGCTGTGCTCATCCAGCAGCCACATTCCCTGCGGTGCAGGCACGACATTATGCTGGCCGGGCTCAGCAGTCAGCTGCTCAGCCTCACCCGGCAACCCCTGCAGCGCTACTCGGTAAACACTCTCCGCAATCGGCGAATCTTTTGTTGTGGAAATCAGCAGTGATGACTGATCACCCGCCAGCCCAAGCACTGTCCGTACCTCCCACGGGCCAGCAGTCACAGATTTAATCTGTGTGCCGTCAGCCGACACCCGATACACATGCCTGTAACCACTGCGTTCGCTGCATATCAGCAGACTGCCGTCATTCAGAAACAGCGGATCACCGGGATTTTCAACCCACGCACCTGTTTCATCCCGCAGCAGGCGACGATTTTCACCGCCTGCTCGCGCTGTCAGCATGACGTCCAGCCAGGTCTGAGTTCGATTCTGAGCATACCAGCAGAGCCCGTCACTTCCCGGTCGCCAACAGAAATGCGTCAGCACGAAATCCTGCGGATCAAACGATGACGTGTTGACCCACACAATTGCCCCGTCAGACACCTCCACGATCCCCAGCCTTACCAGCGGATTTGTCTCACCGGCCTTCGGATAATGCTCACGTTCAAATGTCTGCTGCACAGCCGCATGGTCGCTGATCTGATAAAGCGGCACTGCTGTATCATCAAACTGCATAAAGGCAATCGCCGAACCATCAGGACTCCACTTCCACGCCTTCCAGCTGCGGTCATAAACCTCTTCGAAATACACCCAGTCGGCCCGACCATTGCGGACTGCACCTCCCGCACCCGTCGTCAGCTGTCGGCAGGCACCGCTGGCAAAATCTGCAGCCCACAGCTCGTTGCTGCTGACAAACGCCAGACGGTCACCACTCGAATTAAACTCCGCCAGCTCCGGACTCTGAGGCACGCCGCGGACTTCCCGAATGACCAGCGTCTGCAGGTGCACCTGCAGCAGACGCTCACCGAACCGCACCGCCGCCAGCTGCCGCTGCGGCTGCAGGGCCAGCCAGTCGCCTCGAGCCGCCCGCTCAGCATCCTCCGCCGCCATGCCCGCTGCCTGCAGAACACCCGACACCTGCTTCACGTCATACCACGGACGCTCAGCACCCGTCGCCGCATCCGTCTGCAGCCAGCCCTCACTCACCTTCTGCAGCCACGTCTGCTCGTCCAGCCACTGTCGCTCCACCGGACGACGCACACCAACATCCAGACGCTCACGACCATGCACCAGATCCCAGGTCAGCGGCTGCTGGGCGAACAGCAGCATCGGCTGCACCATGAGCAGTAAAATCGTCAACAACAACAGACAAAACCTGCGGTCTGCTGCTGCCCGATCACAGCCCGCTTCCCGATAATTGCCAAGCCAGCCAGACTTCATTGCCCCGCCTCCGTAACTCACCACTGAACCACAACATCCACCCGGAATTCTAATGTCTTTTACCGGCAAGTCATTTCGTCAACGGCCGCCTGAGCAACCCGCCCAAACACAAAAATCAAGGATTTTTCAAGCACTGGGCAGCCCGCGAAGCGACATCGGTCGCCATCGCTTCCCGCCCACAAATCCCCGCTCCTGCAGGGAATTTCCCCACCTGGGTTTCATTTCAATCTGACTTCTTAGTAAAAAACATAGCTCCTGTCACACAATTTGCTCCGGATCACAGGCCCTGAATGGCCAGCACCGTTGCTGCACCAGGCCCGTCAGCCAACACCTTCAAAACTCACCCAAACCCCCTCGTCGCAACCGGAACCCGGCCAGCATGCTGTCCAGTGACTACATGACACTCCTGCAAAAAAGCGGTCTGATGTCGACCGCTCAACTGAGTGTTGCGCTGGCACTCTCCCTCGAACGTGAAGCCGCTGATGCACTGGGCGATGAACTGGTCCGACAGGGTCTGCTGACTTCCTGGCAGGCTACTCAGCTGCTGAAAGGACAAACCGGCTTCGTACTGCAGCACTACAAGCTGCTGGAAGCCATCGGCAAGGGCGGCATGGGACATGTCTTCAAGGCCATCGACAGCCGCGACTCCTCCATCGTCGCCGTCAAAGTCATGTCCCGCAAACTGTCGTCCAACCAAAACCTGGTCAATCGTTTCCGCCGTGAAATCCGCGCGTCATCGCGGCTGAACTGCCCGTGGGTGGTTCGCACCATTGACGCCGGTCGCGTCGGCAAAATTGACTTCATGGTCATGGAATTCGTCAATGGTGATCAGCTCGACAATATCCTGCAAAAAGTCTCCACGCTGCCGGCTTCCATCGCCTGCGAAATTGCCCGCCAGGCCGCACTCGGACTGCAGCACGCTCACGAACAGAAAATGGTTCATCGGGACATCAAACCCGCCAACCTCATGATTGACTGGACCAGCGACAACACGGGCGTAGTCAAAATCATGGACATGGGACTTGTACGACTGAGCGAAGAAGATGAAGAACGTACTGCCGTAACTCGCGCCGGGCAGGTCATGGGAACGCCCGACTACATGTCTCCCGAACAAGGCTGGAATACCGCCACTGTCGATATCCGGTCCGATATCTACAGCCTGGGCTGTACACTTTTCAGACTGCTGACAGGCAAAGTTCCGTTCCCTGGTGAAAATCCGCTGCAGGTGCTGATGGCGCGGTGCTCGCGAGATGTCCCACCAGCCAGTTCACTCCGACCGGAACTAGCTGAGCCCATCGATCTGCTCCTGCAGAAAATGACTCGCCGCGATCCACAGGAACGCTTTCAGACACCCGCCGACGTCGCCGACGCACTGCAGCCCTGGTGCGCACCACTCACTGTCGCAGGGCTCAATAAACTGGCCGCCAGTCAGCCTGGTGCCGAAGATGTTGTGTTGCTGCAGTCCTTCAGCCGCCCGGACTTCTCTGAATCGCAGGATCCCGGCTATCAGCAGTTCCTCAAAGCCATGGACACCGGCGCAGCCGTCGACCTGATGCTGGCCAACTCACCATCCGCCGGTTTTGAACTGTCACCAACCATCCCCATCATTCGCCCCGGAAAATCAGCAACCACTAAAACGTCTTCCGGTAAATCATCGCCCAGCGAATCCTTCGGACCCCGGCGTACTCGCCGCGCAGGACTTATTACACTCGCTGCCGTCACCGTCCTCACGCTGTTCATCGCCGCCTTCGCCGTCCTCCGCGGTAATTCCGGACCAGGCAGCCAGACTGCAAACGCCAAAGCTCAAACAGGAAACACAGCCCCTCCAACCGCACGTCTCGCAGCACCCGAACCGCTCCGCTTAAAAGCCGGTGACAATCTGGATGTCTTGCCCGAGTTTGAAGACAAACCCCCGGAATCACCCAAAGCCGGAAAACTTGTCTGGAAAACCGGCAAAGGCACACCTGACGGAGTCACCATTGATCCGGATTCCGGACGAGTCCAGTGGAAAATCCCTAATGCCTTCGCTATCGCCTCTTACTCCATCCCCGTCGAACTGCACTTCGAACTCAATGGCAAACGGACTCTCGTCTCCAGCACCGCACTCGTCGTCACACTGCAGGTCGGAACTGTCGAATACAAATTCGGACAGTCCGGACCAATCCAGCTTGAACCCGGCCAGACCTTCAACTGGAAGTCAGATCTCATTCCGGCACCAGAACTAAAAATGAAGTACCGGCTCAGCGGTGACAAACCACCACGCCACGACTTCAACGAAATTAGTGGCGAACTGGCGCTCAAGCCGCGGCAGGAAGATCTCGGAAAATTCGATATCTCCATGGAATTGCTTAATGAAGACGGTTCCGTCGTACTTGCCAAAGTCACCCGCTCCGTACTCGTGCTGCCCAAAAATCTCGCCTTCACACTGCCTACCATACCCGAACAACGCACCCGCGCCGGGGAAACCCTGAAAGTCCGGCTGTTCCCCGCACCCAACGAGGCACTCCGCAAACTGCTCACACTCAAACTGATCGCACCCACAGGGGTTGTCGGAGCAGAACTCGATAACGCATCCGGCACCTTCACCTGGACCGTTCCCGGCAACACCCGCGACAGCCGCTTCGAATTTATCGTCGAAGCAGGTTCCGCCATCCCCGAACTTAGCCTCAGCGGAACCGCTCCGCTCAGCACCCGCATTTCTGTCACTGTCGGTGCCGCGCCTGCCGGCTCAGCCGCCCCGGCCACCGCCCAGACTCCCGATCCGGCGGCCGTCGAAAAAGCTGAAACGGCCCTGAAAGAGCAATACAAAAAAGAACTGTCGTCAACCAACCGCCCCAAATTCGTACGCCGACTGCTCGAACTGCAGTACGAACAACCACCCGGCCCCGACGACTTCGCACTGCTGAAACTGGTCATCGAAACCGACAGCAAAGCACGCACCGCCGCCGACGGCATCCTCGAAGCACTGCGCATTCGCGAAGAACGCTATGGCGTCTCCGGGCTAACGGAAACCCTGCAGGTCGCCAGCCAGTTCAAAGTCACTCCAGCCGCCGCCCAGCAGGACCGCATCATCGAACTGCTGCTGCTGGCCGCTCTCGACGCCGCCAGTGCCCAGCGCTGGGCTGATGTTGTCACCCTCCTGAAACTGCCCGGCGAACTGACAAAACGACCCAGAAACAACTCCGAAATCTCCGGTATGGCAGACGGCCTGCGACAGGCCGAATCACTCGCAAACAGCCTCGCCTCAGGGAATGGTCAGGCCGACGCTGTCAAACAGACAGATCTGCTGTCACTGCTCCGGCGCTGGCAGTTCCATCGCACTTTTTCTGGCGATGCCGACCTGAGATATATACAAAGCGGAAATGTCGCTGATCAGTTGCCCGACGGCGGCCGCTCTCTCTGGAAATTCTCCGCCACTGGTCTCGACGTGGCAGGCCCGCAACAAAAAGTGGCCATCGGCATCCTCGAACCCGCCAGCCTCCCCGCCCGCTGGGTTCACCGCATGCAGGTCCACGGCTCAACCAGTGGGCTCGCTGTACTCCTCGGCGCCTCTGGGGAAACGCAGATCCCTGCACTCTTGCTCACACTCGATGCCTCAGCGCCCGGGCGAGTCACCCCATTATCAGGTGGCGCCGATCTGCTGACCCGAAACTCCAGCCTCAACGTCCCTCGTGATGCCTGGAACGACTTCGAAATCAGTGTCGACGGAAAGGCCCTGCGAGTCCGTATGAATGGTGAACTGCTCTGCCAGGGAACTCTGGCGGCACTGAATCAGGGCCAGCTCGGACTGCTTAGACAGCCCACAGACTCACCGCAGCCACCTGTTCGCATCCGTCAGCCCAGACTGCTGCGTCTGCCCGACACACCCTGACACACGCCCCCAATCATAAACACCACGTCAGACCCTCCATACACAAACTGCCATGAACCTGGCGTCAGCCCCTCCAGAACTCTTCGCGCCCTGCTGCTGACCACGGTCACGCTCCACACCATTCCTGTTATTGCCCGTGCTCAGGAACCCGGCTGGGGCTTGCTCAAAGCTCGTTTTGTACTGCCAAACTGTTTCCAGCCTTCGCGAATTCGCGGAACTCATATAAGACCGAAAGATCGCTCCCGTATGTCAATGGTAACCACTGAGAGGGAGCGCCTGGCAAAGTTGGGGCACTGCAAATCATCAAATGGCACACGCTCGTGTGTCTTTTGATTCCCAGACCTGCGGATTTTCGGTGTTCCTCCTGACAGTCGCAGGATGGGGCTTCATTATGATGAAGTGTCTCATGCAGAAGCTCACTGGATGTTGCAGCTGACCGACGACCTGAGCCTCCTCGATCAATCGGCGAACCAGCTCGGGCCTGTCCCGATGCGATTCCAGCAGTATTTTCACCGCTTGCGGTCCAAATCCGCATCAACAGGCAACACTCGCGGCAGCTACCCAAAAGCCTCCCCGCACGTGCGAACGTGACCAGCAAAATCGGGCTGAAGTTGACTCCCGGGAGTATAAAGGCCCAGCAGTTCGAGGGAGATCGCTGCTGGAACAATCCCGAACTGGCGTGATTGTGACTCTCAGATTGCTGCCCCGCTCTCTGCGTCAGTGGCCCACAAGGCCCAGTCTGTCGAACTTTGGCAAACGCCACGACCGGAAACATACCGGCTCCGTGCCACGTACCAGCCATTCTTCGTGGGTCTTGACTGCAACCCCATTATCCCGTTTTTCTATGTCTCTCAACTGGCGAGCCATTGAGTCCCCTCTGACCAGTACACGCCGTCACCCACGTTCCCGTGACAACGATTATTCGGCCTGCGCCGGCACGGCAGGCTGTACCAGCGGCCCCTGTCAAAGGAATCCGCCTCGTTCTCAGGTTTTTCCCCGGGCGGAGTGAACCAATCGCATCGTATTGTACTGCATTCGATTGTTCGTCGAAAAACACCACATTGCGGACCCCGCATCCACTCTCGCCCCTGTAACGGTTCCGTCCGAAATCAGACACATGCCCAGCTCTAACCCGCAGCAGCTTGTCGAATCACTGGCAGCAAAGATCGCCGATCGTACTGCCAGAGTAGGAATCATTGGTCTTGGTTACGTCGGCCTGCCGCTGATCAGTGCCTTCGTGAACGCCGGATTTCGCTGCATCGGCTTTGATGTGGATGCCGGCAAAGTCCAGACTCTGCTGCAGGGTCGCAGCTACATCCGACACATCGCTTCCGAAACGGTGGCCGGCTGGATCAGCAAGGGCCAGCTGGACCCCACCAGCGACATGTCCCGACTGGCCGAAGCAGACGCCCTGCTGATCTGCGTTCCCACTCCGCTGAACGAATCCCGCGATCCGGACCTGCAGTACATCGAATCCACCGCTGCATCCATCGCCAAAGTGCTGCGGCCCGGCCAGTTGATTGTGCTGGAAAGTACAACCTACCCCACCACCACCCGCGACGTGATGGTCCCGATTCTGGACGGCAATTCGACCGGTCTGCAGTGTGGTCGCGACTTTTTCGCAGCCTTCAGTCCCGAACGTGAAGATCCCGGCAATCCTCACTTCACAGCAGCCGGCATCCCCAAAGTCGTCGGCGGCACGGATCAGGCCAGTGGTGATCTGGCCGCTGCACTTTACGGTCACGCGATCGTCAGTGTGGTTCGAGTGGACAATGCCGAGGTGGCCGAAGCCTGCAAAATCCTTGAAAACACCTACCGCGCCGTTAACATTGCACTCGTCAACGAACTCAAGATGCTGTTTGATCACATGGGCATCGACATCTGGCAGGTCGTCGATGCTGCCAAAACCAAACCCTTCGGTTTTCAGGCGTTTTATCCAGGCCCCGGTCTGGGCGGACACTGCATTCCAATTGACCCGTTTTACCTGAGCTGGCTGGCTCGTCGTCAGGGTATGAGTACTCGGTTCATCGAACTGGCCGGTGAAGTCAACACCTTCATGCCACGGTACGTCGTCAGTCGAGTGAGCGACTTTCTCAACGACGTCGGCCGCGCTGTAAAAAACAGCCGAGTCTGCATTCTCGGAATGGCCTATAAAAAAGATATTGATGACCCCCGCGAAAGCCCGTCGTTCGAACTGATGGAACTGCTCATGCACCGCGGCGCCGTAGTCAGTTACAATGACCCGCATGTCCCGTCACTACCCAAAATGCGGCACTACCATCTGCCAGCCATGAACAGCACCCCGCTGACCCCGGAGTTCCTCGCCGAACAGGACTGCGTGCTAATTTCCACCGATCATTCTGCCTTCGATTATCCGTTTATTGTCAGACATTCCCGGCTTGTGGTTGATACTCGCAACGCCACAAAGGCTGTCACAGAGGGCCGGGAAAAGATTCGCCGCGCCTGATACCGCCCTGACCGCTCTCCGACACGAAAGGATGCACACCCCATGACGGACGTGAATTCTCAGTTGCACGATGCTCTGCAATGGCGTTACGCCACCAAACAGTTTGATCCTCTTCGCAGCATCAGCGCCGCCGACTGGAACTCGCTGCAGCAGGCTCTGCTGCTGACTCCCAGCAGCTACGGCCTGCAGCCATGGAAGTTTGTGGTCGTCACAGATCCGACACTGAAGCAGCTGCTGCCAGCCGCCTGCTGGGGCCAGACCCAGCCGCGCGACTGTTCACACTTCGTCGTCTGCGCCGCTCGCAAAACAGTCGATCCACAGTTCGTGCAGCAGTACCTGCAGCAAATCGCCCGAATTCGTGCGGTGCCCGTCTCGGCCCTCGAAGGCCTCGGCACCGCCATCAACGGCAAAGCCTCACGCATGGGCAGCGAACAGTTGGCATGGACATCACGGCAGTGTTACATCGCCCTCGGATTTCTGCTGCAGGCCGCCGCGCTGCTCAGAATTGACGCCTGTCCCATGGAAGGCATTCAAAGCGATCGACTGGATCCGCTGCTTAGACTGACTGATACAGATTACACCAGCGTTGTCGCCTGTGCTCTTGGATATCGTCACGCAGCCGATCGCGCGGCACTTGATCCCAAAGTTCGCTGTGCTGCCGAAGACGTCTTCATTTCGCTGTAATCCGCCGCCAAATGAACAGACCTCGCTTGTTAACCGTGCAGGAGACCCGTCCATGAGTGAGCGCTGGATTGCCGACCGCATGCACAAAATCGATGCATCGGGCATTCGTAAAGTCTTCGATCTGGCAGCCTCCATGCAGCGCCCGATCAATCTCAGCATCGGACAACCCCACTACGACACGCCACAGCCCATTAAGGACGCGTTGTGCAAAGCCGTGCAGGAAGGACGCAACGCCTACAGCCAGACTCAGGGCATCGCGCCACTGCTGAAACTGCTGCAGGTCGATGTCGACAGCCGCTATCAGCACAGCGATCGTCAGGTCTTCGTCACCTCCGGCACCAGCGGCGGACTTGTACTGGCCCTCTTTACGCTGCTGAATCCCGGCGACGAAGTTATCGTTTTTGACCCGTGGTTCGTCATGTACCGACATCTCACGACGCTCGCCGGTGGCACTGTTGTACCGGTCTCCACCTACCCCGACTTCCGCATCCGGATCGATGACGTCCGTCGCGCCATCACACCGCGTACACGACTGATCATCTTCAACAGCCCCGCTAATCCCACCGGTGTCGTCGCCACCGCCGCAGAAACTCAGGCCATCGCCGAACTGGCAGCCGAACACGATATCGCACTGATCAGCGACGAAATCTATCGCTCTTTCGTCTATGACCGTGAATTCACCAGTCCCGCCACATGGAACGATCGCACCATCGTCATCGACGGTTTCAGCAAGTCACACTCCATGACTGGACTGCGACTGGGCTTCATGCACGGCCCTAAATACCTCATCCAGCAAATGCTGAAACTGCAGCAGTTCACGTTCGTCTGTGCCCCGCACCCCGTGCAGTGGGCCGGACTGACAGCATGGGAAATGGACCTGGAAGGTAATCGCGGCGACTATCGCCGCAAACGCAACCTGCTGGCAAATGGCGTTCGCAGCCACTACCAGATCCTCGGCGGCGAAGGCGCCTTCTACCTGTTCCTGAAAACACCCTGGGGAACCGGAGCCGAATTCGTCGCCGAAGCCATCAGAAATAATCTGCTGATTATTCCTGGCGGAGTCTTCAGCAGCACTGATTCGCACTTCCGCGTTTCCTTCGCCGCTGCCGACGAAGTCATTCAGGAAGGCGCCGAGATCCTGTGCCGACTGGCAGAGCAGGGCGGACCAGCAACGTAAAACCCACAAGCAAAACAACTTACAGCCACGAAGTGCAGCCGGCGGTGAATCCTGAGCACGCCGCTGGCCGACAACCCTGCACTGCGGCCGGCCCCCCGAAACTCGCCCTAAACTCCGAATTCTCCGCATCCGCATCTATCAAACCATACGGAAAATACCCGGAAATTCTTGCCCAGGACCGAAAATCCATGGATGATATCCGCGACGGAACAGGATTTGTGGACAATAATTCTTATTTGAATGATCTGACAACTGCAGCCGTGCATTGATCGGGCATGTTCGGCTGTGCTCATTCGGGCTGTAGGGTATCCAGGGAGCTTTCCATGAGATTAGTGCAAAAGCGAAGTCGGGGATTTACCCTGATCGAACTGCTGGTGGTGATTGCCATCGTCGCGGTGCTGGTGGCGATCCTGCTGCCAGCCGTACAAAAGGCTCGCGAATCGGCCAACAGAACTCGCTGCCTGAACAACATCAAGCAAATCAGCTTGGCCATGCACAACTACCACGACTCGCACAACACCCTGCCTCCGGGTTATGTGGCCGCACCGCTGTTCCTCGGCGATGCCACCCCCACAGGTACTCGCTTCCGCGATCCTCGCGAAGCCTATGAAAACAATCAGAACCTTGGTCTGCATGGCACAAGCTGGATGTTCCACGTGCTGCCGTACCTCGAACAGTCCAATCTCTACGAACTGTGGCGACCTGATTACAACGTCTTCGGAAATAGCGAGGTCCTGTATGACAACGGGGCTCAGCTGATCTGGCGTCAACTGGGCTATGCACCGGCTCAGGCGGAAATCACCGCCTTCTACTGCCCCTCACGACGCTCGAGGATTGACAACACAACCACGTTCTCCCACAACAAGTTCCTCGACACAGACGCTCAGCAGCGTCTTTCGACCGGCATTCGTGGTGGCGGCAACGACTACGTCGGCTGTGCCGGGTCCGGTCGACTGTTCAATCCCCAAAGTCGCTCAGTTTATGACCTCACGGGCGACCAAATTCAGTATTACTCATCTCAGATTCGCACCCCCGCCAACAACTTCAATCAGTTGTCTTTCAATACCGGCATTTTCTCGGTCAACAGCTCCGTTCGATTCGGAGATATCAAGGACGGGTTGTCGCAAACCATCATGATCAGTGAAGCCGAACGCTTTGAAGGTCTGCGAGTTCCCAGCCAGCGAACGTTTGATCAGGTCGCCAGTGACGGCTGGGCATGGGGTGGTCCGGCCACTCTGTTCACAACACTCGATGGCCCCAACAAAAAATTGTTCTGGGGCTATGCCGGCTCTGCTCACGGCGACATCATCATGGTGGGTCTCGCCGATGGCTCGGGGCGCACCGTCACCAAAGCCATTGGCCTGCCTGTCTGGCAGAATCTTGGAAATATCAGTTCGGGCATTCCCGTTCCCAACTTTTAAGCCCTGCTGACAGTTGTTGAAAACCTGCCGGGTGGCCTGGTAACTGGCCCCCGGCTTTTTTCTGCGCCGGGAATCATGCCGGACAGGTCGTCCGTGTGCGAAATTCGGATCCCGGCACGGCCTTTTCCCGGTAAGATCTCATCAGGCATCTCATCCCTGCTTCAGTTCAGAGTACAGCAATGACAATTCGCTTCACCTGTCCGGGCTGTGGATCCGTCCTGAAGATCAAGGATGAAAGGGCCGGCGCACATGCCAAATGTCCTAAGTGTAAGCGACCATTTGTCGTGCCGCAGCCGGAAGATGACGACGGCATTGAAATAGAAGAAAACGCGGCAGCAAAGCCTGCCACGCCTGATCCTGTTGATCTGCCGATCGACCTGCCTGTGGATATGCCATTCGAACTGACTCCTGAAGTCTCAGCTGCCGAAGAATTCGATCCCGCCGATGTCCTCGGGTCCGATCGCCCGGCTCCGCGATCGTCCGCTGCTGCACCAGTGCTGCCGCAAAGCACTCCGCCCGATCGCCGACCGTCCATCGCTGAACTAATGAAGGACTTCGAGTCGACAAAGAAGAAGGACAAATCTCGCAAATCCACAGATGCTCCAAATTCCGCCCCCTCGGCAGCCGAAACCACCAGTTCGGCAGCCGACGTGCTGGCTCGCAACTATCAGCAGAAACGTGATGCATCTGCAACGCCGCCACCGCTCAGCCGCAATGATGCACGCGCCGCTGAACAGCGCGTTGCCGCCCTCGAATTCGTAAAAACACGACTCCTGCCCGGACTCGCCGGATTCTTCCTGCTGGCATGGGGCTGGTCATGGTACATGAACCGCGAAATCTATGACGGCCCCCAGCTCTTTGAAGTCCGTGGTGTTGTGACCAAAGGCGGTCAGCCGCTGGCCGGGGTACGAGTGGAATTTGGGCCGGAATCCCCTGGCAGTGAAGAACAGGTACTGCAGGCCAGCGCCATCACCGACGACCGGGGTCGATTCCGCCTGTCGGCCTTCGCCGGTCAGTACGGAGCACCAGCCGGCAATTACGTCGTCGGACTTTCTGACCAGTCCGGCGTACCACTGCAGGTACCGGAAGACGACGTGCGAAAAACTGTCTCCGACACCGCTGCCAACGAATTCGATTTCAAACTCTAAAAATCACTCCGCAACAGTCACATCACCCCCACCCGAACACTACTCAGATTGCAGTTCTCCGATGTCAACGCTGATCATCGACTATGGCATGGGTAACCTTCGCAGTGTGCAGAAGGCCTTTGACCGCATTGGTGAAGTTGCAGTCATCAGCTCAGACCCGCTCGAAGTGGCACGGGCAGATCGAGTTATTCTGCCGGGGGTCGGAGCTTTCCGGGATGCCATCGAGGCAATCCATCGGCATGACCTCGCCGCCGCGATCCAGGACCACATCGCGGCCGATCGCCCCTTCCTCGGTATCTGCCTTGGACTGCAGCTGCTGTTCGACCGCTCCCTCGAAGACGGCGAACACGCCGGACTGGGCATCATTCCGGGGACTGTGCGCCGCTTTGAGCTGCCTCCGGAATTCAAAATCCCCCACATGGGCTGGAATCAGCTGCAGATCGTCCACCAGCCCGCCCCGGCACTGCTGCAAAATCTGCCCCCGCAGCCTTGGTTTTACTTCGTGCACAGCTACCACGGTGTCGCCACAGACGCCGACTGGGTGGCAGCCACGGCAGAATATGGCAAGCCTTTTCTCGCCGCTGTCGCTCGCGGCAATGTCATGGCGACCCAGTTCCATCCGGAAAAGAGCCAGGCCGCCGGCATGCAGCTGCTCCGCAACTTCCTCGAAGCCACCAGACCCGCTCAGGTCTGATCACCCGATACCCCAAAAATCCGGGAAAAATCGCCATTCCCGGCACCAGACCGGCCTGCTGTTTTCCGCCGTGGGCCGATTAGGCTACACTATATGGTCCGTCTGACCACTTTCATTTTCCACGTTACATCGGCACCGAAACACCCATGATTGTCAGCCGTCGCTGGCTGGCGGACTATGTTCCGCTGCCGGAATCCACTGCCGAACTGACTCGCAGACTGACACTTGCCGGGCTCAACCTGGAAGAATTTCATGACGTCACTGAATGGCTCAGTCAGCGCGATGTCGCCATCGATCTGGAAGTCACCAGCAATCGCCCGGATTGCCTGGGACACATCGGTGTTGCTCGAGAAATCGCGGTCCTGTTTCAGCAGCCGCTGGCCATTCCCGCTGCCGCCGTTCAGGAATCCTCCGAACCAGCCGCCTCAGCCATCGCAGTCTCAATCGACTGCCCCGAATTCTGCCCCGAATACCACGCTCGTGTGATTCAAGGAGTCACAATCGGACCATCACCCGCATGGATTCAGGATCGACTCAAAGCCGTCGGCATCAATTGCATTAATAATGTGGTGGACATCACCAACTATGTCATGCTGGAATGTGGCCAGCCGCTGCATGCCTTCGACTACGACCGCCTGCAGGGACGCCGCATCGTCGTGCGCAGGGCCGCAGCCACGGAAAAAATTCGGGCCATCGACCAAAAAGACTACCTGCTGACAGATCAGATGTGCGTCATCGCTGACGCACAGCGACCCGTTGCGGTCGCCGGAGTCATGGGGGGACTAGATACCGAAATCTCCGACAGCACCGTCAATGTGCTCGTCGAAGCCGCCGCCTTCTCATCCATGTCCGTCCGCGCTACCGCTCGTCAGCTCAGACTGCACAGCCCCTCTTCATATCGGTTCGAACGCAAAGTTGACCGCAGCCGACTTGACTGGGCTTCCCGTCGCTGCTGTGAACTGATCCTGCAGACAGCCGGAGGCACTCTGCTGCAAGGTTCCGTCGTGGCCGGTCAGCCTGACGACGGACAGCGACCACCCGTAACGCTGCGATTCAACCGCATCAGCCGACTGCTGGGAATCGAAATCCCGGCCAGCCTGTGCGTCAGCATCCTGCAGCAACTGGGACTGCTGCTGCTGCGCAGCAGCAACGATGAGGCCGTCTTCCAGCCCCCTTCCTGGCGCGCTGATCTCACTCGCGAATGCGACCTCATCGAAGAAATCGCACGCATTCATGGCTACGAACACATCCCCACAGATGCACCACTGCCCGTGGTCACAGCCACCCGCACACTCCGCGAAAAAGTTCTCGACACCATCCGCACTCAGCTGGTCGCTGCAGGACTCTATGAAGCACTCACACTGTCCTTCGTCAGCGAAGACCAGCGAAACATGTTCCAGCCAGCCGGGCCACGCAGCCCGGTCGCCGTCAGCCACTCCAGCCGCAGCCACGAAAATCAGCTGCGACAAAGCCTGATCCCCAGCCTGCTGCAGTGCCGACGCCAAAATGAACGACACGGCACACTCAATGCCGAACTGTTCGAAATTGCCCGTGTCTACCTGTCGGCAGGGCAGGGCGAGCCCGAGGCGCAGGCAGAACCACTCACCGTCAGCTTCGTCGCCGGACGCCCGTTCGCTCAGATGCTGGGCATCGTGGAAAATCTCCTGCACACCATCGCTCCTCAGGCATCCATCTCCGCCAAACCGCTCAATCGGCCAGAATTCCTCGCTGGACGCGGCGCAGAACTGCTCGTCGGAGAACAAACGCTGGGGTGGCTCGGCGAACTTTCACGCTCCCTGTTGGATGCCAGCGAACTGCGGGACGATACCTCGATCGCAGAACTCCGGATCCCGGTACTCGAAAAACTGTTTCAGCCGGCACGCAGCTTCACCCCGCTGCCCCGGTTTCCTGCGGTCTCACGAGATCTCAACTTCGTACTGCCCGAACATATCACGTGGGCCAGTCTGGCCACTGCTGTCCGCAGCAGTGCCGGACCTCTGCTCCATGATGTCTCCTTCGGCGGGCAGTACCGCGGTAAGCAGATCGCGGCAAATCACAAGTCCTGCGTCGTGACCTGCCGCTTCCTCGCACCTGATCGCACTCTGACTGCCGAAGAAGTGGATTCTGCTGTCCAGGTCATCATATCCGCCTGCCAGGCACAACTCTCCGCTGCTCTTCGCGCCTGAGCAAGTTCCCGAACCAATTCGACTGTGGAAATATGAAACGAGTCCTGCTGAAATCCAAGATCCACCGCGCTACCGTCACTGATGCCAGCCTGCACTATGAAGGCAGCGTCACCATCGATCCGCTGCTCATGGAAGCCGTCGACATCGTCCAGTGGGAACAGGTCGATATCTACGACATCAACAACGGCAGTCGACTCACAACCTACGCCATCGCCGGAAAACGAGGCTCAGGCGTCATCTGCCTGAATGGCGCAGCCGCCAGACTGGTGCAGGTCGGTGACCTCGTCATCATCTGCAGCTACGCCGAATTCAATGCCGATGAAGTCCCCGCACACCAGCCCCGCATCGTGCTCGTAGACGCCCAAAATCGCATCACCCGAACCTGCGATACCTGACGGCAGACACTCTACTCACTTCCGCTCGCCGTTAGGTGACTTCACTCCGCCCGCAGTCTCCTGAAACCAGCGCTGACCATAGTCATTGCCAAACTCGCGATAAATCGCGTGAATGTGCTCTGCCGGAGCCCCGCCCATCGCCTGCGGTGAGTACTCCAGAAAGAATGCTGGCCCCTGCACTCGATAACTTGATGCACCCTCGGCATTCACTGCGCCACGCCAGGAAAACCACGTGTCCTCCAGGCCACGCTCCAGCTCCGCTCGACGCTCCATTGCATCCTCTTCGTTCAGCAAATCCACCCGCAGCATTACCAAAGACAGCAACTGCTGCCGCTGCTCAGCTGACAGATCCGCTCCGCGCAGGCCCTCAGGCTGAGGCATCACGCCGTCTTTGCCCGGCCCCAGCAACATGTCGCCAAAACGTCCGCCCAGCACCGCACGACCCCGCTGCTCATCCGTCAGCGACTTCACAAAAGTTGCCGCCGCTGCAATCTCCTCGGACATCTGCGAAACCGCTCGCTCACCAGCTCTATACCGCATCGGCTGACCGCCTGTCAGTGTTGGCCCCAAAGTAATCCGCTGACCGATCACCGTCGCATTCACCGCCAGATGATGACCACCAAACTGCCACATCCATGCATCCTGCAGCGACGGCTTACCCAGGAACGAAAAATAAAATTCGTCACTGCCGAAAATGACTCGCCCACGGCCCGCACCAGACTTCAGCTGCTCGTCCGCCGCCACATTGTCCAGCACCGCCTGATACCCCACTGGACTTAGCGTCGCCCGCACCACTTCCATCACAGCCTGCCGCTGCGGCTGACTCAAATCCCCCATCCGCAAACCACGACGCTCAAAAATCCCGGTCGGCAGATTCGACCATCGCACTCGCTGCTGATCGTCATTAAACCGAAACTGCACCGCCCGCTGCTGCTCCGGTGATAACACCTTCAGCAACGCGGCCGCGGACGCCACTACCCGCTCCGACCGATCCGCTGACGCTGCCACTCCCTGACCCGCCGGAGGCTGCCACGCAAACACAGCCGAAGTCAAAAAACACGCCACAACACACACCAGCAGTCGCACAACCAATACCACTGAACTCATAAACCCAGCCCCCGCTCACAGACCACACTTCGCTGACATTCCCGCCTCAACACCCCAAAATCACCGACTCCATACTGACATTTCCCCCGGTTTTTTCAGGGATTACTCAACTTCGCTCCGTTTTCACGTCACGTTCAGGGCCCGCCGGTTAAAGATTGACCGGAAGACAGGAGCATTGCAAATGAACGAACATACCAGATCCGTAATGCGACAGTGGACACTTGCCCAGCCAGTGGTCTCAGGGTTCATTGCGTCAATCGTCCGGTATTTCACCGATCGCCATGACGTCCGGCAAAGCACCTCCGTGGCAATCCTCGAAAGCTGCTCCCGCTACGATTCCGATCGACCGTTTCTCGCCTAATCTCTGGGCGTCGCCCAGAATCAGATCCGGCTCTACCTGCGTCGCTGCAGCGGCGATCGACTGCTGCTCGACGAAAGCATTGTGGAACTGGTGGCAGCGTCGCTCGAACCAGTCTCTTCTGCGGAACACTTGCGGCAGCTTAAATATCTGCGTGAATATCTGGCAGGGCTGGAAGACCGGGAACGGCACCTGTTTGAACTGCGATATGGCCAGGCTGCGACGGATCTGACAGCGCGGCAAACAAATCACTGCGCCCTTCGAGGGCCTCCAGCAGCCTGAAAACGTTATCCGGGGTTATCACTCGGTCCCGCACCGTCTGCAACAGTCGGCCCGGCTTCACCCGCGGCAACTCACACAATAAATGATCTCGCAGAAACTCTGCAAAGGACTCCTGCGAAACAGCCTGAATGAGCCTCAGCCACCTTCGCTGCAAAGCCACCAGATCAGCCGCAACCCGAATTTTGGAGAAGAGATAGTTCTTTAGAAGATCAGCTGCTGAGAGCTCCAGACCCCTCGCGTTCAAAGTTTCGCAGACCGTACACGCACTGAGGGCATCGTCAACGGTAATCGGGATAAACAACAGCCGCCGAGCAATTACCTCATTTAACAATGAAGCCAGATCTTTGCCGCGATGATGGCCTCTGATCTTATGATCAATACGCTGACGGAACCATTCAAAACACCTCCACATCCGACGACCGGAACCAGGCAGACCCCGAGGATTTCTCGGGGGCTTCAATTGCACGAGATAGTCCTGATAAAACGGGGCGTCTGTTGCATTCAGCGACAGCTTGCTGCTTTCGATCAACGAAGCCGGATCTTTTCCACCGATGTATCGACGTCGCAAAAATGCGCTGCGCTCGCGATTTTCTTCAGGCTCGATCTCCGCCCGCACAAGATCATTCAACTTCCGGATAATTGCCATCGCCAAAATACTGAGTGTGGCCAGTCTCTGCTGTCCATCAATAACCATGAATTCTCGATCAGAAGTCGCCTGCAGCACTATGGCGTTCATGTCGTGTCGATCACCAGCGGCATCGGCTATTGCTACAATATCACTCCACAGATCATCCCACAGCTCCTCGTACCACGAATAGTCCCGCTGGTACGCCGGCACTGAATAGTGCTTCCCGTGGCCAGTCAGATCCAGAAAGTCCACAGTGGCCGTTTCCAACGACCTTGAACGGCGACCGCCGCCTTCGTCTGTCCGTATTTCTGCCATCAGAACAGTCTTTTTCGATGAACGTGCTGACTGCCGGCGCACAATCCGGCAGACGCGTCAACCGCCCATCACATGTGAACCAGCCTCTGGACAACAACCTCCTGTTCGCGTTTCGATGTCTTTCAGACTCAATCGACTTCGCTTCGCTGCCCGACTAATCTGCTCACTGATTCGGGAATACTTTGATCAGGAGTCGAGTGATGCGTGGTTTAACTGCCTTTTTCGTGGCCGCTGGCTGCACTCTGTTCTCAACTTGCAGTTCCGCTCTGCTGACGGCTGAAGAAGTACAGATCGGCAGCCGAATACTGCGAGTTGCCGAGGGCTTCGAAGTCAGCCTCGCTGCGGATGCCACGCTTGCAGAACGCCCCATCGCTGTCTCACGAGACGAACGCGGACGCCTGTACGTCACTGACTCGGGAGGCATGTCGGAACGGGCCGAACAGCAGCTGGCACAAAAACCCCATCGCATCCGCCGGCTGGAAGATACTGACGGAGATGGTGTCTATGATCGCAGCACACTGTTCGCCGACCGCATGATGTTTCCCGAAGGCTGCCTCTGGTACGCCGGGTCCCTCTACGTCGCTGCCCCGCCTGAGATCTGGAAACTCACCGATGACAATGATGACGGTGTCGCCGATCGCCGCGAGGTCTGGTTTGATGGCAAAACGCTGACCGGCTGCGGCAACGACCTGCACGGACCATACCAGGGACTGGATGGCAGACTTTACTGGTGCAAAGGTGCCTTCGCGGAACAACAGCATCAGCTCGCAGATGGCAGCCTGCTGAAAACTCAGTCGTCACACATCTTCCGCGCTCGACCCGATGGGTCTGACATCGAATCGGTCCTCACAGGCGGCATGGACAATCCAGTAAACGTTGCCTTTCTGCAGAATGGCGAACGATTTCTGAGCTGCACCTTCTTCCAGTTCCCGGAAGCCGGTCGTCGTGATGGCCTCATCCATGCCATTTACGGTGGCGTCTACGGCAAAAAACACTCGTCTATCTATGCTCACCCTATGACCGGTGATGTCATGCCGGTGCTGAACCATCAGGGCGCCGCGGCACCCTGCGGCCTGATCGGCGGCAGCGAACACCTGTTCGGCGGCGGTCACGATCAACAGCTGTTCGCCTGTTACTTCAATCTGCACAAAGTCGTCCAGCACAGAATGATCCCCGACGGCCCCACCTATCGCACCGAAGATACCGACTTCCTCGCCTGTGATCATCCGGACTTTCACCCCACCGATGTCTTTGAAGATGCTGACGGAAGCCTGCTGATTGTGGATACCGGAGGGTGGTACAAAGTGTGCTGCCCGACCTCACAACTGGCCAAGCCGGATGTTCTTGGAGCCATCTATCGTATACGCCGCAAAAATACCGCCCGTGTCACCGATGCTCTGGGGCTGCAGCTGACATGGCAGAATCTCTCACCGCAACAGCTCGCCAACAGACTTGCCGATCAGCGACTGTTCGTGCAGCGCAGAGCCACTGAGCAACTGCGAATGCTGGCCGAATCAGCCGTGCCGGCACTGCAAAAACTGCTCACAGATCACCCCCAGGCGGCCGTTCGTCGCCGAGCTGTCTGGACCCTGGCAGGCATCTCGGCAGCAGATTCAGCGGCCGCAGCAGCTTCGCTCGGACTCCGCGACAATGATTCTGCCGTTCGCCAGGCAGCTGCCCATACCGTCGGACTGTTCCGCCACCAAAACTCCCTGAACTCCCTGCTGAAGATGGCCGCCGCCGATGAACCTGGTCCGGCCCGCGCTGCCCTGGAAGCCATCGGACGACTGAAGGATCCAGCCGCCATCGCTCCCCTGCTGGAACTCGCCGGTGATCTGCCGGTCGGTCACACCGACAGTGCCGGAGCCCCCGCAGAAGCCGCTGCCCGCATTCGCGAACATGCCCTGATCTTCGCACTCATCGAAATTAACGCCCCAAATCCTGTTCGCCCGGGACTACAGTCCCGAATTCCCACCGAACATCGGGCAGCACTTACCGCACTCGACCAGATGCGCGGCGGAAAACTGCAGCCGGAAGATGTCCTGTCGCTGCTCGATAACCCTGGTGAATCACTGCGCTCCACAGCTGTCTGGATCATCGGACGACATCCGGAATGGAGTCCGTCTCTGAGACAGTACTTTGCTGAAAAACTGGCCAGCGCAGAGACTCTCTCCGCGGAACAGCTGACCGTCTGCCGCGGACTGCTGGCCCGACTGGCCTCCGCAGCAGAAATCCAGCAACTGCTGCAGGAACAACTCAGCACGACCGCTGCACCAGCCACACGCCGACTGGCCCTGCAGACACTGTCTGATACGACGCTGACGGCTGCACCAGCAGGCTGGCTCGATGCACTGGCGACTCTGCAGCCTCACGCCTCCCCCGCCGACTTACCCCTCCTGATTGCCGCTGCCGAAAAACTGCCGCAACCAAAGGATGGACATGCTCCGCTGAAGCAGGCCATGGCAGCCATCGCCGAACGGTCGGAACTGCCCGCCGAATTGCGGCTGGCCGCTATCGACGCAGCTGGCAACGGCCTGACACTGCCGGAATCTTCCTTCAGCCTGCTCTGCAGCTCATTGCAGAGCGAATTGCCGGCAGATCAGCGAGGCATTGCTGCCCGCCGACTCGCCTCAGCCACACTGACTGCCACACAACTGCAGACACTGATTCCCCTGACCCGCAATGTCGGCCCCATGGAACTGCCCAAACTGCTGCCCGTCTTTGAACAACACGCCGACGAAGCAAACGGAATGAAACTGCTCGCTGCACTCACGGAATCGCAGGGACTCAGCGGACTCCGTGCTGACCTGATCCAGTCACTGCTGGCAAAATACCCGCCGTCAGTCCAGTCCGCCGGACAGAACCTGCGAAAACAGCTCAATGCCAGCCTCGAAGAACAAACCGCGATACTCGAAAAAACACTGCAGACTTTGCCCACGGGCGACCTCCGTCGCGGGCATGAAGTCTTCATGAGCCGCAAGGCAGCCTGCAACACCTGCCACAAACTTGGATATGGCGGCGGAAACCTCGGCCCTGATCTGACCAGTATCGGAAAAGCCCGCAATCGACGCGATCTGCTCGAAGCCATCCTGTTCCCCAGCGCTAGTATCGTCCGCGGTTATGAACCGGTGCTGGCAGAGCTGGAGGATGGTCGAGTCGTCGGGGGCATCATCACCGGAGAATCAGCCGGCGAAATCATCCTTACCGTCGATGCGCAAAAACAGCTGCACATCGACCGGTCCGACATCACGCAGATCCTGCCCTCAGCCGTGTCACCCATGCCGAATGGTATCGCCACAATTCTCAGCCCCCAGGAATTGGCCGATCTGCTGACTTTTCTGGAAACCGGCGGACGCTGACGGCGGATTGAGAGAGCACCCCGGCCTTTTGTGATGTCAGAATTCCACCACAAAATCCTGTACCATCCGGGTTTATTGTGGGCAGAGGCTGAGCCCGCCGCAGTAGGAGAAGATGGCTGTTTTGAAGTTTTCGCGGTTTCTGAAGCCACCGATGCGTCGTTTGATTGACATGATCTTGCTGTTCATGCCTTCGGCTACGGCGATTGTGTTTTTGTGAGTGCAGTAGCTCGCAACATTTCTCAGGCGTTCCTTGATCGATTTTGCGACGGTCTTCAGTGGCTTGAGCTTTGTGTGAATCACGCGATTGTACCAGTCGTTGAAGTAAGTGGTCGCTGACGCGGCACTGGTTTGGCTCCAGAGATCACGAAGCATTTCCTTGTAAGCCCACGCCTTTCCGGTCTGGAGCTGCAGGTCGCATTAAAGAGTGCCTGCTGTCTCTCAGAGAGATTCTCAAAGCTCGTCAGCCAGATGTGCTTTGTCTTGCTCAGACAATCATCGCCGTCTTTTAGCAGCGTGGCCAGATCGTACCCGCCACCTTCAGATCCACCAGGCCAAAGGAGCCCGGTTTTTTGGCAAGCTCACAGGCAAGGTTCGCTGACACGACACTGCAGCCCGCACCACCGCAGGCTGACCACACACCAATGTTCCACGCCCGCGTCTTGCGTTGATCAATACGATCCAGCCCATGATTCAGCTCTCCGGCCAAATCGGACTGATCGAGGTATTCCGTGGCCCCCTGCCGCATCGCCCGTAACACCGTACGACTGTCTGCAATCGTACCCACCAGCAGCCGACAGGGCAAAGTCGCGTGAATCTGCCCCACCGCCCCCAGACCACGCTCTGCATCATCAGGCATAACCAGCAGAATAATGTCTGCGACTCAGGACTGGCAGTGCCCTGTCGCGTTTCAGTGGCGACCGACTGGCCAACCGTCCGAATCAAACCCGATACTTCGGCCAGTCGACACTGATTGCCCGCCGCAAACTCCAGACCCCGATCCGGAATCGCAGCGATTATCAGCGAAGCAGCCGTCTCATCGTCACTGACCAGGCAGAACTTCATGCTGCCAGGTTTGCTCGGGGAATTCAAATCTGTCCGAATGAAATAAAGCAGCCCCCCTCCCTGCCCCAATCGGGCAGGCACTTCCAGCAGACAACCGCAAAAATCAGGTTTCCTGAATTCCCGGAGCCTCTTCCCAGCCGTTCAGATTCAGAAACTGCTGTCGCCAGTAGTACGAGTCCAGCAGGTCGGCAACAGGCCGCCGCAGAATTCGCAAAGCGGCATACAGAGCTTCAATCGTTGCCAGTCCACCCTCCGGATCTTCGTAAATCTCTGACTTTCTGGGGTAAGCCGTCTTCAGCGACGGCAGTGACCGAACCGGCAAATGCTGATAAAACGGCAGCATTCCGGCCGCCCGCTTCCACGTACCATCCAGCAGCAGCAGACCGCTTCCCGCATCAGACTCGGACAACTGCGGACCACCAATCCCCAGCCGCACATACCCCGTTAAATCGATCGGTACCTGGTGCGGAAATGTCGTAAATATGTATTCCGGATCATGTCGCAACGGCTCGACCGAACACTTGCTTCGCCGCTCACGCGGATGAATTACGATCACCGTCCTGGGCCACGCCACTGCACCCTGCTGCTCAGCACCCATCCCCACAGCCTCAGCCTTCCTTTCGAATCTTCTCAATCTCGGCATTCAACTGCGCAATCTGCTTCTCCAGGGAAGGAATCTCGGCCGGATCATCGGGCTGCTTGCGAGCAGCATTCAGCAGTTGCTGCAGCCGCTGGATCTTGTTCTTTGCTGCCTCGATCTGCTTCTGCTGCTTTTTGTTCAGTGTCATGTTCTGGTATTCTGAGCAATTTGACGGAATCTGCCTGCAATAGCACCGGCAGACCACAGATACGTACAGACTGCAGAGTAACGAACCGGAGCCTGATCCGAAAGGCTGCTGGAGCAAGGAACCCATGACAGACGCCACAGATCCTGCGACTGAACTTCACCAGCTGCTGCTCTCCGCTGCCAGCGGTCAGCTGCTGCTGGCTGTTTTCAGTGGCCCCACGCCCGCTGCAGCACCCCACATTCGAGTGGACGTACGCCCCGTCAGACTCAAAGGTCAGCCGGCATTGCAGTTTGCCGCCCGCACCACCACCCAGGAATTCCATTCCAACCTCGACCCGGACGCTGCCACTTCCCGATTGCAGCAGCTGGCTGATGGACGATTCCGCAATATCCGAATCGTTACCAGCCATGGCGAAACTCAGGCCGTCGCTTCGAAAACTGGCCACTGGAAATTACACCGTCACCGCAGCACACAACCAGCTCAGCCCAGGGGAAACAACCAGCTGCCGCAGCATGACCGTGACCGCAACCACCTGATACCCTCCGGACAGCCCTGCCCGTTTCTGATACACACCGGTGTCATGACAGCAGACGGCACTGTCCGCAGCAGCCACTCCCGAAAATTCCGTCAGATCAACCGCTTCCTCGAATTCATCAATGACGTCGCTGACGCCCTGCCCGCCGATCGCACTCTGCAGGTCGTCGACTTTGGCTGCGGAAAGAGTTATCTCACCTTCGCGACCCATCACCTGCTTGTCAGACTGCTGCAGCGCCCCTGCCGCATCACCGGCCTCGATCGACGCGAAGATGTCGTGGCCACCTGCCAAAAAATCAGCAGTGAACTGCAACTGACCGAACTGCAGTTTCAGACCGGCGAAATCTCCGGTTTTACTGCGGAATCTCCGCCCGATCTTGTCGTGTCTCTTCACGCCTGCGACACCGCTACCGATGATGCACTGGCCCAGGCCGTTCAATGGCAGGCCAGCGTGGTGCTGGCCGTGCCATGCTGTCAGCACGAAATGCACCAGCTGCTGCTGAACAGCCCCCTCGCGCCTGTCACCGACTACGGCATCACTCGCGAACGCTTCTGTGCACTCGCCACAGATGCCATCCGCGCTGCTCTGATGACCGCCGCCGGCTACTCCGTCCAGCTGCTCGAATTCATCGACATGGAACATACACCAAAAAATATTCTGCTCCGCTGCGTCCGCCGACGATCCGGTGAATCACCCGCCAGCCGCGCTGACGCTCTGCAAAAAGCTCGCAATCTCCGCCACGCACTCAACCTGCCACCACTCAAACTGGAACGGCTGCTATTCCCCGATCAGGCCGCTTCGCCTGCTGCGGAGACATGCTCGTGAGTATCGTCGTTACACTCTGTACCTACAACGAATTCGATAACCTGCGCGAACTGCTGCCGCTGCTGCTGGCTCTGCGATCTGATCTGCACATCCTCGTCATCGATGACAACTCGCCCGATGGTACCGGACAACTGGTCGAACAACTGCGACTCAGCGAACCCAGACTGCATGTCCTGCACCGACCCGGAAAACTGGGACTGGGTACCGCCATGACAGCCGGTTTCCTGTTCGGCATTCGCCATAACTACGAACTGCTTGTCAACATGGATGCAGACTTCAGCCACCCCGTGCAGACGATTCCGACACTCATTGCGGCCTGTGAACATTGCGACGTAGCCATCGCCTCCCGCTATATTCCCGGTGGCGGAGTCCTCGGGTGGACTCCCGGACGAAAACTCATGAGCCGCCTGATCAACATGTGGGCCCGATTGCTGCTGGGACTAACCTGCCGCGACAACAGCGGCAGCTTCCGCTGCTATCGCATGGAAATGCTGCGGCAAGTCGACTGGTCCAAAGCCATCGCACGCGGATACGCCATCCCTGAAGAAGTCCTGTTCCGCTGCCGAAAAGTCGGAGCCCGCATGCAGGAAGTACCCTTTTTCTTCGACGACAGACGTTACGGAGTCACCAAGATCAATTTCCGCGAAAGCCTGTCCGCCGTCCTGACCATCCTGCAGCTGGGCCTGCGCAGACTGCTGCACCGTGATTAACCGGACAAACCTGAACAGCTTGCAACAACTGACCTCTAATACTCGTTTTAGTCTCCGCACTTATGACCGCTCAGTACGTTATCGGTATCGACCTCGGCACCACCAACAGCGTGCTTGCATGTGCAGCGCTGTCCGACGAAACAGCTCAGGTACAGTTGCTGCCCGTTCCGCAGCTGGTCGCCGCTCAGACTGTTGAATCGCGACCATCTCTGCCCTCCTTTCTGTATCTCGCTGGTGAACACGAAGTGCAGCAGGGCATGTATCGAATGCCATGGGACCAGACGGGGCAGTTCGCCGTCGGCTGGGCTGCTCGCACGCTGGCGGCCGAGTTTCCGGAACGCACAGTCAGTGCCGCCAAATCATGGCTCTGCCACACAAAAGTTGATCGTCGCCAGCCGATCCTGCCATGGCAGGCGCCGGACGTACCCCGCATCTCACCCGTTGCCGCATCCCGACATGTGCTTGAACACCTGATCGCAGCCTGGCAGCAGGCTTTCCCCGATGCACCCTTTAACCTGCAGTCCATCGTCCTGACTGTCCCCGCATCCTTCGACGCCAGTGCCCGCGAACTCACACGCGAAGCCGCACTCGCCGCAGGGTTCCCGGAATCCTTTCTGATGCTTGAAGAGCCGCAGGCAGCCACCTATTCCTGGCTGCAGCGCTGCGGTGACCACTGGCGCAAAATCCTGCGCCCCGCAGATCGACTGCTGGTCTGCGATGTGGGCGGCGGAACCACCGACCTGACACTCGTCGAAGCAGCCGAAAACGGAGGTGCACTGGCACTCAACCGAGCTGCCGTCGGAAACCACCTGCTCGTCGGTGGCGACAATATGGACCTCGCACTCGCACATCACGTCGCCGGACTGTTCGCCGAACAGGGACTGCATCTGGATCCATGGCAGTCAGTATCACTGTGGCACGTCTGCCGCAACGCCAAAGAACAACTGCTGGCCGCCGACGGACCTGCCCAGCAAACTATCGCTGTGCCTGGGCGAGGACGGCGGCTGATTGGCGGACTCGTGTCCGTCACGATGGAACGCAGCGAGGCAGCGGAAGTCCTGCTGACAGGCTTCTTCCCGAACGCCGCACTCAGCGATCGACCACAACGACCACGCAGCTCTGGCTTCCGCGAACTTGGACTGCCCTGGGAAGCCGACACCGCAATCACCAGACATCTGGCCGCCTTCCTCGCCAGCAGCGGCAATGACCACCCCGTCAGCCATGTCCTGTTTAATGGCGGCGTCTTTCGCAGCCCGCTGCTCAGACAACGCCTGCTGGATCAGCTCCAGCAGTGGTTTCCCGGAAGACCGCCCGTGTCCGTTGACAGTGGCGACGATCTGGATTTCGCGGTGGCACGCGGAGCCTGCTATTACGGCTGGACTCGACTGCACGGCGGAGTCCGGATCAGGGGCGGCGCCGCCCGCAGTTGCTATGTCGGCATCGAAACAGCAGGACTGGCTCTGCCCGGCGTCGGTCGGCCACTCAAAGCCCTCTGCGTCGCAGCCAAGGGCATGGAAGAAGGTACCGCCGTCGACGTGCCGTCCGCAGAAGTCGGACTGGTCGTCGGAGAACCCGCACGGTTCCGCTTCTTCGGTGCCGCCGGCAGAAAACAGGATCAGCCAGGCGATCTGCTGAGCCGCTGGACACCCGACGAACTGATCGAAACCGACAGCCTCGAAGCCACGCTGCCCGCCGATGAAGACTCGGAAGACGGCTGGGTCCCGGTCCGCTTCCACTCCCGACTCACCGAACTGGGCATCCTCGAACTCTGGTGCGTCCACACACCCTCCGGACGCCGCTGGAAACTGGAATTCAGCGTCCGCGAATAACACCACACACGCTCTCTCTCGCTCACCACCATCCGTGCCTCACATTCCAGCTAACCACTGACCACTATTTCTCCCTTCGCCCCCGTGAAAAGCGGGAGAGAGGGCGGGGGTGAAGGGGCCAGGCACCCTGACGCAACACTAACCAGACTTTCAAAATCGCACACCACTGTGCTCGGGCAGGAAAGCCCGAGCTACAAAATCGCCACCACACAAGCCAGGCACAGCACTACCCGGGTGCGTGCTCTGCATCCCGTCAGTTCACTTCCGCTCCCCTGCGTTTCCCTTCGCGACTTCACGGCTTCGCGTGAGCCAAACCGCCCACAACTCCGCTGACAACTCATCACTGATCACTGACGCCGGGGTTGAGGAGGGCCCCGCGACCCGCCACTGCAACCATCATCCGCTCCTCACGCGGGCAGCGAGCGGAAACGCAGCAGACCCAGCACATAAAATACGGCCGCAAACGTCAGCAGCGTGCCGCACGAACTGCCGATAATCGCCAGCGACGGCTGCTCCTTCGCCAGCATTTCGTTGTAGGCGTCCAGAGCCCAGGCATGGGGTGTCATCAGGCTGATCTTCTGAGTCAGCGGAGGCATCCACGCACGCGGCACAAGGCAGCCGCTGATCCCGGCACTGGAAAGCAAAATCAGATTTCCAAAACTGCTGACTTGTGATTCCGTGCGTGCCACGGTGGAAAACAGCAGTCCCAAAGCAGTCGCAGCCGCAGAAGTACACATCATGATCGGCAGCAGCAGCCACGGCTGCGATCCCCACGACATGCCAAACAACAGCCGACCCGAAATCATCAGAATACATGTCTGCACCAGTGACAGCACCAGAAACGGCAGCGTCTTGCCAATCAGAATGGAAGCCGGGCTGATCGGAGCAACTCGCAGACGTCGCAAGGTGCCGGTCTCACGTTCATTGATGAACGAGCGTCCCATGATGTTCACCAGGAAAAACACAAACAACACGGTGTAGCTAGGAATAAAGAACTCGTACACCCGATTACTCTTCTCCTCCACACCGCTTTCAGCCGGCTGCTGATCCTCCCATGCCGGCGGGATCACCGAGGCTCGAGCAGCCCCGCGGAAGGCCGGAACCTTTTGAGCAATCACGGGAAGCAGGGCATTCTGCAGAGACAGCTTCAGCAATGTCTTCGTCAGACCCTCCATCATGGGATCAGGTGCCGAGGTGTTGAATGCCAGCCGCAGATCCAGTCCTTCAAGGCCGCCTTCGCGAGTCGTCTGGTCAGGTGATGTCAGCTCCTTTGGTGTCTTCGCCCGCACAATCTCTTCGAACTGCGGCCCGATCACCAGCCGGGCGTCGGCATCACCTTCCGGGCGTGACTGCTGCAGGGTGCTTAGCAGTACGGAATCGTGGGGGCTGGGGACAGCCAGTGGCCTGACCAGCACGTGTTCATAGCTGGCTAGAAAACCGGTGAGGCGACGTGACGATGCCGTGGCACAGAAGTCCGCCACTTCGATCTGCAGACCTTCTCGATTCTTTTCGCGTGAAGCGCGGAGGCGACCGGTGGAAGAACCGACGATGGCGATAATCACCATGGGCATCGCCACCAGAATCACCAGCGCACGCCGATCCCGCCGCAGCAGCAGCAGGTCCTTCAGAGTAATGGTGAGGGCGTCCAGCACAGTGAATACCAGCAGAAGGGCAGGGGGCTACGGGCCCGAAGAACGAGCCGAAAGCTGCAGAATACGGCAGTCAAGGCTGCGAGCAAACAGCACAATCCGAGTTTCCGGACGGAAGCCGGGCGTTTTTCTGCCGGATCACAGGCGAATGACATTGCCAGAACGTCCCTGATGGGCGAATCTGTGGTGGCGTTCCGGGCCGGATTACCGGCAATCTGCAGTCATTCGCTCGATTTTTTGTTCGCACGCATGCTCAGACTTCCCCGCAACCTGTTTCGCCGTCATCGTGCAGTCTCAGGCCGCAGGTCGTTTCGTCAACCCACGCCAGCCCGCAGTGCACTAGTGCTGCTGGCCGGTTTTGTGTTGCTGCGGCTGTTCGTACTTCCCGCCCGGCAGACAGATCGCCAGACAGCCCGCTACTCACAACAGGTCCACTGGGTAATTGACGGCGACACGTTCGATCTGCAGGATGGTCGTCGCGTCCGACTGCTGGGGATTGATGCCCCCGAGCTGCCGCATCTGGACAAACCGGGGGAACCGTGGGCCGATGAATCAACCGGGTGGCTGAAAGAACTGATTGAACGTCGCACTGTTTCGCTGCAGTTTCAGGGTCAGGACAAATATGGACGACACCTCGCCTGGGCCTGGACGGTCGATGGACGACTGATCAACCAGGCCAGCCTGAACGCCGGCATGTCCCGACTGCTGGATGCCTTCGGACTGCCACCCGATCTGGAACCTGCACTGCGTCAGGCCGAAAGCGAAGCTCGCCTGCTGAAAAAAGGACTCTGGAAAAAAAGTCGCAGACGGTAACATAAGTTGGTGATGAGGGGGCCACCCACCCTAAAACATCCACCACTCGAGCCATCAAAATCACGCACCACTGTGCTCGGGCTGGAAAGCCCAAGCTATAAAATCGCAGCCACGCGAACCGGGTACGGCTGTGCCCAGGCTAGAACCGAGCCCGGCGCTGCGACAAATATTCCACCATCGCCTTGTCAAACGGCATGCTGGTGTCCAGCGGAACATAGTCCGCCCCCATCGACAGACAGGTCGTTCGATATCGCTCCCGCAGCTCCGCCAGCGCCTGCAGATAATCCGCACGCACACCCGCTGCATCCACAACCTCACTCTCGCCCAGCTCCGGTTCCAGCAAATCAACCGCACCGGAAAACGGAAATGTGGCCTCGGCCTCATCCAGAATGTGAAACAAAATCACATCGTGACCGCGAAATCGCACGGCCCGCAACGCCTCAAGAATTTCATCCGGATCAGCTAGCAAATCAGACATCAGCATCAGCAAACTGCGATGCCGGATCATCGCAGCCGCCTGCCGCAGACACGACGCAATCTGCGATCCGCCCGTCGGCTGACACTGCTGCAGCACAGACAAAATGTCGCCCAGCTGAGACCTCCGGCTGCGCGCCGGCAAACTGGCCTGCAAACGATCCCCAAATGTCATCAGACCCACCGGGTCCTGCTGATGAATCATCAGATAACTGAGCGCCGCTGCCAGACACACTGAATAATCAAACTTCGTCAGCTTCTGCCGCCACGTATAACCCATGCTGCGAGACAAATCCATCAGCAGGTAACCCGTGATGTTCGTCTCTGCCTGGTAACGGCGAATGTAAATGCGGTCCGTTCGAGCAAACACCTGCCAGTCTATGTCCCGCGGATCATCCCCCGGCTCGTAACGCCGATGCTCACTGAACTCCACACTAAAACCCTGAAACGGACTGGCGTGCAGCCCCGACAGCAGGCCTTCCACAATGAACTTGGCGCGCAGGTCCAGCCGACCGATGCTCTGAATCACTTCAGGCTTCAGGTATTTCTCAGCTGATGACATCCCTGAACATCCTGCCGCAAAAATTCACCCGCAGACGCGTCACACCAGCTGTGCCGCCATCTCTCCCGCATGATAACTGCTGCGAACAAACGGACCGCTGGCCACCATACTGAATCCCAGCTTCTTCGCCAGCTCGCCAATCTCATCGAATTCCTCCGGCCGCAAAAAACGCTCCACCGGAAGATGCTCTGGACTGGGCTGCAAATACTGACCCAGTGTCAGCATGTCACAACCCACTCGACGCAAATCCGCCAGCACTTCGTAAAGCTCATCCAAAGTCTCACCGAGCCCCAGCATCAGGCCACTTTTAGTGGGTATCTCAGGAGCTTCCTGTTTAACCTGCTGCAACAGGTCCAGGGTCCTTTGGTATTCCGCGTTCCGCCGCACACGATGATACAGCCGAGGTACCGTTTCCGTGTTGTGATTGAAAACATCCGGTCGCGACTGAATCACTCGAGTCACCGCGGTACGGTTGCCGCGAAAGTCCGGAGTCAGCACTTCAATTTGCGCCCCGGTACGCTCACGCACAGCGACCACCGTCTGATACCAGTGCTCAGCACCGCCGTCCGGAAGGTCGTCGCGGGTCACCGAGGTGATGACGACGTAACGCAGACCCAGACGGGCAGCCGCTTCGGCCACTCGCTCAGGCTCATCCAGCTCCAGTTCTTCCGTCTTGCCCTTCGGCACCGAACAGAAACCGCAGGGTCGAGTACACACGTTGCCGCCAATCATGAACGTGGCCGTCTTTGTCGACCAGCACTCCGTCCTGTTCGGACACTTCGCACTCTCACAAACCGTTTCCAGTCGCAGATCAGCAATCACGTCGCTGGTAAATGCCATCCCTGGCTGCGGCAGCGGACGCTTCAGCCAGCGAGGCAAACGGCGAACCGCCGCACCCGGATCCTGTGCCAAAGGAGGCAACAGGTCAGAGCTCGGAGGAGTGATGATCGGTAAACTTGTCATGAATCAACGCTCGCGTTCGAGTCAGAAATGGATGGCCCGTATGCAAATGATACTCAGGATACCCCAGTTGCTCACACAGATGAACCGCTAATGCCGAACGAATCTGAGCCATCGGAGTCGGGCGGACACGCTCGGCATTCAATGAAGAAACCCGCTCTCCCGCCAGACCACGCCCAATCTCACGCACTTCGTCCAGCCGTGATGACACATTCAAATACACGCCGAAACTGGTCACGCCCTGATCCACGTGAATACCCACCTCGGCAATCACACCGTGACGACCAGAGACCGCCGTTCTATCCGCAGGATCCGCTACTGCCACCACCTGCAAATCACGACAGGCCAGCACCACAGCCCGCTGCAGTCGCTCTCGAAACTGCTCAGCCTCCAGACCACACTCCTGCAGGAACACCACCACGTAAGCCGCCAGCTGGCCAGGCTGATGCAGAATCGCTCGACCGTCACGACGCACACGATACACCCTGATCAGACGAGATTCCAGATCACGAGCATCCGCAGGGAGCTCCAGCAGGCTGGCACCCAGACCCACCGTGACACACGGAGGATGCTCGCACAACAGTACCGCCGCACTCATCCGACTTTGCTGACGCACCTCATGCACCATCAGCTTCTGCAACGCCAGCACAGACGACAGATCAGCACAACCCAGCAGACGTACCTCCGCCGCTGTCGCTGTCCGATCCGAAAAATCGTCCCAGTCAATCTGTGCCATAAAACCCGGCTACTTACGCCCCCGGCGATCACCAGCACCAGAAAACCGAAACTTCAGGTGCCGCTGACCCACAAACTCCGCCAAACGGCAGATTATAGCGCCAAAGCACCCCCAAAACCCCGTCCTCCTTTCCAGAGAATCAGCGGATCCCCGGAAATTCCACTGGAAACGGTGAACCAGCCGGCCGTTTTGCGGAAATGCTGCCTAACCCCGGTGTTCCCCAGCCCGTTTTCGCCTATGGTGCCTCTGTTCAGCACAGCACCACCACCGATTTTCTCTCCGCCGAGCCAGACTGATGGGTTACCGAAATCTGCAGGAATGTCTCCGAGATCTGGAAAAACACGGCCAGCTGCTGCGAATTTCCTGCGAAATCGATGCCAGCCTCGAGGCCGCAGAGATTCATCGGCGAGTCTGTGAGCGGGGCGGGCCGGCACTGCTGTTCGAGAACGTGCGCGGCTGTCAGTTTCCCATGGCCAGCAACCTGTTCGGTACGCTGGATCGTGCCCGTTTCATCTTCCGCGACGCACTCCGCTCCGTCGAAACACTCGTACATCTCAAAAAAGACCCCGCCTGGCTGCTGAAACACCCCACTCGCATCCCTGGCACCCTGAAAACACTCTGGTCCATGCGGTTTGCGCCACGCCGCAGCGGACCAGTCATGGAATGCCAGACCACCATCGACAAATTGCCACTGCTGAAAAGCTGGCCCATGGACGGCGGAGCCTTCGTGACGCTGCCACAGGTCTACACCGAACACCCCGATCGCCCCGGCTACCTCGGCTCAAACGTCGGTATGTATCGAGTCCAGCTGAGCGGCAATCAGTATCGGCTGAATGAAGAAATCGGACTGCACTACCAACTGCACCGCGGCATCGGATTTCATCACGCAGCGGCCATCGCCCGCGGTGTCCCGTTTCGAGTCAACGTGCTCGTCGGAGGACCGCCCTCACTCGCCGTTGCCGCCGTCATGCCACTGCCCGATAATTTCCCCGAAGTGGCCTTTGCCGGAGCCCTCTCGCAGCGAGCGGTGCGCATGGTCCGCCGACCCAGCGGACCGATGATCTGTGCCGAATGCGACTTCTGCATCTCAGGTACCGTCGATCCCGATCGACTGCTGCCTGAAGGACCCTTCGGAGACCATCTGGGCTACTACAGCCTCGCTCATGACTTCCCCGTTATGAAAGTGGATGCCGTCTATCACCGCCGCGATGCCGTCTGGCCCTTCACCGTCGTCGGCAGACCACCGCAGGAAGATACCATCTTCGGAGCACTCATTCACGACCTGACCAGTCCAGCCATCTCAGCCGTACTGCCCGGAGTCCATGCGGTGCACGCCGTGGATGCCTCCGGAGTCCATCCGCTGCTGCTGGCCATCGGCAGCGAACGCTACGTACCGTGGTCTCCCGAACGCAGGCCGCAGGAACTGCTGACCAATGCCAACGCCATCCTCGGCCAGGGTCAGCTGTCGCTGGCAAAGTATCTGTGGATCACCGCAAAGGAAGATTGCCCGGATCTGGACATCCACGACATACCGGCATTCTTCGGACACATTCTGCAGCGAGTCGACTGGACGCGTGACCTGCACTTCCAGACCTGCACAACCATCGACACACTGGACTACACCGGCACCGGACTGAACTCCGGATCCAAAGTCGTCGTGGCAGCCTGCGGCGCCGTGCGCAGAAGCCTGGGGCGGCAGCTGCCGAGTGATCTGTCACTGCCGGCCGGATTCCGCGATCCGGCAGTAGTCATGCCCGGCGTTCTGGCAGTCTCAGCACCGCAGCACAATGGGCAGCCCAACAGTTCGGACGGAGTTCCCGAGCGATTTTGTCGCGAACTGACGTCCGCCGGCTGGGGGCCGCAGTGGCCGCTGATCGTGCTGACCGAAGACAGCACCTTCTGCGCGGAATCTTTGCGGAACTGGCTGTGGGTCACCTTCACTCGCAGCAATCCGGCAGCGGACCTGTACGGCATCGAGTCCTTTACCGACAGTAAGCACTGGGGCTGCCGCGGCCCGCTGGTGATCGACGCTCGCATCAAACCGCATATGGCACCACCACTGATCTCTGACCCGGCCATTGTTCGCCGCGTCGACCAGCTGGGCGCCCCCGGCGGCCCCCTGCACGGCTTCGTATAACGTCAGGGACAAAGTAGTGCCTCGGACTTCCCATCCCGAGATGCACTGCCCTTCGCGGCCTCGCAACTGATAACTGGTCGCCCCGTGAAACGGGGGAGAGGGGTCGGGTGTGAGGGAGCCACTCACCGTGGAAACCCACCAACCAAACTTCCAAAATCGCCAACAGGCGAGCCGGATACGGCAGTGCCCGGGTATCCGGCAGGCAGGTCACCAGTCGCCCCCGCGCATGTCCCTTCGCGGCTTCGCGGCTTCACGTTAGCCCCACCACCTGCAACTCCACTGATCACTGACCACGTACGACCAAAACGCCGTTTTTAGCCTTTCGCCTGCTCCCCCGCCTTGCGAACGGACTTCCTGCCTCGGCAGCAGAAACACCCGAGCCACGAATTCACGCCGATTCCCAGTTCAAAACACCCCGCACTCTACGGTATACTAATCCTCTGCTGCCATCGGTCTGCGGACCGCTCCCTTCCCGCCACTTTCACTCCTGGAAGCCGTCGTTGTGTCCACTACCATCAATGGCCGTGCAACACCCGATCCCTGTTTCCGGCTGCGTCTGCTGTGTCGCGTTCTGCTGCTGACCATCGCCCTCGCCCGGTGCTCGGCCCCTGCCGCTGCGCAGGCTCCGCCAGCCGCCGCAGCCGTCGACTACCAGCGCGATATCCGACCGATCCTCTCCAATCATTGTTTTCCCTGTCATGGCACCGATCAGGAATCACGACAGGCCGATCTGCGGCTGGATCAGCGAGATGCTGTACTCGCGCACGGCGCCATTCTGCCTGGTAACGCCGCCGACAGTCCGCTGCTGCAGCGAGTGCTCAGCAGTGACCCTGAACAGCACATGCCTCCCGCGGAATTCAACAAACCACTCAACCAGACACAGCAGGATCTGCTGCATCGCTGGATTCAGCAGGGTGCCGAATATCAGGACCACTGGGCCTTTCAGCCCCTGCAGGCTCCGGCAATACCCGCCGAACGCAGTGACTCATGGTGCCGTGGTGAACTCGACGCATTCGTACTGCAGCGTTTCAAATCTGCCGGACTGGAACCTGCTCCGGAAGCGGATCGCCCGACGCTGATTCGCCGTCTCTGGCAGGATCTGCTGGGACTGCTGCCCCCGCCCCAGGAAGTCGATCAGTTTGTGCAGGATCAGTCACCGGATGCCTGGGAAAAGCTGGTGGATCGGCTGCTGCAAAGCCCGCACTACGGTGAACGCTGGGGACGGCACTGGCTGGATCAGGCCCGCTATGCCGATTCCAACGGTTACACGATTGACGGGCCGCGAGTCATGTGGCCGTATCGAGACTGGGTGATTTCCGCACTCAATCAGGATCTTCCGTTCGACCAGTTTACGATCCAGCAGCTGGCCGGAGATCTGCTGCCTGAAGCCTCGCTAAATCAGCGAATTGCCACCGGCTTTCACCGTAACACAATGATCAACGAAGAAGGCGGCGTGAAACCGGATCAGTTTCGACATGAGGCTCTGATTGATCGTGTCAACACGACGGGCGCAGTCTGGCTGGGTCTGACGGTGGGCTGTGCGCAGTGCCATACTCACAAGTACGACCCCATCACCCACGAAGAATATTATCGATTGTATGCCTTCTTTAATGCGGCGGCGGACGCCAACAATCAAAGCACCACCGTGGAAGTCCGCGAGCAGCAGGTGTTTGGATGGACTGAACAGCAGCAGCAGCAACTGCAGCAGCTGCTGGCCTTGCGCAAGGAAAAGGATCGCCTTGAAAAGGCGGCAACGGCAGGACCGGCACTGCAGGGGCTGAACTGGAACTGGCAGCTGCCACCTGTGGCTGGCGTCAATGCGTCGGGCAGCAGCATTCTGAAAGCTCTGCCGGACGGATCGCTGTTTGCAAAAACTCATGCGGCAGCCAGTGACACATTCACCGTCAAACTGCAGTTGCCGGCAGCAGCCGGAAGTCCGGTGCAGGTCACCGCACTGCGACTCAAAGCAATCCCGCATCCGGATCTGCCCGAGCAGGGACCCGGGACAGCCAGCAACGGCAACTTCGTACTGACGGAAGTCCTGCTGAGATCTGGTCCTGACGAGCATTCGTTTGGCATGGCGTGGGCAGACCACAGTCAGCCGAAGTATCCGGTCGAGCATGCGGTGGATGGTGACAGCGGAACTGGCTGGGCCATCAATGTGGATGCGGCACAGCAGGCCAAAGGGGCCCGCATGAATGCGCCGCACGAGGCGATTTTTGTGCTGCGTAAACCGGTCGCTGCACAGGACGACATCGTTTCAGTGGTCCTGAAGCATGACCTGAACAAGAACTATCTGCTGGGTCATTTTTCACTGGAGATTTCCACGGTAAATGCGGCGGCCGAGCTGCCGGCCACAGATTCGGCCACCCGGCTGGCTCAGATCACGAAGCAGATCGGTGAACTGGAGGCGACTCTGCCGGGCAAGGGTGCGGCGGTAAAGCAGATGGTGATGCAGGATCAGCCTGTGGCACCGGAAACATTCCTGCTGACTCGCGGCGAATTCCTTTCGCCCGATCGACAGCGTGGAGCGTTGCAGCCAGGCGTTCCTGCGGCGGTGCAGGGCAGGGGTGAGCAGACTGAGTATCGGACCAGGCTGGATCTGGCGCGCTGGCTGGTCTCGCCGCAGAACCCTTTGACAGCGCGAGTGACCGTGAATCGGATCTGGGGCCGGTATTTTGGGCGTGGTATGGTAGAAACGGACAATGATTTTGGTTTCCAGGGAGCAGCTCCGGTGAACCTGCCGCTGCTCGACTGGCTGGCGACGGAATTTATCCGGCTTGGCTGGTCGCAGAAGCATCTGCATCGGCTGATTTTGACATCAGCGGTTTATCGGCAGTCATCTTCGCTGCTGGATGAAAACGCAGTGCGGCAGGACCCGGACAATTACCTGCTGGCTCGCCAGACACGGTTTCGAGTGGAAGCGGAAATTGTGCGGGACATGGCGTTGTCAGCCAGCGGATTACTGTCGGACCGCGTGGGTGGTCCCGGAGTGCATTTGCCGCAGCCGGACGGCATTTATGATTTCACTCAGAACAAAAAGAATTGGCCGACGGCGACGGGCGCTGACAGGTATCGTCGCACGATGTATGTCATGTTTTACCGCAGTGCACCGTATCCGCTGTTGTCAACTTTTGATGCACCGGACTTCAGCACCGTGTGTACCAGGCGAGTCCGTTCCAATACGCCGCTGCAGTCACTGACGGTGGCCAACGACCTGGTGTTTACGGAGTTGGCGGCGGGGCTGGCGGCGCGAGTTTTGCGGGAGCAGCCGGAGGGCACGGACGGTGACCGTCTGCGGCTGATGTTTCGGCTGTGTCTGACTCGCAGTCCTCAGGATTCCGAGCTGTCGGTCCTGGTCGATTTTCTAAGTCGCGAGCGATCGCGATTTGCGGGCACCCCGGCGGACGCGGAAAAAGTTACGACCGGAGCAACCTCGCTGGCCGACACTGGCCTGTCGGCAGTGGAACAGGCCGCGTGGACCAGCGCAGCTCGAGTGCTGTTGAACACAGACGAGTTTGTGACCCGCAACTGACCACACACTGTGAGAAAGTTGAGAGGAGACCAGGCAGCTCAACACACACCACAACAGCCCCACTGCGTTTCCCTTCGCGGCTTCGCGTGAGACCCAACCGCCCACTGACCAACCCCCTCGTACTCGTACTCAGTCCGCCCTGGCGGACGGTACTCGTACTCGAAAACAGCCCGCCACCGCCCTTCCTTCGCGGCTTCGCGGCTTTGCGTGAGACCACCCCCTGCCTGCAGCTGCCTGACCACACAATCCTCCCCTCGCCCCCGTGAAACGGGGGAGAGGGGGCCACTCACCCTAAACACACACCAACCAGACTTCAAAAATCACCTGCACAGATCTCGGGCTGGAAAGCCCGAGCTACGGATACTCAACTGCAGGCACGACACGCATTCAACGCACACCCGCGGACTCCCGTCCGCGGCTCGCCCCCTGACCACTGACCACTGACCACTGACCACTATCCACTTCTCACGCCAATGTCAGCACGACCACCGTAAGCACGATCATGGCGAGGAATGATCCGACGATCACCTTGCCTGCGGTGTCCAGAGTCTTATGGTCGGCGTAACCCTCCGGGGCAGCAAAGCACTTGACACCGACTGCAATATTCAGCACCGGCACGAGCATGCCCAGCACCCACCAGCCACTGTAACCCAGGTTCTGCAGCCGCTTCGCAGTCACCCAGATGGACAAAACCTGGTAGACAATCGCCGGCAGCAACGCCAGGACCCCCACCATCCCGGGAGTGGGTGTTGCCCCGGCAGCAAGCGCTGCTCCTAACCCGAAACTCACCAGCAGCGTCAAAATGTAGCCAAAAAACAGATACGCAAAGTAGGGCGAACGACGCAGGCCACCGTAGATCCTGGCTGTCGCAGGTTCCGTGACAACATCCACACTTGTCGCGACTTCGAACGGATTGTACTGATTCATTTGAGCCAGCTAATGCGGGAAAGATGGAACCGGCACCGGATGCAAACGGGACGTTCTAATACAGTAATTACTCCGCCGGAGCAACTCTGGCAGAGCATTTGCAGCAAAGGATGCTGTCTGCAGTCTACCAGCCAAACAGCCACCACTGACGGAAGCCGGCATTGCGCAACCGAGCTCGCACCAGCCAGAAGTGTGCGGCGTACCAGCCAACAAGCAGCAAGGGCAGCGCGATGAATCCGAGGCCACCGGCGAACGTCATCAGTGCCACAAACAGCAGCAAGGTCAGCGCTGCGAACCCGACAGACCAGCCAATAAATCTCAGCCGCCCGACGGGCCCATACTGCCGCAGCTCGAGCAGTTCCCCTGCCCGCGAGTCTTCCGCCAGCACCTGAAAAGGATTGTCCGTCTCCACACTACAGCCTCCGTTCCTGCTGAGCCCCCGCCCCCATCCCTGCCGTAGCTCGGGCTGGAAAGCCCGAGCACCTGCCTTCAAACACCATCTCCTGCCCCCGGGCACCACACCGGTCACCAGTCCCGCCGGCACACCAGCCGACCAGCATTCTGCCTGTTTTCCGGCCGGTTAGCCAGCAATTTGCAATCAGCCTTTCCACACCACCACCAGCAGTCCGCCCAGCGTCATCAGGCAGCCCAGCAGTACGGCAAGGCCAATCAGTCCGCCGGTGTCATATTTCGAGTGCTGGTGGCAGCCCTTCGCCGCGGTGATGCACTGAAGCAAAATCACAGCATTCAGCGGCGGAACCAGCAATACCCACACCCATAGTCGACCATAGCCGATATGCTGCAGTCGCAGCGCCGCGACCAGCATCTGCAATGCCAGCAGCACCGCACCCACCCCGACGATCAGCAGCACCGCAGTCAGCGACTGAGCACCTCGCAGTGCGGTGACGCACATAAACTGCATCAGCAGCAGTCCGGTCAGGAACAAGCAGAACTGCCGGCGACCGATCCAGCCATAATTCCGCAACGCTATCTCCACCGACTGCTCTTCCGCTTCCAGCACCTCAAAGGGATTCCGAGTTCGCGTTTTTCTTTCGTGTTTTTTTCGGTGAAGAAGAATTGCCCGGCTCTAGTAGTACCGGTGCGTTGGCCTTGCGACGAGGCATGATGTGGTCTGCTCCCTCAGTCTGTACGCGCCTCCAGCGAGCGACCGGCATTCGACGGCGAACAGTACGATCGAGGGAAACGCAGAATCTGTACGGCAAAGGGGCGGATGATAAGGATCGCAACAGCTGGCCGCAAGAATTCCGAGGCCATTCGTTGGATTGATCGGCACTTCGCAGGGCCACACATGTCGACTTCGGACGCGTGAGATGAACCGCAGCGCGATACTGGCTCGCGAGATGCTGTTCAGTCAAATTGGATATCGAAAATCTTTCGCCTTCATGGTCCACCACAGGGTCATCCTGAGTCGCGTATGTCGTTCACAAGGACGGGCGAAACCGACCATGCGAGTAACAAAATCCTGCTTGACTGGTAGGTCAGCCTTTTGCCACACCCCCTTGTAAATCTCCGCGAATTTCACAAATTCCCTTCCGCAGGAGCAGCACTGTTTACGGACGAAGGTGCCAGAATGTGATAAAAAACAGGAAAAAGACGCAATGTCACCGGCGCAAGGAAGAAGCCGAAGGCCCACGATATTTGTTGCAATTCGACAAAATCCTGATCCAGCCCGTTTCCGGTCAGGCTGCTTACATTGCAGGTCGTTCCTTTCAAACCTGAGCATTCGCTGGTTCAAAGACGCTGTGCACCATGAAAGCTTGCCGGCAAAACAAACAGCAACCCGCGACAGCAGACACACCCGGCTCCCCCACGCAGCTCGGGCTTTCCAGCCCGAGCACAGCACTGGCGGTTTTAATCGCCTGCATGGCGGATTTCCAGGGTGACTGGCAATTTAGCCCCCTCACCCCCGACCCCTCTCCCCCGTTTCACGGGGGCGAGGGGAGAGTGGCCAGTGACCGGTGATCAGCGGTCTGTGGTCAATCGAGTTGCAGGGGGCTCGCCCGCTGGCAGAAAGCAGTACCAGGGCCACTGACGGTTCTCCAGCTGCTGACACGTTTCGTCAGATAACTGCTGCAATACCTGCACACGCGGTGCCAGGTCAGCACCAGCCGTCGCTCGCAACTGCTCAGTCAGACGCTGCAGCCGAGTGCCGATCTCCTGAGCACCCTCGCCCGCTGCACGCCGCCGCTGCAGCTCAGACACCAAAACCTCACGCTCACCCAACAGACCCCGTAATCGCTGCTCCGCCTGCTCAGAAAATATCGCCTGACCCAGAAATCGATCGGGATTGTACTGCAGCTCACGCTGACGACCCGCAAACTCACGCAATCGAAACAGCTCAGCACGCTGCTCGGAAAATAAATAACGCGATGCACTGGCTACAGCAAATCCCGGCGGATCCTCACCCCACCAGCTCCGAATGAGTTCGTCCACCGCCGGTTCATACTTCCCGCCACCCAGCCCGTGCACAAAGAAATCCGCAAACAACAACCGCAGCAACGCAGAAATCAGTCCGCCCCGAGGCACCAGTTGCAGTCCCCGCAACCGCAGCGATAACACCGCCTCACCCTCCAGCCCCGGCCACAGCTCAGATTCCCCCCGCAATTCCCCCCCGGATTCCGTCCCCAGCCAACGCTGACCAGCACGGCGCCACAACCATACCACTCGCCGCTCACCCCGCGGCAAATCCACCAGCCACAACGGCAGCTCCCAACGCTCCCCATCCGCACCCGCCACAAAACGCAGATCCGGAAACGGATTCACCGCATTCCGAATTCCCTGCTGCTGCCGAAATCGCTGCAAAACCTCGTTGTATGCACCAAAAAAATCTTTCGCCCGCTGCAGCACGCCGCACAAAAACCGCAACACCTCCGGCAACCCGCAAATCCACGATAACGGCAGTTCAAGCAGACGAGCACCAATGCCGCCACGACGACGCACCACCGTGTTCGCCTGCGACACCGAGACTCCAGACTCCGGTAACTCCTCGTACCAGCCGGCTGCCCGCCCGAAACTTTCCGCCGCACCCGCGCAGCCCGCACTGCTCAGCCACCGCCGCACCTGCTGCGATAACCGCTGACGCTCAGACACCGAACACAACTGACCCGATCCCAGCAAACTCGCCGCAGTACCGCCGTCGGTCTGTGCCGTCCAGGTGATCCGCCGCTGCGTCAGCACATGCCACAACCCCCCAGCCGCAACCGCCGGCTCAGTCACGCCCGCCGGCACCGCAAACTGTCCCGCATCACCCTCGTCCGTATCAATCTGCACGGCCACACCAATCGCCCCGGCCCCCCGCACAAACTGCTCAGTCACCTGATACTTAAACGCCAGCCCGGAATGAAACACCACCGGCTGATGGCCGGTCAGCACCAGCGGCTGAGTATCGGGGTCCCCGATCAGCCAGTCCGCCGAAGTCTCGCTGTGCCCCGGCAAAGCCGCCGTAAACTGCCGCGCCGTCTGCACCAGTGACCGGCGAGCTGACTGACGCAGCAGCTGCAGTCCGGCAGCCACAGGTTGCCACGGCACGCAGCCCCACTGCGACAGCTCCGGCTGCAGAATCGGCTTCTCTGAGTCCGTCAGATCGAACATATCGCGTGATCAATAATCCGTGGGCGGTGATTGAGGCACATGAACCGTCTTGGTGCGGCAGCGCCACAGACTACGCGATCAGGTGTACGAGAGGAAACCGGGGGCCGGGGACTGGTTTTCGGTTTTCGGTTTTCGGTGAGGAGACCCAGCAATGCCGTTCCCGGCCCGCCAGATGCTGCCTTCGTAGCTCGGGCTTTCCAGCCCGAGCACATTGCTGGCGTTTTTGAAAGTCTGGGTGGCGGATTCCCATGGGGATTTTCCCCTCACCCCCACCCCCACCCCGTTTCACGGGAGCGAGGGGAGCAATAGTGGTCAGTGATCAGTGGCCAGTGAGTCGCAGGGGGGCAGCGTCACGCGAAGACGCGAAGGGAAACGCACAGGGACAGAAGAGAATTGGCGGCATCCGTGTCGCACACCCGGGCACTGCCGTGCCCCGCTCGCCAGGTGGCGGCGCACCACTGGTCGACGAGCAAAATCTTTGGAAGCGCAAAAAATCTGCCGGGCTGGCGGTGGGGCTTACTCCGGTTTCCCGATAGACTTTCTCACCAGCGGGCGGCGTTGCTGTCGCCGAACGGATTCGGATCATGAACGTCAGTCTTGCCGATATTTCAGTGCCTTCTGCTGCCAAGCCTGCGTCTGACACCGCTGCTCGGACCGACTGCTGCGCAGCCTCTGCCAGCCCGGCGTGTGTCTTTCCGCTGCCTCTGTCTGAATTCGAACACTACATGCTGACAGACGATCGGCCATCACATCCGATGGTGATCGTGATGCTGGTGGACGGTCAGGGGCGACTGCACGAATCTGTATTGCGTCTCGCTGTCCAACAACTGGTGCTGGCTCACCCCCTGCTGAATGCTCGCATTGACAACCGCGATGGTCAGCTGCAGTGGATTGCCGCGGAGCCCCTGCCTGACAGTTCACCATCCACTGCGACGATCGAGTGGCATGCGACCGATGGCTGCGACCCGCAAACCCAACTCCCGATCGTTCGACCGCTGAACATCCTGGCCGGCGAATGTCTGCGGCTGCAGGTCTGGACGGGGCCGTCAGGGGGTGCTGATCGCTGGCGAATTGCACTGGAGGTGCATCATGCGTGTGCTGACGGCATCGCTGCCGTACAGCTGATTGCCGAGCTGTTCGCGCGTTATGGTCGGTTAAGCCTGGGACTGACAACCATTCCCGACGGAGCGAACGATCGTTCGCGACCGACATTCGAACCGCCTCGCCCCGAGCTGCTGCCGGACCGCAGCAATCTCGCCGCGCTGGAATCCACAGCCCCGGCTGACACGACCACCATTCCTCGCCGCTCAGCCCGCACCATCATCGCCAAACTGTGCCGCCTGTTTCTGCGTCGACCGGTGCGTTTGGCCGGCAGCAACCAGCCGGAACCGCACCGTCACCCGGCAATTCTGCTGCAGACGCTAAGCGCCGAAGGCACAGCGCAGCTGCGGGCACAGGCCACCGCAGCCGGAGTCACAGTGAATGACTTGCTGCTGCTGACATGCCTGCAGCAGGTACGCGAATGGAATACGGCAGCCGGCACGGCACATTCGCGGCAGTGGGTCCGTATAGCGGTGCCCATCAGCATGCGCAGCGGCGGTCATGCTGGTCTGCCGGCCTGCAATCGAGTCAGCTATGCCCTGGTCACCCATCGCATGGGTGAATGCGATGACCCGCAATCACTGCTGCAGCGGATTCATGAAAAAACGGCCGGCCTGATGACCGGGCGTGAAGGCGTGATTGCCTGGAAGTTGTTCCGTGTACTGCGACGTATTCCTGGCGGACTGCGCTGCATGCTGTCGTGGTGGTCATGTGCCGGCACGCTGGTACTGGCCAATGTGGGCGACGTACGCCGCCGCACCAGAGCTCGCTTTCCGCAGCACGACGGCTGCTGGCAGGTCGGGTCGGTCACTGTGGAACGCATCTGCGGCGTGCCCCCTGTTCGCCCCAACACCGTGGCTGCCATCGGTGTGGCTGAATACCGCGGTCGCATGACTATCAGCCTGCGCACGGATGGCCTGCAGCTGTCCCGCCAGCACTCGGAACTGTTCCTGCAGCAGTTCTGTGAACGGCTGCAGCGTGCGCAGTGAGCCGCACGTTACCACTCCAGCGTAGCTCGGACTTTCCAGCCCGAGCACAGTGCTGTGCGATTCGGCACCTAAGTGCTGCATTCCACGGCGACTTGCCCCGGCACACGGTTGCCACAGTGGTGCATGGCAGACAGTGCGGCTTACGCGAAGACGAGAAGGGAAACGCACGGGGCTGAAAGGAACGGGCGACATCTGCGCAGACCCCACCTGCGGTAAGCCGGTCTCACATTCGCATTCACGCCGACAATTTCCTCATCTGGCTGCGCCCAGCAAAATGCGAGTATCACTACTCGTTCGCGACTTGCATCATCCCCGCTGCACGAAGTCAAACCGGTGGAATTGCGGCGATTGAGGGCACTGTTCCCACGTGGTCCTAAACCCGTTTTCCAGCCGCTGTCACAGCTGAGTGTCACAGCTCCGTGGTACTGATTTACAGTCTTTTCCCCACGTAAAAACGCTGTCAGATGGACTCGTGCCACAACTTTTGTCACAGCTCATGTCACAGCTCCCGCAAACTGTATTCTCGGTTTGAATCTGTTGCACTGGCTGCTGAATACTCGATGATCGCAAGATCTGTCAGACGTTTCAGGTCACGCTGCAGAGTTCTGCGGTTGATGCGGGGGAACGAAATGCCACATCAGAGATCCTGATCTGCAGCCCATCCATGACGGACTGGAGAACGAAAACCTGACGGTCATTAATCGAGTGCTCGCGGATCAGCAGGTCCGTGCGGATCACTTTCCGACCCTGCTCAACCGTTTCATACATTTGTGACGCGAGCCCGTGGCATTAGTATTCCAGCCAGCCAGTACAGTTCATGTCGCTGTCCCCGTTTCACGGGGGCGAGGGGAGGATTTTGATATCCGTTGAAATGCGAGCCACAGAGGGCGGTCGGCGATCGCCGTTTACGGCTGCAGCAGAGGACGCAGCTGGTCCAGCAGCAGCTGATCAGTCGTGCCGGCGACACCGGCAAGACGGTCCAGCATCTGCAAGTCCTGAGCGTTGACCAGTTGCCGCAGCAGCCGTGACCATTCTCCGTCCTCCACCTGATCGTTCAGCAGCTGCGGATGCACCACCACGCAGTCCCACGAACTGCGGCCAAAATCCAGCGACCAGTTCATGACCCACGACACGCTGTAAATCAGCTGCTCGTCAGCCAGCTCCGGACGGTGCTCAGGAAATGTTAGCAGCACCAGATCGGGACGCAGCGGACGGACCAGCCGCTGAGCCTCAGCTTCCAGATCGGGCAGTGAACGCGGCACTGCCGCTCCAGCTTGCTCAACCACAGTTGGCCATACCGTCACCTCGCAGCGATCGGTCAGCCCCAACTGCTCCAGCACCCGCTGCAGAGGGAGCACGATCGGCTGCATCGCCAGAATCTTCAGTCGGCCACCTTCGCTCAGTACCCGCTGCACTTGCGGCAAACCCGACTGCGGTCGCACATCCATCAGACTGACCTGCACCCCGGTTAAACGCTGGCAAACGGTTTCGGCCAGCAGTCGATGCCCATCCAAATTCGGGTGAATCGCGTCACTCATGGCCAGCCGCCATGCGACAGGAGCTCTGTCACGGAGCCTGAGCCCGGCCTGCTGCACATCACAGAACGCAGCCTGCTGCTTGGTCGCCACAGTTTTGATCAACTGACAGAATTCCAGCAGCTTCTGTTCCGGTCGACCAGCCGTATCAATCACAGCATTTGGAGTACACAGCACCGGCTGAGCACCCGCCGCTCGAATCCGCTGCACCAGTTCCGCCAATCCTTCTTGAAACGACTGGGCACCGGACCGCGCCAGATCATTCAGGCCGAAACTGATGGTCACAATCTGCGGCTGATGCTGCAGCACGTCACGTTCCAGCCGCGCCAGTCCGTCCGTGACGGTGTTGCCGCTGATTCCGGCGTTGATCACCGAGCTGTCGCAGTCCGGCAGAGCCTGCTGCAGTGCCAGCTGGAGCAGCTCGGGCCACGCCCGGTGACCGCCCGTGTGATAGTAGACCCCCGTCACACTGTCGCCAAGACAGACAACTTTCAGCGACTGACAGCCGCTGACCAGCGGCGGTTCAGCCGCTGCCGCCGACCGCTGCTGCATCGCACGCCAGACAAATTCCAGTGCGTCGCGAGTGTCCGTGGCATTGGTATCATGCCCACCCTCGGGCCGATGCAGCGACAGGACCTGAGCCCCACCGGTCTGCAGATGCTGCAGCAGTCGCAGCACACTTTCCGGCGGCACCAGCGTGTCACGGCCACCCGTCGTCGCAGCCAGCGGCATTGTCAGGCCAGCCGCAAATAGCTCGGCAGACCGAGTCCGATAAACATCGCGATGAGTTTCCTTTGTGCCGCCGTACGACGCCTGAATCGCCTCCTGAAACTGCTCATACTCAAGCATATTGGCGGTACCATTCAACGACACAACTCCATCAACCAGTCGCGGGTGCTGAGCAGCGAAGGCAAGTGCAGCAGTGCCACCCATGGAACCGCCCATCAGCAGAATTCGACCAACCCGCTGCTCTCGCTGCAGCTCATCAATCAGCTGCACCAGATCGGCCTCCGCTGCCGGACCGAGCCAGGACGTCGGTGCACGATAATCGGGCGAAACGCAGATCATCCCCGCCTCGCGGGCAAATCGTCGGGCCTCGCTGCACTCCGGACGAGACTGACGAATGAACTGCCAGCGATCTGAACCATGCCCATGCAGCATGATCAGCACATCGCTCACCTTTGCCGGACTATGATTGTCAGGCCTGAGCAGCACATAGCGCTGCTCTGTCCCGTCCAGCCGCGACACAAACACCCGATCCTGCGGTTCCTGCCAGCCTTCTTCAGCAGCCATCAGGCTGCCAGTCAGCACAACAACAAGCAGGCTCCAGAACCATCGCATGATCGCCAGACTCCGCTCCATAACTTCACTGGCCTCGCTCACTTCGCTGCCGGCACAGAGACTGCAATCGGCTGCACCCAGGCTCGTTCGAATTCACCGGCCTCAGAGGGATTCGGATGCTGTCTCGAAGACGTCACCACAGCCCGCACATACAGCTCCTTGCCGGTCACTCGGTATTCTGCCACCGGCCCGTCAGCCGCAGCATATACTCGCCCCACCTGCTCGCTATAGACTCTGGTCAGTGTCTCCGCTTCCTCAGCCTTGTCCGTCGCGGGCCGGGATGTCTGATCAAAGTCGCGATCCGTTCCAATAAACTGGATCTGATACTGCACATCCGCTTCCTGCTGCACCTCGACTCGCAGCACGCCTTCACGAAACCGCACCGACTTCAGGCTGACACCGGACGATGAATAAAATCGACCAGCCTCCAGTGCATCCACGATGGCATCGGGTTCGAGTGTTTTGGCGAGCACAACGACCCAGCCACGACCGGGCTGAGCTCCCTTGCCAGCAGCAGACTCGAAATAGTTATGTCCGTCATCCGTCCCCAGCCCATACATCAGCGGCAGCTGCGGTATCTGCAGGCGGAAGCTGTTGATAATGTCCCACATGCGTTCTGTACCGGCATGCGTAGCATCACCACTGTTGTGCACCGTCGGATGACCATTATAAAGTTCAAAAAAGTTCTCGCCCACCACCTTCATCAGGTGCTCGGCGGTCACCGCATAGCCAAAATTTGGATGATTCAGATGCACCAGCGTTTTGACTCCGCTGCGTTCGCGGCGTGAGGTGGCAGCGTTGATATTCTGCTGAATGACATCGATAATGGAATCGCCGCCTGTCGGCGGCAGCAGCTCAGTTGTGTTGGTGGCACACATGTGCACGGGCAGTTTGCCGAAACGATCTGTAATTTCTTCGCCCTGAATCAGCAGATATTCCTCGGGCACCGCCAGCCGGGCAAAGATCTGGTCAAAAGTTTTCAGGCGAATCTCGGTCGCGTCACCTTCCCCACGACTTTCAATCCAGTCGGCAGGCCACTGTTCACGCAGCCGCTGCAACGCCTTTTCAGAATCTTTACGTTTGGCCGGACTGAACCAGCGTTCCTTTTGCAGCAGTGTGTTGTGATCGGTGAAGACGAGGAACTGGTAGCCCTTGTCACGATACCATTTGGCCAGATTTTCGGGAAAGTCATCGCCGTCACTCCACAGCGAATGCGTATGCATATTGCCCTTCATCCAGCGCTGGCCATCGACAGCCTGCAGCAGGACATCGACCTGCTGAGCAAAAACGTGGCTGCAGTCCGCCAGCAGAGGCCACGGCAGAAAAACAGACAGGATCAGCCGACGCAGGCACGCGGTCATGGAAGATCTCAGGGAGGAATAGAAAAAACGTAGGACGATATTTCGAAGCACTGTGACAAATTGTGCTGCGAACCCGGTCGATTTGCATCAGACAGGAACCGGAAGTTCACAGAAAAATCGCGAAGCGGTGGCAGTGATCAGTGGAGCGGGGAGGGTGATCAGACGAGTTGCTAATGGCTCGCCTCACGCGAAGACGCGAAGGGAAACGCAGGGGGGACGGAGGGGAACTGGCGGCATCTGTGCCGCACACCCGGGTACTGCCGTACTCGGCTCGCCCTTGTACGTTTCCGCGGCTCGGGCTTTCCAGCCCGAGCACCGTCCCGCAATGCACTGCACGGGCGATTTTGATCGACTCGGTGGCGATTTTCCAGGGTGTCTTACCCCCTGACCCCCATCCCATCTCCCCTGTTTCACAGGCGGAAAGGTCGGATTTTGTGGTCAACCGCAAGTCCAGCTGCCCTGGAGAAACTCAGAACTTCAGCAGAGGTGCGGCCTGACCAGCTTCGAACTGAATTGCGGCCGACGTTTGCTGCGGTGTCAGATGAGCGGTACCGCGAGCTTTTCCGGTGGCCACGGAAATCAGGTTCACCTGACCCTCGCGACTGATCAGCAGCTCACAACGGGCTTTCAAATCGGTACCGGGCAAGGTCGTTTTCGACAGCGATCCGACAGACTCCGGATGCAGCTCAAAGTACGCCCACACATTCTTCACTTCCACTTCCATGCCAACCCATTCCAGCCGACATTCGGAGAAACTGCGCCCGCTGAGCTGAAACCTGTCGACGATGTACCGCTGCAGCAACTGCTCAGCGTCTGTCGTCGTCTCCAGATTCACTCGTCGCTGATGAATCGCAGACAACTCCTCTTCCATCACCAGACCGGGCAGCTGCAGCGCGACTTCAAAACAGGCCGTCTCGCTGTTCCACTCCACCTCGGCCGCTGTTGCGTGAAACGGATGGGCTGATGCCTGGCCACCGGCCACTGCAGCGCATGTTTGTGCCAGCAACAGCCCAAGGCACAGCCATGCGGACAGCCCCCGCCGCTGCCCGCTGTCCAAACAACTCAGCTTCATGGCTTTTTTGCCCCGTCAGCTGCCGGCTCAGCTTTGGGCTCTTCCTTTTTGCCGAGCCCAGCTTTTTGCATCTGATTCCGCTCCTTCTGATCCCGGAACAGCCTGAAACGGCTTTTCTGAATCTGCGGGGGGAAGTAGTTGTTGCTGCGATCAGTATCCGCCGTTTCAAGGTGCGGATCCAGCTCGACCGACACCACCGGCTTCTCGGAAATCACAAGCTTCGTGACCGCCAGATTGTCCCGCACCCACAGCTCCGCCGGCAACCGAACTTCGGTTGAGGAACCGTCCTCGTGAGTCAACTTCAGGATCACCGGCATCACCAGTCCGCCCGCGTTCTGCAGTTCAATCAGACAGAACGTATGCTTTGTGGCCAGCAGCTCTTTTTCACGATCGCTGAGCCCTGCCAGCAGTTTCTCAAAGCTCTTTTTGTCGTCCTCAGACACCGCCAGATCGTCGAACGAATTGTAGAAGTCCTTCAGCTTTGGAATGGCATCGACCAGCTTCGGCAGCGGCTTGTTTCGTGCCTCTGAAAGCGTCTCAGGCTCAGCCGCCCGCTCGGCTCGCTTCTGATCAGCTTCCTTCACCGGATCACCGTCCGACAGCGTCATCGTGCGAACATTTTTCAGAGCGACGTCAACGTGATCGGTGGTGTAAAACCAGCCGTGCCAGAACCAGTCGAGGTCCGTGCCGCTGGCATCTTCCATCGTGCGAAACAGATCAGCCGGATAAGGTCGGCGGAACATCCAGCGACGGGAGTATTCACGGAAGGCGAAGTCAAACAGATCGCGACCCAGCACAGTCTCCCGCAAAATGTTGAGTGCCGTAGCGGGCTTGGCGTACGCATTGTTGCCCATCTGCAGAATTGACTCGCTGTTGACCATGATCGGGACCTGATCGGTACTTTTCATATAGTCCACAATGTCTTTCGCCTCGCCCCGTCTGGCTGGATACGTCTCTTCCCATTCCACTTCCGCCAGATACTGCAGAAACGTGTTCAGACCTTCGTCCATCCACATCCACTGACGTTCGTCACTGTTGACGATCATGGGAAAGTAGTTGTGTCCGACTTCGTGAATAATCACGGTAATCAGGCCATATTTGGTGCGGCTGGAATAGGTGCCGTCCTTCTCCGGACGCGGCCCGTTGAAGCAGATCATCGGGTATTCCATCCCGCCGACCGGCCCGTTGACCGAAATCGCCGTCGGATACGGATAATCAAAGGTGTACTTTGAATAGACATTAAGCGTATGCACGATTGCGCGAGTCGAGTAGAGGCTCCACAGTGGCTCGCCTTCGTTCGGATAGAACGACATGCACATGACTCGCTTGCCACCAACGTCATGCCCAACGGCGTCCCAGATAAATTTGCGGCTGGAGGCGAAAGCAAAGTCACGCACGTTCTCAGCACTGAATTCCCAGGTCTTTTTCCCCTGAGTCCCGGTGGCCTGATTTTCAAGAGCCTCCTGCGGAGTCACAATGAACTGTAGTTCGCTGGCAGCACGAGCCTGCTCAAGCCGCTGCCGCTGAACTTCTGAAAGCACGGCATCCGGATTCTGCAGCACTCCCGTAGACGCCACGATGTGGTCATCCGGGACCGTAATCCGCACCACGTAGTCGCCAAATTCCAGAGCAAACTCGCCGGAACCCAGATACTCCTTATGCTGCCAGCCGACTGCGTCTGAATAGGCACAGAGGCGCGGGAACCACTGAGCCATTTCATACAGGTAATTCTTGTCCTCTTCAAAGTACTCGTAGCCCGTGCGACCGGGTGACACTTTGGAATTGTTGATGGCGTATTCCCAGGCGATCGAGAAGCGGAACTGTTCGCCGGTTTTCAGTGCACGCGGCAAATCGACACGCAGGCTGGTCTTGACCACGACATGCGGCAAAGGAACTCCGGACGCCACATCCAGCACTTCCTTAACCTTCACGGAACCATCGAACTGATCTCCGGTGAGCAGCATGTCGAGTGAATTGTAGCTGAGTCCGCCGGCCAGCGACGGAGCGGGTGCGGCAAGTGCACGGCCGGACTGCGGATGCTTGATGTTGGCATCCAGCTGCAACCACAGGTAATGCAGCGTGTCCGGGGAATTGTTGGTGTACGTGATGACTTCGCGACCGCTGATCCGCTGCGTGGCATCGTCCAGTTCGACATCAATCTGATAGTCGACTTTCTGCTGCCAATAGCGGTGTCCGGGGGCGCCCGAGGCCGTACGGTAGTCGTTGGGAGTCGGCAGCAGTTCTTCAAGCTGGCGAAACTTGTCGGCCTGCCTGTATTTGCTGTTGGTGATGGCCTGACCACTGGCTGCAGCGGACAGCAGCAAACAGGGCAACAGCACACAGCACAGGGTCCGCAGACGAGAAACTGCTGACAGTCGGCCAAAATTCAGCTTTTGAAAACGCACTACACACCTCAGTCAGTGATCGTGAAGCAGACACACATGCAAATCGGCAAGCTGCAAAGTATGGGTATTCCAGGCCGGTGAGCAAGCCCGCGGAGTAATTCTGCACTCTGGAAAGCCGGAACTCTGCGGAAAACGATGCCGGCTTTTCTGAGAGCCGTCTGACCACAGTCCAGCCCTAGCGAAAATAGCGGGGTGATGTGAAAAAGCCACAGCGGGCAGGTTTGCGTCTTTCAGAGTGGCACCGGCAAGCATTTCCAACCCCGCACCATGGCTCACCCAGACCTCCCAATGCCCCAAGGCATATAGAAAAACGCCTGTGGAGTGGCAAAAACGACGTCTGAAATTTCCGTCTTGACCTGTTCTGCCGGTTTCCTCTAACCTCCGAATCACTCGAGCCACGGTTCCTGTGGCACTTTGCTCCTCTCAAGTCTCTCCTCTCATCCGCCAGTTTCAGAACTGTTCACACTGCTTCTGACCCTGAGCACTCACCATCCCGCCCGCTGTTGGTTCCCGACAGCATCACGGAGGATCCTCTCATGTCCCGTCTGTTCAATCTGGCCGCTGGTTTGTTTGTTGTGTCTGCCCTGAGCGGTTGCTGCCTGATGGGTGGCTACTCACCGTACGGCGGATGTGCCCCCTGCGGTACCAACGCCTGCGGCGTGAATGCCGGCGGTTATCCGTCAGCCGGAATGTACAATCCGAACGTGCCGCAGACAGCGTTTCTGCTGCCTGCCGCAACCGGTCCTCAAACGGTCGCCGTAGACCCCCTGAAGACTCACTGATCCGCTTGCGGTTCACCTCGAATCCGCGAAAAACTGCTAAAAACTGTGCATTTGCATTTGTTTTTTGATACAGTACCGTCGGTTCGGCCTATAGTCGACATACTGCGCTTTGCTGCGCGCCTGCGGCTGGAGTACGCAGCGGTTCAACTGTGCCATGGATGTGCCTTGCAGGTGTCTCCATGAGCATTTCCGTTGTCCTGACTGTCGGTCCGTATTCGGCAGGTCGTCTGTGGTGTCTGCGGCTGCTGTGCCTTACTGCGCTGCTGATTTCGGGGTATCTGGCGTGGTCCGCCATTCGGCTGCAGCCGGTGATCGGCTGCAGCGGTTCACAGCTGATTGACTGCGAGCACGTGCTTAACAGCCACTGGTCAAAGGTACTGGGCGTACCTGTCAGTGTCCCGGCTGTCGGTCTGTATTCGTCGTTACTGGGCCTGCTGGCCTTTGCGGGCCGACCTGCACCACATGAATTTCAGCGGCTGCTGTCTCTGGTACTGTCCGCGGGCTTCCTGACGGCTGGCTGGGCAGCGTTATGGTTTATCGGGCTGCAGGTGCTGGTGCTGCAGCACCTGTGTCCGTGGTGCCTTGCGGCTCATGCCTGCGGACTGTCACTGGCTGTGCTGGCCCTGGCGTGGGGCAGACGTGCTGCCAACCTGCTGCCTGTCATGTCAGCGGGACTGGGTCTGGCGGGTGCGCTGGCTGCTGTGCAGTGGCTGTCGCCGGTGCCCGCCACATTCGAAGTGGTCGTTCCGGACTACGCCAAGTCGCCCGAGGGTCAGCAGCCGGCCGCTGAATCTGCCGAGGAATTTGCTCCGCCGGCCAGCGAACAGTTTTCTCCGCCAGCGGCCGAAGAGCTTGCACCACCGACGGCGGAACAGTTTGAGCCTCCGGCGGCTCGGAATCTGCCTGTGCCCTCAGCCAGACGGCTGTTTGCCCATGCAGGCGTGGCAGGCGCAGTGCGACCGTCGGTTGCGGCGTTGATTCAGATGCTGCCGGTGTTCACCGGTGACGAATCGGCAGGATCCGCGGGGACTGAAAAAGCTGAGTCTGCGGAAAAGCGCAAGGTCACTGTTCTGGGGACCGCCAGACCGATCGAGCTGGATCCGGCTGCGTGGCCGCTGCTGGGTTCAGTGGATGCTAAGTTCATTTTTGTGGAGATGTTTGATTATACATGTCCGCACTGTCGTGAGACGAACAGGGCGGTCCGCGAGGCTTTTGAACGATTTGGCAGCGATTTGGCAGTGATTGCGCTGCCGGTGCCGCTGGAGGACAAGTGCAACAAGGCGGCTTCTGGCAGCGGTCATGCGGGTTCCTGTGAGCTCAGTCGGCTGGCTGTGGCGGTGTGGCGGTGTGACCGCGCAAAATTCCGAGAGTATCATGACTGGCTGTTCGACAAAAGTCGGACTGTACCGGCGGCCCGCCGGCAGGCCGAAGATCTGGTGGGTCAGGATCGGCTGCGAGCAGAAATGAATTCCGGAACGCCGGGAAAATACATCGAGCGGCAGGTGGATCTGTACGTGAAAGTGGGCGCGGGGGTTGTCCCAAAACTGCTGTTTTCCGGCAGTACCGTGATTGGCTCAGTACAAAAGGACGCGCTGTGTTCTATGATCGATCAGCAAATGTTCCAGACACCGGCAAAGTAGTCCGCTGGGGATACTCTGAAGACCATGGCTGATCGCTGGGATTTGATACGAGTTTCGCTGGCTCGCCGATTTTATCTGGCCACACTGGCACAGGTTGCCGTGGTGCTGCTGGCAACGGTTTTGCTGGGCTGGCTGTTTGGCCGTCAGGCTCCTGCCGACAAGCTGCGGCTGCCGTGGGCCTTTCTGATCAGCACGATACTGCTGTCGGTCGGCAGCTGGTACATGGAGCAGGCGCGGTTCTTTGTCCGTCGCGAGAAGCAGATGGAATTTCGCGGCGCGCTGCTGCGGGCGCTGATTTCCGCAATGATCTTTGTCGCGGTGCAGGGCTACGGACTGTGGGCCATCGACAAAGGGCCGCGAACTTCCGAGAATGTTCAGCTGGGAGTGCACGGCTTTGTGATCATGTTCACAGTGCTGCATGGCATGCACTTTTTGGTGGCTCAGTCGGTTCTGCTGTGGGTGACGCTGTCAGCTTTTGCAGACCGCTACGACCACGAATACTCGTGGGGCGTCACATTCGCCTCGGCGTTCTGGCATATTCTGGGAATCGTTTGGCTGTGCATCCTGTTTGTGTTTGTCACAGCGAACGTGGGTTAGGCCGGCAGCGGCTGCTGTGGGTGGTCTGGGCTGCGCTGGCGACCACAGTCGCAATGCCGGACGCAGCATATTCGCAGCACTCTTTCCCTCAGCAAAACAGTGTGGTGGCGGACCTGCAGACTCCGCAGGCACAGTCGGGTGCCGCCATGGCGGGTCGGCGTGTGCTGTTTGCACCGGATCCGGAACGACCGCAGTTGCAGTGTGCGCTCTGGCTGCCTGCTGACTGGTCGCCGACACAAAGCTGGCCGGTGTTTGCCGAACTGCCTGGAAATGGCGGCTATCGTGACGCTCGTGGTGACACCTGCTCGGGCCGGCCTGAAGACTGCAGTCTGGGTTATGGGCTGACTGCGGGGCAGGACTGGATCTGGCTGTGCCTGCCGTTTTTGAATGCTGCTGGTGACCAGATTGCAGTGATCTGGTGGGGCGATGCTCCGGATCATTCCCCGACGGCGACACTGCAGTTCTGGCGGTTGTGCGTACAGACAATCTGCCAGCAATTTCGGGGTGATGCAAAGCGAGTCGTACTGGCCGGATTTTCGCGAGGGGCAGTTGCCTGCAATGCACTGGGCCTGCACGATAATCGGACTGCTGAGTTATGGGCGGCGTTTCTGCCATGCAGTCATTATGACGGAGTGCGTCAGTGGCCATTTGCGGGCAGCGATCGGCAGTCGGCAGCGGACCGCTTTCAGCGTCTGGCCGGTCGTCCGCAGCTGATTTTTGGCGAAGGTCTGCAGACGACAGAGACTGAGCGTTATTTGCGAACTCTGATCAGCGGGCAGCCGTCTGACAGTGGCATCACGCTGATGTCGACGGGGTTTGTGAATCATTCGGATCAGTGGTCTTTGCGTCCCTGCCAGGCACGCAAGACAGCTCGGGACTGGCTGCTGAAGATCAGTGGGCAGTGATCCGTGATCAGTGGACAGTAAGTCGCAGGGGGAGAGCTCACGCGAAGACGCGAAGGGAAACGCACCGGGCCACTGGTGGCCTCCCTGCTGTACCCGGCTCGCACTTGTGCGATTCCGTAGCTCGGGCTTTCCAGCCCGAGCACAGTGTTGGCGATTTTGATGGCTTGAGTGGCGGCTTTCCACGGTGTCTGGCTCCCTCACCCCCGACCCTTCTCCCCCGTTTCACGGGGGCGAGGGGGGGGGTAGTGATTAGTGGGCTGACAGCTAACGGAGAAACCTGATGTACGAAAATCGTGAATTTCAACCGCTGTCTTCGGCCGATTTCCCGCGAAGACTGCTCCGGCATTTTGCACTGTCAGCCGGCAAGCTGTTTGCAGGCTGTTATGCTCTGTCTTCCGGGCTGCTGTTCATTGTCACGGCCGCCATCATGGTGACTCCTGTGGCTCACCGTCTGCTGCATCGGTTTCACTGGGAAGCAGACGAGCAACAGCCGGCGAGCATTTCGCGGCATTAAGCCTCGGAGCAGCATGACTGCAGCGCTGCTCCAGAAAAACAGACGAATGAAATTCCGGTCTGCAGGACCTGCAGCAGCGTCTGTCACCACCCGTGGCCGACGGGCAGGGAAATCAACGCGATCGGCGGGGCACCGGCTAAGCCGCAGACAAACGCAGACTCGAAAATCAATCCCCGACTGCGACACAGCAGCACCCATGCAACAGCGATCAGCGTCAGCAGCACCAGTCGCCCGCGGTTCAGCCAGCGCTGCTGAGCATTGACACATCGCTGATGAATCCGCCCGGCGATCAGCAGCTGAAACCACATGTGCAGCGCCAGCGGCCATGTCAGCAGTGGCTGCGACGGCGGCGTGAATACAGCAAGGACGGGCTGAGCGATCAGTTCTGTCAGCAGTGTCAGAGCACCGATCAGAACAGGCTGGTGATCTGACACCCCTTGTATCCGAGTCACTCGGGCGACGACGACCGCTGCCAGCAGCGACACCAGCAGCAGTCCGCAGCATCAAGACCTCCCCGATTCTGCTGACCAGTCAGGATACTATTCAGCTCAAGCCAATTCAGATCGGCAGCGATGGCGCTTTCAAAATTTCCTTCACTGACGTGAACTTCGCGAAGGCGATGTCATTGAAGTCCGACTTCGCAGAGACTCCGCTGACGGTGAACGTCGGTGCCCGGGACAGCGTCAACTGCGTATCACTGTCGATCGAGGCTACGAAGAAGGCCTGGCCATTGATCTGGATTCGCGATCGCAGTCCAAACAGTGCTCCACGCAGCTCTTCCGTGAACTTCGTGCCAACCCCGGTCACCAGCGTGCTGCCGGATGCTGCAGTAACTGTTCCAGTCAGCGGACGGCTGAATTCCACGAATGGTTCGGTGAGCGGCACTTCGCCCATCGCTGATGAACCGGTCTGAGTGGTCAGGTTATTCTGGTTCAGCGATGCAATGGCATCCACGACGGTCTGGCTGTTGGCAGCCAGGCGACCGAACACGGTGTGTCGGCGTCCTTCGATATCGTCAAGACTGGGGTTATTAACCGTATTGATGAACCACTGACTGGTCAGGTTATTGGGGTCACCCGCATGGGCCATGGAAATGGTGCCCTTGATGTTCGGCCGGCTGGTGGAGAATTCACCGGTCACCGAAGCGTCCAGAGGCACTTCTCTGATGATGCCGTTGTTGATTGTGAATCCACCACCCTGAATTACAAAATTGTCGACCGACCGATGAATGAACGAATTTGTATAGCGGCCTTCCGTCTGACCTGCTGGTGGATTGGTGTATTTCAGGAAGTTCTCGGTAACTCCCGGAGCCTGCTGGTCGAACAGTTCCAGTTCGAACGTTCCAAGTGCCGAGGTGAACTGGACCACACTGCCGGTGACGTAGTCAATTTCGACAGACTTATCAGCGCGAGCGGAGTTACTGAGGGTGGATCGCACCTTCAGCGTGCGTCGCCCGGACAGTTCATCATTGCCGGCCACGCTGGTGTAAAGATCTTTGCGGGTGACGTTCAGGCTGAGTGTGTAATCACCAGACGCATCGGCTACAACGGTGGCATCCTCGAAGACGCCGTCTTCGTTGGCATCAACTGTCACGGTTGCGCCGGCCAGTGTCTTGCCCGAAATCGTCACCTGAGGAACTCGCGTCAGCAGCACTCCGCCACTGCCTTGAGCCGACTGAGCTGTCGATGCAACGGCGGTCAGCGGGACCGAGCCGGCAAGGTTGGAAGCGGCGGTGTCAGCAGCTTCGGCATCTTTGATTAAGCCACCGGTGCCACTGGTGCCGTCGAAGCGAGTCTTGATGGCAGCGGGAATCTCGGTGCCTTCAGACTTCACGACGTCTTTAGCGGCATTGAACGTATTGTTGGCTGCCACATTGACCCGGTCACCGCCTGACACATCACCGAAATCATTCCGACTGCTCTTGCCAGCATCCACCAGAACATTTCCGTTGAATGTATTGGGGTCGCGCATTTCCACCGCATCATTCTGCACTCCCCCGCGCAGAATCAGGCTGCCGTTCAGCGTATTGCCCTTCAACATAAACGCATCCTGACCGCGTTTGCCGATCAGCACGATATCGCCGCTGCGGGTTGTGTTTTGCATCGCGAGGGAATCATCATCGATCCCCAAATTGACCCACAGTACGCCGGAGCCACCGACGCCATTCAGGGACACGCGGTCTTTGCCACCTTCCATATGAGCCACGGCCGAACCGTTCACCACCGTGTCGGTGACGCTGAGCAGGTCGTCACCCGTACCAGCCAGCACCTGCAGTTCACCATTGATGGTGCAGTCCTGAATACTGATTATGTCGTCGGCGTCATCGCCGAAGAATCCCGCCAGTCGCTGGAATGTGGAGCCTAGTGCCGACAGGCGGTCGTTGCCGTCACCGCCGTAGACTCGAAATCCACGTTCGAACGTAATGCCCGGAGAGATCACGGCCGTGTCATTGCCGGCGTCGAGGAAGATCCACAGCCGGCCGGCCATCTTTGTACCGTCCGCCGATATGGCAAAGACTGCAGAGCCACCGTTGATGGTGGTACCTTCCAGGCCTTCCACGACGATCTGATTGCCGTCTGGCCGAACGCGGATCAGGTTGTCGGCACTGTCACCAGTAACCACGGCGTGTCCGTCACTCAGCGTAACCTGCACGTTGCCTGCCAGCAGAGCCCGGGTTTCCAGAACTTCAGCGGCAGCCAGTCCCTGCTGTCTGCGAGCTCTCCGGGTTCGCATCAGACCTGCCAGTCGGCCCCACATTGTTACGCTCCTTGTAGCCCCGATCGATCACTGCAGCCAGGGCTCGATTCGCGCAGCATCTGCCAGTGACCTGCGCAAACCAGCCGGTGTTAAAATCGACAAAACCACCCCAGACTCCGCAGCCGGAATCCCTGGCCCCCATGATTTCCCGACCATCCTGCGGGCCTTCGGCGGAAAGTGCCGTTGTGCCAAGCTGAAGATCAGGGTCGAGCAGCGGGCATCCCGCGGCGCATACCCCGCTCAGCCGGCGCGGCTGTCTTTCGCCATGAATGGCCAGCGACTGCTGCTGAAACACGAGTGGACACAAATGCGATTCACGTTGTTTTGGTTTCTGCGGTGACTTTTTTGCCCTGAATCGTCGCTGAAGGTTGTTGTGAAATCTCGTTTGGGTAATCTGACCATTACTCAAGCCCCTGTGCACCCGGTTCTCCCTCCAACCCGGTGACGTACTGTCCTTACCGAGAATGCTGATGAACCAGGCCGCTGCGATTTTCGGATATCTGGTGATGATTCTGCTGGCGTGGCTAATCAGCCTGAACCGGCGTCAGTTTCCGTGGCGGGTAGTACTGTGGGGTACTGCACTGCAGGTCGGTTTTGCGACACTGATACTGAAGACTGTCCAGGGCAGGCAGTTCTTTGAGTCTGCCGGAAACGTGTTTGGCCGGCTGATTGAGTTTGGCAGCGAGGGCAGTCGATTTCTTTTTGGTGATGGCCTGAAAAATGTCTTCGCATTCAGTGTGCTGCCGATCATTATTTTCTTTTCTGCCCTGACCTCGGTGCTGTATCACGCGGGTGTGATGCAGGTGGTCGTGCGGGGAATTGCCTGGGCGATGCAGCGCACTCTGGGGACATCGGGAGCAGAAAGTCTGTCTGCTGCAGCCAATATTTTTGTGGGCCAGACAGAAGCTCCGCTGGTCGTAAAGCCCTATGTAGCCCGGATGACATCTTCTGAGCTGATGTCGATCATGGTCGGCGGCTTCGCGACGATTGCGGGCAGTGTGATGGCGATTTACGTCAGTTTTGGGATGGAACCCGGCCACCTGCTGACGGCATCCGTCATTTCAGCCCCTGCCGGACTGCTGATTGCCAAGGTGCTGCAGCCGGAAACAGAAACGCCGGAGACAGGTGGATCGACCGGCCAGTCTTTGCCCAGGACAAGCGGTAACCTGATTGAGGCGATCAGCAGTGGTGCGTCGGACGGCCTGATGCTGATGCTGAATGTGGGCGCCATGCTGGTCGCTTTCACATCGCTGATCGCTTTGGCTGACTTCTGTCTGACGGAGATTTCGGTGTGGGTGATGGCGAAGCTGAAAGTGGAGTCTGAGCCACTGACGATGTCGCGAATCCTGGGCATCCTGTTTGCTCCGCTGGCATGGCTGATGGGGATTCCGTGGCAGGAGTGCAGGGTATCGGGGCAGTTGCTGGGTGTGAAGATGGTCGCGACGGAGTTTGTGGCCTATAAGCAGCTGGGGGCGATGCTGAAGCAGTCGACGCCGGAAGTTTCAGGTCGCACTGCGGTGATCCTGACGTATGCCTTGTGCGGCTTTTCAAATTTTGCCTCGATCGGCATACAGGTCGGCGGGATCGGGGCCTTGGCGCCCGAGCGTCGCGGCGATCTGACACGCCTCGCATTTCGAGCGATGCTGGGCGGCACGCTGGCCTGCTGCATGACGGGGTGCATCGCAGCGGTGCTGATCCAGGATTAAGCAGTCAACAAAAACCGAAGTTCGCTTTGCGGATGGGGTATGAAATTTCCGCATCGCGGCCTCAAAGTCAACTTTTCCTGCAAAAACCAAGACGATTTTTCTGTAAACCGGCAGAAAAGACCGGTCTGGCACTGCCAGAGATTTTGTGTAAGAATACCGTCTGGTTCTGTCAGGATGGCAAGATCAGGGTCAAGGCTGACCTGGAGGCCCATGTGTTTTTCATTCGCAGCATCCGCAGAAGGCTGGTTCTGCTATTTTTCGCAGCGTTGTTACTGATACTGCTGCTGGGCGGGGTCGGACTGAAGGGCTTGTTGTGGCATCTGGAGGCGCTGGACGACCTCAATTTTTTGCTGCATGAAAGTCCTGATCAGGAACGGCTCAGCCGTACGGTATCGCGGATTGGCGAATCGCTGCACACCCGCCTCGATCCTCGCAAGCCCGATGCAGCCGCGCAGCTGCAGCTAAGTTGTGCGGACTGCATCCAGAAGGCTCAGGAAGAGCTGTTTGAGTTTCGGCGGCGGATTGAGCATTTGCCGTTTCACAACGAGCAGGATCTGCGGCAGCGTGAGATTGCGCTGGGGCGACTGGACGCGGTGTATGGCGAGCTGTATCAGCTGCGTCAGTTGAATTCGCAGATCACGGCCGAGGCAGTAACGACGGAACTGGCGAATTTCAGAGACCTGCAGCACCGCTGTGGTCTGGCGATATCGCAGATTCAGCGAACACTGGAAACGCTGCCGGCATGGCAGACGAGGCACTGGCTGCAGCAGTCGCAGCAGCGCGAGCACAACCGTTCGGCGACACTGCTGAAGATTGTGTCGTGGAGCACAGCGGTGGGGAGCGTGTTGTTTGCGGGGACACTGCTGCTGGCCTTGCGCTGGATTTCGGGTCCGCTGCGGCAAATTGCCAAAGGGTGTACTCGCATCGCCAACGGTGATACGTCTTATCGACTATCGCAGATTTCAAAGGTGCAGGACGAATTTGCGGATGTGGTCGCCGGTGTGAACTGCATGGCCGACAGGTTTCAGCAGTCAGAGGAGGATTTGCAGCAGAAGGTGCGGGAACGCAGTGATCAGCTGCTGCGCTCGCAGCGACTGGCGAATGTTGGATTTCTGGCTGCCGGTGTGGCTCACGAAATCAACAACCCGTTGAGCGCCATTTCGATGGCGGCGGAAGCAGTGGAGCTGCGATTGTGCCAGCATGACGACACAGAGTCGCCGGACGCGAAAGAAATCCTGCGGCGGGTGGCGATGATCCGCCGCGAATCGCTGCGGTGCGGTGAGATTACGGCGCGGTTGCTGGATTTTTCGCGAGCAGATCGCGCGGTCCGCAGCTCCGTTGATTTGGCACAACTGATCCGCGAAGTGCTGGATATGGTACGACATCTGGGGCGGTTTAGTGATCGTATGATCGAGTTTGAGTGTGAGCGGGCGATAACGGCGGAGGTCAGCGAGGCGCAGATTCGTCAGGTCATTTTGAATCTTGTCGCGAACGGTCTGCAGGCAACTCAGGCGGGCGGGCGAGTCCGAGTGCGTCTGACGGAACAGGTGGATAACGTCGTGGTGGCGGTTGAGGACAATGGCTGCGGCATGGACGCAGAGACTCAGCAGCAGGTCTTTGACCCATTCTTTTCGAATCAGCAGTCCGGTCGTGGCACGGGGCTGGGCCTGAGCATTATCCACCGGATTGTGGAAGATCACGGGGGCACGGTAACCCCGTTCAGTGCCGGGGCAGGGAAGGGCAGCACGTTTCATGTGCGACTGCCGCGACGATCGCGACGCAGCGCGGCGGCCTGAGCAGTGCGTCACAGCAAAATGGAACTCGGGCTCTCCAGCCCGAGCACACCCTTCTGCAAACACTGCGTTTTTGCACCCCGTTTGTGCCGTCTCATGGCACAGCCAGCAGTCACCCACATTCGTTTAGGAACAGCGATTTCAGGACCCGCCGTTCCACCGGTTTGACGATGTGCAGGCGTATGGAAGTCCGTCTTCATCCCGAGCTGTTGTCGATACTGGCGGATCTCTTCCACGATGCGTCCAATCGAACACAACTGATTGTCGCCACGCATTCCGATCGGCTTGTCAGATTTTTTACTCCTGACAGGATTATTTCAACACATATCGAAGACGACGAATCGACGCGGTTCACGTGGGGTAGCGAGTTCGATTTGGAAGGCTGGCTGAACGACTACACGCTCAACCAACTCTGGCAAATGGGCCGGTTGGCAAGAAGGGCATGAAGATAGCCATCCTCGTTGAAGGCAGGATGGCAAGAGCGCTCAAGCCCAGCATAACAGAGTTCCTAAAGCAAAATTTAAACCACAAAAATGCCGAATCTCGACTTCACTCCCGAGGACGGCGGATTGCCAAACAGGGGAAAACTGAAACGAGTTGTCGAACATCTTCTCAACGGACGACGTGTCGCCGACGCGGTGATTGCATTAACGGACGTCTACACCGGACATCAGCCGCCGCTGTTTGCAGGCGCAGCAGTGTGCGGGTCAGATTCCACCGCGGCGACCGGGAACAATCGGGGCTGGTTCAAACAGCACGTCCGAGCCAATGCCGAATTGTGCCGGCAGCGGGATGGAAGAAAGGTCTTTGCCGTCGTCAAGCTGTAGCTGCCAGCGACCGGCAAGCGACAGCGTCTGCTGGCCGCAGCGAATTTCGGCAGCGGCAGGCAGCAGCATCCGGGATTCGCCGGGAGTCAGTCTCAGGACCAGCAGGTTGATGCCATCGGGGAGTACAGCGTCCGCTGGCAGAGCAAGCTCGGAGCCTGCTGCAGGGGTACCGGTCAGCGGTGCTCCATTTAGCCAGGCATTGGCCGTCGTGCTGGCGGGGATCTGCAGAGTTGCGGGGCCGCTGGCCAGCAGCGACCTGGACAGCTTCACGGTGCAGCGAAGCCAGACGGCGGTGTCCTCTGGCACGTCGCCAACTTCGGCAGGCAGCGAGCCTGGCAGGGTGACTGCGGTCCACCATCCATGACCGGGAGCGGCAATGGTGCTGTCTGATTCCGCCGTGATGACATCACGGCGGGTTCTCTGGTCATACTTTGAAACATGCGGCATGCCGCCAAGGATCTGATCGCTGGTGATGGTGGGACAAACGAAGCGTTCAACGTGCGAATTGATCAGATCATTGCCGGTGAAGTGATCTGCAAAAGGCCAGCGACGCGGGTTGTACATGCAGTCGGTCAGATCTCGCATCAGTACCACATTGAAACCTGAGCGGACCTGCTGTCGCAGGCCGAAGGGTCGTCCCAGCACGCACATATTGGTGTGTACGCCGACCAGGATCACATTTTCGATCTGTCGATGTTTAAGGATATTCCAGACCTCATCGCCGCGATCACTGATGAAATCGTGCTGCGGATCGATCGTGATCGCTTCGTTCTGGGCTTTCCATGGCAATCCGGGATTACGTCCTTCAGCGACCAGAGTGGCGGCCCATTTGGCGTGTTCAGCAGGATCATCATCTTCGCCCCCATCGGACTGGTCGATGGGGTACAGAGCCTGCTTTTCAGTGGGGATCGCCGAGCACCAAAGTGCGATGTCGGCCGGCTGTCCGGGAGCATCAGGAACCTGCAGTGCGCGAAGTCTTGCCGGGTGCTGCTCATAGGCTGGCATGCAGTCGCTGGGGGAGTGAATGATGGTGGCACCCTGGCTGCGACAGGTCTTGAGCAGCTCGTTCATGCGGGGCAGGAATTCGGTCATGCGTCGAACGGCGTTCAGGCAGTGATGTCGGTCCCAGACATCGCAGACGATGACGGCTGTTTTGCCTGGAAGCCATTTTTCGGAGCGTTCCTGACGCTGCCATGTGCGATTCTGGCGTGAGTCCGGCGGGCCTGCGGGTACCTGCAGCCGCAGCTTCAATTGCCATGGCTGATCACTGGGCGGGGCGGCAGCGAATGCGATATTCAGCAGGACGCCGGCGAACACGAAGCAGGTGCAGAAGACAGCGAGTTGTCGAGGCATGGCAAAAGCTCTGACTAATTTTAACGCAGGATTAACCCCTGCTGTGAATTCGTTTGACGCATGAGGATAGGCTGAATATGCGCGAAAAGCGAGTTTCTGGTGGTGTGAGCATCGCGGAGGCGACACGTTTTGCTGGTGCGCCCTGCCCCCGCGACGCAGACGACAAAAGTGCGAGGTGGCGGGGAGAGGAATTTATCGGAGCGAAGGAACGTGGTCTTTTCACGGGCAGATCTCGGGCTGGAAAGCCCGAGATCTGCGGGGAGTAGCACTGGCGTCGTCCCCCTTCCGGAGGGCAGGATCCGACTTTTTCCAGCCCTTTTTTCCAAATCGCAATTCAAAAGCCGTGGGCACGATGGTTAAACTTTTGGCTCCATGCGTTCTTCCCCTGAAAAACTTGTTGCCTCAGTCCCGATCGGCTCGCTGCTGGGAACTCCGGTTCGTCTCAGCGGCCTGATCCTGGTGGCTGCACTGGCAGCGGGCTGGCAGCAGTGGGATCCGGCAGCGGGGGTGGTGCTGCTGGCGTCCATGGTGGGTGCTCTGCTGGTGCAGACCACTGTCTGGCTGGCAATCTCTCGGCGTGCGGGCATCTATCCCGGTTCGCTAATGCTGTGGCCGGGTGGCCGGGTCTGTTCAGGAGCTCCCTTTCCCCAGGACCTGCCGGCTCATGCCCGCAGCAGCCTGCATGCTTTGGGTGGCAGTCTGCTGGCAAGCCTGCTGCTGCTGATTTTGCTGTGGCAGCAGGAACTGTTTACTGTGGATTTGCTGCTGCCACTGCACGTCCCGTCGTCTGCTGCGACCGATAATTTTGCTGTGCGCTGGCTGCGACTGGGTTTCACAGCCAACTGGAATCTGTTGCTGGCCAGCCTGTTTCCGGCTCGACCGCAGGATCTGGGGCAACTTTTATATGTAGCGTTATGTCGTCGTTTGCCGCATCTGACTGCTCGCTCCATTTCTGCTCGCGTGGGCATCTTCTGTTCTGGCATGTGCGTGCTGTCGGGATTTGTTTTTGGTCATTCGTGGCTGGCAGCTTTCGGCGCATTTCTGACGCTGCTTCAATATGAAGAGCTGCGACGCGTTCATGAAGCCACCCTGATGGCTCGCGCTGAACAGCGATTCAAGGAAATGGCTCATCTGCTGGATTTCGATGACGCTGAAGACAGCGACGAAGACGACACTCCTGATCCGGACGATCCTTCCGGGATTCTGTCCCACAACAGCTTTAACTTTCATTCCGAGTCGGACGGCTTGGTGACTCTGACGACTCGCGATGACCGTGACGAGGCGGAACTTGATCGAATCCTGACCAAGCTGCATGCTCACGGTCAGCAGTCTCTCAGTGCGTCTGAGCAGGCCATTCTTAATCGGCTTAGCCAGCGATTTCAGCAGCGTAAGGTTCGCCGCTAAGCTCAGCGGTGTTGTGTTTCACAGCCGTCGCAGTCCGTCTTCTTTCATGGGGCAGGGAATCGCCTCGTCGATTTCGTCGATGCGTTTCAGCATCGCAGCATCCAGCATCAGATCGTCCGCCGCGAGGCTCTCTTCAAGTTGTTCCACACTGGTAGCTCCGACAATTGTCGAAGCCACAAAATCGTGCTGACGGCTCCAGGCAAGGCTGAGCGCCGTTAAGGTAACTCCCAGATCATCAGCAATGGTTTTCAGGCGGCGGACGGTTTCGCGAGTTCGGTCGTTGAGGAAGCGATCGGCCAGTCGTCGCTGGCGTTCACCGAGTTTGCGATATTCGGTGAAACGTGCTCCTTCCGGTTCAGCATCCTGATATTTTCCCGTCAGTACTCCGCCACCCAGCGGAGAAAACGGCAACAGGCTGATGTTTTCGCGACGGCAGACCTGAGCCAGCTCGCTTTCACAGCGGCGGTTGATCAGACTGAAGTTGTTCTGAACTGAGTCGTATCGTGCGAGTCCAAATTTTTCGGCCACGGCCACGCTTTTCATCAGGCCCCAGCAAGTTTCGTTGCTGCACCCGATGGCTCGAATCTTCCCCTGCTGCACCAGCCTTGTGAGAGGTTCAAGGACGTCTTCGTAACGCATCCCGTGATCTGGCCAGTGAGTCTGGTAGAGATCGATGTAGTCGGTCTGGAGCCGCCGCAGGCTGGCTTCGACGGCGCGAACAATCTGGACTCGATCCAGTGCCGAGTGACCGTGTCGGACGGGTGGTACGAACCAGCCGTGAGCGGGTCCAGTAATTTTGGTGGCGATGATTACGGATTCCCGCGGCACAGTCTGCATCCAGCGTCCGAGAATTTCTTCGGTTCGTCCGCAGGTTTCTGCCGAGGGCGGGACGGGGTACATTTCGGCAGCATCGAAGAAGTCGATACCCGCGGCGCGAGCCCGGTCCATAATCCGAAAGGACACCGGTTCATCGCACTGGCTGCCGAAGGTCATGGTCCCCATGCAGATCTCGGAAACGGTAATGCCACTGCCACCCAGTCGTCTGCGCTTCATGTTTTCACCTGTCAGAACCAGCGTTGTCTGCGGCCACTACCGCACTGTAACGATTCTGGCGGCCGTTAGGCTGCCTGTCGAGCCTGTCTGGAAACCGCAGCGAACAGGCACCGCGCCCGTTTGCAATTCCGGGAGCTTCCTGCGAAGGTCCGCAACATGACTCTGCGCATCATTTCCGGAAAATACCGTCGTCGCCTGCTGAAGACGCCCGCTGACGATTCGACTCGCCCATATACAGACCGAGTTCGTCAGATGACGTTTGATCGTTTGGCTGCATTCATCCCAGGTGCTCGCGTGGCCGACGTCTTTGCCGGCGTGGGTACGATGGGCATGGAAGCACTCAGTCGCGGTGCAGCATCCTGCGTCTTTTTTGAAGCTGGCAGCGAGGTGCACGAGTTGCTGCGTGAAAATGTTTCAACCATCGCCCCGGATGCTCGCGCAATCTGCTGGAAAACGGACGTTCGCAAAACATCGTTTCGACCCCGTGGCGGCGATGACTGCATTCCGTACACGCTGATTTTCTTTGATCCTCCCTACAAGATTGCTGATCAGATTCGTGCCAGCGGGACTCTGGCCCCGGTACTGAAACTGCTGGCTCGCGACACTCTGTCGACTCCTGATGCCATCATGGTGCTCAGGACCCCGGAACGTTTCGATGAACCGGAAGTCCGGGGCTGGGTTGTGCACGACTGCTGGGAACTGTCGTCGATGCTGATCTGGATCATGACCAAGCCTGGCGCCTGGACGGCCGACGGTGACCGTGTGGGCGAAACGGACTCAGGCGAGGCGGATCAGGACGATGGGGAACTTGTCGAGGACAGTGAGGCTGAAGGCGACGATGGCGGCCCGGGCGACAACCCCTGAGACCGGCGCGGACAACAGCATCACAGAGTGCAGCAGTATCTACTGCAGCGACTGAAGAAAGTGGTCAGCCACTTTCTGATGCTGCTGCAGTTTTGCCCCCATCTTCTCGCACTGCCGGGCCATCATCGACATTCGGGGATTGGCTGCGAACATCTGGCTGTGCCTGCTGACAAATCGCCAGTACAGCGCATCCCAGACCGGACACCACGGTCCCTTCCTGAAATTGCTCATTTTCAGCACATAAGCTGAACCACAGATGTAGGGCTTGGTGGTGATCAGCCCGCCATCCGCATACTGACTCATGCCGTAAACATTTGGCACCATGACCCAGTCATATGCATCAATAAACAGTTCCATGAACCACTGGTAAACGGCATCCGGCGAAAATTCGCACAGCAGCATGAAGCTGCCCAGAATCATCAGTCGTTCGATGTGATGACAGTACGCGTGCTGCAGGACTCGACGGATCACCGTATCAATCGGTTCAATCCCGGTTGTGCCACTGTAGAAGGACTTCGGCAGAGGTCGGTGGTGTTGCCAAAAATTGGCTGTTCGCTGGCGTTGCCCGAAGTGCAGATAGACGCCACGCATGTATTCTCGCCAGCCGATGACCTGCCGCAGGAAACCTTCCAGAGAATTCAGTGGAACGCGATCGGAATATTGCAGCGCCTGCCGCACAATTTCCTGCGGTGACAACAGTCCAGTGTTGAGTGCCGGCGTCAGTACGGAATGAAACAAAAAGGCCTGGCGATCGTGAATGGCGTCTTCGTACAGCCCGAAGCTTTCAAAACGCTGCTGCAGAAAATCCTGCAGACAGGCAAGAGCCTGGTGACGAGTGATCGGGTAGCGAAAGTCTGCAGGGTTGCCCGGAGCTGCGGGGAATTCTGCAGTGACCCAGCGACGTGTTTCGGCCAGGACTTTTGTGGCATGACCGGCAGTGCGGGGCCAGGCGATTTCAGGGACTCGGCAGTCTTTGGGCAGACGACTGCGATTTTCCGGATCAAAGCTCCACTTCCCGCCCTCGGGCCGATCCTGTCCATCCACCAGAATGTGCAGTCGTTTTCGCTGCGACATATAGAAGTCTGTGAAGAACCATTTCTTCTTGCGTGCCGCCAGTTCGTCGAACACGTGCAGGGGAGTCAGGAAATCCGGATCGGCAAGTTCGGCGACGGCGATCCCGTGCTGCTGCAGTCCCGCGGCAAGTCGCCGCTGCAGCCAGTCGTCATTAAGCTGACAGTACTGTACCTGGCGGATTTTGTCAGCGGCCAGAATACCTGCGATGTCTTCTGTGCGAGCCAGCTGATGAGTCTGTATGTGAACAACATCATGCCCAGCCTGCCGCAGCTCGCTGGCGTAACACAGCATGGATGCTCGATGCAGCATCAACTTGTGACAGTGGAATGGGTACTGCCGGAACAGCAGCGGATCTTCCACCAAATACACTTTGGCAGCGCTGATGACAGCGGGATGCTGTTGAAACAACTGATGCGGATAAATCAGCGCGGCACGCATGGCAAATTTTTCGAGGGCAGAGGGATTTGTGTTTCAGCGACGGGCCAGCACATGGCCGAGTCCGCCATCGACACCGAAAACCTGACCGGTCACAAAATCGTTCTCCGGCTGCAGCAGCCATGCTGCCAGTGATGCAACCTGAGCAGGTTCGCCCAGCCTGCCCAGTGCGTGCATGGCGGTTGAGGCGGCGGCAGCGGCAGGCTGCTCCCAGATACGGCGAGTCATTTCGGTGCGAATCAGACCGGGACTGATGACATTTACACGAATGTTGGCGGCGGCATAGGTGGCAGCGGCTGAACGCCCCAGCCCGATGACTCCGCCTTTTGCCGCTGCGATTGCTTCGTGATTTTGAATGCCGATCTCTGCCGCCGCCGACGCAAACAGGATGACGGAACCGCCGCCCGATTCCCGCATCAGTCTGGCAGCAGCTCGAACTGCAGCGAAGGACGTAAACAGGTTGGTTTCCACGACGCGACGAAACTCGTCGTCCGATGTCGAGTGGGCTGGCTTGAGCAACACGGAGCCGATGCAGTTGACGATTCCGGACAGCGGCTGTTCTGCGGTGACACCGGACCTGAGCAGGTCTTCCAGCGACTGCGATGTCTGAAAATCGCAGTGCAGCTCGGGCTGACCGATTTCCTGAGCAATCGCGGTCATCCGTGCAGACGGCCGTCCGACCAGCAGCAGCGGTGTCCCGCCGTCGGTCAGTCGGCGTGCCAGAGCCGCTCCGATTGTCCCGCCAGCTCCCAAAATTGCCACTCGCCCCATGATCAGCTCCTGCAGATCGTTTTCCTGCAGGCCTGAATTCGGCCTGCCGGCTTTGGTTTTAGGCAGCATTGCTGATGCAGACAGCCTGATTCCCGAGGAAATCGAGCGAAGAAAAGCGGCATTTTCCTTGTGGACTGCAAATCCGCACAGATCACAGGTTTGCACTGTTGAGACCAGCAGAAGTTGCCGCTGGTTAGCTGGAAAGTCGGCACTAGGATCAGGCAGGACTTTCGAGAGACATTTCTCGCCTTTGACGCATTGAGCAGCATTATGAGCAGTGGTCGACCTGCAAACTATCCATCGCCGATGTGGATGCGACGAGTGCTGCTGGTGGCGGCCGGTTACAACCTTGTCTGGGGCGCGTGGGTGATTTTCTTCCCGCTGGTCCCCTTCCGCTGGCTGGGCATTGATCCGCCCAATTACCCGGGCTTGTGGCAGTGCATCGGGATGATCGTGGGAGTGTACGGGATTGGTTATGGTGCGGCCGCCCTGGATCCGGTTCGCCACTGGCCGATCGTGCTGGTGGGTCTGCTGGGAAAGATTTTCGGGCCGATTGGTTTTGTGGGCGCCGCGATGAAGGGTGAATTTCCCTGGGTCGCCGGCCTGACAATCATTACCAACGATCTGATCTGGTGGCTGCCTTTCGCTGCAATTCTGTGGCATGCCTGGCAGCAGGAGACGGGCGGCAGCGGTCTCGTGCCGGGTGCTGCGGGAGACCGCTCTGTGGAGACTGGTTCCGGCCCGAGATCGGGCGTTACGCAGTCTGCTGCTCGGACCGCCGTAGCGGTCTCAGTCAGCATGACGGAGGCTGGTCCGCTGATTGAACGACGTTCTTAGTGGTCTGAGAGTACTTGCGGTGGCAAAATCGGCGTAAGTCGTGGGTGGAGCCCAGCGTGTCACAAAGTTTTGCCGGCAACTGGCACAGCCTGAACTGAACATTCGGCGCTATTTTCATAACAGCATCCTTTTTACAGCAAAAACAGGCTATCAGGCCGGACAAAAGGCCCCCGATTCGGGACATGTATTTCCAGAGTTGAAAACTTATTCCCGACTGCTGAAACGAGAGGCCTGCAGTGTCGTTTCCGTGGGGAGCGTGCTTTTGCGCTGGTCTGCTGCTGCTGGTCGCTGTTGTCGGCTGCGGTCCTGCCGATGATGGCAGGCGATCTGTATCAGGCACAGTGACGTTCCAGGGTAAGCCGCTGGATCGTGGCAATATCATGCTTGTGTCGCCTGACGGTCTGGGTTCGCAGACCGGGGCCGTAATCACAAACGGCAACTATCAGATCCCGGCCGAGCAGGGACTGTTGCCCGGGCGTTATAAGGTCGCCATCAGCAGCGCAGACGGTGATGTGCCGGCTGACCCCAACACCGCGCCTGGTCCTTCCGGCAACTTCACATCCGTGGACCGGATTCCGAAGGAGTACAACACGGAGAGCAAGCTTGAAGCAGAGATTAAGGACCAGTCTGAGAACGTGATTGACTTCACGATTCCGTGACGTGGATCTGATTGCCCTGATCTTTGTGCAACAGTTTCCGGCGCACCCGCCTGCGCGACATGAAATTCTCCTGGATTATGTCCCCCTTGGGTTTGGTTTGGTGCGTTTGTGTTCTGATCAATTTTTCAGGGAGCCCTCGTATGCAGCGTCGACAGCGTGGTTTTACCTTGATTGAGCTGCTGGTGGTGATTGCGATCATTGCCATCCTGGTGGCATTGCTGCTGCCGGCGGTACAGCAGGCGCGGGAAGCAGCCCGCAGAACTCAGTGCAAGAACAATCTTAAACAGATTGGTCTGGGAATGCACAACTATGAATCCACCTACGGCATGCTGCCTCCAGCGATGGGTCGCTTTGGCTGCTGCTGGGGCACGTGGCTGGTGAATCTGCTGCCATATGTGGAACAGACAGCAGTGTTTGAGTCTTATCGGAATCTTGGCGGCAGTGATGCCACGGGAATTCGCTATGCCGGCAATCCGAACAACACGAACGTGGCGACGCGTCGCTTTCCCGTCTACACCTGTCCCAGCGACACGCCAAATTCTCCAGCCTCGAATATCACATCACACAACTATGTCGTGAACTACGGCAACACGACGTTTTTCCAGCAGAACGTGACCGTCGCGGGGATCACAATTCGTTTTCAGGGTGCTCCTTTTACCGCGTATAAAGGCTCACTCTCTGACGATGGTCCGGTGAATGCCGCGCAGGCTCTGACCTTTACAAACGTGTATGGTTCTCCGGTGCGTTTTAGGGACATCACAGACGGCCTGACCAGCACGCTGATGGTGTCGGAAGTTCGTCAGGGCCAGGGTCTGGACGCGCGGGGGTTCTCGTGGTGGGGTGGTGCCAGCGGCTTCATTACATTGTTCGGCCCGAATGCGCGTGATCCCGACGTGATGACTGGGGCCTGGTGCAACAATGCCAGTGTGCTCAATGCTCCCTGCCAGACAGCTTCAGCGGCATTGCCCAGTCCATTCAATCGTCGCCAGGGAGCCCGCAGTCGTCACACGGGCGGCGTTCAGGCAGCACTGTGCGATGGCAGTGTACGTTTCTTCTCGGACAGTATTTAAATCCAGCTGTGGCAGGCTGCCGGGACGACTCAGGGTGGCGAAGTGATGGGTGAGTTCTGAGGTGCCGTGACGCGGCGAGGCTGGAGTTTAAAAACGAGGTGTTTTTTTTACGAAAGTGCTCGGGCCGGAAAGCTCTCGCTGCGGTTTGGCAGCTTGCGTGTGGAAAGTAAAGGAGCCCGGCATTTGCCGGGCTCCTTTACTTTCCACAAGTGGTCAGTTTCAGGGCCCGACCTGATAGCACATCAGCTTGTTCTGTTCTCGCAGGTACAGTTTGCCATTGACGACAACCGGGTGTGCCCAGCTGGCACCTTCCTGGTAATCCGGCTTGAAGCTGCCTTTAAGGCGGTATTTGGTCGATGTGGCTTCAATCAGTGCAACGATGCCGTTTTGGTAGCGGAAGATCAGGTGTCCATCGATGAACAGGATCGCAGCCGAGCCACTGCCGGGGCCTCGCAGTCGCCCGCCCCAGACAATTTCCCCGGACTGCATTTTCACACAGGTCGGGAAGCCTTCGTTCTGCTGATGTCCTGCATAGATATGTCCTTCGTGCAGAATCATGCCACCGTGATGATTGTTGAAGACCTGACCTTCAAGGAAGTATTTTTCTTCCGCGACGATCTTGTCTCCGTCTTTTTTCAGTTCCACCAGTCCGGCACCGGTTTTGTAGCTGGTGGAGGCGAAGACAAAGTTGCCGTCAACGATGGGTGTGGGGATATTGGCAACCCCATTGGCAACTCGATTGTACGTCCACAGCTGCCGGCCTGATTTGGCATCGATCCCGATAAGTCCGCGACCTGTGAGCTGGACATACTGGGGAATTCCGAGGGCTTCCGACGTCACGATAGACGAATAGCCAGCTCCGTCCTTGCCAGCACTGCCTTCAAAGCTGCTGCTGCATTGCCAGATTTCTTCGCCGGTCAGGCGATTCAGGCAGACGACGAGTGCTTCGGCACCGCCGGGAGTGCAAAGGACGCGATCGCCATCGACCAGCGGGGATTCGGAAAAGCCCCAGCCGGACATCAGTTTGCCGTTCCAGTCGCTGAATTTACGCTGCCAGACGATGGCACCGCCGTCGGTTTTCAGGCAGGCGATGGATCCGTCCGAGGTGATTACATAGAGCAGATCACCGACGACGGTGGGCGTGCAGCGTGAGCCTTCGTAGGAGTGTTTGGGGTTGACTTCGGTTACGGCCTGTTTCCAGATGATGCTGCCGTCTTTGGCACTGGCGCCAAGCACAGCCTGTCCGCTGTCGGTGTTGCCGACCGTGTACAGCACGTCATTGACAACGGCGACGCTGGCATAGCCACCGCCGAACCCTTCAGTGGTCCACAGCAGTTTGGGAGGACTGGACTCCCAGTCATGTGAGGCCAGTTTTTCGGTGGACTGGCCATTTCTGAGCGGGCCGCGCCACTGAGGCCAGTCGGATGCATTGAGCGATTCGCAGCAGAAGACAGCCAGAAAAGCGGGGATCAGCAGTGTACGCAGCATGAAATTGAACTCCGGGGACTTGAGGCAGGTTCGGCAGGGATTTGGGGGACAGCAGGGCGGGGCAGGGCAGTTGATTTTTGGAAATCTGCCCGCACATTCCACGGAAACGATACCTTTTGATCGTCAGTCTGCAAAATGATTCAGGGGCTTGTGGGACTGTCAGCAATCCTGCAGGCTGTTATGATAATCTGTGCAATTCTCAGGAAAACCCCGGCACCCGTTGTATTTTTCGGATTACGGACATGCAGCAGATCCTTGATTTTCTCATGGCCCGCCAGGATACGGCACTGCAAGAGCTGTGTCAGTTCCTGCGGATCCCCAGCGTCAGTGCTGACAGTGCCTATGCTCCGCAGATGCAGGCCTGTGCCGGCTGGGTGCTGCAGGCGATGGCCGACGCGGGACTGCAGTCCACGATTTATCCGACGGCCGGCCATCCGATTGTATACGGTGAGCGTCTGGCGGATCCGGCACTGCCGACGGTGCTGATTTACGGCCATTACGACGTGCAGCCACCAGATCCACTGGACCTGTGGACGACTCCGGCCTTTGAACCGACAATTCGTGACGGTCGCCTGTATGCTCGCGGTGCCACCGACGACAAGGGCCAGCTGTTTACTCACCTGAAGTCCATTCAGGCATGGATGCAGGTGAACGGCGGTCTGCCGCTGAATGTGAAGGTGCTGATTGAGGGCGAAGAAGAGTGTGGCGGGGTGCATCTGGATGACTTTTTGAAGGCGCACACGGACCTGCTGAAGGCGGACGTGGCGGTCGTCAGCGACACCAGCCAGTATGGTGATGGCATTCCGGCAATTACCTGTGGTTTACGGGGTATTGTGGCTGCGGAAGTTCGGCTCCGCGGGCCCGCGAAGGACCTGCACAGTGGTGTTTATGGCGGCAGTCTGGCAAATCCGGTCAACGCACTGACGCGGATGTGCGGGGCTCTGATCGGCCCGGACGGCAGGGTGCAGATTCCGGGATTTTATGACGATGTCACGGACCTGACTGTTGAAGAGCGAGCGGGCTATGCGGCACTGCCGTTTTCTGAAGCCGACTTTCTGAAGGAAGTTGGTAGCCGGGCGGTCTTTGGAGAACAGGGCTGGTCAACTTTGGAGCGTCGAACGGCTCGTCCGACCTGTGACATCAACGGAATCCTGGGCGGTTACACGGGCGAAGGCCCAAAGACGATTATTCCGTCGCGTGCAATGGCGAAGATCACCTGCCGTCTGGTGCCGCACATGACTCCACAGAAAGTGCTCGATGGCCTGGATTCATTCCTGCGCAGCCATTGCCCTCCGGGAATCGAGTATGAGTTTCGTCGTTTTCATGGTTGTGAGGCTTTCGTCTTTGACCCGACCAGTGACTGGCTGGTGGCGGCCAAACGAGCAGTTGAGACGGCCTTTGGTCAGCCACCAGTGCTGTTTCGTGAGGGCGGTTCCATTCCGGTTGTACTCAGCTTCAAACAGATTCTGGGACTCGATACCCTGCTGTTGGGCTGGGGTCGAAATTCCGACAATTTGCACAGCCCTGATGAACATATTCACCTGCTGGACTTTCACCGGGGCACGAGGGCCAGTGCCTGTTTGTGGCAGGAGCTGGCCGGGGTGCGACTGGCGCGCTGATTGTTGCAGCGGATGCGGGTGTTGAATCTTTTCGAATTTTGACGTTCCGGGAGTGAGCTCATGCTGGATCTGCAGTTTATCTGCGATCATCGCGACGAAGTGGTTGAGAACTGTAAAAAGCGCGGTGTGCCGGCTGATGTGGATGCTGTGATCCGTCTGCGGGACCAGCGTAATGCGCTGATTGTCCGTGGTGACGAGATTCGTCGGCAGCAGAAAGAAGTCTCTGCGAAAATTCCGAAGGCGTCTGCTGACGAGCGTCCGGCACTGATTGAACAGGGCAAGGTGCTGCGTGACGACGTTTCGGCAATCGACGAGCAGCTAAAAGTTGTGGAAGAGCAGCTGCGGTCTGAGCAGGCGCGAATTCCCAACCTGACACACCCTGAGGCTCCGATTGGCGGCGAAGCGGATGCTCGCGAAATTCGCGTCTGGGGTCGTCGTCCTGAGTTTTCCTTTCCTGTGAAAGACCACGTGGAGCTGGCAGCGGATCTGGATCTGATCGACTTCGAAGCTGGTGCTCGAGTGGCCGGATCGGGCTTTTATTTCCTGAAGAACGATGCGGTTCTGCTGGAAATGGCGCTGGTACAGTTCGCGCTGACGAAGCTTCGCGGTGAAGGTTTCACGCTGTTTACAACCCCGGACCTCGCGCGTGATTCCGTCTTGGAAGGCATCGGGTTTACTCCCCGTGGCACTGAAACTCAGATCTATTCGGTCGCCGACACAGATCTTAGCCTGGTAGCCACCGCTGAGATTACCTTGGGGGGCATTCAGAAGGACCAGACGCTTGAACAATCGGTGCTGCCGTTGAAATATGCGGGGTTGTCGCACTGTTTCCGGACAGAGGCGGGTGCAGCAGGCCGAGCGACTCGCGGTATCTACCGCGTCCATCAGTTCACCAAAGTCGAGATGTTTGGGTATGCCGGACCGGATGTGAAAGAGTCGGATGCGCTGCATCTGGAAATCCTGCGGATTGAGGAAGAGATCTTCCAGGCACTCGGGATTCCTTACCGTGTTATTGATACGGCTTCGGGTGATCTTGGCGGGCCGGCATTTCGCAAGTTCGACATTGAGGCGTGGATGCCGGGACGCGGGGAATATGGCGAGGTGACCAGTGCGTCGAACTGCACCGACTACCAGGCTCGCCGACTGAACATTCGCTGTCGCAGTCCGGAGCGAAAAGGGACGCAGTACGTACATACGCTGAATGGCACCGCCATTTCCTGTGCGCGGGCCATCATTGCCGTGCTGGAGAACTATCAGCAGGAAGACGGCACCGTCGTGGTGCCTGAAGTGCTGCGTCCGTGGGTTGGCCGCAATGTCCTGACTCGCCGCTGATGCCTGCGGCGAAGCACCAGGGTCTCTTTATGAGGGACAGTCATCGCACACTGCGTCGCCGGCAGGCACTGGGCCTGCTGGCGAGCGGAGTCGGTGCGGGATTGACTGGACCGGAAAGCTCTGGCGCAGCGGTGATGCAGCAGCCGGAAGACTGGATCTGGCTGGGAAACCGCAGTTTTCGCGTGGGCTTACTGCGCAGCTCAGGCGGAGCAATTGGCTGGGTCAGTCCGGCTGGTGGCGACCGCAGTGTGGTAAATTCGTTTGACCGTGGCCGTCTGGTACAGCAGTCGTGGTATGGTGACGAGGACGGTTCGAACTGGAACGGCCAGCCGTGGCGCTGGAATCCCGTGCAGGGAGGTGACTGGCGTGGGCGTTCCGCAAAGATTCTGAAACAGTCGGTTTCTGAATCCGAGGCGACCGTGCAGACGCGTCCTGTGCACTGGGCCGCCGGAACAGACATTGCGGACGCCGTCATGACTCAGAAGGTGTCGCTGCAGCAGGATCTGATCCGTATTGACTATCGTTTTCAGTATCTTGGTGCAGTATCTCATCAGCCGCGACATCAGGAGCTGCCGGCGGTGTTTACGGGGCCTGAGTATTCGAGACTGGCGGTGTACACAAGTGATCGTCCGTGGACCGGTGAACCCCTGCACTTCAGGACTCCAGGTTGGCCCAACGAGTACCTGCCCATGACCGAGCACTGGGTGGCGCTGCTTAATGCGGAAGGCTGGGGTCTGGGATGCTGTGTGCCGCGAGCGTCCCAACTGACGTGCTATCGTGCAGGGCAGGGGCAGTCTGCCGACGGGGCCTGTTCGTACTTTGCCCCGATTGACACGATCGCTGTGACGCCCGGTTTTGATCTGCGGTGGACGGTCTGGCTGACTTTGGGTGAGGTCACAGACATTCGCCGCAGATTTCAGGAAGTGCAGCGGGTGGATGCCGGGCGGTGAGGCAAGTCGGCATATTCTGCCGTTTCTGCCAAACCAGCGGCGTTTTCCGCAGACTCTGCAGTCTTCGCGACGCGACTTTCCCCGGAATCTGTCACTCGAACTTTCAGACAAACGTGGTTTGTCATTGTCTTCGGGGAATTTCTTGGAAGTATGCGAGATGTACGGCTGCGTCGTTCATGGATGGACTGTCGTCAGCTGGTCAGAAGCAATCACGAACTGTCGCATTCAGTCGAGTGGCTGAAGTTCGGGCGGGTGGCCTGGACAGGATTGCGATGCAGTGCGTCAGCAGTGGCTGCTTCGGTCAGTGGCGTGTGACCATGAAATCGGTTTTCGTATTTCTGATGGCGGTGCTGCTGGGGCAGTCACTGCCTGTTGGCAACTGTATGGCTCAGCTGCCGGGGGACTCCCGTGAGGATGCAGCCAGCCGCGAAATGGACATCGTGCGTCGCAGGACGGCGGTTACTCTGAATTACTGCCGGGCAGCCCTGCACCGCATCCGCCGAACCGGCACCAAGCAGGTGCTGTATGAAGAGCAGCAGCGGATACTGAATAACATCGATCTGAACCAGATTGATGATCCCGAGGTGATTGCTCTATACCGTTCGATCCTGGATGAAATCGGGATGGTGGAGATCAGCGATCGCGAGCGGACTGTGATTACGGAAGGTTTCCGTCGCGGCGTTCAGCGTAAGATGGGCACCGATCTGTTCGTGATGGGAGCGCAGGCCGCGACCGGGCAGGTCGGTTCGGTAATTCAAACGGGCGCATCCAGCTGGTGGGACTACCGCAATAACCAGCTGCGTCGGGATTCGGATCTGTGGCAGGTTGAGAAGACTCAGTTTCAGTCGCTCATGACGCGGTCGTCTTCATTTCTGGACAGTTTTTGGAAGCTGAGTCGCAAGAACAATATTCCGGACCGCTGGCTGCTGCGTGATCAGGACCTCGACCAGCTAACGGAAGCCATGGCCATTGAAAAGATGGACGTGCGACTGCGTTCCCTAAAACGGCTGGAACGATTTATGAAGTGTTATCCACCATACTGGTATTACCTGGCGCGGACGCAGCAGCAGATGGGAGATGCGGAGGGGGCAGCCGAGACAATTCGGAGACTGACTGAGATTGGTCGCGGCCATTTTCGACAGGACGACATGCTGGCCAGCAGCATGGCCAACTTGTCATTGATTCAGGAAAGTCGGCGTGATCCTGAAGCTCCTGAGACGGCCCAGCTGGCGTTTGAGTATTCGACACGGAACTGGGAAGCCAACCTGGTCTGTGCGTGGATTCTGGGCCGGCACAAACGATATACGGCTGCCGAAGAACTAATTCTCTGTAATGTGGATGAACAGCTTGAGACCGAACAGAGCTCTGTGGCACTGGCGTCCCTGTATTACCACTCGGGCGATCGCCAGCGTCTGGTAAGCCTGCTTGAGGAGCGTGAGATGGTGCAGCGGATTCCGATCCCGGCCTTGCTGCTGTGTGCAAAGCTGCTGGGCGGTGAGCAGTTGCCGGCAGCGGCGTCCGAGCAGCTGGCATCCACGCTGACAGCAGTTCCCCGAGTCACAGGGAGGACCATCTCCATCTCTGTCGCCGCGGCCGCGGGCTGGAAACTGGCAGATGCTGAGGCCTCGATTTCTGATGGTTCACGGATGTTTGAGTATTCCGGGCATCGCGACCTGGAAGACCGGGTGGAAGTCAGCTTTGCACCCAGCCTGAAGTCATCAGCAACCGGAGATACCGGAAACTCACTGAAGCTGGTGCTGCACTACCCGCAGACACCGGAGGTTCTGGTGCTGCTGCGTGAGGACACACGGCCAGCGGATGGGCAGGGCCAACGAAATCGCAAAGGTGGACTATTGCCGGCTTTTGTCCCGGCACTGCAGAAACAGACAGGGTTTTCCGATCGCGACGTGCGAGTCTATCGAATCAGCGAGATTGAGGTTGCTGGCACGCGACTGTCCCTGCAGCCGGGCGCAGCAGCATCCGAACAGATTCGGGCCGAACAGGCAGAGATTTCGAGGCTGGACGACGACACTCGTCCGCGTCTGCGAGAGATTCGCTGACCGGAAACTGCGTTAGCGCGCGAAAAGAAGCCGGCAGAGCAAACCGCCACCGGCCTTTAACTTCACACTCAGGCCGTCAGATCACACCGCCATGTACGCGATATGGAGTTGCGTGGTCCGGCTGGTCCAGCATCCAGATTCGCTCCCAGATTTCAGGGATATGGCGCAGGCTTTCTGACTGATAGATCAGCTGCCGCGCCCGCACGTCGGGATTCGGGCTCCAGATCGGCATGGCACAACCCATTGCCGCACAGGCCAGCAGCATCCCCGCCATCAGTCGACTACGCATCTTCATCGGTTCGTCCTTCCCTGGACACATCCACCGCCGCTCGATGTCGGCGGCTGCCACAATAACAGGAAGTGGTCTGAGATGTCCGTTGGCGTTCGGCACAAAAGCCAAACATCGCGATGAAATCAGAATCCAGGGCGAGCTGTCTTAGGGTCGGAGCTGGCTGCTGCCTTCTCATGCTCCTGACGCTCAAGTTCCAGAACACGAGCTTCCATTTCCTTGCCCGGTTTGAACGTAACAACGAACTTCGATGGCACTTCGACCTGTCCGCCCGTGCGCGGATTGCGGGCCTTGCGAGCCGCACGCATGCGCACCTCAAACACACCAAAGTTCCGCAGCTCGATACGACGGTCCGTGACCAGCGTTTCGATGATCGCATCGAACGTCTTCTGAACGATCTCTTTGGTCGTCAGCTGCGTCAGACCCAACTCATCTGAAATCGCCTTAACGATCTCTTTTTTGGTCACGATCGATGCTCCTGGACATAAACTGAGCCCCTGCACGGGGTGAGGTTACGCCACAAGCTTAGGCTGCGATTCGACTTACTGTCAAGACCCCGAACTACCTGGTGAACAAAATTCACCGGCATTCAGGGGCGCTGACGTAAATCGCCTCCCGCCAGATCGCTCTTGATCCTGATTTCATCACGATTTGCCAAAGAACACGCGAAATCCCGAAAAAGCGGGATCTCTTCTTCATGTATCGGCCCGCAACACCCCGACCGATAAGGAAATTCGACAAAATCCACAAAAACACCCCATCCACTGCAATCGCCGCAACCCGCAAAGTTGTTTTGGGCCCGGAATGAGCCAGAATGCGCGTGAAGAAAGGCCCCCACGCAGCTTGTATACCCACCATTAATCGCTGGATATTCCAAACGCGGAAATCGAAAAGACGCCACGCCCAAAAGTGTGGCCGCGCCGTGAAACAGCACAGGCGGCGTGGGGGAATGAGTGTTTTCTGAGTACGGATTTCGCGCTGGAAAGCACGCTCTACGGGTTTGTCGCTCGCGGCGAGAGACGAACCCCGGGTCCCGAAGATGACATGTGTTGCTTCATACAGACAGATTTGGCAACGTGCCCGCAAAACATCTTTGTCTTTGCGAAAAGCCGCGTCCCGGAGAATTCCGCTTTTACTTTTCGCATCGCGGCCATGGCGGGTTTTCCCTATTATGCGGCGACCACCAAAAGAACCCACACCTTGATTCACAACTCCTGTCTTTTCAGGAAAGATGCATGATCGCCGACGAACTCGAACGCCTGCAGGCACTGAAAACGGCCGGAGCATTAACGGCAGAACAGTTCGAACGAGCGAAGGAACACATCCTGTCAGCAGTCACCGGAACTGACGGGCAGCAAGTCTGTGGCATTGGCGTCAACGCTTGGTGTTCGCTGATGCACCTTTCCCAACTGCTGTGGTGGACCGGTGCAGGCATTGTAGCACCAATCGCTATGTGGATTGTTGGTCGCCAGCAGTCGCGACTTGTCGATCTGCAGGGCCGTATTATTATAAACTGGATGATCAGCAGCCTGATTTATGGACTTACTTCAGGTATGCTGGCGTTTGTTGCTGTCGGTGTCCCCATGCTTGCGGTGCTGGGCGTTCTGACTCTGCTGCTGCCACTGATTGGTGCGAAGCGAGCAGCAGAAGGCTATCCCTGGAAATACTGGCTGTCCCTGGAAATACTCGCGACCGAGGAAGAAGTTTCCAATGAAGTGCCCTACTAAGCAGACTGCTGGCGGATTTGGACGTTCCCTGCGATATCGCATGGGCACTGCACTGGCTGCCATGTTCCTGATTGCCGGCTGCGATTCCCCCAAGTCGACGATGCTTCCGCCCCCGCCACACCCGAAACTGCCGGATCCGGAATCCGTTGACGCCTTGATGAACACCCCGTTCATCATACCGCCGGTACTGGACCCCGTTATCTATCTGGCCAAAGAAGTCGACATACCGGCCGACGAAAGGGTCGTTGGTGTCGTCGTCGGGGAAACAGTGCGAGCCTACCTAATCAGTGCTCTGAAACAGATGCAGTCTCATGTGGTCAACGAGAATCAGGGCGAATATCCCGTTTGCGTCACCTACTATGACCGCACGGACTGCGTGCGAGTGCTGGGCGGCGACAAAGGGGAAACTCTGACAGTGCAAACCGGGGGGTTTCAGAACGGTGAGATGCTGCTGCGGCTGAACGAACAAATGTACCCACAAAACTCGACCGATGTGCCGCTGAAAGATGTACAGTACACCCGCACAACCTGGGGCGAATGGCTGGCAGCACATCCTGCGACAACAGTTTATCTGGGTTACCGCAAAAATGACCTGTTAAAACGCTGACGGTTCTTGTCAGCTACTTGCTGTCTGCAGACGCCGCCTGAGGCCGTTTCTTCTGCCCCAGCAGCTCGTAATAACGCTGCGTTGCGGCATCGTACTGCTCGGGCACAGCATCGCGATCGATTGGCACCATCGCTCGGTCTGACTGCAGCTGCAGCAGCTCCTGCCCAATTCGCTGCTCCAGTTGCTGCAGCTCACCAAGCAACTGAGATTTCACCATATCCCACTGTGGCTCGGTCCCGTGCCGCCGAAACTCCGCTCGCATCGCCCGCGCACGGTCGCGTACCTGAGCCACCCGACCTCGCAATTCCTGATCGTCCAGTATCTCCTCGACCTCCCGCAGCCGATCGGACCAGTCCGTAAAGTCTTCCCCTGTCAGTGGCCTGCCAGGACGATTGTTCCCGGCAACTCCCCCGGCAGTCTCCCGGCCACCATCCAGCAGCGACGAACGCTGCTGACCGGCCTGACCGCCACGCTGCCCAGGCTGCTGACCTTCACCCGGTTGCTGACCCTGAGCGGCCTGCAACTCGTCTGAAAGCTGTTGGGACGCCCGCTGTAACTCCGACTGTGCTCGCCGCAGCGACTCAGCTTCACTGCCCAGCACCGAATCAGCCGCATTCTCAATCCCTTCGCGGAGCCGATCCAGCCCGCGGCGAGCTATCTGCTCGGCCTCTTGTGTCTGTGGCCAAAGCCCTCGTTCTGCCAGCATTTCGGCAGCTTCCAGGGCCTCTTGTGGTTTCAGATCTTTGACATCCCGCAGTGTTTCATACAGCCGATCAGACAGCAATGGCTCAGTCTGCTCGGCCTGTTCAATCAGCTGTTTTGACTGATCCAGCACGCGACTGAGTCTGTCACGCTGCTCCTTGACGGCCTGCTCTGTATGCTCACGATTTCGCTCAGATCGCAGCGATGGTTTTTGAGCCGGTGGTGGCGAACCTGTCTCGTCATCGGTCTCTGTCTGAGGATTCTGACCGGACAATTGCTGCGCTAACTGCTGCTGTTTTTCGGTCAGTTCCCGGGCTTGATCGCGCAGATCCCGCACCGCCTTGTCAAACTGTGACGACGTCCGATTGCGAAACTCTTCCTTCAGTTCATCGAACTGCCGCTCAGCCCTGGTTCCTTCAGCAATTGCATCGGCCATCCGCCCTTCATCCATGGCGTTGGTGGCCCGCTGCATATTACTGCGTGCTTCCTGCATTTGCTGCTGCATCTGCTGCCGGGGCTGTTCCTGAGCATTCGGTGACTGCTGCATTCGCTCGGCAAGTTCGTCGGCATCACGCAGCATTTCCCGCTGTTCATCGCGCAGGCGTTTCAGCTCTCGCTCAATTTCTTTCCGTTCTGCGTCAGACTTTGCTGTTCTGAGTTCGCTCTCCAGCTGCTTCAGACGCTCGTTGACCATTTGCTGTCGCTGAGCCAGTTCTTTCAGGCGATTCAGTACCTGCAGCTGTGCCTTCTGCTGTTCTGTCTGCTGCTGATCTTCCTGCTGTTGCGATGGCTGCTGCTGCGATTCATAACGATTGCGTTCGTTATCCAGTTCCAGCTGCTGCAGCTGCTGCTGCGAAGCTGAATTCTGCTGTCCCTGCTGCTGTTGCCCCTGTTGCTGCTGCTGTTGCTGCTGTCGCACCTGAAATTCGGCGGCCCGCATCCGCAGCAGCGTCTGAGTGACCTTTTTTTCGAGTGGCAGAGCCTGTGACAGTTGTTGTCCGGAAGCGTCAGCCGCTGCCTTTGTCAGCAGTTCAGCGGCCGACGCCATTTCCCGCACGGCCTGATCGGCGAGGGCCGCTATCTGCGGTTCCTGAGGTCCCTGAGCCAGCGACTGCTGCAGCACCTCAATGGCCTGTCTCTGAGACTGTGCCAGAGTTTCCACATCCTGCGGCAGCGTACCCGCCGACTGCACCTGCGGCAGCTGTCGCAGCAGATTCCAGGTGGCGGAGATAATCTGTTTCTGCAGCTCGAGTGCGGAGTCTGCCTGGCTGCCCTGCTGACCCTGCTGACCCTGACCAGGCTGCTGTTCCTGCGGTCCGGCAGACTGCAGCCCCCCCTGCTGGTCCTCGCGAAAAATCTCTTCAAAACGACGCACTTCAGCAAACAGCAAGTCACTCCAAACTCGCCGTACAGCCCCATCCGCTGCCCGGTCTTCCGCCCAGAAAGTGTAGGTCACCATGTCGTCAGGAGCAGCCGACAGGGATTCCAGATCGATGAGCTGTCTCGCCTGACCGGCAGTGACCGGTAAACCGTCAGCAGACGGCTGGAAAAGTGACACTTCGCGGCCTTCTCCGCCCGCGAGGGAATATTCGAGGCCGAAATTGACCAGCCCAAAGTCGTCTGTTGCTTTGGCCTCGACAACAAATTCCTGCAGCGGCGAAACATTCACGTCCCGACCAGGGAATGTCGGCTTAATCACTGCTGGCTTATTCGCCACGACGCGAATGGATATCTGCTGCTGATCGGCAGGAGTCCTGCCCTGCGCATCCTGCAGCAGCACAGTCCATGTACCGCCGGCGGTCGCCGTGAGCATTGTCTGCACGACCAGACCATCTGTTTCCATCGCGGCCAGCGGGATGGACGGGCCACTTGCCGGCTGCAGCTCTGCAAGGACGACCGGTTTGTTCAGACGCAGTAACAGGCGTACCTGAGAACCCTCGGTCACTGTCAGTCGGACAACATCTTCAATGGTCTCTGCCGGGCGACCAGACCATGTCGGCGGAGTCACTTCGGCATCAATCTGTTCCAGCCGCGGACGCACATACGCTGTGACCTGAAAGTCACGGGACCGCTGAGGCTGCCCCTTAGCAGTCAGCTGCTGCTGATAAAGCACTCGATAAACGCCGCTGGAGGAGATTTCTTCCAGCCGCGAGGCAAAGACGCCCGCATCGACAGTTTCAGCCATTGAGATCTGACGAGCGGCCGAGCCTGTCCCGACAAATTCCAGCACGGCCTTTTCTGGTGATGTCCCAGGAAATCGGGCGACCACTGTCAGCGCCGAACCCTGCTCAATTTCGGTGTCACCAGGTTCCACGACAAGTTCCTGCACGGTCTGAGCAGTCTGTTTTGCGGCATCTTTGTCAGCGGCGATACCGGGCCCGGCCGGCAGCAGACCACGAGCGTAATGACTGGCGGCCGTCACACTGGAAACCAGCAGCAGGAAGGACAGCAGACTGAGCACTGACCACTTCAGGATCTGTCCGGCGGGGACAACTTTGGACCAGTCACGATGACGCACCAGATCATCTGCATCCTGAACCGTCATCTGTGCCAGCACGGTTTGTGGCGGAGGGTACTGAGACAGTACCTGCACCGCAGTCAGCACAACGTCATGCAAGCCATTGTCACGCTGCTCAACCAGCCGGGCAGCTTCCGACAGTGAGGGCTGGCGAACCAGCAGCCGAGCCAGCAGAGTCCCCAGCAGGGTTGTTACCAGCAGAACGGGAATTTCCGGTCGCAAGGAGTTGTTCGACACAGGCAGCAGCAGCACCGCCGCTGCGGCCGGCAGCAGCAATATCAGCCAGACCCGCATCTGATGTCGGAGCACCCGCACTTTTGCCAGCCGGGAAACGACAACCGCCAGCTTCTGCTGCAATCCCAGTCCGACCATCGCCTGCCCCCAATCCCAGCACGCTGCAGACCAGCCAGCGCGACCGCTGACCGCTGACCTGATATTCTCCATTGGTAACACTCAGAAAAGCAAGACATTCTGGGTTTTCGGGAGGGAGTTCCGGGAGGAAAACGAAAAAGAGGAGGCTGACAGTTGTCAGCCTCCCCGTGAACGGAATTCTGCTGACAGGCTGCCTTTTAATAACCGTAGCCCGGCTTCGGCAGCACCGGTTCCGGAGCGATCGGTTCGATGACCTCTGGTTCCACAGTCACGGGCTCGTCAACTACCGGTTCTCCGGCAACCGGTTCATCAATTTGAATCGTTGGCTTCCGGAGCGATCAGCTGGGTCTGATTCAGACGTTCCAGCGGGAATCCATACCGCAACGCTTCCTCAAACGTCCCGAACGGTGCGCCACCATCTTTGCCGACAGCCGGCAGCAAATACAAAATGTCCTCGGCGAATCCGTCAACGACCGCTAAACACCCCGCGGCAGCACCAGTTCCGGGTGATCAAACGGAGCCTTACGGTACTTGACTCGCGGGTCCGTCAGGTGCAGCATGAACTCAACCGCCGCTGCAATATTCTCAGGGTTGCCTTGCAGTTCGGGAATGCCACCAACATCCGGATCAAGACCACGCTTGTTGGTGTTTCCGAAGTCGGAACCGCAAGTATCGAGCTGCACGACCTCTTCCAGTGACTTCATGCCCCGTTGTGCTTGCAGGGACCCGTCGGCTCAATATTTCGCAGTGCCGAAGACTTCAAGGCTCCATCCACGGCGACTCGATCGTGCGGTCGCACAATCACTCGTTCATCGGGATTTCGCCCCTGCTGCTCCCGCCGGCTGTACGACAGCGGGCCGAACTTAGGATGGCTGGCCCCCAGCCCGATATCTTCGGCCGTGGGCCGCACACCGATACTATAGAAACTACCATCATAGAAGGCGGCCCCGACAGCCATCGGCATGAATTCAATCAAATCATCCTCGCCACCCCCACGCAGCTCCTTGACTGTGGCACCAGCAAATTGCGGACTACCATGGCAGTTGATGCTTTTGCCTTCATCCCGGAAGATGCTAAGCCCTTGTTTGGCTGTGGCTGACAAAACACTTTGATCACCTTTGGCAAACTTATCATAGGGCGCCCGATCAGAGACCAGAGTGGACTGGTACATCATCAGCGACAGGCCCCTGAACAGCGAGAAGCTAGCCTCCATCTGAGTGTCGCCACCAGAACTGATCTCTTTTGAAGACCACCGCTCCGGACGAAATGCCTCACGCACCGGGCAGGCGCAACCAGCCTTTTCAGCGTCGAGGCCACGACCGCTGTAGCCCACATACAGTCCCAGTACACGGTCGTTGCTGTCCACTTTCTGCTACGCCAGCGGTCGCAGTGAAAACAGATTGCGAGCAGCATCGGAGAACTCACGAGCAATCCAGGACATTTCAACAGTGCTGTTCACGGAGCCCACGGCCCGAGAAGCCCGCGAAGCATTCCGCAGCAGAATCCGCACTCGTTCCAGCTTTCCGGATGCATTGGCCTTCAGCATGCAAGCATCAGGGTCAAGATCGCCGAACGCGTTGACACCGTTGAAATAATTGCTGGCCCGACCATCCCAGAACGTGCGGTCAAAGAAGACCGCATTGATGGAGGTCGGGGCATTGCCGCTGGTTACCTGACGAACACTCACTCCGCCGATGTTAAAGATCTCATCTTCATCAGCATGAACCAGAATATCATCCACCGCACTGCCGGGGATCATCCCCTTAAACTTCGCCTTGCAAACACTGGCCGATACATGCAGTTCCAGAGCATCAAAGATCAGACGGGTGCCACGGTCAGCAAATCCCGGCTCATCGCGAGGCACAAGCGGATTTGCGAAGCAATGGAATGGGTAGTCGTCCGGACGCATCTGAGCACTGACGCCACGGAAACCTGCCAGAGCTTTGGCTTCCAGAGCCGCCCGCTGATCTGTCTGATGGCCAAACTGACTTCCTGGAGCACCAGGATTCAGAGTGTGCTTCGTATGAATATCAGCACAGGTGTGCCCGTGACAGGTGGCACGCGCGGTGCAACCGTCCGACCCGACCTGCATGTCCCAAAACAGCGCCTTGCCCAGCAGAATTTCCTTCCGGCGATCCATTACGTAATCGTCCGGATCGGTTGGCAGCGGAATGGGTTCAGCGTCCAGAGGACCGGGGGCCACAGGAGTCGCCAGGACCTCGATATCGGTGATCATCGGGCCGTCCGGCACTCCCGCTTTTTCCGATGAAAACCGCAGACCGACGGCACTGGCACTGCGAGTAAAGGTCGTTTCAATCACCTGCCACTGCGGATTTTCAAAGGACCCGTTCGCCCGTCGAGCCACCTCAAATACCTGTCGCTGCAAACCGAACAGCACGGAAACGCGACGGATTCGATCCGGGTTTGTGGTCTAGTTGCCGCTGAGCAGAAAACGCCAGGTGTACTGAGTTCCGCGCTGCAACTGCAGGGGCTGAAACATGGATCAGGAACGATTGCCGTTCAGATCCACCACATTGTGGTCGGGCCCTGGAACAGCGACCTGCCCCACATACTGTCAGACGTTGCCGAGATCCACAATCCACGGACCGATCTTTTCCCCCGCCCGTATCAGGTGCTCGCCCGGAGCAAGCCCCGGGGCAGAGAGATGACCGTCTGCCACCAGGTCCTGCGCCGGCAATGCCGCAGCACCGCCAATGCTCACACCTGCAAGTAATAACATCTTCACTTCCAGACCTTGCAATTCGCGCAGCCCGACACCCCTCGCCTGAAACCACATAGCCCCGCCCCCCCCAAGGTTTGCTGCTGCATAACGACCGAAAAGTAACACGAGGCGGCTTGCCCAAAGCTGCAGAAACAAGCACTTTACAGTGCGGTGTTCGTCAGGATGCCGCACCCACAACCTGATAATCGGAACAACGATAGTTGCGACCCTCGCTGCGATTCCGAGGCTGCTTAACCACAGGAAGCAGAAAATGCGTGACCCGCAACAAGACCTCGAAGTCCTGAATCCGCGGACAGCTGTTAAATTTGCTTTACAGTTCGTTTTGACGTCTCGTTTAGGATTCGCCATGCGGGACCGGTGACCGGCCGTGCCGTTCAGCGGCCGAACAGTCTTCTCAGCGGGCTGCGTCGAGTACTGCGGATCCGCAGTCCGCGATCCAGACGCAGCAGGTCACCGATGAGCTCGTCTGCCGATTCGTATCGATCCTCAGGCTGTTTCTGCAGGCAGTTCAGAATGATCGTTTCCAGTCCTCCGGGAAACTCGGGACACAGTTCGCGAGGTGGCAGCGGGGGCTGCTTCAGGATCTGATCCTGCAGTTGCCGGCGGTCTTCATGTGAAAACGGCGAACACTGCAGGCTAAGTTCGTACAGGGTGGCACCCAGTGAGTAGCAGTCAGCGGCGGCCGAAGTCTGACCGGCGAAACGTTCGGGCGCCATGTATTTCAAGGTTCCGCCACCTTCCTGTTCACCGACTGTACCTGCCGCCGAACGGGGCTGGCTGGCGGCTGCCGTCATTGGCCGCGAGAGTCCGAAATCGGTCACCCACACCTGACACCCCAGCCCCAGCAGCAGATTGGCGGGCTTGATATCATTATGGCAGATACCAGCCTGATGGGCGGCTCGCAGGGCCTGAGCAACCTGCAGTGCAATACCATGAAATGCCGACCACGAGTCTGTCTGCAGCAGTACCTCCTGGGCATTTTCGGGGCCATCCGTGGCTGCGGGCTCAGCAGCAGCGACTCCCGCCTGTTCGGTCATTTGCCGCAGACTAACCTGCCCCTGACTGCCCAGCGTCTGAATGACACGATCGAGACCGACACCGGGAATCAGTTGCATGGCGATGTAGCTGTAGCCTTCTTCCTGGCCGTATTGAAACACGGGCACGATTCCGGGGTGTCGCATTTCGCTGGTGGTGCGGGCTTCGGATTCGAACCGCTTCACCCATTCGGGGACAACAGCCGCCCGCCACGGCAGAATTTTCAGGGCTACCAGATGCCCGCTGTTTTGATCGCGGGCACGAAAAACCACTCCCATGCCACCGCGTCCGATTTCCTCCAGCAGTTCGAAATGTCCGAGTCGTGAAAATGGGAAACTGCCGGGCATATTGCGGCGAATGGAGCGGAATTCGCGGTCCAGACGGGCTCGTTCCAGCATTGCCAGCACGGGAAACACTTCGCGGATGCGTTCGGCATGCGGCGGGAATCGGCGGGCGTAAAGTTCGATGGACGGACGACCTCCCCGCCGCAGCTCTTCGACGAACTGCGACACGAGCATTTCGAGGGGGGCGCGTGCCCGCTGTCCGGAGTGTTCGTCTTCGGCCGGCAGTCCCAGCAGATGAAACCCTGTTTCTTCGCAGTCGGATCCGTTTGACACGTGACGGGCTCCTGAGCTGGCGTGTGGCGGGCTGTTGGCAGAGGGCGTCTGTGGCTTGACAGCATAACGTGTTTTGGCCGGGATGCTCCGGCGAAAACCTTGATTTTGCCTTGGGAGGCAGGGTGTTTGGGATCCGGGGCGTCGTTTTCGGAGCATGAGCGGCTGACTTGAAGCTGATTCACGCGTCTCGCAGTCCATTTGACAGACTCCTGCAACCAAACCTGAGACAGCTTGCAGTTTCAATCCTGCGATGATACTGTGGAGCCCGCAATATCTGCCGCTCGCGGCAGCCGTTAGTTTTGCGCGCACTTTGCGTGCAGGCTGATGCTGCCTTTTCTGTGGCCTGTTTTCTTCACAAGGTTCTTTCAATGAAGTATGTGTACACATTTGGTGATGGGCGCGCTGAGGGCGATGCCACACAGAAGCCGCTGCTGGGCGGCAAGGGTGCAAATCTGGCGGAAATGAGCCGTATTGGACTGCCAGTGCCGGCAGGTTTCACGATCACCACGGAAGTCTGCACCTACTTTTACGCCAATCACAAGCAGTATCCTCCTGAACTGCAGGCGCAGGTTGTGGCGGCTATCGCCAATGCTGAAAACATCATGGGCGCGAAGTTCGGCGATGCAGCCAACCCGCTGCTGCTCAGCTGTCGCTCGGGTTCCCGCGAATCGATGCCCGGCATGATGGACACCGTGCTGAACATCGGCATCAACGAAAAAGTTGTGCAGGCTCTGATTAAGCAGTCGGGCAACGAACATTTTGCGTGGGACAGCTACCGTCGCCTGATTCAGATGTACGGCGACGTTGTACTGGGTCTGAAGCCTGAAACCAAGAACGACCCGGATCACTTCGAAGAGATCCTGGAAGTTGCGCGGCACAAGGCAGGGGTAGATCACGAGAAGGACCTGTCCATTGATGCGCTAAAGCAGATCGTCAGCGAATTCAAGGCGGTCATCAAGAAGCACAAGGGCATTGATTTTCCTGAAGATCCAATGGAACAGCTGTGGGGCTGTATCGGTGCCGTATTCGGCAGCTGGATGAACGACCGTGCTCTTGTGTATCGTCGGCAGTACGGCATTCCGCACGACTGGGGTACAGCGGTTAACGTGCAGGCGATGGTGTTCGGCAATCTGGGCGATGACTGTGCCACCGGCGTGGGCCTGACCCGCAACTGCTCAGTTGGTCTGCCTGGATTCTGTGGCGACTACCTGATTAACGCTCAGGGTGAAGACGTTGTCGCAGGAACTCGAACCCCAAAACGCATCGAAGAATCACTCAGCTCTGACGCACCAGCCGCTTACAAGCAGCTGGACGACATCGGGCGAATTCTGGAAAAGCACTACAAGGAAGTGCAGGATATCGAGTTCACCGTGCAGCGTGGCAAGGTGTGGATGCTGCAGACTCGCAACGCCAAGCGAACTGGTTTCGCGGCCGTTCGCATTGCCGTGGATCTGGTGAACGAAGGTCTGATCGATGCGAAGACTGCTTTGGAAAAACGCCGTATTCCGGCCGATGACCTGAATCAGCTGCTGCAGCCGATCTTCAATCCGCAGGCCAAGGCTGCGGCCGTAAAGGCCGATAAGTTCCTGGCCAAGGGCATCAATGCCGGTCCGGGTGCAGCTACCGGCCAGATCGTGTTCCACGCTTCCGACGCAGAGGAGCGCTGGAATGCCGACAACAATCTGCAATTGGTACTGGTCCGCAAGGAAACCAGCCCGGAAGACCTCCGCGGTATGAAAGTGGCCAAGGGCATTCTGACGGCATTTGGCGGAGCTTCGTCGCACGCTGCTCTCGTCAGCCGCCAGATGGGCAAGACCTGCGTGTGCGGCTGTGACAAGCTGAACATTGATTACGAAGCAGGCACGGTGACCGTTGCCGGCAAAGTGCTGAAGGAAGGCGACTGGATTTCCGTCGACGGCTTCACTGGTGAAGTGTTTGCCGGCAAGATTGAAACCAGCCCGTCCGAAGTGATGGATGTGCTTATGGGCAAGCTGGCACCAGCGCAGTCCGAGATCTACGGACGCTATGCTCAGCTGATGACCTGGGCCGACCAGTATCGTACTCTGAAGGTCCGAGCCAACACGGAATCGGCCGATGCCGAAGCTTCCGTGAAGCTGGGTGCCGAAGGTGTTGGCCTGTGCCGTACCGAGCATATGTTCTTCGATCATCTCGATGAAATGCGCGAAATGATCTTCTCCACCACCCAGGTGGACCGCGAGAAGGCGCTGGCCAAGCTGCTGAACTTCCAGCGTGACGACTTTACTCATCTGTTCCGCACGATGGGCAGCCGTCCGGTCACCATCCGTCTGCTGGATCCGCCGCTGCACGAATTCCTGTCAGAACACCACCTGCACGAAGATCCGACTCTGGGCGGCAAGCTGGCAAGGACCTTCGGTGTCAGCGAAGATCAGGTACATCGCCGAGTGGACGAACTGAAGGAATCCAACCCGATGCTCGGTCATCGCGGTTGCCGCCTGGGCATCGTCTATCCGGAAATCACCGCAATGCAGGCGCGAGCCATCATTGAGGCGGCCTGTGCCGTGAAGAAGGCTGGCATTGACTGCCATCCGGAAATCATGATCCCGCTGGCTGGTTACAAGACGGAAGTCGACAACCAGACGAAGATCATTCGCGACACGGCTGAGACTGTGTTCAGCGAGCAGGGCGTAAAGGTAGACTACATGGTGGGCACGATGATCGAAGTGCCGCGTGCTGCGATGACTTCGGGTGAGATCGCGAAGACTGCCGAATTCTTCAGCTTCGGTACCAACGACCTGACTCAGACCTGCCTCGGCATCAGCCGCGATGACTACAAGTCGTTCATTGGTTACTACACCGAAAACGATATCGTTCCTGCAGACCCGTTCCAGACGATTGACCAAACCGGTGTGGGCCGACTGATGAAGACGTCGGTACAGGACGGCCGGACAACTCGATCCGATCTGAAGATCGGGATTTGCGGCGAGCATGGCGGGGATCCGAAGTCCGTGTACTTCTGCCACGAAATCGGACTGAACTACGTCAGCTGTTCTCCGCGACGCATTCCGATTGCTCGTCTGGCAGCCGCTCAGGCCGCCGTGGAAGCGTCAAAAGGCAAGTGATTGCCCGCGAAAAGGCCGGAACAGCCCGGTGAGGCAACGAAGCAGAAAGTCGCTGGCGAAACCAGCGGCTTTTTTGCTGCGCGGCCACTGATTTGCAGCTACATGACCCCGGCGTGGCTGTCTTAAGCTGAAAAAAAAAGCACCCGGCCAGAAGTCGGGTGCTTCGATGAAAGGCTGTCCGTAAAGGATGACTACTGGACCGTGCGTGTCCGCTGTGGTGCCGGAGCATCCGGTTCGGCTTCACCGCCCGAGATTCCATTGGCGACTAGTCGCCCGAACATCTTCACAAAGCCCTGTTCAAGGCGGACTCGCAGGCGAGCGCCGGTTTCGGTCAGGCGTGAGTCAATTTCGATGCGGTCATCACCTTCCTTGAGTGTTTCCAAAATAATCCCGCGTCCCCGCTCGGCCCGTCGCTGCATGGCTGCAGCCTGAGCAGGATTTAGCTGGAATCCGCCCCGACCACGACCGCCGCCCCGACCAAAACCGCGACCAGCTCCGGGACCGCCTGGCGCTGCCGCACCAGCACCAGCATCAGCACCCGGAGAGGAGGCCGCGCGTGCGCCTGGGGGAGTCTCGGCGGGGGTCTGTGCCAGTGCCGCTTCCGCACCGGCTTCGGCCTCGCGTTCCTGGCGGCGAGTCATGCTGACTTCACGAGCAATTTCAGCCATTTCCACCAGTTGATTGACATTGATGATCACGCGGAAATTGGGTGGTGTTCGCTGGTCGGCTGCCGTCGCCTGAGCCTCTTCCAGCTTATCCATCACGCTTTTAAGCGTCGCCGTTGACTCGTCACCGCCAATGACACCCCAGATCGCCGTTGCACCCATACCCATCGTCATCCCCACGTTATCGCCAAACACTGCCACGGCCTCTGGTGGCTGCGCGGCAAACGTCAGACGGTGCAGCATCACACCGTGATGCTCTCCCGAGTTGATCTGCAGCTCACCCATGTTCTGCACCTGCTCGATGTCCTTCAGGCGAGTCAGGACGTCCATGGCACCGGAATTGATCGCCTCGCCATCCTGCACGCGACCAGCCCAGACGATCGCCAGTTTACCGGCAGAATCGCGGTAAAACTGGGCAAAAATGTCCATGTGGCCCTCCTGCAAAGTCTTCTGGATGGCCGTCATGGCCTGACCAATCGGACTGTTTTCGTCAGGCACCGGCCCCAGCTTGTTTTCTTCGATCAGCCGAGCTACCTCCAGGCGGAAGCCCTCCATCATCTCACCATAGGCCTCTTTCTCGCGATCCGCCATCAGCGACGAGATCGAGACAGACACGGCGGCGTTTTCGTCCAGCAGCGGGATAAAATAGCTGGGGCGTTCGGTCGAACTGAACATCTCTTTCAGCATCTGCGAACCCTTGATAGCGTCGATCGCCATGTCAAGGTTCACCGCCTGCGATTCTTCGGCAATATTCACGCCGAAGGTGATCTTCTGGCAATCCATGAACAGCATCTTAAGCGCCGCCAGTCCGCGTTCGCCTTCCGTGCGGCGAATGCGGTAAGCACCTTCAGCTTCACCGTCACGCTGCTGAAGCTGAGTGGAAATGCCGCTGTTGATCAGGCCGTAGAGCAGGGTGCGGGTGGCCACGGGGATGGATTCCACGTCCAGACGCACAGCTGCGTCGTACTCCTGAGCCTGGCCGGCCAGCAAATCGGCCGGGTCTGGAAATGACCGTTCCACAATTTTTGCATCCGGCTCGTTCCCCAGCGGAATAAATGCATAGCCGTCACGCATCACCACCGGAAACGTGCGATTCGGACCAATCACCTCGTACTGGCCTTCCTCAGAACCCTTGCTGATCACTACCGGGGCCTTTTCCACCAGCTTGGTGGCAGCTTCGACAGAGTCCACTGGTACAAAAGCCACGAATTCCGGCAGCGGCGGAATGGCCAAAGGCAGATATCCCATGATCCCGAACGGCTTGCTGCGATTGAATCCCTCCAGGTTGTTCATCGAGTCTTTCATGAAGTTTTCGATGATCCCAAACACCTCGCCGTGCTCGGACGCTTCGAAGAGGTACTTCGACTTCGCCATAAAGCGATCAGCGCCTGAAAACGTGATCGTGAACAGCGGTCGCTTGCCTTCCTGAATGAACTGCAGCGGACTGGCTGGCTGATCAGTTTGAGCCTGCACGACCGAAATCGGCAGCCCGCAGAACAATAAACCCAGTGCCAGCAACAGATGGCGAACACGCATGAGTGACATATCCAAATCCCAAAAAAAGGCTTTTCAGCGCACTTCCAGGCATTTATTCGCTGAAACGGTGAGTTTCCAGGGCCCAAAACCCTGAAACCTTTGGAATTGGAAAAGGTTTCGAACAGAAGGCCGTGCAGGCCACATTTCCTCAAAAAGACTCGCTTTCCGCCGCACACAGGCTCTGCCAAACACCCGCGACAGCAGCGCAAACCGAGTCCACACAGCCGTTTTCAATCGGCCACACTCGAAAACACAGCGTCCGGCGCAAGACAAGGTGTACATGCGTAACCTCTCTGCCAGACTGGGGTGTGGTGGCAGCAGCAGAAGTAACGGCGGAAGTTGCCGGGGTCGGCAGTCGAGCCTGCGGTTTTCGCAGAATGCCGTCAGGCCTGGCCAGATCACAGAGAATTTTCGTCCACTGCAGGCTGTAGTCCATGTTGCTGGTGTTTCCGGGGCTCATTACAACCGCGTCCTCTCTTTCGAGGCGGATAGTCCGACGACATGGGCAATGCATGCCTGTGCGTCACGATCCTGGTTTGAGGAACGTCATGAAGATCGTTCATAACTCCAATCGCTGGCTGAAGAAACTCACCCGAGCAGCAGCTTTGATGTCGCTGGCAATCGGGCCTCTGTCAGCGTATTCCCAGGAGGGTGCACTGTATTCGGGGGCTCAGCCTTCCGGCGGGGCATCGGAAGCCACGGGGCTGAATCGGGATGGTTATGGTCTGCAGTTTCGAGGCGGCCATGTTGCCGGCGACACTGTGGGTCGCAATGACTCAGTTTCATTCATTGGCCTGTCGCCTTACTTCAGTGCGGGCAACAGTCTGATTTTCGGGGACACTCGACTGGGACGCGTTAATGAAGGTGGCCTCGTATGGTCCTTCGGCAGCGGGTATCGCTACTACGTCGAAGACTGGGACGTTGTGCTCGGCGGTAACGGTTACTATGACCGTGACAATCTGAGCGGCACGTATTTGAATCAGTGGGGAGCGGGTGCGGAAGTGCTGGCCCACGCGTGGGAACTGCGTGGCAACTACTACCAGACATTTGGTGATTCCTTTGCACTCACGGGCCGGTCGGTGAAGCCGGGCAGTTCGGTTTTCACTGGCAGCAATCTGACGTTTACTCGAGTGGATGCGTTTGCGGAAGGCCTGCAGGGCTTTGACGCCGAAGCTGGCTTTCTGCTTCCCGGCGACTTTGCAGAGAAGATTGATCTGCGGGCATTTGGTGGCGGCTATTACTACGATGGCGAGGCAACTCAGAGCTTTGGTGGCTGGTCGACGCGTCTGCACGCAGACATTCGTCAGTGGCTGGAGCTGGGTTTAAAGCTGACGAACGACGAGCAGTTTGATACGACAGTTTCGTTTACTGCGGCGGTGCATTTTGGTGGTTTCCGCAGTCAGGAGCATTTGAAGCGATCGGCGATTCAGCGATTCCGTGAACCGGTTCGGCGTAATCTGAACGTGGTCACTCTGGTCACATCGCAGGATGCTCCGGGCCAGCTGGCACTGGATCCGACGACTGGTCTGCCACTGACGATTGCCCACGTCAACAGCAACGATCTCGGGGGCCCGTTCCTTGGAACCGTCAACGATCCCTATCGACTGCTGCAGCAGGGTCTTGGTGCAGGTACTGACCTCGTTTATGTGCATGCAGGCAGCAATTTCAGTGCAGGTCCTGAGAACATTGTAAATTTGCTGCCGGGTCAGCAGCTGATCGGTGAGGGTGAGCTGACATCGGGCCGTGCTACACAGAACTTTGTAGATGTTCAGGCAGCCGGCCAGCTGCTCAGGGTGGAATTGCCAAAGTCTCCGACCTTTGCTGCGGCCCCGAATCTGGCCCGTCCGGACCTGAACGGGTCGATTGGCACAGCAGTGCGACTGGCAGACAATACGCAGTTTTCAGGCTTCACGATCACCAATCCCACCCTGCGGGGGATTTTCAGCAATGGTGCTGAGAACACGATTATCAATGACGTGAAGATTACGGGGGCTGGTGAGTCGGCGATCGTACTGACGAACACCAGGGGTTACACGGCAATTTCGAATACGACTTTGGAGTCAGCAGCGGGGGCCAGTGGTCCGCTGATGCTGGTATCCGGCGGTAACGGTCGGGTGACATTCAACTCGACCGACAGCCTGTCGTTTGGATCGATGAGCAATACGTCGGGCAAAGCAGCGCTGATTGTGGAGAACATGATCGGCGGTCAGTTCACGATGAATCGCTCGTCCGTCACTGACGATGGCGGCGAAGGTGTCATAATCCGCAACAACACGGCGGGCACAGCGGTTATTGACAATCTGGTTTCGACAAATGCGGCTGTCAGCGGTCTGCAGATATTGAACAGTGCGGGCAGCTATTCGTTCATCAACACCAGCCCGCAGGTTGCTGCATTAACCATCGATGCTGCGACTCAGCAGGGCATTCTGATTGACGGGCTGACGGGTTCAGCCACCTTCAATTCGCCGGTGGACATCAGCGACCGAAATGCTGGTGGTATCGAGATCACGAATTCTTCGGGTGCAGTACGTTTCTCGCAGGACGTGACTTTAACAAATCATCTGAGCTCTGGCACAGAAGCCGGCATTCTGATCGCCAACAATCTGGCGGGTGGTTCAGTCGAGTTCGCGGACTCCATCGATATCACAGCCGCCGCGATCGCTGCCGGTTCGCCGCAGCGAACAGAGGGTAATGGCATCCTGATCTCCGGTAATGCGGCTGACAGCATCGTGCGGACACTGGGAGTCACTACAGTAAACGGCACTGATCTGGCGTCTGTGGCGGTGACTTCGAACAGTGGCGATGTGCAGTTCCGCGGAGAGACTCGAGTCACTAATCGCGAGGCTGAAGGTGTTTTGGTCACTGGCAGCAGCGGAACAATTGAGTTCGGGACGGGCACGACACGACGGCTGACCCAGGTCAACAATGAGCTGCTTTCGGGCGATGCTGCGATTTCCGTCGACGGCAACAGCGGCACGGTATCCTTTGGCGAGGCCGTCGTGATCGATGCCACAGGCAATCCGGGCGGTGGAGCGGGCATTGACGTTCGCAACAACACGGGTCTGGTCAATATCACGGACATGAGCGTGACATCAACGGCCGGCACGGGATTCTTTGGTCTGGACAACCGCCTGATTCGAGCTTCAGACGGCGTGATTACCACGGCTGACGAAACTGCTGTTGACATAGAGAACAGCGGTATCGATATGACTCTGGAACAGGTCAACAGCAGCGACGCCCCGGACTATGGTATTCGTCTGGTGGAAACCAACAAGGATGATGGTCGGTCCTTCATCATCCGCCCGACCGCCAACACAACGGTGGCCGGCAACGGAGGCACGATTTCGGGCGCCAAGGGAGACGGTCTGGACAACAACGACGCGGCAGGTGTTTACCTGTCCAACGCCGGTCAGGTGCAGATCCGCGAGATGATCCTGACGGACAACGAATTCGGCGTGCGGATTGAAAACACGGAGTCGTATCTGGATGCCGCTGGCGATGTGATTGAGGTCAGCGACCGAAACGAGCAGTTCTTCCTGCTGCAGTTCTCCCTCGTTAATGACTCGGACATTCGTGGCATTCACGCCGTGGATCTGATGGGCCTGCAGGTACAGGACAGCATCTTCGACAACAACGGGGATGATGTTGACACCGGCTACGACACTATCTACTCCGAGTATACCGTGGCACTGGACGACACCGTTAATGTCAACACTTACGAGCGTTCTGAGCGGCCGTTTGAAGTCCTGATTGAGCGATCGGACTTTACGTCCAATCAGCACGATGTAATCCGCATTCGTCAGGTTACGGGTGCCGCCGGTGCCGCCATCAGGACTCAGCTGTACAACAACCGCATTGAGGCTACGGATTCGACAGATCCCGGCACAATTGCCCCGTTTGACGCCCGCCCGCTGCTGGACGACGGCCTCTACATGGACTGGAACGGACCGGCGCGGATTCTGGCTGAGGGCAACAGCTTCGACATGCGTGCTGCCACCGATCAGATGGCCTTTGTGTTCTCCAACACGTCATCCACCGATCTGACGGAAATGTCGCTGCAGACCAACCAGGTCTTTGTTAACAATCTGGGAGCGAATACGGGTGCTGTGAGCGTCGATCTGCTGGGTGACTATCAGATGGGTGATGTGGGTGGTGTGTACCGCATCGCCAACAACGTGTTCAGTGTCGGCGGTCAGACTCCGACAGCCATGTATTTCGTACTGCCTCCGGCAGCAACAGCCCGCTTCCAGTCAGCACTGTTCCAGGGCAACCAGATGACTCTGGAAACGGACGGTGGCACGGGCATTGAAATTCGTCGCGCGGGCAATGGAGCGGATTTGTCGTTCGCCGCAAACCTGGTCTCATTCCGTGACCTCGGAAATGCAGCTGAGCGAGGCTTTGTGATTGCTCCGGTGAGCGGGCCTGTACGGCTTAGTGGTCTGGGCAACCAGATGCAGGTTATTTCCACCGGTGTCAACGGCAACGGGTTTATCGAGGCTCTGCTGCTGGTTCCTCAGGGATCAGCCATCGGTCAGACTCAGATCAACGGTCAGCTGCTGCCCTGAGATGGCGGCCAGCTGGCGGTGTGTGTGAGGGCACAAAACAGACAGGCCTGCGGCAGCAGACCTGTCTGTTTGCCTTTCGACTGGGCCAAAAAACGGTGCGGACGATTTGGCGTCCTGCTTTCAGCCGTCTAGAATCGGTCCGACATGGTCGCATCATCGGAGCCCGTTCCGCAGAATCTTGCTGACGTCACCGCCCTGCTGGCCGCCCTGCCTGGATTTTCCGAAGTGCTGCAGGCATTACAATCCGGACGCAGTGCTGCCGTCGACGGTGCGTGGGGGTCCGTCTGCGCGCTCACCATTTCAGCTGTCGCGAATGCTTTTCCGGATCGGCACGTGCTGATCGTGCAGCCCACCATTCGGGATGCCGAAGAATTTGCGGATGAATTGTCAGAGATCTCTGGCCTGAACGTGCAGCGATTTCCGGCCTGGGAAGGTGTGCCGGACGACGATGAGGCGGCAGACACGGTCGCGGCCGCGCGAATGGCCCTCGTCCGACGACTGAACACAGAAAATCAGGCTCCCATGTCCGTGGTGACCAGCCTGCCGGCACTGCTGCAGCCCGTCCCGTCTCGCGAATCCATCCACCGCTCCACTCGCACCCTCAAAACGGGTGAAGACCTGTCTCTGGAAGAAATCTCCGGCTGGCTGACACGGCACGGTTTTGATCGCGTCTCGGCGGTTGAACTGCCCGGTGAATTCTCGATCCATGGCGGAATTCTGGACCTGTTTCCTGCTACCGAATCGGACCCGGTACGAATAGAGCTGTTTGGGGACGAGATTGAGTCCATCCGAGCGTTTGACGCGGAATCGCAAAAGCGCCTTGCCGATTTGCCATCGCTGTCCCTGACGATCGCCACCGACCGACCGGAGACAGTCAGCGGCAGTGCCGGTTCCGGCCCCGCACCATTCGCCCGTTTCAGTGAAAGTCTGCTGGATTCTGCCCCTCGCAATCTGCTGGTTATTCTGTCTGACCTGCAGCAGGCCATCTCCGAAGGTCGTCTGTATCTGCAGCGACTGGCCAATCCCACAGGCCTGTTTGGTGTAGATCCCACGATGGCTCGGCTGACAACCTGGCCATCCGTCACCGTGGATGCTCTGGGTGTCGACAGTTTCGAGACAACCTGTCGGTTCAGTATAGAGCCGATGGAGCGTTTTTCGGGCAGTCGCAGGGATGCACTGACAGAGCTGGCAGAGCTGCTGAATCCGGGTGAGCAGGTCCTGCTGTGCTGTCATAATGAAGGCGAACTTGAACGATTGCGAGAACTGCTCGAACAGCACGATCTGCAGTTCCGTCAGGGTCTGGCAGCACGGGTTTCAACGACAGCTGCCGCGCTGCGACGCGGCTTTCGCATCCCTTCAAAAAACCTTGTTGTCCTCAGCGACAACGAACTGTTTTCTCGCACCCCGGCTCGCAGTGGCACCCGGCGTCGCAGGACTGATAGCCGCGCGATCGACAGCTTCCTTGACCTGAAGGAAGGTGATCTGGTCGTACACATTTCGCACGGCATCGCGCGTTACCGCGGCATGAAGATGACGCACGTGCAGGAAATACTGGAAGAGCAACTGATCCTGGAATTTCGTGAGGGTGTTACAGTCTCTGTGCCCTCGTCACTGATCCACCTCGTGCAGAAGTACATCGGGCCGGCCAAAACGACTCCCGAGCTGAGTCGCTACGGTGGCACATCGTGGCTGAGGAAAAAGGATCAGATTGCTGAAGCAGTGTCGGACATGGCAACCGACATGCTGCGGCTGCAGGCCGACAGAAACTCGAAACCTGGACTGTCTTGTCGAGCGGATTCACATCTGCAACAAGAGTTTGATAAGGCCTTTCCGTTTACCGAAACTGCTGATCAGCTGACTGCCATCAGCGATCTCAAGAGTGACATGGAAAATAGTCGGCCGATGGATCGTCTGATCTGCGGTGACGTCGGTTTCGGCAAGACCGAGGTGGCTCTGCGAGCCGTCTTCAAGGCGGTGGACAACGGCCGTCAGGTCGCGGTGCTGGTACCAACCACGGTGCTGGCAGAGCAGCATTATCGAACGTTCCGTCAGCGGATGGCCGAGTTTCCGGTGACTGTCGAAATGTTGTCCCGCTTTCGGACTGACGCGGAACAGCGCGCGATTCTGCAAAAGTTGAAGGAGGGGAAAATCGATGTTCTGATCGGGACACACCGACTGATATCGAAGGACGTGCAATTTCCTGCACTTGGGCTGCTGGTGATTGACGAAGAGCAGAAATTTGGCGTAAAGGTGAAGGAACGTCTGAAGCAGATGCGGGCCGAAGTGGATGTGCTGACTCTGACGGCCACCCCCATTCCCAGAACGCTGCATATGTCACTGCTGGGTATTCGCGACATCAGCAGTCTGACAACGCCGCCACGCGATCGTGTGCCCATTGAAACTCGAGTTGGACGCTTTGATGAATCACTAGTTCGCAGTGCCGTCATCCGCGAACTGAATCGTGGTGGTCAGGTGTACTTTGTGCATAATCGCGTGCACGATATTCACGAAGTAGAAGCCCGCCTGAATCGAATTGTTCCAGAAGCCTCCATCGTCATTGCTCACGGGCAGATGCCAGAAGACGATCTGGAGCAGGCGATGGTGGCTTTTGTGAATGGCCGAGCCGACATTCTGCTGGCCACCACCATCATCGAAAGCGGGCTCGACATTCCCAATGCCAACACGATGTTCATTCATCAGGCCGACATTTACGGTCTGGCAGACCTGCATCAGCTGCGGGGCCGAGTGGGACGCGACAGGCGTCGGGCATATTGTTATCTGCTGATGGAAGACGGCCGCATCGTCACCACCAAAGCAACTCGACGACTGAAAGCACTTGAGGAGTACAGCGAACTGGGTGCGGGGTTCAAGATAGCGATGCGGGACCTTGAAATTCGCGGCGCCGGCAACATTCTGGGGACCGAACAGAGCGGGAACATCGCCGCTGTGGGATATGAGCTGTACTGTCAGCTGCTGGAAAACGCCGTTCGTTCACTGAAGAAGGAACCGCTGCGATATCAGCGACACTGTCGCATTGACCTGCCCGTGTCCTCATTTCTGCCCGACAAATACGTGGATGATCAAAAACAAAAGATCGAGCTCTATCGGCGGATGTCCCAGTCCAATACTCTGGACCAGCTGACGGAACTGGAAACCGAGCTGCGAGACCGTTTTGGTCCGATCCCAACACCGGCTCGCCGTATGCTGCAGCTGCGTGAGCTGAATCTGCGGGCATTGTCCTGGTTTGTGGAGAATGTCCATGTGCAGAACGGCTTTGCTGTGCTGCGTTACAAAAACGGTCGACTGATAAGGATGCTGTCATTGCTGCATAAAGATCATTTGCGAATCGTGGATCACCACGAAGCCTGGTGGCCACTGGAATCCGATGAAACTGATGGGCCCGCTGTTCTGGACGAACTGCTGCAGATGTTCGGTGTGGCCGACCCTTCGGTTGCGGGCAGGATGTGAGCGTCAGCGGACGGTTTGAGCGTTCGCAGATTATGCCAGAATCCCCTGAATCACCTCGCCGCGACTGATGGGTACTGGTCGTCCCAGCGTGTCGTGAATTACGGCATGCGGATCGAGCCCCAGGCAGTGGAAAATGGTGGCAGTCAGATCCTGCGGACTGGTCTTGTTTTCCTTTGCGTAGCCGCCAATCTCATCGGACGCCCCGTAGATGGCTCCACCACGAATTCCGCCACCGGCCATTACAGCGGAGAAGACATGTCCCCAGTGGTCTCGTCCGCCACCACCATTCATGCGGGGCGTCCGCCCAAATTCGGACATCACTACTACCAGCGTCTCATCCAGCAGGCCACGTTCGCTGAGATCTTCCAGCAGGGCAGCCAGAGCCTGATCGGCCGAGGGACACAGCACCTCTTTCAGCCGCTGAGTTTCACGAGCGTGACTGTCCCAGCAGGGAGCATCACTGGGTTCGTCAGCACCGCGGTACCAGTTCACCTGCACCAGAGAAACACCGGCTTCCACCAGCCGCCTGCTCATCAGCACGCTTTGACCAAACTGACTGCGACCGTAACGATCGCGAGTGGTGGTGGATTCACGATCCAGTTCAAATGCCTGCCGGGCCGGTGATGAACCCAGCACATCGAATGCCCGATCCGCCAGATGGTCCCAGCCGGCATTTTCCATGACCAGAGTCCCTGGTATGGCCGGAGCCAGCTGTTTCAGCAGCTGCCGTCGGTCTTTGAGTCTTCTGTCATCGATGTCGTGACTCAGCAGAAACTCGTCAATTTTTGCGGCGTCACTGGCGGGCTGACAATTCAGCAGCCATGGTTCCACGGCGCGGCCCAGGTAGCCCGCATCCTGACCGGGCCAGACACTGCCGTCTGTGTTGAAAATTCGGTGCGGCAGGCGAATGGCGGCTGGCAGCTGGCTCTGCGGAGCCAGCAGTCTGCGAGCGATAGCGCCGAGGTGCGGTGAGTCATTGGGAAATCCAGGGTTGGCATTTTCCGCATTCATTGGTGCATGCGGCACACCGGTCATCATGTAGTAACCGCTGGACGAATGAGCATTGTCACCCGTTGACATGGCTCGCAGGACGGCCAGCCGATCAGCCACAAGTGCTGTACGCGGCCACAGCTCACAAAGCTGCAAGCCTGGTACAGCCGTGGCAATTGGTCCGTAAGCGCCACGAATTTCCCGAGGCGCCAGTGGCTTAGGGTCAAAGGTGGATTGCTGCGGCGGTCCGCCCATCAGAAACAAAATGATGCAGGCTTTGGCCTTTGCTGCAGGTTGCGAACTTAACGGGCTGGCCGCCTGAGCTTTCGGAAGCTGCCACAAGCGTGGCAGATGCAGCCCTAAAGAAGACAGTCCGCCAATCTGCAGCAGGCGACGACGAGCCCGGCCGTCGCACAGTCTTACAGGTTGCTGCAGCAGGCTGAGCATCAGCGGGCAACTTTCAGTGCGGGGCAGGGAGGGCAGGGGGCCTGTAAAACAGGGCAGGGCGGGGCGGCACGAGCCTGCATGTCTGAGCAGGCTCGCCATGCGACCCTTGCAGTCTATCGGGCCAGAACACCTGTCGCAATCACTTTTCACTCGTTCGACTCCCCAACTGGGGCTCCCAAATGCCGTTTTTGTGGATTTTTGGCCCACGGCCTGAACCCGGCTGCTTGCCAGGCAATTGCGAGTGTCCAAGAATCCGGCAGACTCAGAAAGCACTCGTACATGACCGACAACAGTCCATCCGAACCCGTTTCCGCTCCGCCTCGTCGCCGGCGTCGACGTGCTGCCATACTGATCGCCGTCACACTGCCGCTGCTGCTGGTTCTGGCACCTCGACTGCTGACTCACACGCCACTGCGATCCAGCCTGCTTAAAGCCCTGGTCGGCAAGCGAGATCTGGTGGTGCAGGCAGGAGCTGCCTCCGGGGGCTGGCTGGAACCGCTCTCCTTCCGGCAGGTGTCGCTGCGACACCGCAAAGGTTCACTGGACTGCACCGTTGGTCGACTGCAGACCAATCTCAGTCTGCTGCAGTACCTGTTCAGTCCGCCGGATTCCGCTGCCGTTTCCGGCGACCATGTGAGTCTAACGGTGAACATTGACGAGCACGGACGCTGGCCGACACTGGACTCCGAAGGTACTGCGGTGGAGCGAGTTCGCTGGGCCGTTACCCATGGGACACTGGTACTGACTGTGCCATGGCGACCGCAGCCGCTGATTAGCCTGCAGGAACTGACGATGAATGGGCGAATCGAGCCCGATCAGGATGGCCATCGCTGTCTGGAAATCGCGCCCTGTCGTCTGCTCGATAAAACACCTCTTGACGACAGTCATGCTCAGCAAAATCTGGCCCTGGTGGCACCGGTGCTTTCACAAACGACCGGGATCACCGGTTCAGCTTCACTGACGCTGGAGGCTGTGCGAATTCCGCTGGACGGGGTGGAGGAGTTTTCGCCGTTTCCGCTGCGGGGCACCGTGGTTCTGCATGAGTTCGAGGCCAGCCTGACACCGCAAATACTGCAGCAGGTCACGTCAGCCGTCGGTCGTCTGCCCCTGACACTGCCAGCAAAGATCTCGGCCCTGCGGAATTCGAGGATTCCTTTCGCTGTTACTGCTGCCGGGATTCAGCATGCCGAAATGGCGTTTGGTTTTCGCGGACTTAGCCCGTTTCTGCAGGTGGTCACGAGCGGTGTTCTGCGGCTGGATGAAACCATCAGTCTGCAGCTGCGACTCAGGGCCGGCTGGACACAGCTGCTGCATGCACCCATCAGAGTGCTGACTGGCTGGATTCTGCAGAGATTTACTCTGCAGGCCACGGGGACCGTGAATTCACCGGAACTTAAGCCAGCGGACCCGGCGGCAGCGAATGCTTCGACCGGAGGAAATTAGTTGCCGGTGACCTGCAGTTCACGATCGCCAGAATCATTAATGCGCTGTCGCTGGGACAGAATACGGGCCAGCCGGCGAGCTCTGCGGGCGTTGCGTTCGTACTGACCACACTGCGTGCACAATCGCAGTACACCGCCATTCCGGACACTTTCCTTCCAGCCTGTCGGCAGACTGCTGATCCGCTGCCGTCCTCGAACAACGATCAGCGGCTGAACGCGGCTGCCCGTCGACATATCCAGCCATTCCAGAAATTCTCCGGATGGTCGATAGACATCTTCGGCGGCCCGCAGACCACCGATCAGCAGCGAGTCGCTGGGGACGAGCAGATTGAGGGCCCGCTGACCGGCGTGGCTGATGGCCATTTGCAGTCCCATGCGAATGGACTGTTCGGCATGCCGGCGAATATGCATTGCCTGACTGCCTGGCAGCACGATCAGTTCGCGAGCCGAAAGTTCGATTGCCTGATCAACCGCGCTGGCTGCATCTTCCACGGCTTCTTCAAAGGTCATCTGCAAACTTCCGGTGAAACCACCGGTGTAGCCCAGACTGCTGACCTGAATACCAGCATCGTGTAGTACTTCCAGCAGTCTTTGTGTGCCCAGCAGACGGACCTGCTGACGGTGGACGCTGACGTAACGCACCGACCGATCCTGCAGATGTCGAACTTCTGCCGTCAGTGCGCTGAGTGTCCTGGATTTCAGCGGACTGGCTGTCACGACGCGCGCTACAGACTGACCGGCCGACTGTTTGACACACGATTCCAGAAAGACATCCATAGGAACGCCGCAGGCCTGAAGAGTTCACCGCTGTCGGGAGAACGGAATCGTTACCGACAGAAGATGCAGAAAGGATCACGGGAAATGTCTTGCACAGCGGTACTCTCCAGAATTCCACTGCTCCTGTAAACGCGGTTCAGCCTCGTTTCCCGACTCCATCGACACGTTTTTTTTCTGCAACAATTTCTGACCGTTTCCCGCTTGACATTTTTTCCGCACCCTGCGGAATGATACTCCCGCCTGTTGCCGTTGACCGGTCGACTGTGCGATGATGCGTAACAGCAGATGTTCTGAACTGCTGCTGCCCGCATCACTTCCCGCCGGTACGGAAATCTGAACATGTTTCGTTCAAGACTGCTGCTGTTTCTGGCTGTCCCCTTACTGCTCGGCTCAGACTGTGCGGCATACGCCGGCGATCTGTTTGAACAGCAGGTGGCTCCGCTGCTGGAACGACGCTGCCTGTCCTGCCACAACTCTGTTGATCGTCGTGGCAACTTTTCGCTGCAGTCCGCCGAGACACTGCTGCAGTCCGGGCATGTTGTTGCCAGCGAGCCTGATGACAGCCAACTGCTGACTGTGGTGACATCACAAAACGGAAAACCTCCGGAAATGCCGGGTTCCGGGCCACCGCTGACAGACGCAGAAGTGCTGCTGCTGCGACGCTGGATTCAGCAGGGCGCTGCATGGCCCGCAGCACGCCAATTGCAGGAACCCGTCGTCTCCGACTTCGGCTGGTGGTCTTTTCAGCCACTCAACAGACCGCCCGTACCAGCCTTCTCAGACACGACCGCGGCAGCATGGATTCGCAATCCGGTGGACGCTTTTATTCTGCAACGTCTGCGACATGCCGGTCTGCAACCCTCACCAGTTGCCGGTCGCAGAACACTCATTCGCAGGCTCTCCTTCGATCTGCTGGGTCTGCCGCCGCAGCCCGCTGAGATCGAAGCTTTTGTCAATGACCCGGACCCACGGGCGTGGGAAAAACTGGTCGATCGATATCTGGCCTCGCCGCAGTACGGCGAACACTGGGCTCGACACTGGCTGGACGTGGTCCGATATGCCGATACCTGCGGCTATGACAAAGACAAATTGCGACCAAATGCCTGGCCTTATCGTGATTACGTCATCAGTTCACTAAACGCTGACAAGCCGTGGGACCGTTTTGTGCAGGAGCAGATCGCCGGGGATGTCCTGTTCCCCGGCACCGCTGACGGCATTCTGGGTCTGGGATTCATCGCTGCCGGACCGTGGGATTTCATCGGACACGTCGAAGTGCCGGAAGCAAAGATCGACGGCAAAGTGGCCCGCAACATCGACCGTGATGACATGGTCACCGGGACACTGAATGCCTTCTGCAGCCTCACCGTCCAGTGTGCTCGCTGCCATAATCACAAATTCGATCCGTTCACTCAGCAGCATTATTACGGTCTGCAGGCAGTTTTCGCCGCTGTGGACAGGGCCGAACGTCCGTGGGGCACCGATCCGCAAACAGAACAGCAGCGGGCACAACTGCAGACAGATCGACAGCAGGCACAGCAGGACCGCGATCACCTGCAGGCCGAAATTCGAAAGCTGGGCGGACAGCAGCTGACGGACCTGGAACAGCAGGTTGCTCAGCTGAAACACAAAGCTCAGGTTGCTCCCAAACAACCCGAATTCGGCTATCACAGTGCCATCACTGACACTGATACCGCTGCCAAATGGGTCGAGGTGGATCTGGGCACCGCGACTTTGCTGCAGCAGATTGTTTTGCACCCCTGCCATGATGAATTTGCCGGAATCGGATCGGGCTTCGGCTTCCCGGTCCGATTTCGCATCGAAGTGTCTCAGCAGCCCCCGCAAGACACCGCAGTTGTCTGGAACACTGTGCTCGATCAGACCGCTTCTGATTTCCCGAATCCCGGTCTGCTGCCAGTCACAGCGATGACTGATCAGCCCGTTCGGCTGATTCGAGTCACAGCCACGCGACTCGCCAAACGCTCGTCCGATTACATTTTTGCACTGGCCGAGCTGGAAGCGTTGCGAGCTGATGGCAGCAATGCTGCCACTGGTGCCGTCGTCTCTGCGCTGGATTCCATCGAAGCACCCGTACGATGGGGAAAAAACAACCTCATCGATGGCCACTGGCCAAATGCCGCCGATCCGGCAGCAGAACTGCAGCTGGCTCATGCCTCAAAACAGCTTACACGCCTGATGTCTTCCCTGCTGACCGCCGAACGGCAGCAGAAACTTGATGAACTGACCACTTCCATCAACAGTGCTGGCAGCCGACTGGCCGCACTGCCCGCCGGTCGCATGGTGTATGCAGCTGCCACACACTTCGATACTCAGGGAAATTTCATCGCCACTCAGGGCAAGCCTCGCGAAATTCGACTTCTGCATCGCGGTAACGAAACTCAGCCGCGGCAGCTGGTCATGCCCGGAACTGTACCACTGTCCGCCCATGATGAATTCCGCTTTCAGCTGCCGGACGGCCATACCGAAGGTGATCGTCGAGCCGCCCTGGCTCGCTGGATCACCAGACCAGAACATCCGCTCACCTGGCGTTCGATCGTCAATCGAATCTGGCAGTACCATTTTGGCAGAGGACTGGTGGATTCACCCAACGATTTTGGTCGCATGGGACAGACTCCGACACACCCCGAGCTGCTGGACTGGCTGGCCGGGCAGTTTCTGCAGGAACGACAGTCACTCAAATCACTCCATCGACTGCTGCTGCTCAGCAATGCCTGGCAGCAGTCCGCTGAACAGCGTGATGATGCTCTGACTGTCGATGCCGAAAATCACCTGCTGTGGCGCATGAACCGCAGACGACTGACGGCCGAAGAGCTCAGGGATGCTGTGCTGATGGTCAGCGGAGCACTCGATACAAAAATGGGCGGACCCGGCTTTTACCTGTTCGCGCTAGAAAAAACCGATCACTCACCACACTATGAATACCACAAATTCGACCCGGCGGATCCTCAGTCCCATCGCCGCAGTGTGTACCGCTTCATCGTGCGATCGCAGCCCGATCCCTTCATGACCACACTGGACTGCGCAGACTCTTCGCAAAGCACACCCAGACGCCATGAGACTCTGACGCCCCTGCAGGCACTCTCACTGCTGAACAACAAATTCAACCTTGTGATGTCACAGCGGTTTGCTGACCGCATCCGGCAGGAATCCGCCACCGATGAACAGCGAATTCTGCTGGCTTTTCAGCTGGTCACAGGTCGACATGCGGAACCTGCAGAGACTACTGAAATGCTGCAGTATGCTGATGCTCATGGCTGGCCGGCTCTGTGCCGTCTGCTGCTGAATCTGAATGAATTCGTATTTGTCGAATGACTTTTTTTCGCTGAGGAGCTGACCTGGTGAAACGTTTCTGTCTGCTGCTGTTCCTGGTGTGCTCTGTCTGCGGCTGCACCGGAAGTAACGGTCCGGAAATTCCAAAAGCCTCGTCCGAGGAAACCGCTGCCATTAAGTCGCTGACCGATGGCGGATCCGTGGTTTCGTCCGATGCCGGAGGACACGCCACCAGCATCGATCTGAGAAAAACTGCGATCAGTGCCGAAGTGCTGGCAAAACTCGCCAGCATGAAAGCTCTGCAGTCCGCCAACCTCGCAGATACCACACTGGATGACGCTCTGCTGACTGAACTGGTTGAAGCTGCCCCGCAGCTTGTCAGTCTGGATTTGCGCGGCTGCACTCTGGCAGATGCCGCCATGAGCGAAATTGGCAAACTGTCCGGACTAAAGGTGCTGCGACTGTCAGGGAAAAACGGCAAAACCACGGTCGCTGATGACGGGATGAAACCCCTGGCTGCACTCAAATCACTGAAAGTGCTGGCCGTGGACAACCTGTGGATCGGCAAACCGGGAATTGAGCAGATTGTCGGACTGACAGAACTGGAAGAGTTGTACCTGGCTGAAACGCTTGTGGATGACGACACCGTTGCTCTGATCGCCAAATTTCCAAAGCTGAAAAAGCTGAGGTTGTCACGGACGTCCGTGGGTGATGCGGCACTGGCTGCTCTGAAAGACTGCCGCACGCTGGAAGAACTGGACCTCAGCGAAAACTCCGTCATCACCGATGCCGGCATGGAATCACTTGCCGCCATCACCACACTGAAAAAGCTGAATTTGTGGCGAGTCCAGATTTCTGACACAGGAGCACTGGCTCTGGCACCCCTGACCAGCCTGCAGTGGCTGAATCTGGACAATACCAAACTGTCTGATGCTGGGTTGCCCACACTGAAGAGCATGACGTCGCTGACGTTCCTGCACCTCGGCTCCACTCAGATCACAGATGCCGGTGCACAGGCACTGTTCCATTTAAAAATACTGAAAGACCTGAAACTTACTCGCACCGCACTGGCCGCTGCAGAGCCTGCGCTGGCAGAACTGAAAAAGAACCTGCCAAATACTGCGATTCAAACCGAATACGAAGGCCAGTAGAACAATGATGCAGGACTGGTGGTGGAAAAGGTGTTGAGAACTTTTGCAGAACTGCGTTTGAACTTTAGTGGTTTATCCACAGCACTGAGTGATCTACAGAACTGTGGTGTACAAGCCGGCCCGGTTGTCACCACAGAACTCACCTGCTCCAGCACGCTTCTCAATAAGTTATCAACACCAGTCGATCAACCGTAAATCTATTCCTACAAGTTATTTACGAAAAATCGACCAGCAGTTATCAACAGTTTTATGGCCTAATATTACTGTCGACTGCTGAAAAAATTTGATTTTGAAATCTGAACGACGAGCACAGAAAAAACCTCCAACAGCCGGTACGGACCATTGGAGGTTTTTGTGTTGCATCGCTGCGGCAGGAAAACGTCCGCAGATCAGACGACTTCCCAGCCCTTGCGATATTCCTTGTTTATCAGTTTGGCAGCTTCCGGAGCATTCACGGCTGTCAGCGTGGCGGCATCCCAATCCAGCGTCTTGCCCAGCCGGTAAGCAATTGTGCCCAGTAGTACTGTTTCAGTCAGGGCTCCTGAGTAATTGAAGTTGCAGGTGGTCGGTGAACCATCTTTGCAGGCCTTGATCCATTCGGCATGGTGTCCGATGGAATTCGGGATGCTTTCAGCTGGAGGTTTGAAGCTGGCGAACTTATCCGCTGGGAACAGTCGATAGCGGCTGTAGTCTGCGAACATCATGCCGTTGGTACCGACAAACATGACGCCGTTGGCCGGAACCGGCTGGTCGCCGATCTTCTTTGGGATCAGGTCACCGTCATACCAGGTCAGCTTGAGTGCAGGCATGCTTCCGCGAGCCGGGAAGTCGTAGCGGACAATCAGCCCCAGCGGGCAGGTTTCCGGATGAACTTTCGGACCTTCAGCGGAAATCTTTGTCGGGTGCCGCAGATCAAGTGCCCAGAACGGGAGGTCCATGTAGTGGCAGGCCATGTCAGCAATTGTTCCGCCACCGAAGTCCCACCAGCGACGCCAGTTGGCCGGATGATAAGCTCCGTTTGAATACGGACGTTCGGGGGCTGGTCCGAGCCACAGGTCCCAGTTCAGAGTAGAGGGTACCGGATCTCCATTGGCCGGTCGTTCACCGCCGCCCCAGCCCTTGCCGACCCACACGTGCACTTCGGTGACGTTGCCGATGGCACCAGAACGGATCACTTCAACCACTCGGCGGTAGTTGTTCTCAGCGTGGATCTGTGTACCGAGCTGAGTAGCAACGCCTTTTTCCGCGGCAGTTGTTGCCAGCAGGCGGGATTCGAAGACAGTGTGAGTCAGCGGCTTTTCGCAGTAGACGTGCTTGCCGGCCCGAATCGCTCGAATTGCAGCCGGCGCATGGTGGTGGTCCGCAGTACCGATCACAACGGCGTCGATTTTGTCGCCTTCCGCTGTCAGCATTTCGCGGTAGTCAGCGTATGTGTGAGGCTCGAGTTTTTTCTTCTCGGTCAGCATGGATTTGCAGCGACCGAGGTAGTTGGAGTCGATGTCGACGATGGCGACGATGTTTTCACTCATCACGCCACTAATATCCTCGGCAGCTCGGTTGGCTGTACCAATGCAGGCGATATTCAGATTTTCCAGAGCACTGCGGGACGGACGGGACGGGCTGGCTGAGGCATATAGTCCAGGCAGCAACAGGGCAGCTGAACTGGTGGTCTGCAGGAATGAACGGCGTGCGGTTGTTCTGCGCAACGTCATGGCGGGATCCTTGTGGAGTGAAAGAGCAATCGAAAAAACTGACGCAGATTTCAGAGGATAAACGTTCCGGAAACTGAAGCAAATTGACTATATATGGAAAGTGTCGGCAATTCGGGGGAAAAAACGATCGCGGCGGACTGAGCAAAAAAGATGCGGACACTGATCGCTGGACAGGGATTAGCCGGTTCTGCTTTGGCCTGGGCTTGTCACTGGCAGGGTGATCAGGTCTGCCTGGTGAACTCACCCGATCGCCGCGCGGCATCTCAGGTGGCCGCCGGCCTGGTCATGCCGGTATCCGGTCGCAAATTCACGACTGCTGAAGCCTTTCAGCAGCGGCTGCAGCAGGCTCAGCAGTTTTACGGACGAGTATCGCAGGAGCTTGAGACCGAATTTTTATTCAGTGAAATGAAAATTCTTAGACGATTTCAGGGGGATGCGGAACGATTGTTTTTCCTGCGGGAGCGATATGAATCGGTCCGGGATCTGGTGCAGCTGCAGGTGGCGGCAGATGGGCGTGAAATCGGCTTTGTTATGCCGGTCTGGAAGCTCGATGTCGCCTGTTATCTGGAAAAAACCCGTCAGTTTTTTCAAAAACGGGGCCAGTTTCTGGCCGCTGAGCTGGAGATCGGCACAGACGTTGTTCCTGGACCTGATGCAGTCAGCCTGCCGCGACTGGGTTTGTCGGCCGATCGTTTGTATTTGTGTCTGGGAGCCGCTGGTAGTGAACAAGCCAATGTTTGGTATCCCGGAGTTCCGGATCATCCGTTGCGGGGTGAAATTCTTGAGATTTTGAGCATTCCAACGGCGGAAGCGGCTGTGGGGACAGGGGATTGGGCGGGTGTTGTGGATGACCACTGGCTGGTGCCTCTGGAAGGCTGTACAGGTCGTTTTTTGGTGGGAGCCACCTATGATCGTGAGCGGGTGCACCTGGGGCAGGGGGACTGGGACGGTACGACGGCGGCGGGTCGTGCTGAGCTGGAGCAGAGTGCCGAGCGGCTGCTGCGGGCGGGAGGTCTCGGTTCTGGTGTGGCAGCGGTGGCTGGTCAGCGGGCCGGTATTCGAGCCGGGACCCGCAAGCGACAGGTGGTTGCCGAACACCATGAAGTATATAAAAGAATAGGCATATTGAATGGTTTAGGGTCGCATGGAACATTGGCGGCTCCGGCGGCCGCAATGTCGTTGTTGCAGCGGTTTGCGGCCGATCTGCAGTGTTTGAAGCAGCAAGGTGATGGAGTGCAGGGTGAAGCCGTTGTTCGTCGTCGCAGTGATCTGACTGAAAAGGCTCAGACGATCGTTCGTCGTGCGGTTGTGGCTGGCGACAGGCTGCTGGATGCGACGGCAGGGAACGGTCACGATACCCTGTTCCTTGCTCGCACGTTCGGTCCGCAGCGAGTACTGGCGGTGGATTTACAGCAGCAGGCGATTGAGAGCACCGGTGTTTTGCTGGCACAACACGGGATTGCAGGTGTAGGATTGGTTTGTGGTGACCATGCGCAGGAGCTGGAGCGGCTGGTCGAGCGGTCTGCCGCCGCTGGTACGGGTGACTTTGGTGCTGTGATGTTCAACCTCGGGTACTTGCCGGGTGGAGATCACACCCTGGTGACTCGTGCTGACACCACGATCCGGGCCCTGACGGCTGCTCGCAGTCTGTTGCGTGCGGGAGGGGTTCTGACAGTGCTGTGTTATCGGGGGCACGACGGTGGCATGGAGGAGTATGCGGCTGTTTACGAGGACTCGCGGCAGCAGCAGCAGTGTGTGGTGGACGTGATTGAGACGGGTACGGGAAATTCAACAGCGCCTGTGCTGTTTGTATATCGTAAGCTGGCGACAGTCAGAGGGTGAGACACAGAACATATGCGAGAACTGCATCAGCTTGAACAGCAGCAGGACGTCGTACGACTGGCCGGCTGGCTTTCCAGAAACTCCATTCGAGTACGGGTAGAGCAAGAGGATGGTCGCTGGGTGCTATGGCTGGTGGATGATGGGCAGAAGGAGGTGGCTGTTGGTCTTGTGCAGCAGTTTCTCAGTGATCCTCAGGCGGCACAGATCAGCGAATCAGAGGTTGAGGGTCGGCGATTGCTGCAGCAGCAGAATGCTCCTGAAGCCCGTTTGAACACAGCAGCCTCCCGCCGACTGAAGCAGCGCTGGTCAGGAGTTTGGTATTACTCGTTTCCCGTCACAGCAATTCTGATTGGCCTCTGCTTATTTGTGGTGGCGATCACGACCAACTGGCGAGCCAGTTTTCAGCAGGGCGGATTGTTTATGCCCACCTGCAACGACCAGCAGTCGCGACTGCTGCCGAAGCTGTTCATTCAGACTCCCCCTGAGGAATACACAGCAATCGAACTGCTGCTGGTGAATCCTTTCCTTCCCAACCCGATGGGAGTCATTCGTCGCGGTGAAATCTGGCGATTTGTTACTCCGATATTCCTGCATTTTGGAGTCTTGCATATTTTATTTAATATGCAGTGGATGTGGGGTTTAGGTCGCTGGATTGAGTTTAACCGCGGGACTGGAAGATATCTTCTGCTGGTGCTGATGACAGCCGTTATCTCCAATCTGGCGCAACTGTACTGGTCCGGTCCGAATTTTGGCGGCATGTCGGGAGTGGTCTTTGGGCTTATCGGATATGCGTGGATGAAGGGGCGAACATCACCGGAGGACGGTATTGGTTTGCCGCAGGATCAGATTGTGTATTCGATCTTTTTCTTGCTGATCTGCATGACCGGTTCGCTTGGTCCGATAGCCAATGCGGCTCATCTGGGTGGTTTTCTGACGGGGATAGTGCTGGGGTTGCGAAAAAAACTTTGGCGAACTCTGTTGAGGCGCTGATTTATGGATCGAGCAGCAAATCTGGCACTGTTGAACGAATACGTCCGGAATCCGGGGTTGCAGCGGCATATGTTTGCAGTAGAGGCCGGTTTGCGGGCGTACGCGATAAAGTTTGGCGAGGACGCTGAGAAGTGGGCGACTGTGGGTCTGCTGCATGATTTTGACTACGAACGCTGGCCGAATCCGCCCGATCATCCTTTACAGGGTTCTGTCATTCTGCAGCAGCGCGGTTACAGTGACGAGATTATTTATGCCATTAAGTCACATGCTGATTATCTGCCGGACTGTCCGCGAGTATCACGTCTGGACAAGGCATTATATGCGTGTGATGAATTGTGTGGATTTCTGGTGGCCTGTGCGCTGATGCGTCCTGCTCGACTGGAAGACATGACGGCCAAATCCGTACGGAAAAAGATGAAGCAGGCATCATTTGCGGCAGCGGTCAGCCGGGATGATATTGTGCGGGGTGCGGCTGATCTGGGTGTGGATCTGGACGAGCACATTGCTTTTCTGACAGCGGCTTTATTACCGATCGCGGCAGAGCTGGATCTGGTGCCTGAGGCGGGTGCTGCAGGTGGTGAATAGACCCTTAAAGGTGATGCTGGCGGTGGGTGGGATGCACGGTGGCGGCACTGAGCGGCAGATGGTGCAGATCCTGCGGCATCTGGACCGGGACCGTTTTGCACCGCAGCTGTATCTGATCAGTCGCACCGGTCCGCTGCTGACGGAGATCCCGGGTGATGTGCCGGTGCATGTTTGCGATGAGCGTGTGGGTCGCGTGCGAGGTTATTTCCCGGGTCGGATGCATCGTTTGCGAGTCGCGGATTATGCGGCGTGTCTGCGGGAGACGAAAGTGGCGGTGAGCTATGACCGCACTTTTCTGATGACACTGGTGACTGCTGCCGGAGCACAGCGCGTGGGCGTGCCGAATGTGTCGACGATCGTGACCAATCCGGAAACCGGGTTTGCTCCGGTGGCCGGTCGTTTTCAGTGGCTGAAGCGGCGCATGCTGCAGGGTTTGTACAATCGATCGACGCAGGTGCTGGCGGTATCGGACGGAGCGCGCGAGTCGGCCGTTCGGTTTTATGGCATCAGGCCGGATCGCATCAGGACTCAGTACAACGGGATTGATGTGCAGTCAATTTGTCGGGTGGGTGCTGGTGATCCGAAGGAAGTATGGTGGTCTCGGGACAGCCAGCGCCATGGCGATCGTGTGGTGCGGCTGGTGTCGGCCGGGCGTTTGAACCACGAGAAGGGTTTTCATTTGCTGATCGAGGCGGTGCGTCGGCTGGCTGCGGAGGCTGGCCGGGTTGAGTTTCGACTGGCGCTGCTGGGTGAGGGTGATCACCGGCAGCGACTGCAGCGGCAGGTGCAGGAGGCCGGTTTGAGTGATCAGGTGCGGTTGCCCGGTTTTCGTGTGGATGCAGCGGCGTGGTATCGGACGGCCGATGTGTTTGTGCTGCCGTCTCTGGTGGAAGGCATGCCGAATGTGCTGCTGGAGGCGATGGCCTGTGGTACTCCGGTTGTATCCAGTGACTGTCCGGCGGGTCCGTCCGAGATTCTGGAGGGCGGGCGGCTGGGTGAGTTATGTGTGGCTGGTGATGCAGCGGCGCTGACAGGAGCGTTGCGGCGCGTCCTGGGTGGGCTTGATGCAGCGCGGCGGCGTGCCGCACTGGCAGAGCGGATTGTGACGGAAAAATGGACGATTCAGGCGTCTGTTCGGCGTCTGGAACAGATTCTGGAGACGGCTGCGGCTGCCGGCGGTCGGATTTCTGAAAAACACTCCGATGGACCGGGAGCCTGGCGGGGAACTGCCGGTGCTGAATTGATATGATCGGTGAATCAAGCTGCCGTTCAGGCAGACCGTCACTTTTTCGGACGCGGCCGATGATCATCCAGAAAGAGTACAAATTCTACGCGGCGCATCGCAACGAGACGCTGAAGGACAAGTGCAGCAATCTGCACGGTCATCGGTACGGCGTGCGATGTTTTTTTGAGGTTGAGCGGGACGGGGAAATCAGCACCCTGTTTGGCGAATTCGACGGCCGCATGGAACCGTGGATCAAGGAACACTACGACCACGGCATGCTGATCAACGTCAAGGATCCGCTGTATGAATCGCTGCAGGAACACTGTCGGCGTACGGGCGAACAGCTGAAGATGAAACTGTTCAACGGCCCGACCAGTGTGGAAAACCTGGCGTGGATGCTGTTCACAGAGGTGACGGATATGGGTTTCCGGCTGGCGCAGCTGGAAATCAGGGAAACTGACACATCCGTCATTTCGTATACCCGCGAAGACTGGATCCGGGATAATCGTCTGTTTGCGTCGCAGCGCAGCCCGGGTGTGGCAAAGCCCTGATCTGTTCCCTTTCAGAGACTGGTGAAAGTTCATTATGAATCAGCAGCAGTGTCGCTGGGGAATTCTCAGCACGGCCGGCATCGCAAAGAAAAACTGGCATTCGATTCTGAATTCGGGCAACAGTGTGATTCGGGCTGTGGCCAGCCGTTCCACAGCGAAAGCTCAGCAGTTCATCGATGAGTGCCAGGCCTCCGTGCCGGCTCCTTATCCCGTTGAGGCTCTGGGTAGCTACGAACAGCTGCTGTCCCGACCGGATATTGACGCGGTCTATATTCCGCTGCCGACAGGCATTCGAACAGACTGGGTTGTGCAGGCAGCTCAGGCCGGCAAACATGTGATGGTGGAAAAGCCTTGCGGTGTATCCAGTGCGGATGTGCAGCGGATGCTGGCAGAGTGCGACGCAGCGGGTGTGCAGTTCATGGACGGCGTTATGTTCATGCACAATGCGCGTCTGGCGGCTATGCGACAGGCGCTGGACGACGGCGTCAGCGTGGGTACCATTCGCCGGATAGCCAGTCAGTTCAGTTTCTGTGCAGATGAATCGTGGGTGCAAAGCAACATCCGCGCCAGTGCTCAGCTGGAACCCGCCGGCTGCCTTGGTGATCTCGGCTGGTATACGATTCGCATTATCCTGTGGGCTATGCGATACGAGATGCCTGTAGAGGTGCGGGGACGGATTCTGCACGGCGTGCAGCGTCCGGACAGTAGCGACATTGTGCCGATGGAATTCCAGGGAGAGCTGCATTTCGCCAGCGGTGTTTCTGCCACCTTTTTCAATTCCTTCCGGGCCAATCATCAGCAGTGGGCTCACATCAGCGGCACGAAGGGCTACATGGCCGTCAACGATTTTGTGCTGCCGTATTTCGGAAATGAAGCGTCGTTCGATGTTGGCAATCACAACTTCGTGGCCGACGGCTGCATTTTCAACATGGAAAAGCAGCTGAGTGTCCGGTCGGTGTCTGAGTACAGCAACAACCACAAAAACGCTCAGGAAACAGCACTCTTCCGCAACTTCTCTGAACTTGTGAACAGCGGTAAACGAGATTCGTTCTGGGGTCAGGCAGCTTTGCAGACTCAGCAGGTTCTGGATGCTGCCTTACGCTCTGCGAACAGTGGCTGCGACCCTGTGAATCCTCTGGGCTGAGGTCTTTGGCGAACGTTGCCAGGTTCTGCGAATTCGCTGTCGTGCGGGCAGTCTCAGTAGATCCTGCCGGGGCGGTCGGGGTAAGATCACCGGCCCGGGTGCGTGCCGAAAACCGTTTTCTCTTTAGCCCTGTTTGCTGCTGGTGTCATTATGGAAGCCTTGTTCAACCTGTTCACCAGTTTGGTGGGTGTCTTTCAGGCTTTGCTGAATCTGGTGGTCAGCGTGGTGCTGGTGCTGATTCCCTGGCTTCCGCTGCTGGGCTGGCTGGCATTCTTCAGTCTGGCCGTGAACTGGTCGAAGGCCTGGCCGATTCTGCGTCGTGGCGGCATCCTTGGTGTGCTGTTGCTGATGGTTGTCGCGGTGCTGGTTTGGGGCAGTGTTGCTCCGCCTGAAGGTGGCAAGCACTACCTGCTGGGGCTGGCGGTCGGCAACTTTACGGGCAAATTTGTCTATGTGACGATGCTGACCTGTATGGCACTGATGTGCGGGTCTGCTCAGCTGTCAGGTGCATTCGGCAGTCTGGCGGTGTTTCCTGAAGCGGCTGCTGAAGACGACCATGATCATCACGGTCACGACGACCATGGTCATGACAGCCACGGCCACAGTCCCGGTCACGGTTATGATGATCACGGCCACACAACTCATGCTCACTGACTGACCGCTGCTGGCAGCCATTCCGTCAGTCTCAACTGCCTGCGTTATGGAGCTTTGTCATGCGTCTGTTGCCTGTTGCGGCTATTTTGCTGGGCTGTGGTCTGTTTTCCTTTGACGGTGCTGTTCATGCCGGTGACTGGCCTGCCTGGCGTGGTCCAGGCGGTGCTGGTCTGGCTGAGGGTACAGGGTATCCGCAGCAGTGGTCAGCTGACCGTGGGGTCATGTGGAAGGTGCCGCTGACGATTCGCGGCGCATCGACTCCTGCGGTCATTGGCGACCGCATCTTCCTCACGGGGACTCGCGAAAGTTCCAACGTGGTGCAGTGTTTCAGCCGCGCGGGCAGCCTGCAGTGGGAGCGTGTGCTGGGGACCTCCGTGGAAGGCAAGCCTGGCAAGGACGGCACGGGAGCCAATCCGTCGCCGACTACGGATGGTCGGTATGTGTTTGTGTATTTCAAAAGCGGTGATCTGGCCTGTTTCACGGTCCAGGGTCAGCTGCAGTGGCAGCACAATCTGCAGCAGATGTACGGGCAGGACACTTTGTGGTGGGATCTCGGGACATCCCCTGTGCTGACGGACAGAGCGGTGGTGGTGGCCTGCATGCACTCTGGTCCTTCGTATCTGGCAGCATTTGAACAAGGTTCGGGCAAGCTGCTGTGGAAGCATGATCGCGAATTGGGTGCTCCTGAAGAAGCAGCTCAAAGCTACGCCACACCGGTGGTTGTGGGTGAGGGTGATCAGCAGCAGATCGTGGTACTGGGGGCCGACCATGTGACGGCTCATGCGGCCGCCGACGGTGCCGAGCTGTGGCGTCTGGGTGGTCTGAATCCCACGGGTCACAAGTATTTTCGTTCGATAGCTTCGGCAGCTGTTGCGGAGGGCATTGTGGTGGCCCCCTATGCTCGCGGTGATTCTCTGACGGCGGTGCGCATGGGTGGCAGTGGTGATGTGACGAAAACGCACCTGCTCTGGTCGAACACGGGAACATCAGCCGACGTGCCGACTCCTGCAATTGCCGCCGGCCGTGTCTACATCTGTCGGGACAATGGTGACAGTCGTGGTGTGGTGGACTGTCTGGATCTGCTGACGGGAAAGACGATCTGGTCGGGTCAGTTGCCGAAGAATCGTCACACGTTTCGGGCGTCGCCGGTGGTGGCGGATGGTCGCGTCTATCTGACTCGACAGGACGGTACCGTCTTTGTGGTGAATGCAGGTGGCGACAGTTTCCAGCTGCTGTCAGAGAACAGTATTGCGGACGAGCACACCACGGCGACTCCGGTGTTTATCGAGGGCAAAATCCTGCTGCGGACGGAATCGCACCTGTATTTGATCGGCAGCTGATTTTTCAAAGGCAGAGCATCATGTCTTCGTCCGCCGTCGTGGTGCAGTTGCTGACGTACTGCTGTGTGGTGCTGCTGTGTCGATCGCCGTTAATGGCGGATGAGTCTGAGCAGTTTTTTGAGCGTGAGATACGTCCGCTGCTGTCTGAAAAGTGTGTGGGCTGTCACGGTGCGAAGCAGCAGTCCGGCGGTTTGCGACTGGATTCGCGAGAAGCGATTCTGCGTGGCGGCGATTCCGGTCCGGCGGCTGTCTCGGGTGATGCGACTGCCAGCCTGCTGGTGCAGGCGATACGTTACGACGGTGATCTGCAGATGCCGCCTGAGCAGCCCCTGGGGATGCCGCAGCGAGAATCACTGATGCAGTGGATACGGCTGGGGCTGCCGTGGCCGGCACAGACCGGAATGCTGCAGTCGGCAGGCCCGGATGCGGCGGCTGCTCACTGGGCGTTTCAGCCTGTTGCGGACCCCCCGATTCCTCCGGCGGATTCAGCTCAGATAAGGAATCCTGTGGATGCCTTTCTGTTGCAGGGGCTGTCGCGTCAGGGGCTGCGCATGTCGCCCGAAGCGGATCGGCGTGCGCTGATTCGTCGTGCCTGCTTCACCATCACCGGACTGCCTCCGACCGCAGCCGAGGTGGCAGCTTTTGTCAGGGATCCGGACCCGCAGGCGTATGAGCACCTTATTGAGCGACTGCTGCATTCAGCCGAGTATGGTCAGCACTGGGCGCGACACTGGCTCGACATCGCGCGATATTCCGACACCAAGGGCTATGTTTACGGTCGTGAAGAGCGATTTTGGGTGCATGCCTGGAATTATCGTGACTGGGTGGTCTCGGCGTTGAACGCGGATCTGCCTTACGACCGCTTTCTGTTGTTGCAGATTGCGGCCGATCAGGTGCCGGATCGGGAGGACGGCGATCTGGCGGCGATGGGATTTCTGACGCTGGGACGCCGATTTTTGGGAGTACGGCGTGATATTATTGACGATCAGATCGATGTTGTGTGCCGGGGCACGATGGCTCTGACTGTTGGTTGCGCGCGTTGTCATGATCACAAGTATGATCCGATCCCGACGGCCGACTATTATTCGCTGTACGGTGTATTTGACAGTTCGCGTGAATTTCTTGCGGAGTTGCCGGCGGGTGCGGGTGCACCCGAGGGTGGGGCAGCGGAGTTTCAGCGGGCGTATGCCGAGAAAGTTGCGGCGGGTGACAGGCTGCGTCAGGAGCGTCGTGCCACCACGACTGCTCGAGTGCGCGAGCGAGTCGAAGACTACCTGCGTGCACAGCTTGATCTGGGCCGTTATCCGGAAGCCGGCTTTGATCAGATCATCGCAGCAGCCGATCTGTTGCCGTCGTTTGTGCATCGCTGGCGGGATTATCTGCGGCTGGCTGAGCAGCGGGGTGATCCGCTGTTTGCGGTCTGGCATGCGTATCGTGGTCTGCCGCCGCCGCAGTATGCCGAGCGTTCGGCGGCGGTGTTGCGGGAACTGCGGGAAAGTGGTCGTCTGGCAAATGGGCGTCTGTCCGCGGCATTTACGGAACCGCCGAGAAGTTTCGATGACGTGATTACGGGCTACGCGCGGTTGTTTCGGGCGGTGGATGCGGAGTGGCAGTCGGTGCTGCAGCAGGCGGAGCAGGCCAGCATGGCTGTGCCGCAATCGCTGTCTGACGCGGACTCCGAGTCCTTGCGGCAGGTGCTGTACGGATCCGGTCAGCCCTGTTTTGTTCCGGACGAACCGATCTGCAGCACAGAGTATGATTTTGATTCGGGTGTGTGCAACGAGCTGTGGAAGGCGCAGGTCGAGCTGGACCGTTTGATTTTGAATGCACCGTCGCAGCCGCGGTTTGCCGTGGTGCTGCGTGATCGAGTGCGGCCGGTGGAGCCGCGAATTTTTGTCCGCGGCAATCCGGCTCAGCAGGGCGCCGACGTACCGCGACAGTTTTTGAGGCTGCTGAGTGGTGCAGAGCGTCAGCCGTTCCGCAACGGCAGTGGTCGGCTGGAACTGGCGGAGCGGATTATTGAGCGATCGAATCCGCTGACTGCTCGCGTCATGGTGAATCGAGTCTGGGCATGGCATTTTGGTCGTGGTCTGGCGTCATCGCTGGGCGACTTTGGTCTGCGGGCCGAGCGTCCTGCGCATCCTGAGCTGCTCGACTGGCTGACGACTCGATTTGTCGAAAGTGGCTGGAGTTTGCGGAGTCTGCATCGTTTGATTTTGCTGTCAGCGGCCTGGCGTCAAAGTTCTGGTGAGCTGCCTGAGGAGCAGCAGCAGCGGGCGATGACGGTGGATCCGGGCAATGTGCTGTTGTGGCGAATGAATCTGCATCGGCTGTCGTTTGAGGAGTTGCGGGATTCGCTGCTGGCGGTGGCGGGCAGCCTGGATCGCAGTGGCAGTGGTCGTCCGCAGGATTTGTTTCAGGCACCGTATCCGCAGCGACGCACTCTGTATGGGCTGGTGGACCGTCAGTTCTTTCCGGGGACACTGCGAATGTTTGATTTCGCGAATCCGGACCTGCACATACCTCAGCGCAGTGAAACGACGGTGCCTCAGCAGGCCCTGTTTCTGATGAATCATCCGCTGGTGCTTGAGCAGGTGCGGCGGCTGGCGGACCGAGTGTCAGCAGCGGGTGAGGCTGAGCAGCAGGTACGGCAACTGTTTCTTGAAGTGTTGCAGCGTGAGCCGGATGTGGTGGAGCTTTCCGGGGCGCTGGCGATGCTTTCCGAAGAGGTGCCTGAGCAGCCTGAACAGCGTCTGACGGCTGCTGAGTGGAGTTATGGTTATGGTGCAGTGGATGAAGCGACCGGTCAGGTGGCGGGTTTTCAGCCGCTGCCGCATTTTACGGGTACGGCCTGGCAGGGCGGGGCAGCTCATCCGGACGGGAAGCTGGGCTGGGTGCAGCTGACGGCTCAGGGCGGACATCCAGGAAATGACCGGCAGCATGCGGCCGTACGACGCTGGACGGCTCCGCGAAAACTGCGTCTGACGGTGAAGCAGGAGCTGGTTCATGAGCCCGAAGTGGGTGACGGGATTCGGACGTTTGTGATCAGTTCGAAGCAGGGACTGCTGCTGACTCAGAAGGTGCATCATCAGCGGCTGTCGGGCGAGCTGCAGAGTGTGGTGGTGGAGGCTGGTGAGACACTGGATTTCGTGGTGGATATTGGAACGCAGTTGAACAGCGATCAGTATTTGTGGCGCGTGGAACTTCATGAGGAGGCGGCTGGTGAGTCCGCGATGGCGTGGAGTTCTGAGTTGGATTTTCCGGTCCCGCCAAACCCGTTTTTGACTCCACTTGAACAGCTGGTTCAGGTGCTGTTTTGTGCGAATGAATTCTTATTTGTGGACTGAAGCGGATGAGCATGCAGCGGCGGAAATTTCTGCAATTGTCGGCGGCGACAGCGGTGGGACCTGCTGCTGAGGCTCAGTTGCCGACTGGGCAGTCGACGACATTCCCGGTGATTGACTGTCACACGCACTTTTATGATCCGCAGCGACCACAGGGCGTGCCCTGGCCTGGTCGTGATTCCAGTTTGTATCGCACGGTGTTGCCGGCGGATTTACGCAGGCAGCCTCAGCATTTACCGGTGACGGGCACGATTGTGGTCGAGGCCAGCTCGTGGCTGGAGGACAATGACTGGCTGCTGGATCTGGGGCAGCGTGATCCGTTGATTGTGGGTGTGGTGGGCAATTTGAATCCGGAGTCCGTGAATTTTGGTTCGCAGGTGCGGCGATTGTCGGCGAACCCGTTGTTTCGGGGAATCCGGATATCGGCGCAGCAGGCGAGTGTGCTGCTGGAGCGGGGTCGGAGCGGGGTTCTGGGAATTCTGGCTGAGCAGGATTTAACGCTGGACGTGAATGGTGGCCCTGAGACGCCGGAATTGTTGTCGCGTCTGGCGAAGGCGCTGCCTCAGCTGCGGATCGTGCTGAATCATCTGGGCAACCCGTCGATTACTCGCGAACCACCGCCGGCGTCGTGGGTAAGTGGCATCAGAGCCGCGGCGACTTGCAGCAATGTTTTTTGTAAGGTTTCGGCTTTGGTGGAAGGGGCAGCCCGAGATGGTGGCAGGGCGCCAGAGGAGCTGGGCTTTTACCGTCCGTATCTGGATGTGGTGTGGGGTGCTTTTGGAGGCCGTCGAGTAATTTATGGGAGCAACTGGCCGGTATCGGAGCGAGCCGCCGACTATTGCGTGCTGCAGCGGCTGGTGGCTGAATATGCCGCGGAGCATGGTGAGGACGCCGTACAGCGTTTCTTTGCCGGCAATTCCAAAATGGCGTGGAAGTGGCCTGACCGGAAGCCCGCTTTGAGAGACGGCAGAAGCGGCGTGCAGCAATGACATGTTTTTGAGGGCAGTTCCTGGGCGGGAAAGCCCGAGCTGTGACTTGTCTTTTTACTAGCCAGGACGGGGGTCGAACCCGTACGTCCCATTACGGGACCCGGGATTTTAAGTCCCGTGCGTCTGCCAATTTCGCCACCTGGCCGGGTTGTGGGCATTAGAGGCCTTAGTCGGGATGATATCGCTGCGCGGGTGTCAGGGGTAGCCGGGGATCCCGGGCTGTCGATTTTTCAGAACTGTGACATGCAGTCAGGGCCTGTTTCGCGGCGGTGCCGGACACCGGCACAGCCTCATTGGTTCGACTCGGACCACAGTTTTCCCTACAGTTCACTTCCCTGTTCTTCCCGCCTGTTTGCTGAGAGCCCCGCCATGAGAATGCTGGCCATTGCCCCCCGTTACAAGTCACTGCTGGCCCTGCTGGTGTTGTGGCTGGTTTGTCCGGGCGTCGTTTCGGGCCAGTCGTTGTCGGGCCCGCAGGGCACTGCAGCATTGACTCTGGAGGGAGATCTGGCGTCGCAAATGGTGGACGGCCTGGACCGGTTTCTGCTGGGACAGATTACTGCTGAAGCCGGCAGTCGACCTGAGCGACTGGTGCTGGATGTGACATCTGCGGATGCTCTGCAGAAGTCACAGGAACCGCTGCGGCAGCGTCTGGCGAAGATTCTGGGTGTCACTGACCCGCGACTCCCGTTCACTGCTCCGGAAATCATCGCTCCGGCGGGCGAGCAGGCTCAGGTGGCCACAGCCGACTCGTACTCGGTGTTTGCAGTCCGCTGGCCGGTGCTGGGCGATCCGTCTCCGCAGGGTCAGGGTCTGGCGTCAATTGTGGCAGAGGGTTTGCTGCTGGAGCCGGCGGCGGCGGCGAAGGCAGCGGTGGTGGTGATTCCGGATGCAGGACAGACTCCGGAGCAGCTGGTGGGTTTGCAGCCGGGCCTGGAGCCTGCTCAGCAGACGGCGCGTTTGCTGGCGGAGTCTGGCTGTCGAGTGGTTGTGCCTGCGGTGGTCAGTCGGCAGCGTGAGAAGCGCTTGAATCGAGCTGATCTGACGCAGCGTGAATATCTGCATCGTGCCGCGTTCGAGCTTGGCCGGACACTGGCCGGCTATGAAGTGCAGACTGTGCTGAGTGTTGTGGACTGGTACAATGGGGGTGCGGAGAAATTGCCGACAGGTGTTTACGGGCATGGTGAAGGTGGCATGGAGGCTTTGTTTGCCGCGGCGATTGATGCGCGGATTCAGGTGTGTGGGGTGAGTGGATTTTTTGGCCCGCGTGAACAGTCGTGGCGGGAACCGATTGATCGCAACTTCTTCGGCCTGCTGCGGCATTTTGGTGCGGCTGAGCTGGCAGCTCTGACGGCACCGCGATCGCTGCTGGTGATTCCTGAAGCGGGCCCGGCGCTGGTGCTGGAGGGTAATGGTGGTGCACCGGCTGAGCTGAGTTCTCCAGACGCAGCGGCGGCGGCGACCGAGCTGCAGCGGGCGCAGGCCCTGCTGGGCGGGCACGCAGGCGGACTTAAGCTGCTGGCTGCGGCCGATCGCTCGGAAGTGTCCGGCTGGACCGGCGCTTTTCTTAAGCAGCTGGCGAGAGTGTCTGCAGTGAAGTCCGTGTCCGGCCTTCGTGTGGAAGCTGCTCTGGCCGATCGCACGGAAGGTCGCGAGCGTCGGCTGATTCAGCAGATCGATCGGCATACTCAGTTGCTGCTGCGAGAAAGTCCGTTTGTGCGGGATGCTTTCATGAGCCGACTTGATTACAGCAGTGTGGAGGCCTATCAGAAGTCAACAGAATCTTATCGCGAGATCTTCCGGAAAGATGTGATTGGTCAGTTTGATCTGCCGTTGCTGCCGTTTAATGCAAAGTCCAGAAAGAGCTGGGAAACGGATTTGTGGACTGGTCATGAAGTGGTGCTGGATGTGTTTCCGGATGTGATGGCCTATGGCGTGCTGCTGCTGCCGAAGGACCTGAGGCCGGGCGAGCGTCGGCCGGTGGTGGTCTGTCAGCATGGTCTGGAGGGTCGTCCGACGGACGTGTTTTTGAACGACAATCCGGCGTATCATGATTTTGCAGCGAAGCTGTGCGAGCGGGGATTCATTACTTTTGCACCACAGAATCCGTATATCTTCACGGATCGTTTCCGGACGTTGCAGCGCAAGGCCCAGCCGCTGGGGAAGACTCTGTTTTCAATGATCGTGCCGCAGCATCAGCAGATCGTGAACTGGCTAAAGACTCAGCCGTTTGTCGACGACAGTCGGATCGCATTTTATGGGCTCAGTTACGGTGGGAAGTCGGCAATGCGAATTCCAGCGCTGGTGACAGATTACTGTCTGTCGATCTGTTCGGCGGACTTCAATGAGTGGGTATTGAAGAACGCATCGACTCGTCACAATTTTACCTACATGTGGACTGGGGAATACGAGATTTTTGAATGGGATCTGGGCAGTACGTTCAACTATGCGGAGATGGCAGCGTTGATTTGTCCGCGACCGTTCATGGTCGAGCGGGGCCATTTTGACGGAGTGGGGACGGACGACTGGGTGGGTTATGAGTACGGCAAGGTGCGGCATCTGTATGCGGCGAAGCTAAAGCTGGGTGAGCGGACAGAGATTGAGTGGTTTGTGGGTCCGCACACGATCAACGGCAACGGGACGTACCAGTTTCTGCACCGGCACCTCAGCTGGCCGGAGCGAAAGTGACGCGGAGCCACAAACTGCAGCTCGGGCTTTCCGGCTCGAGAACTGTTCGTTTCAGGCCACTGCGCGCAGTAGTTGCAGCAGTAGTTCTTCGTGAGCCGGGCTGGGGAACGTGGCGACGATATCGAGCGCCAGAAAACGAGTCTCATGACGCGGTATTTTGACCAGATCTTTCAGAGTGGTCAGTATCAGTGCAGCGCCAGCAGCGTCTGCGGCCTGCAGCGTGTGTTGCAGATCCTGGCTGCTGAAGTGGTGATGATCGGGAAACCACGAATTGCCGCGAATCTCCAGGCCCAGGGATTCACACGTGCTGCGAAATGCGGCCGGGTTGCCGATGCCGCTCATCAGATAAACCGGCTGCTGCCGGGCGGTCTGCAGGGGTTCGGCTGAACCATCAGCGCGGCGCAGTGAGCAGGGCTCAAAGTCCAGATGAAGAATGCGGTCCGTGAGCTGCGGCGCGTACCGCAGGACTCGCTGGCGAATCTGCAGCAGCATCTCGGGTGATACCAGGCTGCTGCGAGTGATCAGGACGGCATCTGCGCGACGCAGCCCCCGCAGTGATTCCCGCAACAGGCCTCGTGGCAGCAGCCAGTCATAGCCAAAGGGACAAGTGGCATCCAGCAGTACCAGATTGAGCTGCCGGTGCAGGCGACGATGCTGCAGACCGTCGTCCATCACGATCACGTCGGGGTTGTTGAGCAGTCGCCGGGCTGCAAGGCGACGGTCCGGGTGCTGTGCATGCGGGACTCCCGGAACCAGCAGTTCCAAAACCTTCTTTTCGTCATTGCTGCCGTCTGCCGCGGCACGATACCCGCGACTGATGATGCCAGGGTGTCGTCCCAGTTGCTGCAGACGCTGGCAGAGCAGTGCGACAACCGGTGTTTTCCCGGTACCCCCGGTTGTCAGATTTCCCGCGCTGATGACCGGAACAGCCGCCTTGTAAATGGGCAGCAGCTGGCAGTCGTAAAGAGTATTGCGAATGGCTGTCACCAGGCCGTAGCCGCAGGCAGCGGCAGCCAGCGCGGTACGCTGAGCAGCCGACCACAGTCCGCGGTCTGTTCCGCTGATCAGTCTGAGAAACCGGGCCTGATTCACGGGGACAGTCTGACTTTCGAACGAAAGCTGGAACCGCAGGGAACGGGGCACATACCACGCCGCGGGCAGTGTATCTGACGAACGGAGCTTACAGCAACGAAACGCGGGGGATCCTGCAGGAAGGGTGGTGTTTTGTCCGCGGGTGCTCGCGATTCGTCTGCCAGTATCGCGATTTCTGCCGTTATTTGTCGGTTAATTGTTTTCTCGCGGCGTCACGCTGGGTATTCCGAGCGGTTGCCATGGGCTGCCGGGTGACTAGGATGCAGCGTCTGCCGTGACCGATTCCCGACCCGGAATTGCGGTGGCCGTTCGTGTCGTTTGTGTTTTGTTGTAAGAAGGCGTCCTGATGACAGCAAATCCCGCCATTTACAGTCTGCGGGAGGCGGTCGTGCATTTTGGCGATCTGAAGCGGCCTGTGCTGCAGCAGATTTCGCTCCGGATTCCTCGCGGACAATTCCTGACGGTGGTTGGTCCATCGGGTTGCGGCAAATCGACATTGCTGCGGGTGCTGGCAGGTTTGCAGTCGCTGTCTGGTGGTGAGCTGGAGCGATCGGCAGTGCCTGCTTCGGTCGTGTCCGGCGGTGGGGCAGCTGCAGAGTTGCGGGCAGGGTTTGTGTTTCAGCAGCCGGCGCTGCTGCCATGGAGAACTGCGCTGCAGAATCTGCGTCTGCCTCTGGAGTTGGGTGCCGGCAGTCCGGATGATGAGCGTTTGCTGGGCCTGCTGGAGCAGGTGGGTTTAAGTCGAGCAGATGCGAGCAAGCGACCCGGTCAGCTGTCGGGCGGCATGCAGATGCGTTTGTCGCTGGCGAGGGCACTGGTGCATGACCCGCAAGTGCTGTTGCTGGATGAGCCTTTTGCGGCAGTGGATGATTTTCTGCGTATGAAACTGCAGGACAGTGTGCGGTCTTTGCATGATTCGCGTGGGCTGACCACCATTCTGGTGACTCATAATTTGCAGGAGGCGGCTTATTTGAGCGATCGGGTGGTGGTATTGCAGCCGGCACCGCGGGGCATCACGGCCGATTTTTCTGTAGAGCGTTCGCGTTTGTCGCCGGCCGAGCGCCGACGGGCTCCGGAGCAGTTTGAATTTCTTCAGCAACTGTCAGCAGCATTGTTTCCGTCATGAGTGAGCGAACAGAAACCCGGCCTGCAGATATTCGCACAACAGCCGCCAGATCGCTGACTGATGTGCTGGTGCCCTTACTGGTGCTGGCATTATTACTGGCGGCATGGCAATGTGCGGTGTGGTGGTGGCGGATCAGTCCGGTGCTGTTGCCGGGCCCAGGAGCCGTACTGGCTGCCTGCTGGAAGATTCGCGTGAGTCTGCTCGAATCGGCGTTGCGGACCGCGCTGGCGGCGCTGACGGGCTTGAGCATCAGCATTGTACTGGGGACACTGACCGCCTTTGCGTTTTCGCAATCGGCACTGGTGCGGCGTGCACTTTATCCGTATGCGGTATTGCTGCAGACGGTCCCGATCATCGCAATTGCTCCGATCGTGATTGTTTCACTGGGTCGTGGTTTTTCCAGCGTGGCGGTGGTATCGGCGATTCTGGGGCTGTTTCCTATCATAACCAGTACCACGACAGGTTTGTTGCAGGTGGATGCCATGCTGCTGGATTTGTTTCGGCTGTATCGGGCCAGTCGCTGGCAGATGCTGTTGAAGCTGCGAGTTCCGGCGGCGCTGCCCTACCTGATATCGGGCATACGAATTGCCAGTGGCAGTTCAATTGTGGGTGCGATAGTGGGCGAATTTTTTGTCGGCGATGGTACGCCGGGTCTGGGTTCTCTGATTCAGCGCAAGTCGGCGTCACTGGTGTTATCGGAACTGTATGCGACGGTGGGAGCGGCGACGGTGCTGGGGACCCTGGTGTTTGGTCTGATCACTGTGCTGGGCGAGACAGTCCTGCAGCGTCGTTTTGGGATGAGTCTTGGTGGTCGTGTCAGTGGCCCGCAGTCCGGCGACTGAGCGGTGTCTGGCGTGGAACAGCGAATGGGGGCTCAGACGCCGACGCCGAAGCTGAGGACATGCCGTAGCTCGTGCTTTTCAGCTCGAGCTCACCCTGTAAAAACACGGCATTTTGCACCCCGATCGTGCTGCCTCACGGCCCAGTCGGACTTTTGTTCCTGGCGTCAATTTTGTTGCTGCTGAATCTGGCTGCGGGGAATTTTTCGGAACTGCGAGATTCCGGAGCGGGCCGGCGTTCGCTTGTACCCTGCGGCAGTTGTCTGAAGAATGCAGCAACAGCGATCGGAGTTTTCGGGTTGATGGCAGGGGCGAGGAATCTGATGAGCAAGCCGAGTGTAATAATCAGTGCATTTGCGGATGAGGCGGCGAATCGTCGTACAGCGATTGAGCAAATGACAGCGCTGGCAGCGGTTGGCATTCGCTGGTACAGCCCACGGTTCATTGACGTGACGGGTGAGGGTCGGGTGGAGCATGTGACGGAGCTCAGCGATGAAAAGCTGCTGCAGCTAAGCGGGCTGCATGCTGAATATGGCGTGAGTGTAACCAGCATTGGTTCTCGGCTGGGCAAGGTCAAGCTGCTGGATGTTGATGATGGTTCGCACAACAAGTTTGTGCCCTTCGAGCAGTATTTGCAGGGCGATGTGGCTCGGACGATCCGTGCCGCGAAGGCGCTGGGTACCAAACTGATTCGCGGCTTTTCCTTTTATCATCCTCGCGGCACGAAGCCAGAGCAGCATCTGGATCAGGCAGCGACTCAGGTGCGCCGTCTGACGGAGGTGTGTGCGGCGGAGGGTCTGGTTTACGGGATGGAGATTGAGCCGAATCTGGTGGGTGAAACGGGTCCGCTGATGGCGGAGTTGGCGCGGCGTGTGGATCATCCGTCGCTGGTGCTGATTTTCGATGCCGGCAACGTAGCGGCTCAGAACAAGCACGCGCTGCAGGTGTTTGCCGAGTATCAGGCGACTTTGCCGTGGATTGGCTGGATGCATGTGAAGGATTATCGGATCGATCCAGGATTGGTTTGGGAGGGGGCAGTTGACGAGGAGCGGCTGAAGAACTTTGTTCCTTGCAACGAGGGTGATTCCGGGCATGAGCTGATTTTCCGCGATTTGCGGGAACAGATTCCGGGACTGCTGCCGCGGCTGCAGTCGCTGGGTTTGCCGGGATTCTTTCTTGAGACTGAGCCGCATCTGAAGGGCGGCGGACAGTTTGGCGGATTCAGTGGTCCGGACGGGATGGGAGTGGCCGTGAGGGCCTTGTGTGCGTCGCTGGACTATGCGGGCATTGGTTATGGGCTGCGGACGTTCCGCGACATTCGCGAGCTGCGGGGTTTCTGAGTGGCTGAGTGCTGCTGCTGGAGTGCAGGGTGATGACAGAGATCAATCAGGCGTGGCGACTGCTGGTCTGCCCGAAGACTCAGGCGGCCCTGGTATTTTGTGGCGACGGACTGGTCAGCTCGGACGCACAGTGTCGGCTGAAGTATCCGGTGGCTGGTGAAATTCCGCGGCTGATCGTGGACGAGGCTGAGGAATTGACTGTGGAAGCGTGGCAGTCGGTGATGGCGAAGTATCGGAAGTAAAAACTGGAAGAAGGGCTGGCGGCAGATCGTCGACGGCATTGAGCTTGAACAGGTGGTTTGCGGTGTCTTTTTTGATTTCAGGACAGTGTTGCAATGACTGATATTCACGATTTGACTCGTCGTCTGCAGAAGCCGGCGGATTCCAAGATTGTACTGTATGTGGCGGATGGTCTGGGTGGTCTGCCATTGCAGCCGGGTGGAAAAACGGAGCTGGAAACCGCTAAGACTCCGAATCTGGATGCTTTGGCGCAGCGTGGCGTGCTGGGAATGAGTATTCCGGTGTTGCCGGGGATTGCTCCGGGCAGTGGTCCGGGTCACCTGGGTTTGTTTGGTTATGACCCGCTGAAGTATGACATTGGTCGCGGCGTCCTGGAGGCTCTGGGGATCGACTTTGCTCTGACGGACCGGGATGTGGCGGTACGCGGCAATTTTGTGACGGTGGATGCAGCGGGCAACATTTCGGACCGTCGTGCTGGTCGTGTGTCGTCGGAGATCGCGGCGAAGTTGTGCGAGAAGCTGGATCAGATTGTGATCCCGGGTGTGGAAGTGTTTGTGCGGCATGTGAAGGAGTATCGGCTGGTCATTGTGATTCGCGGTGACGGTTTGGGCGGCAGTGTGAACGACACTGATCCGCAGCGTACCGGTGTGCCTCCGCTGCAGCCTCAGGGGGCCGACCCGGCGTCTCAGAAGACGGCCGCGGTATTGGCTGAGTTTATGCGTCAGGCGGCTGTTGTGTTGAAGGACGATCAGCCGGCCAATCTGCTGACGATGCGCGGGATTGCGAAGATGCCGCCGATTCCGAAGTTTCAGGAAGTGTACGGCACCAGGGCGGCAGCGATAGCGGTGTATCCGATGTATCGCGGTCTGGCTCGGCTGGTGGACATGGACATTCTGGATGCCGGTCATTCGCTGGCTGATCAGATGGCTTGTCTGGAGGCGAACTGGTCGAAGTACGACTTCTTCTTCATCCACTTCAAGTACACGGACAGTACGGGTGAGGACGGTAATTTTGAGGCGAAGGTGCAGCGGACGGAGGAGTTTGATTCGGGGATTCCGCGAATCAGGGCTCTGCAGCCTGACGTGCTGATCGTAACGGGCGACCACAGTACTCCGTCAAAGATGAAGTCTCACAGCGGTCATCCGGTACCAACGATGCTGGTTTCCGACATAGCGCGTTTCGACGGGTCTCGTCAGTTTGGCGAGTCGGCCTGTCGTGTGGGCGAACTGGGCATGTTTGAGGCGAAGTACCTGATGCTGCAGGCGCTGGCGCATGCCGGGCGTCTGGAGAAGTACGGAGCGTAGGGAGCTGCCATGATTGGCGGGCTGGGCACCGACATTGTGGAGATCAGCCGCATCCGGGAGATGCTGGAGCGGCACGGATCACATTTTGTCGATCGTTGTTTTACTCGGGATGAAATCGAGTATGCGACGAAGCATCGTGATCCAACGCTGCGCTATGCGGGACGCTGGGCGGCGAAGGAAGCGGTTGTGAAGGTGCTGGGGACCGGATTTGTGCAGGGCATCACGTTCCATGATGTGGAAGTGGTGTCACTGCACACGGGTCAGCCGACGGTGCGGCTGAGTGGCCGTGCTGCGGAGATAGCTGCAGAGCAGGGGATTGTGCAGATCCTGCTGTCAATTTCGCACGCTCGCGAGTACGCGGTGGCGACAGCGATCGGCCTGACCGGCGCGGCGGGGGACTGAACCACGCCCCCGAGGGTGAATTAGGGCCCGCCCGCGATTTCATAGCGCGGGCTTTCCAGCCCGAGCCCGGTTCTGGCGATTTTGGCCGCCCGACGTGGGGACTTGCCAAGGCGGATGTTCCCCAACTCCCAACCCCCGTTTCAAGGGGCGGTCAGTGGCCAGTGATCAGTCGAGTTGCAGGCTGTTTGTCTCACGCGAAGCCGCGAAGGAAAACGGACGGGGTGAAGGGCTGTGACTGGCGGCGTCCTGCCGCACACCTGGCTACTGCCGTACCCGGCTAGCCCGGTGGCGACTTATTCATAGCCGGGACTTCACAGACGACCAGTTACTTTTGGTTCTGCTGTTGTTGTCGGTTCAGCTTCAGCGGATCGACACGACTTCGATCTGGCAGCCGATGGGTACCGCTGGCCACAGGCGACCGACGGGGTTGATGCGAACCATGGTGGTGGTTTCGCTGCGATCGGCCGGTTCATCGGCCATCAGCGGCAGTTCCACAACTTTGCCGCGACAGGCTTGATTGCCTGGAAACTTGAGTTCGACTTCTTCGCCCATCGACAGCTCATGCACTCGCGACGTCGGCAGCTGCACTAGCACGCAGCGGCGATCGGTGTGCAGAATCTTCAGCATAACCTCGCTGGCTGCGACGTGTTGTCCCTGTTGTCCTCGCACCTGCCCAATGATACCGTAGACGGGTGACTGGACTTTGATGTCAGGGCTGGTGGTTTTCAGTGACTGCAGCTCGGCCAGCAGGCTGTCACGCCTCGCCCTGGCGGTAGTGACGCCGGTCGCCGCATCGACTCGCGCCGGCAGCTCGTTTCGGACCGCCTGCAGTCGAGTGATTTCTGCTTCTGCTTCGGTCAGAGCTGTATGGGTGTGTGCGCCTTTGGCGGCGCTGGTGGATTCTGGTGGTTCCGGCGACTGGCTCAGGTCTTCAGTCGTTGCGACAGCCGTGGTTGCGACTGTCTGAACCGGCGGCTGTGCAGCGGGTTCCGGTGCAGTGGCTGTCTGCGCTGGTGTGGCAGCCGCGGCTGCCGGCGGTTGCGTGACCGGCGGTGTTGCTTGGTGCGGTTCAGTCAGTGCCGTAGTCGGTTTTCGTCCGTCGAAGAACAAAATCTGACTGGCGGAATTTCGACGGGCCTGCAGCAGTGTGACGGCTGCTGCCGGCATTTCGACGGGCTGTGAGACGGAAGCGGGAGTTGCGGAGATGCGACTGTTGCGGGCTGCGGCGCTGCGGGAGTTCGTTGCCGACGGCTGGTCGGCCACAGCAATTCGCAGGCGGGCGATGTCGGAGTCAACGTCCCGGCGACGCCATTCGAGTTCAATTGCCGCCTGAGCTTCCAGCCGCAGCAGCTCCTGCTCGGTCGTCTGCAGCTGCTGCATGATACCGGCAATCTTTGTCGAGATTTCTGTGTTCTCCAGCTGCAGCAGGGGCTGGCCGGTGAATACTTCATCACCGGCTCGCACATGCACTTCGGCCAGCCGTGCCGAGGCCGGGGCCTGCACCGTGGTGATGTCCGCTGACAGGATACCTTTGAGCGGCTGGTTGTAGTGTGTGCCAATGGCCCACACGACAAGCACTCCGGCCATCAGTGCGCACACGACCACAGTCAGCATGCGGAAGAAGGTCGAGGGGTAGCTTTCCACGACGGCCTTGCGCTGAGCACACAGATCGCTGGCCTGGGCCACCCAGTTCTCGTCGATGATCCGTGCCAGAGTGATGTCCAGAATCGGCGCAAAGGCGTTCATTTCCCGGGAATGCCAGAGGGCAATCTGCGACAGGAAGAACACACCATTCTGGTTAAGCAGGAGTTGTTCGCGGGACTGAATATTGTTGATTTGGGTGAGGTCATCGGGATTCGGCGGGAGGGCGTCAAAGACGATTCCCAACTGCCGATCCATGCGGTGACCTTCGGGCAGCATGGCAATTAGTGGTGAGGTCATGATTTCGTCCGATCGCGGCACTGTCAATTCGCGGGCGACGCGGAGGCTGCCGACTGTGGCTGTGCCGGCGAAATGGGCGCAGCTTGTCCGACAGATTCCGCTGCCGTCTGTTTCGGACAATCTGTTTCGGCGACATGATAAATTTGCGGAATCGGCAGTCGTTGCGCCAGCCTCGCTGCTTCTCCAGACCTCCTGTTTTGTTGCCCGGGCTGGCGGCAACGGCGGGAAATGCTGATTCCGGATCTGCAGGGGACTCAGAAATTTCCTGGCTTACCCAGGCTCCGTGGGCTTCGCCAGTGTGCGTTGCTGCGGGTAGACTGCTCGTGCATTGGTCGATTTTCGCATTTAGGGGCTCAACCCGAACTGCGGGTCAGCGAAGAATGGCACTGTGAAGGTGTGTGTGGCGATCAGGTCTGAGTGAGGCGGAATTATGAGTGGGAACTGGATTTGCTGTTCATCGCGAGGTCTGTCGCTGGTGGTGTGTGCTATGTCGGCAGCACTGCTGCTGACGGCCGGCCTGGCGGTTGCGGATGAGCCAGCGGATGGTGGTGCGGTGGCAGGACAGGCTGAACAGGGGAAGCATCCGGCGAACCGTCTGGCTCGCGAATCCAGCCCTTACCTGCTGATGCATGCTCACAATCCCATTCAGTGGTATCCGTGGGGACCGGAAGCATTTGAGAAGGCGCGATCGGAAGACAAGCCTGTGTTTCTGTCGGTGGGATACAGCAGCTGTTACTGGTGCCACGTGATGGAGCGGGAGGTGTTTTCGAACGAGAAGATTGCGGCGTATATGAATGAGAAGTATGTCTGCATCAAGGTGGATCGTGAAGAGCGACCGGATGTGGACGATATCTATATGACCAGTCTGATTGTTTACCAGCAGGCGGCTGGCAGTCGTGCGGGTGGTGGCTGGCCGCTGTCGATGTTCCTTGACGGCGAGGGCAATCCGATAGCTGGTGCTACGTATCTGCCTCCCGAGGATACTCCGGATGGCCGCACAGGATTTCTGACGGCTGCTGAGCGAATTCATGAGCTGTGGACGGGCAAGCGTGAAGCCGTCAATCAGACCTCCACCATGATCGCTCGTGAAGTCCGCCGTTTGTCGGGGCCGGGTGTGCTGGCCGAGCCGGTGGAGCTGAATGCCGGACTGCTGCAGACGATTGCGCAGGGGATTCAGGGGCAGTACGACTCACAGTGGGGCGGAGTGGATTTCAATCCGCGTCGCCCGGACGGTCCGCGATTTCCAAATGTGCCGCGACTGCGTTTTCTGCTGAGTCTGTACCGGCAGACGGGCGAGAAGAAGTTATGGGATATTGTCAGCAACTCGCTGACGTCCATGGCGAAAGGCGGAATTCGCGATCATCTGGGAGGGGGTTTTCATCGGTACAGCACTGAGCGGACATGGACGGTGCCGCATTTTGAAAAGATGCTGTATGACCAGGCACAGTTTCTGGAGGTGTATGCTGAGGCGCTGCAGGTGGAGGCGAATCCGCTGTATCAGCAGGTGGTGGACGAGCTGGTCGGCTTTTTGACTCGCGAGATGATACTGCCCGACGGTGGTTTTTGTTCAGCGCTGGATGCTGAGACAAATGCGATTGAGGGTCAGTTTTATGTCTGGACGGAGGCTGAGATCCGGGAGGTGCTGGATGCCGGGGCGGACGAATTTCTGCGGGTGTACGGTTTTGCTGAGCCGCAGGATTTTGAGCATGGTCGGATTTTGTATTTGCCGCGTGAGCAGGCTGGTATTGGTGAGGGACTGTCACAGTCGCGGCAGCAGTTGCTGCAGCGACGCGATGCCCGTCCGCGTCCGTTTCTTGACGACAAGGTACTGACGGAATGGAATGCGTTGCTGATTCAGGCACTGGCGACCAGCGGGCGTCTGCCAGGTCGTGCCAGTGATCTGCAGCTGGCGGAAAGAGCGGCCGATTTTTTGCAGCAGCAGCTGCAGGACGAGCAAGGTCAGCTGGTGCGTTCGTGGCGTCAGGGTGTGCGTGGCCCGCGAGCGTATCTGGACGATTATGCATGTCTGGCGGCGGCGCTGCGGGCATTGCATCAGGCGACCGGTCAGCAGCGCTGGCAGGATGAGGCGAAGCGTCTGACGGCGAAGCAGATGGAGCTGTTTTATGATGCCAGTCAGAAGACGTTTTTCTTTACGTCGAATGATCACGAAAAACTGTTTGCTCGCACCAGCTCAGTCTATGACTCGGTGTCACCGTCCGGCAACAGTGTGGGGCTGCTGAATTTGCTGGCGCTGCGTGAGCAGGAGCCGGATTATGGAGTGGCGGCGGAAGAGATGCTGCGTCGTTACAGCGGCACGATGACTCAGTCACCGGCCAGTTGTGCTGGTCTGGGCCTTGCGTTGCAGCAGCATTTGGGTGCTGGCGGCGTCAGGGCGGGTCGGGCGGGACTGGGTGGTGGTGCCGGGGCGGACTGGTTGCGGTCTGCGGGGACCGTGGTCCCGGTTTCGCTGGGATTGTGGCAGTCGGCGAGTGATGAAAAGTCGGGTGTTCAGGCTGCCGGGAAATCGGACGAGAAGAAGAAGGAGACGCGACCGATCAAGGCGAAGATTTATCCGTTTTACAGCAAGCTGCCACGGGGCGGGAAGTGTCCGGTGGCGATCGAACTGACGGTAGCGGAGGGCTGGCATGTGAATGCGAATCCGGCCAGTGAGGATTATTTGATTCCGACGGAGGTGAGGGTCAGCAGTGCGCAGAAGGTTCGGCTGACGCGGGTGAAGTATCCTGAGGGTCACAAGCTGTCAGCTGAAGCGGGCGAGACGGCTCAGGTGGTGTATGACGGCAAGGTGATGATTTACGGGATACTGGAAACAGACGCGGGCGAGTTGTCAGAGCAGGCTGAGGTAACGGTGGAGATTCATTATCAGGCGTGTCGTGACAAGGTGTGCGAGCGTCCCGATAAGCTTCGATTGGTGGGCAAGCTGCAGATCGCGGACGCCGACAGCGGGATTCAGAAGATCAACGAGGCTCAGTTTCCGAAGTAGTGGTGTCTGTGGCGAGCTGTCAGGCGTTGAGGGGCGAGCCGGGCACAGCAGTGCCCGGGTGTGCGGCAGGGAAAAAATCCCCTCGGAAGTCTCCACTTAGGCGATCAGGATTGGGCAGTGCTGTGCTCGGGCTGGAAAGCACAAGCTAAGGAATCGCCGAGGGGCGAGGGGGCAGTCTCACGCGGTGGCGACTGTGATGATCATTTCCACTTTGCAGCCATTTGCCAGGCCTGACTGAACGCAGGCTCGGATGGGAGCGTGTCCGAGCGGGACCCACTGGTCCCACTGCCGGTTTAGTTCGGCGGCATCGGTGAGGTCGGCAAGGTGAATGATGATTTGCAGCAGTGACTGTCGGCTGCTGCCGATTTGTGCGAGCGTTTCGTCAATCTGGATCAGCACCTGCTGGATCTGGGTAGCGGCGGGTGCTGAGAGGTCGCTGGCAACTTCGACCCAGCGGGCGATTCCCTGGTGGATGACGACATCAGCCCAGCGGCGGGATTCACCGATTCTGCGGATCTGCGGTGCGGTCATGAATTTCCCGTTCAACGTGACAGACGGAACAGCTTCCAGAGGGGCATTTTCCCAACCGCGATTGTAGAATGGCGGACGTGAATCGCGAACGCCTGCTCGCGGAATTCCCTCACCAGCCAGAAGTCTTCATCTGCGGACCGCACCAGTGAATCAAAAGCTTCTCATCGATGCAGATCCGGGTATCGGCGACGCGCTGGCGATTTTGATCGCGCTGGCAGATCCATCGCTCGATGTGCTGGCTTTGACGGCCTGTGGTGGCACGGTATCCGGGACCCAGGCGACTCGGAACCTGCACTACCTGACAGATCTGATGGATCCGCTGCGGCACCCGCGGATTGGTCAGGCTGCATTTACCGAAGGTCGTCTGGCTGAATTGCCGGAAGGTCTGCCGCATCCGCAGGCTCTGCACGGACGGTTTGGGCTGGGCGATGTTGAGCCGCTGGTTCCGGACCTGCATAATCGCCGCGAGTCTGCGCGACTGATCGTCGACGTCGTCCGTGAACATCCGGGCGAAGTGCGAATTTTGACTTTCGGCCCGCTGACCAATGTAGCGATGGCGTTCGAACTAGATCCTGAGCTGCCGGTGCTGCTGAACGGTCTGATTTGTCTGGGTGGTTCCCTGCACGGGGTGGGTGACGTAACGGCGATGGCCGAATTCAATCTGTGGTGTGATCCTGCAGCGGCGGGCTTTGTGATTCGATCGCCTGTGGGGAAGATTCTGGTACCGCTGGAGGTGGGGCACAGTGTGGGTTTGACGTTCGAGGACATTGAGCGACTAAGCGGGCTCATCCCGTCAACTCCAGTGGGCGAACTGGCGACAGGTCTGCTGCAGTATTCCGCTCGAGCCTGTCGGCAACTGATGCCATTTGAAGAGGTAACTTTGCCCGCCGCCGCTGCTCTGGCCATAGCGTCTCGAGCAGCCGCGTTCGATACGGCCCACGTGGCAGCCGACGTGGAAACCTCTGGCGACCTGACTCGCGGCACACTGGTCCTGGACCGTCGTCGTTTTCAGCATCGGCAAACTAATCTGGAAATTGTGGCAACGGTCGAGTCTGGTGCGACGATTGACTACTTCTGTCGCGGACTCCGCCGCGCAGCGACTCGCCACGGATGAATCACGAATGTGCGATTTTGTGGTTCGGGCTTTCCAGCCCGAGCCCATTGCTGGCGATTGTGACCGCGGCTGCGGGGGGGGCGAAGCAGTAAGGTTCCTGAGGCTGTGTGGTTGTGAGGCTGCCTTTTGTGTTGTGGTTGTCATAGAATGGTGGCGGGTGTGTGTGCCCGAGTTTGTTTTTGGGGGGGCAGGTTGGGTTGGTTGTGAGCGGGAGCAGTGTGATGCGATGCAGTGGTTGTCGGCGGTGGGGTGTGTTTGTGATGTTTTTAAGCGGCGTGTTTGGGGGCGTGGTGTTGGGTGCAGAGCCGGCATTTCGGCTGTTGTGGCCCGCCGGGGCTCCGGGTGCCCAGGGCACGGCTGAGGCGGACAAGCCGGGTGTTTGGGTATATCCGGCGGGAGCTGGCGCGAATGGTGCGGCGGTGGTGATTTGTCCGGGCGGCGGGTATGCGATTCATGCGACGGATCACGAGGGTGTGCAGCCGGCGAAGTATTTCAACAGTATTGGTGTCACGGCGTTTGTGCTGCGTTATCGGCTGTCGCCATATCGTCATCCGGTACCGCTGGGTGATGTGCAGCGCGCATTGCGTTACGTGAGGGCTCATGCGGCCGAATTTAAAGTCGATCCGCAGCGGGTGGGGATTATGGGTTTTTCGGCTGGCGGTCACCTGACTTCCACTGCAGTAACTCATTTTGACGCAGGCCGAGCGGACGCCGAGGATCTGATTGAGCGTGAGAGCAGTCGTCCGAATTTTGGCGTACTGGGATATCCGGTGGTGAGTTTTGTAGCGGACTATGCGCACCGGGGTTCGGCGAAGAATCTGCTGGGTGAGGGTGCGACGGAGGAGCAGCTGCGATCGCTGTCGAATGACCAGCATGTCACGAAGGAGACTCCGCCGGTATTCCTCTTCCACACGTCAGAGGACACCGCGGTGCCTCCTGAAAACAGTCTGGCGTTTTACGCTGCCTGTCGCAAGGCGGGTGTGCCGGCTGAGCTGCATGTGTATCAGCAGGGTCCGCATGGTGTGGGGCTGGCGTTTGAGCATCCGGCGCTGCAGAACTGGATCGGTGCTGTTGGGGTCTGGCTGCGTCAGAATTCGCTGCTGGCGACTGGTGAGCGTCAGCAGGTGCAGGGGCAGGTGCTGAAGAACGGTCAGCCTCTGGCGTGGGGTACGGTGGCGTTGAAGCCTTTGCAAGGCAATCAGCCGACTGGCTGGGCGCTGGTGCGGGGGGGCAAGTTTGTGATTGCGAAGTCAGCGGGCGTGTTGCCGGGTGAGTATGACGTGGTGGTGACGGACATGGGCGCTGTGGCTCCGGGGCCGACTGCGGACGGAGCGAAGTTGTTGTCTGGCGTGCAGCGAGTGACGGTGCAAGCTGGCGAGAATTCGGTGGAACTGAAGTTTGCGGAGTGATTTATGTGCGGGGCGAGCAAACTGGAATCCGAGCGGGAGTGTATCAAGTCAGCGGGTGTTGCTGCAGTCGAGGCACGTGAGGGCTCAGGTTCCGTGCCTAGTGTTTTGGGTGGCTGGTCTGGCCTGACTGGCCGGCTGCTGGTGTTGCTGGTGCGTGGTTATCAGGCGGGGATCAGCCCGTGGCTTGGTCGGCACTGTCGTTTTTATCCGTCGTGCAGTCAGTATTTCATATTGAGTGTGCAGCGGTACGGGGCGATCCGGGGCAGTTTACGCGGAATCCGGCGAATCTGTCGTTGTCATCCGTGGAACGCTGGCGGCTATGATCCGCCTTGAAACCGGCAGCCGGGCGATACAAGTGTTTTTCTAAAAATGCCTTAGGGTAATCGGAGGGGCTCGGTCGGATTCTGTTTGACCGCAGGGGAAATGTGCCGTAGAGTACTGGGTATGTCATATCTGACTTCCTCGATTATTGGCATTCGCATTATTGGCGGCATTCGAATCCGCCCTTGTTCGCGGCTTGCCTGAGGAAACCAAACAACAGCCACAAAACCCTCAGGTGTTCCCTGAGGGTTTTTTTGTTGGCGACAGCCGTCTCTGAAAGCAGTTCTGGTCATGGTTCGAATTCAGTTGTACGACACAACGCTCCGCGATGGTTCTCAGGGTGAAGGTGTAAACTTCTCGCTGCAGGACAAGCTGATGATTACTCAGCGTCTGGACGAGCTGGGTTTTGACTACATCGAGGGTGGGTATCCGCTGTCGAATCCGAAGGACGAGGAATTTTTTCAGCGAGTGGCAGAGCTGCCGCTGAAGCATGCGCGAGTCTGTGCCTTTGGAATGACTCGCAGGAAAGGTGTCACGGCAGCCGAAGACATTGGCATGCAGGCTTTGATCAATTCCCGGGCGCCGGTCTGCACCATAGTGGGCAAGACCTGGGACCTGCATGTGACGGAGGTGCTGCGGGTATCGCTGGAAGAGAATTTGGCGATGATTCGCGATTCGATTGCGTATGTGAAGTCGCAGGGGCGGGAGGCGATCTACGACGCTGAGCATTGTTTTGACGGCTGGAAGGCCAATCCTCAGCACGCGCTGCAGACGCTGCGTGCGGCGGCGGAGGCGGGTGCCGACATGATTGTGATGTGCGACACGAACGGGGGGACTTTACCGGAGCAGATTGCCGAGTTTGTTACGTTGCTGCGTGCTGAACTGACGGTGCCGATCGGCATTCACTGTCACAATGACTGTGAGCTGGCTGTGGCGAATTCGCTGGCAGCGGTCAATTCGGGAGCGGTGCAGGTGCAGGGGACGATCAACGGCATTGGTGAACGCTGTGGTAATGTGGATCTGATTTCGGTGGCGGCCAATTTGTCGCTGAAGCTGGGGTATGACGTGCTGCAGGCGGGCGGGATTCAGCGGCTGACGGAACTGTCGCGTTACGTGTATGAACTGGCGAATATGAATTTTCGACCGGGTCAGCCGTTCGTTGGCAGCAGTGCGTTTGCTCACAAAGGTGGCATGCATGTGCATGCCGTCAACCGACTAGCCCGCAGTTACGAACACATTCCTCCTGAGCAGGTCGGCAATGAGCGTCGGATTCTGGTGAGCGAACTGTCCGGGCGTTCGAATATTGTGGCCAAGACCAGCAAGTTTCGGATCAGTGAAGACAACGAGCTGATGATGAAGATCCTGAATGCGGTGCAGGATCTGGAGGCTGAGGGTTATCAGTTCGAAGCGGCTGAAGCGTCCTTTGACCTGCTGGTGATGAAGCAGATTGGCCTCTTTGAGCCGTCGTTTGAGCTGGATCATTACCGAGTTCACATTCAGAATCAGTCGCTGGAGCCGACGACGGAGGCGGTATTGAAACTGAAGACGGGATCAGCGGTGCAGCACGTCGTGGGTGAGGGTGACGGGCCTGTGAATGCGCTGGACAGTGCCTTGCGGAAGGCTCTGATGCCGGTGTATCCGGGTATTTCCGAGATGGCACTGGTGGACTACAAGGTGCGAGTGATCAACAGTGCTGAGGGTACGGCTGCGAAGGTACGTGTGGTGATTGAGAGTCGTGATCGCCATGCGGTCTGGAGCACAGTAGGGGTGAGCGAGAACATTATTGAAGCGAGCTGGATCGCGCTGGTGGATGCATTTGAGTACCGGATTCAGCGTGAGCGTGGTCGCGGCCCGGGCTGACTGTCCTCAAACCACGAATGTGCAGAGGCGAGCCGGGGACTGCAGTCCGCGGGTGGTCCTTTTTGTAGCTCGGGCTTTCCAGCCCGAGTCCAGAACTTTGCGAATTTGGTGGCCTGAGTAGCTGATTTTGGGTGTCTAGCCCCCTCACCCCGTCCGCCTCTGCCCCGCTTCACGGTGGCGAGGGGGGATCAGTGGTCAGTTGCAGGCAGCTGGCCTCACGCGAAGCCGCGAAGGGAAACGCAGGGGGTGGGCGTGGCCAGATGCGGCCTCGCTGCCGCACACCTCGGTACTGGTGTGCCTCGCTGGCTTGAGGTTTCTGGGTGCGTTGCCTTCGAACCCCCGGCTCATCGCCTGCGGCGGGGTTGAGTGGAGCGGTAGCAGCCGGGGTCAGGACTTCAGCAGTTTCAGGAATTCGGTCAGTGGCCGGGTATTGGCGACGTCTTTGGCGGTCAGGCCGGCTCGCCGCGCCTGATCGACTCCGTACTGCAGCACTTCAAAACCGTTTACGGAGTGCGAATCGGTGCTGAGGACGATGGGAATGCCGTGATCGCGAGCGGCGGCGGCGTGTACGTCGTCCAGATCAAGTCGACTGGGGTGCGCGTTGATTTCCAGCATGACCTGGTGATCGGCTGCTGCTTTCAGCAGATCGGCGAAGTTTACATCAGCGCCTTCGCGACGACCGATCATGCGGCCGGTGCAGTGGCCGATGGCGTCCACATGCGGATTACGGATGGCATTCAGCAGTCGCTGCATAATCTGTTCGCGCGGCTGCCGCAGTCCGTAATGCAGAACGGCCACGACCCAGTCGGCTTCGGCCAGGACATCGTCCGGAAGGTCCATGGTGGCATCTTCGAGGATATCGCATTCGATGCCGCAGAGGATCTGGATGCCGCTGATCTGTTTGCGAATGCGTTGAATTTCTTGCCAGTGTTTTCTGAGTCTATCAGCATCCAGCCCATTCGCCATGGAGACTCGTTTGCTGTGATCTGTGATGGCGATGTACTGCAGTCCGCGGGCTTTGGCGGCGGCGGCCATTTCGGCAATTGTACCGGTTCCGTCGGACGCCACAGTGTGCATATGCAGGTCACCCAGGATCTCGGACTGCAGCAGCAGTTCGGGCAGCTGTCGTCGATCGGCCCATTCGAATTCTTGACGATTTTCTCGCAGTTCCGGGGGAATCCAGGGCAGCCCGACGGCCGCATAGACGTCTTCTTCGGAGCGTCCTGCAATAGACTGGTCACCGCGGAACACACCGTATTCATTGATTTTCAGTCCCAGATCTTTGGCACGCTGTCGCAACACGACGTTGTGTTCCTTTGACCCGGTGAAGTACTGCATCGCCGCACCGAAGGATTCTTCCGGCACGACCCGCAGATCCAGTTCGATTCCTGTCACCAGTCGGACTCGCTGCTTCGTTTCCCCGCGCTGCAGTACGGCTGCTGTCAGCGGGTGAGCCGCGAGGCGGTCCATGGGCGGTGCCGGATCCGAGCAGATGGCGAGCACGTCGAGGTCGCCGCAGGTTTCCCGTCGTCTGCGGCAGCTGCCGGCCGCTTCGCAGCGGACCACAGCGGGCAACAGTCGCAGGTCCGCCACAATGGCTTCGACGGCAGCCCGGGCGTCGGCGATCGAAAACCTGGTGGCACTGGCAGCAGCGTGGTCAATGTTCTGCAGGATGGATTCTTCGGTCTTTTTGCCAAAGCCCTTCAGTTGTGAAATACGACCGGCTTCGCAGGCAGCTTTCAGTTCTGCCAGTGAGGTCAGGTGCAGTTCATTGAAGAAGACGGAAACCTTCTTCGGGCCGACACCCTGAATCCGCAGCATATCGACGACTCCCGCAGGAATCTGCTGCTGCAGTTCATCGAGGCTTTTCAGTTTTCCGGTCTGAGCAATTTCGACAATCTGGCGGGCAAGATCCTTGCCGATGCCGGTGAACTGCGTGAGATCTGCGCCGGCGGCTGCCAGATCCGCGAGGGAGTCTGACGTGGAAGAGATGGTACGCGCGGCATTGCGGTAAGCCCGAATGCGGAACGGATTAGCGCTCTGGATTTCCAGCAGATCGGCCAGCAGTTCGAACTGGCCGGCAATGATGTCATTTTTCATGGCAGCCTCGTGCTGACACCGTCGTTCAGCCGGTACAGGTGTTCGCCGGCCTTGCGAACCAGCAGGATGCCTTCGTGTTCCCGACCGGCGAAGGATTCGACATCGATGTCGGCCGGATTGCGATATCCCAGGCTGATGCGTTCGCAGACCTCGCGCGGGATCTGTGAGGCGACCGTCACCTGGACTCGCGGTCGTTCAATCCCGTTCTCGAAAGTGCCAGTGCCGCGGACATGTGTGGAATGTGCCAGCACGCCCCAGGGAAAGCCGCGGAATCGTTCCCACTGTTTGGTGAAGTAATCACGGACGTGGTAGCCAATTTTTTCGATGTTGTGGCCGTGGGTGACTGAGATCTCCCGCATGTGCGGAGCATAGATGATCAGTTCACCGCCGTCTGCCACGACGGGTTCAAGTTTGTACATGCATTTTCCCGCCACCCACAACTCGTCGTACATGTGCGGTGCACAGGACAGGACCTGACGAAAAGGTCTGGGTTGTCGCTTAATATGGACTCGACCGGACAGTTCAGAAGCCTGTCTCCAGGCCTGTTCCGGTGTGCCATAGAACATGCCATAGGGTGCGGCATCGGTGGCGACGACAAAAGCCAGGCAGCGACGTTCCAGCGGGATGAGTTTGGCAGCCTGATCGACAACGCGACGAACGGGAGTATCCTGAATGCCGATGATGCCAACGTTGGTGATCAGAGCACCGAGCCAGTGAAAGAAGTTCAGCAGTTCGGGGCCGGAGATACCAGGGAAGAAGTATTTGTTGCCTCCGCTGAAGCCAACAACTTCGTGCGGGAACACAGGGCCCAGGACCAGTGCTGTGTCATAGTCCAGAATTCGTCGGTTGATCTGTACGGGTACTTCCATCGAAAGCACGCCGTCGGAAATTTCGCGAGTCTGAGCTTCGGTGAGTTTACCGATGGTTGCCAGCTCGGCCGGGTTGTCCCACGCGTGATTAAACAGACCCATATCGCTGCAGGGGTCATTTTCAGCGATCCCGAGCATGCTGCGAATTTGTTCCTGCGGCATGGGCGGGTGTGTGCCCAGTGCCACCAACACGTCCAGTGCCGCGGTGATGGGTCGCAGCAGGCTGCGAATGGCCGGGAACAGGACGTTCAGGGGGGCTGTGCGGGTGTTGTCCGGAATGATCAGCAGCACGCGACGATTCCGAAAATCCTCGAGCGGCAGATTTTCATGCACCCATGCACGCATTTGGTCGGGGCTGAGCACAGGCAGAGTTTCGGTCATGAATCGGTTCTTTCAGGAAAACAGCAATATCAGCGAATATTAAGCAGTACTTTGAGCGTGTCTCTGCGGGCGGCATGAGCGAAGGCTGCTGTGGCATCTTCCAGCGGATAGCTGGCAGAGAGCAGCGGTGCCACGGCGACAGCATTTTCTGACAGCAGCTGCAGGGCATGATCGAACGGGCCACAGCGTGATCCCAGCAGCGTGACTTCATCGATCACAAAGGGAGCCATGTGCAGTGTCTGATCAGCAGCAACAGTGGTTTTCAGCACAATAGTTCCGCAGGGGCGAACCAGCTGCAGGGCTGTTGTGAGGCCAGAGGGTGAGCCGGTGCAGTCGACGACGATATCGGATCTGCGTTCCGGGGACAGTTCGTCCAGCAGTGTGCAGGCGATGCCCAGATCGCGGAGCAGATTCAGTTTGGCCTGATGCCTGCCAACAACTCGAAGCTGGCAGCCATGATGTCGCAGCACCTGAGCACACAGGTTGCCGAGCCGTCCGTCTCCCAGCACCGTAACACGCTGACCGTCCATGGCAATTTGCTGCGGGATGCGGCAGGCAGCAGCCAGCGGTTCCACAAAGACCGCCGTTTCAGTGCTGATGCTGTCGGGGACGGCATGCAGGCTGGATTCGGGAATCAGCACGGTGTCTGCGAAGGCGCCGTCATGGTTCAGGATGCCGACGACTGTGCGATGCGGACAATGGCTGGTCAGACCGCGACGACAGGTGTCGCAGTTGTGGCAGGGGCAGTTGATTTCTCCCACCACTCGCCGACCGGCAAACTTACCGGAACGAGCGACGCCGACAAATTCGTGGCCGAGTATTCCCTGGAAGCCCATGTAGCCTTTGCAAAGCTGCAGATCCGTTTCGCAGATGCCGGCCTGCAGGACATCAACAGCGATTTCGCTGCTGCGGGGGTCGCGGAGGGTTGCGTCTGGAGTGAAACGCAGACGGGAATCAAAAACGACAGCGCGCACGAGTCAAATTCCGGGTGTAACCGAGGTGTGTGAGGGCGGGTGCGGGGGGGATCCCACGGACTGCCGGCAGTGTAGCAGATTGCGGAAAAATGAACGGGGCTGGTGTGTGATCCGAAAACAGAAACGCAAACTCAATCCCTGAGATACTTTGCGAAGAATCGGCGGGGATGTGGCGGATTTTTGTTGCAAACGGTACCCTGTTGCGTTCCAGGAAAACTTCCGTGATGGTCTTCGGTGCTGCGGACAATCTGACATGCAAAGAAAAGTCGCGTCTGGTGCTGGCTGGCTGGTGATGTGTGTGCTGGCGGGCCTGATGAATACTGCTGTGGCTCAGCAGCAGCCTGCGGAAGACGACTATTTTCGGCTCAGTCGGTTCGAAATACCGAAGGGTATTGTGCTGGAGGCTGGTGCGATTGAGCCATTGCCGGACGGTACTCTGGCCGTGGCGACTCGACGTGGCGACATCTACATGGTGACTCATGCATGGGACGACGATCTAAAGCCGGCTGAATTTCGCCTGTGGGCGCAGGGGCTGCACGAGATTCTGGGACTTTCGTATCGTGAAGGCTGGCTGTATGCAACGCAGCGCTGTGAGGTATCGCGGCTGCGGGATTCAGACGCGGACGGTCTGGCTGATGAGGTGCAGACATTTTGTGACACGTGGAGCATCAACGGGGACTATCACGAGTATGCGTTTGGTTCACCATTTGACAAGAATGGTCACATGTGGGTGGTGTTGTGTCTGACGGGTTCTTTCGGCAGCGACTGTCCGTGGCGTGGCTGGGCCGTGCGGATTGACGGAGATGGCCGAATGATTCCGACCTGCAGCGGCATTCGATCGCCAGGCGGAATTGGGTTCAATGCTGTGGGTGATGTGTTTTACACGGACAACCAGGGACCGTGGAATGGTACGTGCAGTCTGAAATGGCTGCGTCTGGGCTCCTTCCAGGGTCATCCAGGCGGCAATCGCTGGTTTTCGCTGACAGAGCAGGGCAGCAAGGGTGCTCCTGCTGAGCCTCAGAGCGGCAGTCGGATTGTGACGGAGGCGGACAGGATTCCGGAGTACGAGCCGCCGGCGATCATGTTCCCTTATCAGAAGATGGGTCAGAGCGCCAGTGGCATAGCGTGTGATGTGACGGCGGGGAAATTTGGACCCTTTAAGGACCAGCTTTTCGTGGGCGATGTGACTCACAGCACGGTCATGCGATGTGCACTGGAAAAGGTGCAGGGGCATTATCAGGGCGCCTGTTTTCCGTTTCGCGAAGGTATTGGTTCGGGGACGCTGGCGTTGCGGGTGACGGACGATGGCACGATGTTTGTGGGTGGCACAAATCGCGGCTGGGGTTCACGCGGCACAAAGCCTTTTTCGCTGGAACGACTGCGGTGGACGGGCAAGGTGCCGTTTGAAATTCTGCAGATGCGAGCCAAACCGGACGGCTTTGAGCTGGAATTTACCGAGCCCGTAAATGCGGAAACGGCAGCGAAGCCGGAGACATGGAAATTCAGTTCATTTTGCTACATTTTTCAGTCGTCATATGGCAGTCCGGAAGTGGATCATCAGGAACCGCAGGTTACGTCTGTCAAGGTGTCTGACGATCGTCGCAAAGTGCGTCTGACACTGAACCAAATGACTCGCGGGCACATCCATGAACTGCATGTGGCGGGTTTGAAATCGGCTGCGGATCTGCCGCTGCTGCATGATTCGGCCTGGTATACTCTGCACTATCTGCCGCAGGCCGAGTGATTGGTTTTGGACGTGACGGGGGAGGAAAAGGGGGGCGATTTTTTTGTGTGCGGCTGGCGACGTCCCTGCTTCGCACCCGCTCACTGCAGTGCCCGGCTGGCCTGTTTGCGATATCGTAGCTCGGGCTTGCCAGCCCGAGCACTGTGCTGTCACTGATCAGTGGTCAGACGAGTTGCAGACAGCTGGTCTCACGCGAAGCCGCGAAGGCGCGAAGGGAAACGCTGGGGGCGAAGGCACTGGCGGGGCATCTCTGCCGGATACCCTGTCCCAGCCGTGCCCGGGTCGCCCCTGGTGCGATTTTGTAGCTCGGGCTTTCCAATCCGAGCTACGGTTTGTCCTCAGTCTTCGCGCAGAATCTTTTCAAGGTTTCGACCTTTGGCTAGTTCATCGACCGCTTTGTCAAGATAGCGGATCTTCGATCTCCTCAATCCGCTCTCCGCAGAGAACTCACCTGATCAAAGAGCGGTTGGGATTCAGTTGCAAAACCCTGGTTTTCCCCGGGTTTTCAGCATTTCTGGCCAATTGCCTGAGAGCTCCTGCACGTCCATGCACATGGTGCGTGGTCTGGTGCGCTGCCTCGGACCGTGGTGAGTCGTCCGGTGAGCCCCCAGAGTCGTCCTCGAACCCTCGTTTTCCCGTAGAAAAAAGGTGGTTTTTGCAGCAGACGTGGTAGGATTCGAGCGATCTGTGTGATACTCTGAAACTCGGGTGTGGTGATACTAGACCGAAACAGCCTATCACTCCATCCAATGATTGCTCGGCTCGCAAGTGCCTGATAACACTCGACATCGGATCGTCGCTAGCTTGCGTGATAGGCTGCATTATTGCGGCCTACAGAGTTTAGGCTGATCCGTATAAACACAAGTTAGGCCGCGTTCGCACCCGCTATGAAATTCGTCACCTACGCCGCGACACCGGGACTGGAACGATTCCCCGAGTCGGAGCGCTTTCGCACGTATCGTTCCGCCTACAAACAACTGATGCAGCAGGACGCCGCTTTTCGCAGGCGCGTGCATCGCTTCCGGGCGTCGATTATTTTGGCTACCGCGCTTTTGCTCCTACTGACATGCACGCCGACACCCATGCTCGGCGACGGCGCATGGCAGACAGTTACGGGCATCGTTATCATGGTGCTCTCGACGCTCGGCTACGTGGGTTACGTTTTGGTCGCGTCATTTCGAGTCCAGGAGTTCCAGAATGAGCAGGTTGGACGATTACTGCAAAGCCACGCGGCCTAACAAGGCGCTGCACACAACCCCGCGATTGCGTCTCGGTCTGAAGGTCAGTGTTCATTGGCGCGGGGTGTGTGAGCTTTGTCGTTCGGTGATGTCGTGATTTCACCCCTGCTTGCAAACGCGATTGCGGCGGACGCCGGTCTGATTCCAGGCCTGGCGATCTTCGGCCCGGCGATGGGGCTGCCCGTTTCCGTGCTTGCGGCGTTTATCGAGCGGCCATTCGTGACGCGAGCCGGGTTTGGGAAATCAGCGATTTGGTTCTCACTTCAAGCGAACTTCGTGAGCCTTCTCGTCGGCTATGCGGCGACACTCGTCGTGATTCCGTTCGTCATGAGTCCCAACATCTGGATTGGGCTCGTGTGGCCATTCCTCGCCGTTGGCATCTCGATCGTGACTGAACGCCAGTACCTCAACGCGCAACTGAGCCCCACTCGCGTTCGATGGCTGCCGATAGCAGTCGCAAATGTTTTCAGCGCAGCGTCGTGCATCGCCGTTCTGATCGTTGCTGCAAATCTCCGCAGTATGAATCGCCATTGGGCCATAGAACTCAAGCCTTACGAAGTGCCTCTGACCGTAATCGCAGCAACTGCTAGCCTTGCGTTGCTGGTAGGGTCATTCTTCGTGAGCGCCCCAAACAAAGGCGAACACAAGCCCACCGAACCAAGCGATGGAGCAGAATCGCGATAGTGTCCAGCGGAGTTGAGAATCCCTTTCCGCGATCTGCTCATCGCGGTCGTTA